>Ga0315284_10004597_pt1 | contig 19593 bp, 24 predicted proteins | sample YL17G09_16_MG_FD_203696 | JGI IMG/M metagenome (GOLD analysis project Ga0315284, IMG submission 203696) | Sediment microbial communities from Yellowstone Lake, YNP, Wyoming, USA - YL17G09_16 | ecosystem: Environmental > Aquatic > Freshwater > Lake > Sediment | place: USA: Wyoming | collected... | reverse complement strand
GTAATCTATTCGGATGCCTAGATAACCGATCTTTACGTTTTTGCCGACACGCGTGCCGCAGGTCGCGATAGTCTTTGTCGTGTATGCGGAGCAATTTCTGTAATCTGCCGTAACCGCAGAATACAAATCGCTTAATTTTCGAGCGAAGGAACGTTTGACCGATTGGTCAAATTGTCATGAACGCTTGTTATAAGTGATATCGTCGATATCGGTTTAGGATGTCGCCTTGTGATAGGCGGACGAGAGGGTGTGATAATATGGCGAAATACATAGCAAGTGACGTTCCAGTCGGAGTCTTTCAGGTCTCGGCATACGCCGGTGGCAACACCGTCAAACTTACCGATGGCATGAGGGAGTATCTCCGCAGGGATCTGCGACGAGAAGAACTTTTCCCGTTACGCACCGGTTTAGCGGTGTTCTTCGATGGAATTCGTCTTGTGCCCGTTTCTGCAATGAACTAGATCAGTTCGGGCTTCCTAAGAAGATGTGGTAGTAATGGCTGGCGCAATTTTTGTTGAAGGACGACGCATCGTGGTAGATGACGGTACCGCAGCGGCCATGGCAGCGAAACATGCCGTGTGCAAATACTGTCTCTTTGAGCACCACTACATGGGTATCCGTGACGATATCGGTTCGAGGCCTCTGAGCGATGAAAAGTGGGGGTACGGAAAGATGCCGAACGGCCAGGTCGTCATATACGACATTTGTCCGCATCACAGGAAGCATGGCACAGACTGGTGCCGATCCGATGACGATCTCATCAAGGCGCTTGACCGAATACCGCTTTTCAGTCTGAACTAAATCAGGTTCGCGTTTTCTATTAGAATGCGATTACTATACGGACTTACGAATAGCTGCGCTTCGCGCAATAAGGATATGAAAAATGCGAATAGTCTACTTGCCCTACACTGCGTGAAAATAGAATACAAATAGTCCGTTTGTGTGGATTGTCTTACCCGCCTACAAAGATCGGTCGTGTGCTGAGAAGCGGCGGCAAGCCTAACTGACGGAACGGTTTGCCCGAAGTCTGCTCGCGGATTTTTGCTTGCAATTGCTCGAGTGTCATGTGTTCCATCTTGCCCGTTTCGCGGACGCGGACGGTCAGGTCGCCTTTGCGTTCGCGCTCTCCGATGACTAAGACAAACGGGACCCATTCAAGCTCCGAATTACGGACTTTTTTCTGAACGGTCTCGGGACGGTCGTCGATATCGATACGCGTTTCGTTTTTCATCGCTTCAGCGATCTTCACGCAATCCGGAAGATATTCATCCGAAAGCGGGCACAGCCTGACCTGCACAGGCGCGAGCCACAGCGGGAAGCATGGTGGTTTTCCCGCTTTAGAATCCATATGCGCTTTTTCGAGAAGCGCGTATATGACGCGTTCGAGGCTTCCCGAAGGCGAACAGTGTAGTATGAACGGGTGCTTGCGCGTATTGTCGGCGTCCGTGTAACGTATGTTGAAGCGTTCCGCGTTTTCATGGTCGATCTGGACAGTCGTCAAAGCCGATGCTTTGTCCATACTATCGACAAAGTTGAACTCGAATTTCGGATCAAAGTATGCAAATCTCATGTTCCATATCTCGACTAGTGCCGGTTTTCCAAGGTTCTTGATAATGCTTACCACCCATTCGCGGTTCATGTTCCAGAAATCGCGCGTACATCTGAATGCCATCTCGTAGTCGCTGCGGTCGAAGCCGAGATCGGCCAGACATTCCATCCCGACTCTGAACTGGCTGGCGAATTCATTTTTGGCAGTGTTCATGTCCGCACACATAGTGTGCATGTCCGGCATCGTGAACGTCCTCAGTCGGCGCAGAGCGACGAGTTCGCCCGCCTTTTCCAATCGGAACGAATAGCGCGTCAGTTCGTACATCTTCAGCGGCAGATCACGATACGAGATATTTGCGTCAGACGATATCAGGAACTGACCGAAGCATGCTGAGAATCGCAGGAAGAATTTTTTCTTCGCCGACTGCACGGTGTATTGTCTAGCGGGGAAGCGGTTGAGATATTTTTCTAGAGCCGGATGCTCGAAATCGTACATCACGGGCGTCTCGACTTCCATAGCGCCGTAGCTTAGCATCTTTTCGCTGACCCAGCGTTCCAAAAGCGCTTTGATCGTGCGTCCCTTCGGGTAGAAACGGAAATTTCCGGGGTCGCTACCCGGTTCGTAGTCGACAAGCTCGAGCGCACGCATCAGACGGGCGTGCGGCGGCTCGCTTGCGACACCGCGGACCTTTGCTGTCTCATAGTTCTTGAATTTCTCGAGCTTTTTGTGCGCCTTGAAATCGAACTCGTTCACAGGTACTAATTGCCCGTCGGGCGTCAATATGAACCATTCCGACTTCACGGTTTCTTCGGCTTTCAGCGCACCGGACACCGTATCCTCTGTTTTGCTTGTACCCGTCGGTTCAGCCGTGATCTCGCGGCTCAGCTCGCTGAGCGGGTGGCCTTTGCATTTTAGGTCAAAACTTTTATACCAGCCGAACGGGGCATGATGAGCATCGTAACCGCGTTCTGCCAGGAATTTTTGCATTTCCGTCAGCGCTTTATGCGCGCTGTTCGGTCCTGACGGTGATGATGTCAGGTGAACGTATGGGTAAAGAACGATGGTTTTTGCGTTTACTTGTTTAGCTACGTTGATTATGGCGTCTCCGGTTTTTTCGACGATTTGTTCCAACGTAGATTCGTCGCGGCCTTCGACTGCCGTGAATACGACTAAGCAATCTTCCCATCGCAGCTTTTGTTTTTCTATCTGCTCGGCTGATGCAATAGCTTTTGTTTTCGGCTCCACTTCGAGCCAGTCCGCATGGACCAATAGGATTCTCATATCATCACTTGCGACGCATAGCTCGGCTTCTGATAAATTATCGTATGAGCTGTTGAACCGAGTCCAAGTTAAAATATTACCCAAGAATAAAAGCTTTCGTTTCCGATCAAACGGGCATATCTGAACCTTTAAAAGTGTTTAACTATCATACAGTGGTCACGAGAGAGACTATGATACATAACATTACGGAACATTGCATGATGCAGATGCTCAGGGATTTCGAAAATTTCGAGAAAAAGCACCCGCATGTGGCCGAAACCGGCGAATATCAGACCCTTAAGAAACGGACCGGAATCTATATCACTGAGGCTCGGGACATAGTGTTAGAACAGCGGAAGCTCGCTCGTGTAGACGACCTTACGAGCCTAAGAAATCGAAAGGCTTTCAGTGAAGACCTTTTCAGGGAAGCCGATAGAGCGATCCGTCATAAACATCCACTGTCTTTGATTTTTTCGGATATTGACAAATTGAAGCGCGTTAATGGCACATATGGCCATGGTGCTGGCGATACCGCTCTGAAATACATCTCCAGTGCGCTTAGAGAAAGCGTGCGCATGGCGGATATGGTTTATCGTTGGGGAGGCGATGAGTTTGCTGTCATATTGCCCGAAACCGACGCTGGAGGGGCCCGTGAAATTGCATGTCGCATCCGAAAGGCGACTGATCATGTTTACCAATATAGAAGCCATAAGTTCGGTCCGGTTACCGTGAGTCAGGGAATCGCAATGCTGCAGCCGAACGGAGAACCATATACATCTGCTGCAGTGGAATTGGTTGAAAATGCGGACAAAGCCTCTCGCGGAGCGAAAAAGGCCGGTGGCAATCGTATCCGCGTATACAGAGCGTAGACGTCAATTCAAACCAAAAGCGACGTTTTAAATTCTGGCAGCCACATTTTTCTATCATAGCCCCGTCGTCTAGATGAGTCTTGGACTCAGGACAATGGTCAAATCGCGTAGCGCTAACAGCATACGTTGAAGAGACTAGGGATACTAGCCTTTGGACATTCCAAAGATACGAGCCGAATCGGCAATGACTTGGAAGAAAGCTGGGGACGGCAGTTCGAATCTGCCCGGGGCTATCATAATAATCAGGCGGGACAATAAACGTATTCCAAAATAATCCCATCCGGGTCTTCGAAAAAGCATGCGTAGTAGCCTTTGGCGTATTCCGGATATTCTCTCGGTGCGTGTACGTGAGTACTTTTCTTTCTCAGAAATCTGCACAAATCATCGACCTTCTTTTTGGTCGGAGCCGTAAACGCGATATGGTCCAGACCAGTTCTTGTCCTATTGAACGGCACTTTTATACGACCTTCCTGAATCTCAAACGTCCAATCCATATTCGGAGGTCCGAACATCACTATCTTGTCGCGCCACGCCGAATTTTTGCCAGCTTCTAACACTTTCTTCAATCCCAAAAATCCGAAGAGGGACGCGTAAAACCTTTTTGATTTTTCAAAATCCCTTACGGTTATTTTGAAATGGTCGATGGCTGTGGTCATATTAAGATTTAATTAGCGTCATGTTAAATAAAAACATGATATCCGTCCTCCGTCTCGGTCATCGCCCGCAGCGTGACGCACGTATTTCGACGCATTGCGGGCTTGTTGCGCGGGCGTTCGGTGCGGGTGAAATCATCTACAGCGGCGAGGCTGACCCCAAGCTCATTGAAAGCGTGCGTTCGGTTGTGAAAAACTGGGGCGGGCCGTTCAAAGTCTCTTATTCCGCGAGTTGGCGAAAAATAATAAAGGCGCACAAAAGGAAAGGATTTTCCATCTGTCACCTAAGCATGTACGGATTGCCCGTCCAGACTATTATTAAAAAAGTTCGTAAGTGCAGGAATGTTCTCGTTGTCATTGGCGCAGAAAAAGTTCCCGGCGAAGTTTACTATTCGGCTGATTTCAATATTAGTATAACTTCACAGCCTCATTCAGAAGTTGCGGCATTGGCCGTTCTTTTGCATGAGTATTTCGGCGGTCGCGAGCTCGGTAAAACGTTCAAACGAGCGAAGATAAAGATCGTTCCGCAGCCGAAGGGTAAAGAAGTTAAAGTTTTCTAGGTGCTTTTGTGCATGAGCAGGATAAAGAAGGTGACATTGCTTGTTGACGGACCAAACATATATCGCTATGCCAAGTTTGTCGCTAACGAAGCATTCGGATGCATGCTTCGCGACATAAAGGAAATAGCTGAACAATTCGGTTTTGTTGATACCGGGAAGGCTGTTGTATATTTCGATCCTAACGTCAATAAACATCCGAAGATTCTTGATTTTGCAAGAAGGTCTAGATATGCTGCTGTCGTCGGATCGAATTCTTCTAACGACTTTAGAATACACGAATTGTTGATAAAGGACGGCGAGAAATATCTTGCCGGCGATGATACCGATCTTCTAGCCCTTTCAGCCGGTAGTTTGATATATTGCCCGTTAGCCGGGTCTGCGGAAAAATACGGCAAGAAGCTTTTGTTGATATATCCGTCAGGTGAAACGTCGAAAGAACTCAGGGACGCATGTCATATTACTGCAAAGATAAGGAGCATGCGATGAAACCTTATTTCTCGAGCAGTACGACCCTGCTTGCGGTTTGTTCGTCTTTTATGCGGTAGCCGCTTGCCTCGGCGATTTTTTCTGCGAATTCGCGGATTTCCGGATGGCGCGGCATGTCGCTATACGGAAAACGTTCACGCGCCGCACCGACGGACATGGCGGCCTTGACTTCTATGAATTTTGTGCCGCTTGCTTTAGCCAGTTTGCCGTATTGCTCGGGCTCTACGAAATTTAGTCCCTTGACAAGCGTCAGGCGGACGACCGTATTGCATGAAAAATTAGCGAGCATTTCGAGCGACTTCTGAAGACGCTTCCAGGCATCGCTTATCAGCGGCTGCGTGGTTTTTTCGAAAATCTTCTCATTGGGCCCCGCCAGCGTGACATAGAGATTCGTGGGTTCGCTCAGGTCTTTCAGGACATCTGGCAGCGTTCCATTTGTTACAAGATAAGCGGTCATATTTCTTCCGAGAACTTCGTCGACAAGTTCACTGATTTTCGGGTAAAGAAGCGGTTCGCCGTCTAGCGATATCGCGACTTGGTTAGGGCGCTCTGCTTCCCAGACTTTTCCTCCGGCAGCCGGATTGCCTCCGAACCCTTGTAATATCTGCCTGCGGGCTTCGATGCATCCGTCTAGAATGACTTTTGGCTCATCTACAGGCCCGATCCACTTTGGCGATCGCAGTTCGCCGAGACGCCAGCAGAATTGGCAACGCTCAGTGCAAAACGGCACGGCCGGCGTCATCTGTAGGCAGCGATGCGCCTGGATGCCGTAGAATTTTTCTTTGTAGCATGTTCCACGGCCGCGAAGCGAGTGCTTTGTCCAGGTGCATACTTTAACGGCGCTGTGCTTGTTCGGTCCGACGAAGCGGTAAGCCATACTCTGTTCCATTTTGTGGATGAGTTCTTCGGGCAAAACAGGTCCGCATGCACGGCACAGCATCGATTTTGGAACAGCCATGACAAAGCCGTTTGAAGGAAGATATTTAAGACGCTTGTCTAGTTTGCGCACGTGTGCACGGAATTACGATTATCACCGCCGTAATGATAAACACTGAAGTATATCGTGTGCCGATACAGAGTTTGGCGTCTTTTATCCCTTTAGCCGTCTAGCAATTGAGGAGAAACATGGAACTGAAGTATCATCTTGCAGAACGCGGGTTCCAGTTGGATAAAGTACCGGTGGGCTACCAGATTCTTGGAGATGTACTTCTGTTGAAATTTCCTATAGGCGTGGAGATAGGACTGAATGAAAAATCCGATATGGCAAAAGCACTTGCGGACATTCTGAACAGTGTAAGGGTGGTAGCTGAGATCAAGCGTGTCGATGGTGAGCTCAGGACGCCTAAGGTGACGGTGCTGTTCTCAAAAGGTGGAAAGAGCCTCGAGACCGTTCACATTGAGAATGGGATAGAGTTCAAGCTCGATGCCCGCAAAATCATGTTCTCGAAAGGAAACGTTTCTGAGCGGGCACGTCTAGTTTCCAAAATCAAACCGGGGGAAACTATCATAGACATGTTCGCAGGCATCGGATATTTCTCGTTAGGCATTGCGAAAAACAGCGCTGCGGCGAAGATAATCGCTATAGAAAAAAACATCGTGGCTTTCAAGTATCTGAAAGAAAACGTGAAATTGAACGGGATTAAGAACATCACGCCGATCAAGAGCGACTGCCGCCGCGCCAAAATCAGCGACAAGGCGGATCGTGTGCTCATGGGATACTTCCCTGATACACAGAAGTTTCTACCGTATGCTTTTCGCTTTCTGAAAGACCGCGGTGTTATACATTACCACAATGTTTATCGCGAAGATGAGATGGTCGAGCGTCCTGTCACCGAGCTGAAGGACGCAGCGAAGAAAGCCGGATACAAGGTCGTTGGCGTCGCGCAGCATATCGTCAAAAGTTATGCACCGCGAACGTTTCACGTCGTTGTGGACGCGGAAGTCGAAAAGGCGGATAGTGTGTCGGCCAAGACGCCTCAGGAGTTTTACAATAGGACAGCGGACATCTACGATATGCGGCAGCAGAACAAGTGGACCGCGCGATTGCGCGAAGCTGAGATTGCGTTGTTGAAAAAGCACGCTATTGGTCGAGTGCTTGATGTTGGGTGCGGAACGGGATACCATTTGGCAGCCCTTTTTGCTGCTGCAAAAAGCGCTGGCGGAAAAACCATTGAAGCTAAACTTTCCGATCCTGGATTTGACCTGACCGGTATTGATGTTTCAAAGGCAATGCTTGAAGCAGCTAGAAAAGTTGCTCCTAACGCTCGTTTTGTTGAAGGACGGGCTGAATTATTGCCGTTCGAGAACGAAAGTTTTGATACTGTTTTGTGTATGTTTAGCACTTTGAATTTATGCGATTATGCCAAAGCGTTGGCAGAAATGTACCGCGTGCTGAAGCGTGGCGGTAAGCTAATACTATCGGTTTCGTCTGTGCACGACAATGACGGAAAATCGGAAAAGCGGATACGCATTGAGGGTTCGGTAATAAAATTACACCTTTTTATCGCTGCTGAACTTACGAACGCGTTCAGTCAGACCGGTTTTGAAGTCATTGAGTTTAGTTCGTTGTTCCGCACCAAGAGGCCGCGCTGGGGCGATTGGCAGAGCGATGTTGAAGACGAATTGACGCTGCCTGTGGAAAGAGGGGCGATATATTTGTGCGTGCTGGGGAAGAAGTAGATCAAAGTTGAACTTTCTTCATTTCGTTAAGATCGAACACTTCTCTTATGCCGATAACGATAGCGTGCTTGACTTTGTATTTGGGACCGGTTCGTTTAACAGCTGTTTCGAAATATTTACCTGACGTGTACAGTGATGCGCGTCCTTTCATTCGGTAATATCCTTTTTTTGTCGTTACGACGCAAACGTTTGGATCGGCTTTCGCATTTTTGGCACTTCTGACCATTTCGCAATCTGCGATTAGCAGTTTGCCGTCGACAAAGCCCATAGAAATAACGACGTTCGCATGCGGTTTGCCGGTCGTGGAACTGGTTACGAAGACTAGCTCTTGTCCTTGCGCTAACGCGTTCTTCCAAGTCATATAAATCGTATGGCATCCGCAGAATAAAAGCAGCTGAGACGTTACGGTTATCGTATTAGTTCAGTCTAAAATCTATTCTTATCTTCCAGCGGGTCGCCACATAAAAATTATCTGATGCGGCATGAAACCTTTTTTCTTGTAAAATTTCAAGGTACCGGCATTGCTCGCAGGCGTCTCAGTTTTTACTCCCACGCCTTTTTCTCCGGCTTTCTTTAGTACTATGTTTAGCAGTGCTTTGCCGATACCTCTGTTCCTGAATGTTTTGGTAACGGCAAGATGCTCTAGTTCGTAATATCTGCCAAACCACTCATCGCTTTTTATGCGCTTTGAAAATTGGATGTATCCAACGGTTTCACCATTTTCGAGCGCCAGAAACATTTCGCTTGTCTTGAAATCGCGTTTTGTATAATTCTCATCCAGTGCTTCACGTTTCAATTTCAATCCGGCTTGTTCCGCCATATGTGAGTGCATCTCAAAGCTTAGTTTGCGTATCACCGGGATGTCTTTTGTCGTGGCCCTGATTATCCGCATAATCTCACTTGAATTGGCTTACTTAATATACAGTAAAATCCAGTCGTATCTTCCAAATCCTTGGCCCGTACGGAAGAACGAGCGTGTGGCCAAGGAATTCGACGCGTCTTGAAATATTGTCGGCAACGGCCGTAATTTTATTCTCGATTTCTTTTACTTCGTCTTCCTTTGCGAAGCAATAAAGGTGAACTATGCCACCTTTTTTTGAGCATTTGATTGCGTCGTCGATATATTCAATTGCACTTTCTGGTAGCGGCATCAATATTCGGTCGCATTTTCCGTAGTACGGTTCTGCCTTTTCTCGTACGTCGCCCTCAACGATTTCTACATTCTTCAGTTTATTCAGACGAACGTTCTCGCGGAAGTAGCTCACGGCGTCTGCGTTGAGTTCGATGCCGACTACTTTTTTCGCATGCGTTTTCTTTGCGATGAGAATTGCGAACGGGCCCGCGCCTGCAAAAAACACCATTATCGTTTCGTTTGCTTGGACCTTTTCTATTATTCTAAGTCGCTCTGCGCCTTCGCGCTGACTGAAATACGTGCGCTGCGGGTTCAGCTTGAAACGGCAGCCTGATTCTACGTGGATAATTTCGGTGTTTTCGTCGCCGGCAATGAGTTCGTATTCACGTAGGCGTAGCGTTCCTTTTCTCGGCGATGCCTTTCTAAGAACGGATTTCACTGATTTGTAGAGTTTCATCACGGCTTCGGCTATTTCTTTTTCATGCGCGGTGAGTTCGGCCGGTATTTCGATGATTGCAACGGCTTTTTCTTTGCTGCCTAGGATGTCGAATGCCGTAGGTACCAGAACGAGCTCTTTCTCGTTTAGACGGTCTTTTAGCAGGTCGCGGAGGGTTGGCATGATAAGACCTAATTCCGATATTCTATTAAAGAAGTTTTTGATGACGTATTTTTCTTTGTGATGGCAGTGCTTAGAATCGATGAACCATTCGCTAATATGGAGTTCCACACGCTGGATATCCCACGTGCACAAGGACTTGTCGTATATCGTGAGGCCTACGATCCTAAAGTCACTTACAGTCGGGTATGTACGGGGCTTTCTCAGAACGGGCTTATTGAGTTTCTTAAAAGGTCTAACGACGAGCAACATCTGGAAGGCGTGGACAGGACGCGACCCGCTTCGCCGGATATAGAATTTGGTCTCAGCGAGCTCGGCAGGGAGTATGCTGTATTCGGTGACCAATTTGAGAGAGATGATAACGCATACATTGAAGTATTGACGGATACAAAATTGTGCATACCCGGACAAAGGGAATATAGAGAGGGCGATTTCTGGCGTCGTGATGTTTACAGACACGATGGAGAAAGATGGGTGAAAGTTGCTGAAGGCCAGAAGATTCCCGGTAGCGGTGTTATCCTTAATGTCGATAAAGCTCTAGGGATACCTAATGAAACTATCAGAAGTTATGAACCTCCTGAGAGGCTTAATCATTGGCGTTTCGATCACAATTTGGATGAGGTCGCTGTGTCTCGTCACGGGCAAATGGGTGATGAGCTCGTTGGGCGCTTTAATCTATATGCGTACTGGGTGTCGCGTTGCCCGAACAGTCGCCTCGGTTTTCGCCCTGTTCGTGGACCGATGCCGACTTACCGAAAATTGTCCTAGTTTAGCGGCTCGTTATTCTATTTTCAACTTTTTCAGAATGTCTTTGAATATCACGTCTATCGGCTGTTCGCCGTTGATGACGTATAGCAATCCCTGCTTTTTGTAGAACTCCTTTAGCGGTTCAGTTTCACGGTGGAACGTTGCTAAGCGTTTGCGGACGAATTCAGGCTTGTCGTCTTCGCGCTGGTATAGCTCGCCGTTGCAGCGGTCGCAGACGCCTGCTTTTTTAGGGGGCGCTTCGAGACCATATACCGCCTCACACCGGCGGCATTGCCAGCGGCTCGATATCCTGCGTACGGCTTCGTCGTCTGATATTTCAAGATATAGCGCAAAATCCGGCTTGGTCACAAGCAGCCGCGCTTGCGGCAATGTTCGTGGAAAGCCGTCCAGTATGAAGCCGCTTCTGCAATCCATTTCCGCCAGACGGGCGTTTACTATCTTTGCAGTAAGTTTGTCCGGCACTAGATTTCCGCTATCTATCAATTCATGGATCTGTTTTCCAAACGGTGTGTCACGTGGTATATTTCTGAATATTTCTCCTGTAGAGATGTGCGGAATGTTAAGCTTTTCCGCCAGAAGTTTGGCTTGCGTGCCTTTTCCCGAGCCCTGCGGGCCGAGCATGCAGAAAAATTTCGTTCTCATCATGGAATCACTTTTTCACGAAACTTTCAATCAGGTTTTTTATGCTCCTTTCAAGCTCCTCGAACGAACCTTCGTTTATGATCGTGAAGTCGGCCATTGCTATAGGTCCGCCTTGGTGAAGGTTTTCAAGTTGTGCGACATCGCGCGATTCGCATTCTTTGGGTGTCAGCGGACGTATCGGCCGATTTCCGAGCCGCGAATAGCGCACTTTCGGTGAAGCGTATATTGCTATTACTATGAAACCGTTTCCGAACTTCTTTTTCAGAAGCATGTATTCCTCAAAACTGTACATACTTTCGATTACTACTTTCCCAACCTTTCTGAGACCTTCCTCTATTTTCGGCAGGCTGAGCTTTGCGTATGCGTCCATGCCGTGTGCCTTTCTGATTTGTTCGCGCATCGAACGCTCGTTTGCCTCGTTTATGGGCAAGCCGGCTTCTTTCACTGCCTCCATCGTTATGTCGCCGAAATATACACGGTAGAAACCGTTGTCTACTGCGAACTTCACGGCTTCGGTCTTGCCGGAGCCGGGCATTCCCACCAAAGCTACGATTTTCATAACATCACACAAGTTCCCTGTTTTTGCCGTTCATTAAATGCCTTGCTTCCTTCAAAATATCGTCTGCAACTGACTTCTTCGCGCTTTTGACTTCTTTTTTGACGTATTCCTTGAGGCCCGAAAACGCGTGTTCGACGAGATCAGCGGCCATGTACGATGGCAGACCTTTGCGTTTTTGCTCCTCGTAGACTTTGTGGGCTGCGTGTGCCACTTCGTTTCTGAAAAGCTCAAGCGCAGATTCTATGTAAGCGATATCATCGGTCTGCTTGTATTGCGCGACTAATCCGTTGAATGTCATCTCAGCGCATCGCAACGCGTCGTCGTGCTTGTTTTTGTTAGCTATAACCAACACCTGCTATAGGATATGGAATGGAGAGAAGTTTTATAATCTTGTCAGGGAACAGATTCGGATAGGATGGCTTAGCCATCTTAGGTTAGGGCCCGTAGTCTAGCTTGGTCCAAGTGAGCAAAGCGAGCGCGGAAGAGCTCGCGTGGAAAGTGCTTGATTTGGGAGAAATTAGGATCGGAGCTTTGGGAGCTTCTGACGCCAGTTCGAATCTGGCCGGGCCCATTCAGCCCTTTAGATTGCGACAATTTGAGCGTAAGTCAATTGTAATCGCAATCCAAAGCGCTGGAATTCGACTTAAGCCATATGACTGTGTATGCAGAACTGCGCGTATCGGCATAAGTCGAATTGGCGGAAAACTATCCAGCGAACGCAAAGCTTGCAAGCGAGCTAGCTGGACGCGATGGCATGCGAAATAGCTCGCTTCTTTGAAGTTCGTCAGAATACGTAAAATAATTGCAAGCTACGCTTGCAACGATTCTATTTCCAAATTTCAATGCCGTAGCGCTTTTCTTTTCTGCGAAGTTCGCGGATGTCGTGACGATATTTCATGTAGCGCCTGAAAGCCTCGGCGAGCTGCAGAAAGCCTACCAGTATCAGGAATCCTCCGAGCATCATATATGAAGAGCCCTGTATCACCTGCAGGATTATTACTCCGACCGAGATGAACGCAAGCCCTGTCTGCATGTACGCGTGCATCGTACGCTCGCGCGACAGTATCGTTTGCTCTTCCGAGAGAAGAAGCAAACGGTCGGTTTTCTTCGGCATGAGTAAAATCTCCGATTTTACGATGCACGGCAAACATCGGTTTGCCAGCACGCACGAAATTCATATTTCGTGCTGTGCAGCGGAAGTTTCGACTTCCGCATGCATGATTAACTACGCCCGCGGGCGGCACAAGGTGAAGCGGAACTTCACCTGTACAGGAAGAGTTAAACTCTTCCTTGTATTTAAGATTTAAGGCGAACGGGAGAAACTAATTGGATACGATGATGATGCATGGAGACGAAATCGAAAAACGCGGCTAAGGCTGAGACTGGGCGGCCCGAAGCGCTGACGGCGAATATCCAAGCGAAGCGTGAGAGCAAGAGTGAAACTCGTAGCGAGCTAGCTGAGCGCGGAAGCTCCGCGGCTCCTGAAGCCTTGACTGTAAAGAAATCCGAGAATTTCGCCGAGTGGTACAATCAGCTGGTGAAAGTCGCAGGGCTCGTCGACCAGCGCTACCCCGTGAAAGGCTGCGAGGTCATGATGCCGCTCGGTACGGCCGTATTGCGCAACATGTCCAACATGCTCGAGGACCTGCTTAAGCAGAATGGAAATAGCGAGGTGCTTTTTCCGTTGTTCATCCCCGAGAACTTTCTCGCGAAAGAAGCCGAGCACATCAAAGGATTCGGAAACGAAGTATACTATGTGACTCATGCAGGCGAGAACAAGCTTGAGGAGCGCCTGATTTTGAGGCCGACGTCTGAGACGGCGATGTATCCGATGTTCGCTTTGTGGATACGGTCTCACAATGATTTGCCGCTGAAAGTGTTTCAGACGGTTTCCGTATTTCGTTACGAGACGAAGATGACGAAGCCGCTTGTGCGCATGCGGGAGGTCATGTTTTTCAACGAGTCTCACACCGCGCATGAGAGCTGGGATGCGGCCGAACGTGAAGTCGAAGCGGCTATCAAGATATATTCGAAGCACTATCGCGAAAACCTGGCTCTGCCGTTCATCGTTATCAAACGTTTAGATGCGGACAAGTTTCCCGGAGCCGTCTATACGTTAGCGTTCGACACAATAATGCCCGACGGCAAGCGGCTGCAGATCGGAACAGCGCATAACCTCGGTGAGAACTTCTCAAAACCGTTCAATATACAGTTCCTGGACAAAGACCAAACGAAGAAGTATGTCAATCAAACGTGCTACGGCATATCGACTCGCCCGCTTGCCGCTATAACGGCCGTTCACGGCGATGACCGTGGACTCGTACTGCCGCCGAAGATTGCGCCGACGCAGATCGTAATCGTACCGATACTTTTCGAGAAGACGCGCGAGGCGGTAATCGAGCATGCGCGGCGACTGCTTGAAAAGCTCGTGCAGTCGGGCTGGCGCGTCCATCTCGACGAACGCGATATCTCGGCGGGCGCTAAGTTTTATGATTGGGAACTGCGCGGAGTGCCTATTCGAATAGAACTGGGCCCGCGCGACATCGAGCGCAAGACGGTCGTAGTCGCTCGTCGCGACACAGGCGAGAAAGTCAATGAGATAGAGGGGAAGATAGTCACAAGGATAACTTCTATGCTTGCAGATATCCAGGCGTCCATGCTCAAGCGGGCCGAGGATTACCACACGAGCATGATAGTGAATGCTAAATCGGTCAAAGATATCGCGACTGCTGTCGGCAAAGGCATGTTCGCACGGGCGATGTGGTGCGGCGAGATGAAATGCGCCGAAAACATCGAGAAGGGCGCGGATGCAGCGATATCGGGAACCGATATAGCCGAAAAAGCTGCGGGGAAGTGCATATGCGGCAACACGGCAAAGCATGTCATTTACGTGGGGAAGTCGTACTAGATGGCCGCGCGGTCGGAACGTTTAAATAGTTCATTGTGGTATTACAAAGAAATCAGTTCTATGATTTTAGACGAATAGTCGATACGAAAAGTCCTTTGGGATTATCCTCGAAAAGCAAAAGCTTTTCGGGATGCCGAAGACCTCAGGTCTTCGGGCATGAAAAAGGTGCGAATATGTCCGATGTCGAGAGCCGCAAAACAGGAACTACTACCGTAGGCATTCTTGCCAGGGACGGCGTAGTCCTCGCAAGCGATGCAAAAGCTACCATGGGCAACCTCGTCTCAAGCAAGGAGATACAGAAAGTCTACCAGGTCGACGACAAGACCGCTCTTACAATCGCAGGAGGCGTCGGTGACGCACAAGCGATCATACGCATATTGAAGGCTGAGATCTCGCTATACAAGACGATGAGGAACGCCGATATAACGGTACGCGCGGCTGCTACGCTGCTGAGCAACGTTCTGCAGGGTAACAGGTATTACCCGTACATGGCTATGCTGATACTCGGCGGCCATGACAAGGACGGATTTCATATGTATTCTATTGACCCGCTCGGCGGAATAGAAGAGGAGAAAGATTACACTTCGACGGGAAGCGGCTCGCCTATTGCGTACGGCGTCCTTGAGAACGATTTCAAAGAGGGGCTGTCGAAGGAAGAGGCGTTACGATTGGCCGTTAGGTCGATACGCTCTTCGAGGGAACGCGACATATACTCAGGCGGGATAAAGATGAACGCCTTAATAATCACGAAAGACGGTTTGGAGTATGTTTCCGAAGACAAGCTGAAAGAGCTTGCAAAGTAATAATTTTTGTAATTAGCGAAAATTCTGAACGAGAGATACCGAATAACCAGAGCGTCTGATGCGTCAAACGAAAATTCTGAAACGGGTTTCGCGAAAACGGGCAGACGTTTGTCAACCGTCATCTGGAAATCGTTCAAGTAGAGATGAAGCAAACATGTCGATTTTAGAATCAGTGAAAGAAGAATTGCCGGCAAATGCACAGATAGCCGAAATAGTATACGAAGGCCCGGATATAATCTTGTATACAAAAAACGAGTCGTTTTTCAAGGATTCGAACGAGTTCATCCGCAATGTAGTCGGGAAGGTCAAGAAGCGTGTCGAGGTCCGGGCGCATCATAGCCTGCTCGTGGACGAGGAGAAGACAAAGGAGTTTATCCGCGCTAATGTGCCCGCCGAAGCGGGAATACGCGACATCTATTTCGAGTCCGAGTTCGCGAAAGTCGTCATACACGCCGAGAAACCCGGTCTTGTGATAGGCAAAGCGGGGGAGATACTGCGGCAGATAAAAACGACCACGTTCTGGACGCCGGATATAAAACGAGCGCCTGCTATCGATTCGGAGCTTATCGCCGGCATACGAAAAATGCTCCATAAAGAAGCCGGTTATAGAAAGAAATTTTTGAACTCGCTCGGTGAGAAGATATACGGCGAGAAAAAGGAAGTCGATTGGGTGCGGGTGACGGGACTCGGCGGTTTCCGTGAGGTCGGTCGTTCTTGCATACTTGTTTCCACTCCGCAATCACGAGTGCTTGTCGATTGCGGTTTGGCGTACGGCGGTAACAGGCAGTTCCCGCATCTCGAAGCATCGGAATTCAATCTACAGACGCTCGATGCGATAGTAGTTTCCCATGCACACAGCGACCACGCGGGCCTGGTGCCATATCTCTACGAGTATGGATACAAAGGGCCGATGTTTTGCACGCGACCTACGCGAGACTTAGCCGTACTTTTGCAGATGGACTCCATATCCATAGCGCAGCGAGAGGGCAAGAAACCGCCGTATACTTCACGTGGCATCGAGGAAATGCTGAAGCATTGCATCACGCTTGAATACGGGCAAGTAACGGACATAACGCCCGACTTTCGATTGACGCTTGAAAACTCGGGTCACATCCTCGGCTCAAGCTGTGTGCACTTCAACATCGGAGACGGTACGTACAACTTGCTTTACAGCGGAGACCTGAAATTTGAACGTACAAGGCTGGCGAATCCGGCTTTCACGGATTATGCGCGCGTCGAAGGACTGATAATCGAATCGACGCTTGCCGATGAGCGGATACCGTCCCACCACGAAGGCGAACAGCGCTTGGTCGAGATCGTACGAGAGGTCACGGGTCGCGGCGGCCGCGTTTTGATACCGACTTTTGCAGTTGAACGCGCTCAGGACGTCATAGCCATATTAGCGGAGACCGACATTCAGGTTCCGATCTATCTTGACGGCATGCTTTGGGATGCGACCGCCATTCACACCGCGTATCCGGAATTCATGTCCAGGAATATGCAGATAGAGATACTTAGGAAAAAGAAAAATCCGTTCTTGGACCCGCGGCTGAAAGGCATAGGCTCAGGCGCGGAGCGCCGAGAGGTGCTGCACAGCGTACATCCGTGCGTCGTGCTGGCGACGTCCGGCATGATGCAGGCAGGCCCTGTCATCGAATATCTGAAGGAGTTCGGTACCAATCCGGCGAACTGCTTGATTTTCGTAGGTTACCAGGCCGAAGGCACGCTTGGGCGGCGTATACAGAAAGGCTGGAAATACATCCCGATCGAAGGCAACGAACATGGCCTAGAGCTGAAGCTTGGCGTTGAAACGGTCAAAGGCTTGTCCGCCCATTCGGACGTAACCCAGCTCATAAACTGGATAAAGAGCCTCAAGACCAGGCCGAGAAAGATAATAGTCAATCACGGCGAAGCCTCTGTTGCGACCGGTTTTGTGCGTTTGTTGCACAACGAGTTGCGCGTCGAAACGGTCGCGCCGAAAAACCTCGAGACCGTCCGCCTTAAGTAAGACTTAAAAGCCTTTCATCGATGTAATGTGCAAACAGTCCGTTTGTGCGGATTATAAAAGTCGTGATTATCATGAAAAGTAAAGTATCCGGACGTTTCGGAAGCCGCTACGGAAAAGGCATACGCGAAGCGTTTCTGGAGGCCGATAAGAAAGCCAAAGCAAAGTATATCTGTCCGTTTTGCTCGCGCAAAAGCGTTAAACGATTGGCGGCCGGAATCTGGCAGTGCAAGAAATGCGCCAAGAAGATGGCTTCAGGCGCTTACGAATTCAAGATGTGATGCTTGTTGCTGGGCGAATAGTCCAGTTTTGTGAATGAAAACGAAACGGTGCGGATAGTCCGCTATTGCGGTGATAATACATGTACAAGTGCATGAAATGCGGTAAAGAGTTAACGCTTGAAGAGAAAGTGCGTTGCCCGTTTTGCGGGTTTAGGATAGTCGTGAAGGTGCGGCCCGAGGTTGTGAAACGGGTACCAGCTAGGTAAACACGGCGGACAGCCAGTTTATTGAGCTAATGAAGAGAATGATGTTATGGCAGACGATTTGGAAAAGACGCTCGGCGAAGTGCAAAACTTGAACCAGCAGCTGCAGATGCTACTCATGCAGAGGCAAACGTTCACCGCACAGCAGCGCGAGATAAAGCTTGCTCTCGATGAGGTTGAACAGGCGGCAGGCGACGTATACAAGTCGATAGGCCCCATACTCATAAAATCCGACAAGGCGAAGCTCGTGCAAGAGCTTGGCGAGACAAACGAACAGATAGAGCTTCACACGAAGGCCATGGATAGCCAGGAGAAGCGCATCAAAGACGCTCTGACGGCTGCCCATGCGAAACTGCAGAAGCTTGTCAAGCCTCAGCATGGCACAGGCGGATAGCCGGCTTTGCGAGCTTGGTGTGAATTGTCCGCTATTGCGGATTAGATTAAGTAGGTGTCTAATATGGAACAGGACGTGCACATCGAATCGGTCATACAAATGTTGGATGAGTTGTCGCAGGATCGTTCAGTTCCGCGCAACGTGCGCACGGCGCTTCAGACTGCTCGGGCGGACCTCTCGAATGAAAAACTCGATATGGTTTTCCGCATGAGCTCGGCGATCTCGGTTCTCGATGAAGTCGCAAACGACATCAATCTTCCGTCGTATTCTCGAACACAGGTCTGGAACGTCGTTTCAGTCTTAGAAACGATGAACGAGAAACTGAAGAAGAGTCAGCAATAAACGGCTTCTTATGCCTTTCGGGCGAAACGCGTGTTTAAGAATTTTAGTCGCTCATTATGGACATACGAAATAGTCTGTTGCGGCGGTTACGGTGTAGATAGCTCGTTGCTGCAGATTGTTGCACGGATAGTCCACTGCGCGGAGAATGATATTATGTCTCTATTCGATAAGGAAGAGCCGTATGTTGAACTCGAGACCGAGGACGAGCGAAAAGGCAAAGTTCCTATCGAGGTAGAGCGCATAACTGAGTATGCTGATTCTGATCGCATCCAGCGCAAGTTGCGCGAGGGCTCGATCATGCTTGTGCGCGTCAAGGAATTGAAGGACAAGAATCCGAACGAGCTTAAACGTGCGATTGAACGGATAAAGCGTACGTGCGACGCCGTGGGCGGAGATATCGTCGGAGCAGGCGAAGACTGGATAATCGTTTCGCCGGCTAACGCGAAGATCGTGCGATGATGCTATTCTTTTCAAGAAATTTTAGGACATTTTCGAATATTTTTTCGTGTCCTCTGATGTTTGGATGGAGGCCGTCGTCTAACAGTTTCTTGTAGTGCAGTTTTGAGAATATTTCAAACAAGTCGAGAAAAGGCACACGCTCTTTTTTGCACACATCCTTTGCTATACGATTGTATTGTTGCATAATGTCACACGCGTAGCTCTTCGTTATGCTCCATGGGATTGGCTGAACCCTAGAATCATCGACGAGAATGATCCCGACGAAGCACACTTTGCATGTATACTTTTTCGCGAGTCTTACCAATTTCGCGACGTTTTTTCTATAATCCTTTTCGGTCGTTCTTCTATTGTTCTTGTTTCCGTGAAGATATTGGGAATCGTTTATTCCCACGGAAAAAATAATGAGGTTTTGGCCGTTTTTATCC
>Ga0315284_10004594_pt1 | contig 19601 bp, 28 predicted proteins | sample YL17G09_16_MG_FD_203696 | JGI IMG/M metagenome (GOLD analysis project Ga0315284, IMG submission 203696) | Sediment microbial communities from Yellowstone Lake, YNP, Wyoming, USA - YL17G09_16 | ecosystem: Environmental > Aquatic > Freshwater > Lake > Sediment | place: USA: Wyoming | collected... | reverse complement strand
AATATTTTCTCGACCCTTGATATTGTCACGTGGCGTTCAGTATTGTTCAGTAGTTTCGGGGGGGTCCACGCATGGATCGGGGTGAATGTCAACCCGAAAAGGTACCCCTCCTGGCATGGTCACGGGTCGCTGGCATAGCCTTTGATTGACCATATATGCAACGTCACGCCATGACCATACGTGACCCGACACCTAACCCATTGAAATCATTGAAGATCACCCTACAAGCGCGGGAAACGCTTAGGACGTGTGAGGGTAGCGCCAAGGCAAGGCAACGCGCCCACGGGCGTCCTAGTGGCTCCCATATGCCGTGCCACATAGGAATGACTGTGCAGGGCATGTAGTGTATGGTCGCGCCCATATGACACGCCGATCATGGGGTCACGTATGGTCACGTCACGTAGTGCATGGTCATGGGTCCAGCGTGGGAGCGTTTCACGTGAAACGTGTTACTGCTAGAGTGAACACGGGCGGACTACCCTACCCCCGCCTATCCCAAGCGTTTCACGTGAAACATGGGAGGGAGGGTAGAATGTTTCACGTGAAACGTGCGATGTTTCACGTGAAACGTGCCACGCCACTACACCACGTGACACGTAGTGTATGGTCATGACCACTGCTCACCCGTGCATGTAGGACACGCACCTACACCCACCCACATGTAGGCAAGTGCCTACACCCACCCACATGTAAGGGGGTGTGCGACAAGCACGCACAGGTAGGGGGGTACCCTACACAGACTAAGAGGTACCTCTGGATGGGAATTTTAGAATTTTAGGAAATACGCCATATACGGGTCAAGCACAGCTTTGTACTGGAAGAACTGAGCAATACCCTAGATACGAGTCAAACGCCTACCGTATAGAGCGTAAAAGGGTACTGAGAGTTACGTATGGTGTCTGATACATGGCGTAAGGAATACTTAGGTGGGTATACCCTACAGGATTTAAGCATTTCCTAGGTACGCTGAATATAAATTACAGAAATTTAGGAAAAATGGAATTGGGCAATACTAGCGACTACGGTCAGAAGGTGTTTGGAAGTGTTTTCCTAGGGGTAAAAAGTTCATTTAGAAAGGGTTTTTGCTGGGGATGGGTTTGGAGTTGAGTGCGTATCAGGGTTGATTTGGAGTGGAATGGGTACGTATCAGGATTGATGCTGAGGGATGGGTTTGGGGTTAGGTATCAAATTTGGTATGTATCGGAGTGGGTACGGGGATGGGAAGGTATCTTTGGGGATAGGTAGCTTCTGGGATACCATACTAGGGGATTGGACATGTTTTGGGAGTGAGTGTGAGGGTTGTTTGGGTATCGGTTTGAAATAGAGGGTTGGAATTTTGGTGTTTGGATGGGGTTTTAAGGGTATTTGATGCTAGAATTGTTTGATATGTGTCGAAATTGCTACATGAGAATGCTCAGCTGTGAGTTTGTGGGAGTGGTTTTGCTAGTTTTTGCCTTAGCGGAAATGAGGTTTACGGGGCTTTTGCTATTTTTCAGCACTATTTATTTCTGGTTAGCTGAAAATGTCAGAAAGAATTGTAGTTTTGACTCAAAGTAGTATTGAATTTAAAGGTGTTTGAATAGAAAGGTTTGCGGAGGGAGCGGAAAGTTGAGGTTTTGGACTGAGAAATGAGACTTGACGGTGATTTCGTCGCTGCTAGGTTAGGAGTAACACCAGCAACGAGGTCAACAATGGAAAATGAAAACAAGTTTGATGTTCGTGCCCTGTTCCGCCTGCCTTATGTGTCCCTGCCTGCCAAGTTCTGTGCGCGGGTGACTATGGCGGCGATTTGGGGCTGTCTTCTGGGTCAGGGTATGGGTGGAGGCCGGGTGGCCTGCTGCGCGGTTCTAGGGCTGTTGGCGGGGCTGCTTTCTGTGTCCTTCTTCGGGTGGGACAGGAGGCGGCTGGACGGCACTAGGATGGCGCTATACGGCCTGTACGTGGCTGGAGAGATGCTGGTGGTGGGGACGCTCGTTATGGCGGCTCTGGCGACCTTCTCGGGGGTTGCGTATGGGTATGCGATGATGCTGTGTGGTTTTGGGGGAAGTTTGTTTACTCTTTATTCGTTGCTTTTGCTTATGACCCGTAATATCACGGAAGGCCGGGATCAAAACCATTTTTGATGGTTATATTGCCCGATAGTATATTCCTGTGAGCGCGGTTTAATCTAACGATCATATCAATTTACTGGGTTGACACCAGTTATAGAAACACTTGACCATAACGAATTGCTTGTGAAAGGGTGGAAATACGATGACTGTCAAGCGCGAACTTACGTTGGCTGAAGTATTTGAGCAGGAACGAAAGGAAGAGATTATGCAGCAGATCATCAAGCTTCAGAAGGAGCATGGGGATCGTCCTGAGATTAAGGAACTCATTGAGTTGCTAGTTGAGAAGGGTGAGCAGATTCTACGTAATACTTCAGTTACTAAGGGTTCTGAGTGACTTACCTGTTTATCTACTTTTTTCTTATATCCGTGATCATTTTCTTCCTTGACAGCCCTAGGGTAATACTATAGTATCTTCTCTGACCTAAACATGGGGGCTTCTATAGAGGATCCCTGGATCTAGGATCAGAAATAAGTAGAGATCACTCTTATCTAGAGATAGATCTCCTTGATCTAAAACATTTAACCTATATTCCTATGTTTAAGGTATACCACTACCTATAGTGGTACATTCTTAACTGAATAGGAGAGAAGCTATACTTATGTCAATTTCTTCTTTGGTTAAGCGTCGTACTGTCTGCGTAGTCGATATTGACAGTACGTTGGCTAACAACGAGCACAGGGCTGTTCATCTTACCTTTGACGAGCATGGAAAGATTCCCCAAGAGTCTTGGGACTTGTTTCTGCGCACTGACCTAATGGTTCTTGATGAACCTCAGGCTCATGCTCGTGAAGTTCTGGACTACATGCGTGGGCATGGATACGAGGTAATCTTTCTCACGGGGCGTAATGCCAAGCTGCGAGAAGTTACGGAGTACTGGCTTACTCAGCACATGGATTGGGATTCAGAGCACGAGCCTTTGCTGATGCGCGGGCTTGACAAGGTTGATGTGCCTGCATCTAAATTGAAGGAACATATCTTTCTTGAGTATGTGAATACTCACAGCTTGTCAGATGCGTGCTTTATGTTCTTCGAGGACGACAAGCATGTGCTGAGCGTTTGGCGTAAATACGGGCTTGTCTTTCAGTGCCCGGAGGTTTGGCGGTATATGAACCCTGCTTCTCCGGAAGTTGAGGATGAGCCTGCATGGACTCGCTGACCGTTTGCCTGTTGCTTGTGCTGTCTTGGGGGTTAGGTTTCGTAACTGCGGTTCATTGGGGTAATAACCAGTTTAAGAAATAGGGAGGTAGATACATGACACTACAGGAAGCTCTTACTATTCGGCATACTGAAATTTCTGCTGAAAACGCGGAAGCTCGCAAGCTAGTGTATGTTGCTGCCATTGCGGGCTTGATGTCTGTTGGGTTCGAAGAATCGCGGGCTAAGCATGTGCTGGCTGGCAATGCTGCCATTCTTCAGGGAATCAGTAATCCTCGACTTACTATGGATCAGGCAGAGCATTTAGAGGCTGCGGCCACTGTGCTTCGCTTTGGTAAGTGGTGAGTTACCTTACTGATGAGCAAACTAGAGATTGATTTCTTTGAGGATGCGCCTGACTCTTGGGCGCATCTCAAGTTCAGACAGGAAGGTATGAGAGGCTTTCGTTTGCCTTTATCTTACCTTCCTGAATTTATTGATGCCTTAGAAAACCTTGATAATCCTCAGCCTTTTTACTTTTTATACAACTATTGCGTGCATCACACAAGATCCTCGTGTACACTGTCCGTTTCTACAATACCGACGCCTCTATTGCATATTGACTCTGTGCAAAAGAATAAACTAGTCGTTCATTTAAGAGAACGCTACGCGTCTTGGCTGTAAGTAAGGGGTAACTGTTTATGAGCGCTGCGGGTACTATTCGTTCGTTCAATTTGTCTGAATCCTTTGTAAACGAGTACAAGGATACCCAGCCTGAGTGGGGCTACAACGGTTTGGGCTACGTGGTGTACAAGCGTACCTACGCCCGTATGAAGCCTGATGGTAATCTCGAAGAGTTCTGGGAGACCTGTCGTCGTGTTGTTGAGGGGGCGTACGACGTTCAGAAGAAGCACTGTAAGAATCTTCGGCTTCCTTGGGATGACCGAAAGGCACAGCGCTCTGCACAGGAAATGTTTAAGCGCATGTGGGCGTTCAAGTGGCTTCCGCCTGGACGTGGCCTTTGGATGATGGGTTCCCCTGCGATTGAGAAGCTGGGTGGTGCGGCTCTGAACAATTGTTTCAGCGGAAATACTGAAGCTGTTGTATTTGATGATGACCACGGTCTAGCAGCAGTGCCGCTTCGTGACCTTGTTGGTAAGGAGTTCAGTGTGCCTGTAGGCGCGGGTAGCGCTGCTACTAAGGCTACTGCAAAGTCTTTTGGCGAGCAGGAGTTGCAGCATATTACGCTTAAGGTACCTGGCAGATCAAAATACGTGCTTGAGTACGATGCGACTTCAAATCATCGCTGGATTCTTTCGGACGGCACGTCTACTACCGCTTTGAAGCTTGGTGACCGCGTAACCGTAACGCCTCGCAAGCTCGACTCAGCTTTGTTGCGTTCTGCTAACTATGAGCGTGGCTTTGCACATGGTTTGATTTACGGAGACGGCACTAGGCATACTTACTATCCAGAGCGTCATTTTATTCGTCTTTGCGGAGAAAAAGAGCGCGTGCATGTTGCGCTCTTGGAGAGACTTCCAGAATTCCTTTCTTCCACTCGTCCTGCTTCTTACGGTGGGGACGTAGTAGTAACCGTTAAGCTGAATAAGGGTGAAAACTGGAAGCAGATTCCTGATAGTACTAAGGGCGTTGTATATTGTCGCGGGTTTATTGATGGCTGGCTAGCGGCTGATGGACATACAGAGCCTAGCGGAAATAAGCAACTGGACTCCATCAATCTTGAGGGCGTCGAATGGCTGACTAAGCTTGCGCCTACGTGTGGATACTGCGTGACTGGTTGGAGTGTGGAAAACGCGGACACTAACTTTGGTCCAAGGTCAAAGCCTCTGAATCGTATAACGCTTAGTACTTCTCCTGTGGATTTGGTCGTTCAGTCTATCGACTCAATTGGCGTGCAAGAAGTCTTCTGTGCGGTTGTTCCCGATGCTAATACTTTTGTTTTGGCTGGCGGACTGGAGACGGGTAACTGCGGCTTTGTCAGCACCGCTGGCATCGCTGTTGACTTTGCTGACCCTTTTTGCTGGCTGATGGACATGCTCATGTTGGGCGTGGGTGTCGGCTTCGATACTAAGGGCGAGGGGCTGGTCAAGGTTCAGCAGCCTACGTTCCTTGATGCCACGCACGTAGTTGAAGACAGCCGAGAAGGTTGGGTTGGTCTTCTTCGCCTCGTGCTGAACTCTTACGTAGGGAAGCACATTCTTCCGATTCCGGACAAGATTGACTACTCTAAGGTCCGCCCTGCCGGTACTCCCATTCATGGCTTTGGTGGAGTTGCCAGCGGTCCTGAGCCTCTCAAGGAACTTCTTTCCTCCATTAAGGCGATTCTTGATCCCCTGGTTGATACCAATATCACGGGATCTGCCATCGTAGACATTTGCAACCTTATTGGGCGCTGCGTAGTTGCGGGCAACGTCCGTAGGTCCGCTGAGATTGCCTTCGGTGACCCGAATAACGAAGAGTTCCTTAATCTCAAGAATCCTGAGATTAACAGGGACGCTCTGTATCACCATCGCTGGGCTTCCAACAACTCCGTGTTCGCCACGGTGGGCATGGATTACTCACGAGTGGCAGAACTGACGGCTAAGAATGGCGAGCCTGGCTACCAGTGGCTGGACAATGCTAGGAAGTTCAGCCGCATGAAGGGCACTCCTGACTTCTCGGATATGCGAGTCGCTGGAGCTAATCCTTGTGTAGAGCAGTCTCTTGAGGACAGAGAGCTTTGCTGCCTTGTCGAGACGTTTCCGGGTAGGCATGATACCTTTGAGGACTACAAGAAGACTCTAAAGTTTGCCTACCTGTACGCTAAGACCGTAACCCTGATTCCTACGCACGATGCCCGTACCAACACGGTTATGATGCGTAACCGCCGAATCGGATGCAGCATGAGCGGCATCGTTCAGGCTATGCAGAAGTTCGGTCGTCGCAGGTTCTTTGACGAGTTCTGTGACACGGGTTACTCGTATCTTAGAGACCTGGACACTCTGTACTCGGATTGGCTTTGTGTTCGTACGTCTATTAAGATTACGTCGGTAAAGCCTTCTGGTACGGTAAGCCTGCTGCCTGGTGTTACGCCTGGCATTCACTTTCCGCACGCAGAGTATTACATTCGCCGCGTTCGTCTTCAGTCCAACTCTCCGTTGGTTCAGAAGCTGGCTACAGCTGGCTATCCTCTAGAGGAGGATAAGTACAGTCCCAACACGCTGGTCGCTACCTTCCCGGTACACGAGACTAACTACGACCGATCCAAGGACGACGTTACGCTCTGGGAGCAGCTTGAGATTTCTGCTCAGATGCAGCAGTACTGGGCAGACAACCAGGTGTCCGTGACTGTTACCTTCCGCTCGGACGAAGCTAAGGACATCAAGTATGCTCTTGAGCTTTACGAGACTCGGTTGAAGGGTGTCTCGTTCCTGCCTATCTCTGACCACGGCTACGAGCAGGCTCCATACGAAACCATCACTAAGGAGCAGTACGAAGCACTCGTGTCTGGTATTACTCCGATTAACGCGGATTCTTTGGCACACGAAGAAACCAGTCGTTTTTGCGATGGCGATACGTGCGTGGTCTGATATAATACGTTGACCCAAATAGCCCGGTAAGCTAAAATATGCTTACCGGGCATTCCCTTTACAGGGGTCGAAGTGCCCAAGGCCCTCGACCCCTGTCTTATTTGTGAGGTATCATGTTTGGACTTTTCAAGAATCTAATTCCTGTTGCTCCGCTCGTTGATGCTGGCGCATCGGGAACTCGTGTCCCTCAGCGATTGGCGGATACCGGAGCTACGGAAACCGTGACACACCGAAGGCTCAAGCCTGGACACTTGCATCTGCTTCAAGTAGGTGCTGCTGGTGTTAGAATTCGGTTTTCGGCCAACGGCAGCATCGCCTTGGGCACTGCTGTTGATGCTACTCGCGACGTTGTTTACGGACCCTGGACTATGATTCCTTTCGTCCCAGAAGACGATGGAAATGGAAACGGTAGCGTGTTTGTATATGCACAGGCTGCTGATGGAGCAGCCGCGTACGAATGCTTTGTTATTTGTTTAACCGGCTGACCTAGTCAGGTCCTAAACAGGTAGGTGCTTATGTCTTCTCCTAAGCCTCAGTCGTCTGATGGTATGTGGTGGATCCTTGACCGGGTTCAAAACGACCTAGACAAGATGGATCAGAAGTGGGACGTAAACATAGCAGCTATGGCTCGTGTCACGGAGAACTTAAACTCTGTTTCCGTTAAGGTTCAAGAGCTGAATAAGCTTTTGACTATCGACAATGGAAAGCCATCAGTGATTACACAGTTGCGCGACGTAACCACTGACGTACGAGAGATTAAGACACTGATTCACGGCTTAAAGGATGACTTGGTCGCAGTAAAGACGCAAACTGGAACGCGCACGCCAAAAGAAGTTCAGATTGAACGTTTGAAGACTGCAGCTGCAATCGCCGGAATGCTGACGCTAATAATTCCTGGAATATTATCGTTTTTGCATCAGTTCATGTGAGTTCTTCTTGACAGTATGAGCCTTGACGCTCATACTCAAAACGCCTGAGTATATTGGGCGGAGCTTACTGTGACTGTTAAATTCTTAGACTTAATCTCTGAGCAGAAGGATCCGTTCACGCCTAAGGGAACTCCTCCAGTTAGCCCGAGTAAGGTCGTAGGCGGAAAGACTGTTAAGCGAGATCCAAAGACCGTTACAGGCATTACGCTTCATCAGACAGCCTGTGTCTTTGGTCCCTCCGCAGATAGAGAAAAAGCTTACCGCAGGGCGTTGGGAATTCCTGCTCATGCTGTTGCTTTTCGTGATGGTGTTGTAGCCATTCCGGCTCCGCTATCGTGGTATCTCTACACCAGCAATGGCCTTAACGCAGCCACGCTGGGTCTTGAAATCGAAGGCATCTACCCAGGGTACCCAGGTGCCAAGGTATGGGGGTCTAATCCGGCAACGCCATTCACTGAGCTTGCTAGGGATACCGCTAGAGCAGCGCTGAAATATCTACTTGAAAAGGGTAGAGAAGCTGGGATGCCTATCGAATATCTTTATGCTCACAGGCAGAGCAACGGACAGAAGCCCTCAGACCCTGGTTTCGAGATTTGGCAACAAGTCGCTCTGGAGTACGGCGTCAATACTCTTGGACTTAAGACACGCAATGACTATGTAGTTGGGGACGGCAAACAGCTGCCCTCGGCTTGGGATCCTACTTCTAAAGTAAAGTACTGAGTTACAGGATTTTGATGCTTAAAATCTGCGAAAATTGTCAAGCTCCGTATAAGAGCAAGGACCGTAGACAAAAGACATGTAGCAAGGCATGTGGAGCGATTAAACGTAAGAGCACTCCTCGTAAAATCACGATGAGCACTGCTAACGTAGTAGTCAGTTCAGCGCGCCCACCCTCTGCCTCTCTATTTGATCTACCTCCTCCAGAAGAGCTACCTGCTCCGTACGCTAAGCGCGTACATGACATGTGGGCAGCGCTTACTGGCAACGGAGACATTACTACGAGGATTGCATGACAAAAAAGAAAAGCGCAGTATCTGTAAAGTCCGACGTTGTTGCAATTGTTTCGGACATTCATTTCGACCTACAGCACGAAGCTACTTGGAATGCCTTTCGTAAGTGGCATTCTGATGTTAAGCCAGCTAAGACAGTCATTCTTGGAGACTTTGTAGATCTCGGAATGATGAGTAGGTACGTACAAGAAGCACAAGCTCCTTTGTATGCCATTCCTCAGATAAAAGCCTTTGTGCGAGAAGCTAATGCCTTGGCAGCTGAGTCCAAGGAAGTAATCGTGGTTGAGGGAAATCACGATGAACGTTGGGCAAAGACTGTATTCGGCGCAGCGCCCACACATATCTGGAAGGGTGCGCTAGGTCTTACGTTGCAGGACCAGTGCAATTTTCAAGGACTTAGCAACAAGATTAAGTGGGTGCGTGAGGATACCATCAATGCTGGTGTCCGATGTGGTCCTTTTGTTCTCAGACATGGACACAATCAGGCTGGAAGATTTGGAGCAGCTAGACATCTAGCTGCAAATCGTTTGACGAAGTCTATGGGCGTGTCTGAAATTTTTGGACACCACCATCGCGCCCAGATTTACTGCCAGACTTCCTTGGGCAAGACTGCTATTGCAGTTTGCAACCCTTGCATGACTGGCGACCATGAATATCATAAGAACCCAGACTGGCAGAGAGGCTTTACAATTCTCGAATTGTATGGTCCTGATAAGTGCTATGCCAATCCTTACGTGGTTATTATGAGCGATGGTCATTTTGCCTATAACGGAAAAGTATACGATGGCAACATCTGAGGTTTAACGTGACTTGTATAGTCGCTCTTGAACACGGAGGAGTAGCATATCTTGGAAGCGATTCGTTTCTAGGAGATGCGTTCACTCGTGATCAAATTGATAGACCTAAGTTTTTTACGAAGGGTGAGAGATTTTTCATTGCTTTTGCTGGAGGTCTTCGGGGCGCTCAGGTAGTTCAGCACGAGATCAAGTTTCGAAAGATTCGAAATAACGAAGATGAAGAAGCTTACCTAGTAACTGAGGTATCTAAAAAGCTGCAGTCAGGTTTTGCCAAAGTTGGGGCTAATATAAAAGACGAAGGTCACGTAGATACGCATGACGCCAATTTTTTGGTGTGTATCAACGGTAAGATCTTCATCATTCAATCTGACTATTCGATAATTCGTTCCCGCCACGGATTTGCAGTGATTGGCGCTGGGCAGGAATACGCTATGGGTGCATTGGCAGCTTTGCGAAAAGACACTACAGCTGCTAAAGACAAGGTTAAGCGCGCACTAGAAGTCGCATCAGAGCTTAGTCCACAGGTTTGTGGACCCTTTCACATAACTGAGGTATGAAAATGACTGAACTTGAGAATGAGATTAAGAAGGAAGCAAAAATCCGAACGTCCATTACTATTGACCCTGCAGTTCTGAACGATGTTAGAAAGGTATGCGAGGCTGCGTCTCGTAGTGTATCTAGCTATATCGAAGATGCTCTAAAGGAAAAGATGTTGGCTGAGTCCAAGACTCTTAATCAGGAGTGATGATTAGATGACTTACGATCAAGCAATTGAATCTTTGGAAGCCGGTACTCCTTCTAAGGAGGCACTAGAGCTTGCAGCAGACGCCCTAGCCTTTGTACAGGGGCTTCATCAGATGTTTTCTGAAAATGGAATGACTTCTTCAGAAAATCCAACACTTAATGAGTTGGAAAACCTGATCGACGCTACACACGGAGAACTTGGAGCAGCTTGTCTATTTCTCTGTGAGCCTAGTTTTTCTCGCGTACCTGACATGCTTCGTGGCATTTCTAAGAAGCTCGAAAGCGCTGGTGGTGCTAACGTCGCTCCAGTGGTAGTTGTCAAGGGCTTTGACCGGCTTGCCAAGCGTATCGAAAACACGCGAATTCAGATGCAGTCACTAGTCAACACAACTGTAGCTGCATCAAACGCAACGTGAGTAACTTGGCTCTGTTAGTTGAACCCGCAGAGCCAGACTCTCTGCGGGTTTTCTGTTTCTGCAGAAATCGATGTTGGCTTGCTTGACAACTCCAGCAGAGGAAGCTACAAGTAACACCGTTGACAACGAAGGTTGCTGAACACTCCGGATGAGTGTTGACAACAGAATAATTATCTATCCATTCCGGGATAGCTCAGTTGGTAGAGCGTTCGGCTGTTAACCGAATGGTCCCTGGTTCGAGTCCAGGTCCTGGAGTCTCGCGGGAATAGCTCAGTGGTAGAGCAGCGCCTTTACACGGCGCTGGCCGGGGGTTCGAGTCCCTCTTCCCGCATCTCTTACGGAGTGTCGCCTAGCGGCTATGGCGCTTGCTTTGGGAGCAAGATATCGTGGGTTCGAGTCCCTCCACTCCGATCTTAGCTTAATTTACTAATGGGTTCGTAGCTCAACCTGGCAGAGCAGCAGGCTTTTAACCTGACGGTTGGGGGTTCAACTCCCCCCGGACCCACTTACGGGCGCGTAACATAATGGGAGTGTACCTGCTTTGCACGCAGGGTTGTGGAGGTTCGATTCCTCTCGCGTCCATAGGCTGCTGCAACAGCCTGCACATTAAGACCTTTCCGTTGCAGCGGAAAACAGCACGTCGGGCCTTTAACCCGAAGGACTGAGGTTGGTCTTCTCAGCGGGAACATTGGTTTCTGTGGTGTATAGTGCATTTGCCCTCGTAGCATAACGGATAATGTAACTGCCTTCTAAGCAGTCTTATGGGGGTTCGATTCCCTCCGAGGGTGCTGTGCGTAGCTTATGCGGAAGTGGCGAAATTGGCAGACGCACCAGACTTAGGATCTGGCGTTGAAAAACGTGAGGGTTCAAGTCCCTCCTTCCGCATGTTACTTGGGCCGGTAGCTAAACGGTTACAGCACCTGTCTTATATACAGGCGATTTACTGGTTCGAATCCAGTCCGGCCTACTAACTTGTATGAGTGAAGACCCTAAAACTCTACTACTCAATTCTACTTTTGAGCCGCTGAGAGTCATTTCTTGGCAAAGGGCCATAATTCTGTGGTTCGAAGGCAAGGTAGAAGTTGTTGAAGAATATGAAGACTTCAATCTGACTAGTGTCAGTTTCTCTGTTAAGTGTCCTGCGGTTGTCAGGCTTCTGCAGTACGTTAGCGGCAGAGGAAACAAAGTAAAGTTTTCTCGTGTAAATGTCTTCTCTAGAGACAAGTACACCTGTCAGTATTGTGGAGTTGTTCCAAACACTCCAGACTTAACCTATGACCATGTTGTTCCTCGCGCTCAAGGCGGAAAAACAACTTGGGAGAACATAGTAAGTTGTTGTGTATCCTGCAACAACCGCAAGTCTGATAGGACTCCACAACAAGCTAATATGTTGTTGCGTAAAAAACCAGTTAAACCAAACTGGACACCACAACGCAGACTTGTTATTATGTTTCCGTCCACACCCGCTCAGTGGCGAGACTACTTGTACTGGAACTCGGAACTAGAGAATGACAACGAATAAGTTGTCCATACTATACGAGCGTGGTTCTTCTGAGAAGGAGCCAAAAGTCATTGTTGGGCTGTACGTTAACGCCTTTCAATACTTGAAGTTGTTTGTTCTGGCTGTTCTAGGTCGTCCACAAATTTTGTGGCACGAAATGACTAACAACGACCTAGAAGGTATGGCTAACACTATAGTTCGCTGGCGGCTAGTTACAAAGCTTAAATCAATGAAGTTTCATGGAAGGTCAAGCCGATAGGAGACGGCACTCGTCTTGAAAACGAGCGAGCGATGAGCCTTGTGAGTTCGAGTCTCACACCTTCCGCTAACCTAAGTTATGTTTAGCTTTCTATCCGCTGTTTGCGCAGTTTCTTCATCTTTGTGCTGCTTGTCTATTATCTTACTTGTGTTGATTCTTAATTTGGTTAGAATACTGCGATAGACGTATGCCTACCTACGACTATGTTTGCAAGACGTGCGGACAAAATTTTGAGCTTCGTCAGAAGATGACGGATGACCCAATTAAGGAGTGTCCAAAGATTGAGTGTACTGGAGAGGTTAAAAGACTAATCTCTGGCCCTTCATCTTTCGTACTTCTTGGTGGTGGATGGTTTAAAGACGGTTACTAGGAGAGTAAAGCAGTCGGGGCACTGCACCCGCTTGGAAAGCGGTGTGTACCGGATTCCGGTATGTGGATCGAGACCACTGTTCTCCGTTGAGGTGAAGGTCATGCGCGTATTGTTACTGCTTTTTCTGTTTGTTGGCTGTACAAAGGTAGAAGTTCCTTTTGTAGAAAGAGTCGAGTCTGCTAACGAACACCCTACGGAGCTTCACTGGTATCCTGAGGATTTTCCTCTTGAGGTTGTTGCAGATAAGCGACTGCCCGCATCCCAGCAGCTTGCACTACAGGAAACAGTAACAGCCTGGAATGAAGCGGTTGGCTTCACAGCATTTACGCTGTATAGAGAGATTGATTGGTGGAGTCCTGAGCTATCGACTCGTATGCGAGGAACTGTTTACGTTCAGCGGTACGACATTAGTGATTTGGATTTTTCCGATGATGTTCAAGGTGTTGCAATTTTGGATTTGGTAGATACGCAAATTCGAAGTGTTGCAATATTCATAGATACTGATGTTTTGGAAGAAAACGTACTTTTGGTTTTGATGCATGAACTAGGACACAGCCTTGGGCTAGTTCATGACCTCGACCCAGAGTCAGTCATGTATCCGCAGGAATCTTCTCAAGGTGGCCACATTCTGACTGACCACGTCATCTTCGCACGATGGGAAGCAGATAACCAACTTTCTTCCGATGTTGAAGTGGCTCCTGCGTGTTATTGAGCTTGACCTTTGCTGAGCACCAAGACATAGTCTGATTGTCACGGCCCATTCGTCTAGCGGTTAGGACTTGAGATTTTCACTCTCACAAGAAGGGTTCGATTCCCTTATGGGTCATCAGGTAGGCGGGTGGATAAAGACTTCCCTTTGGCTTGCATAACTGCAAGGCCCGTTCTACCTAATTAACTTGCGATCTTGGTGTAGTGGTAGCACAATAGCCTTCCAAGCTTTTAGCGCGAGTTCGAGCCTCGCAGGTCGCTAATGAATTTACTGCAGCTAAATCCTCCAATACCTGTGGTCACTCCTAAGGGTGTCGGATTTGCGCAGGTTCTAATAGACTACGGACCGGAACATGACTTACTTTGGGTTGTGTTTCTTTCCAATTCCGGTGAATGCTGGACTTACTCAAACAAAGAATTACGAGCACAACAAAACGTAACCTTAGGCAGAACTTACTGACGCCCCGTTAGCATAACGGCTAATGCACCTGTTTTGTAAACTGGAGACTGTGGGTTCGATTCCCACACGGGGCTTGCACGGTAAATCACACTCCCGGTTCGTCTAATAGGTAGGACGACAGACTTTGGATCTGTCTATCGTGGTTCGAGTCCACGGCTGGGAATATCTCCTCTTCAGTTAACATTGCCCGCACATTAACCTGTGCGGGCTTTTTTATTTTGCTTTGCTATACTTATCTTGTGATAACAGTACGTTGGCCAAGCGCAATCGCTACCCGTGCAGAAATCTGGCGTGTGCTAGATTTGTCTGGTATTACTAAATCTGTTCGAGATAGTAGAAATTATCTAAGAGCAGGGTTTGTGTATCTGAATGGGCAGCGCATCACTACCCAAAAGGAAACGGTAGAAGTGGGTAGTCTGTTTCGTTTGGAGCTAAGATTTCCAAATGGAATTGTTGATGGTCGTGAAATATTTCTTTCCAGACCAACACTGTATAAGCCAAGACTTAATCAGCCGGATACGCCATACTACAAGCCATGATTGTTCCTACGTACAAGTGTAAGTTCTGCGACAAAGAAACTCCTGCTACGATGGATTTTAGTGGAGACATGCCTTCGGGTATGTTAAGTATCTGCGACTGTCCTGAATCTCGCGCAGCCTGGGAGCGAGAACACAGAGCGCAGGTAGAGCAGCGAAAGCAAGCACTCAGAAATTCATCTAAGAATAGGTCAATCATCCATGTAGGGCGCACCCCAGTCCCTACGGGAAGACCTCGACACAGGAGTAGATAGATGACCGCGAAGGAACGTTATGATTCCTTGGTAGCTCACGCTACTGAGACGTATGGTCTTGTGCTAGAGCCTAAAGCTTACCGTTGGTATTGGGTAGCTTTAGGAAAGCTGATGTCCATCATTACTTTGGGTAAGGTGGACTTTATGAACTCGTTCTTCACTACTATTTTTAATCGAATTGGAGTGACTCCTTCTTGGGAATCACTTTCTTACGAGGACAAATATGAAGTATTACTTCATGAGGTAGAACACATGAAGCAGTATACTTGGGCTGGATTTGGTAATATCTGGCTGGGTCAAGTAATCGCCGGTCTCGGTTACTTGCTGTTCCCGCTTCCCATTGGGTTGGCCTGGATACGTGCGCGCATGGAAATGGGCGGCTACGCTCAGTCTATTCGAGCCATAATTCAGCTTCGTGGAGTAAACGCAGCTAGAGCAAACAAAGAAAGAATTGTTAGTCAATTCACATCGGTTAATTACTTGTTTATGTGGCCTTTCAAGGACTATATGAACTCCTGGTTTGATGATACGGTAGAACGCATTGCAGCGGAGGAGGGACTGTGAGCAAGGTTAATCCTGAGGTGATAGAAGACGCATTCAGTAATCTGTTTGCTAACCTGCCACCAGAAGTAGCGGAACGAGTACGAGCTAAGTACGAAGCCAACCGTGAAGAGTTTCTTACCTACGTAAGAAATAATACTCCATCTAATTCTCCTGCTTACTGGGCTTCTAAAAGTTGCACTAAGTGCCACGGACGTGGTATCATTGGAGAATTAACTACGCCGGAAGGCAAAAAACAGCCCTTGGTATGCTACTGCGTATCGAAGGGTTACCAAAACTGGCTTACCGATCAGCGTAGGATTTTTAATTCCAAGGAAAAGGTACAAGAGACATGAATCGTTTGGAGCGGAAGAGACCTCAGATTGACCCAAAGACGCTGCGAAAGCATTCTCACATCGTAGCGGATAAGCAAGACCCTTTTTTGGTTATCGGGGACCGAACGCAAACTGACTACGGTATTTCCGTATCCGGTGTAGCTAATAAGGCGTTCGAGACTGTGTACATGGTTGTTGTTCCGAATTCCATGACGCCCACTTGGAGGCACGCTAAGAAGATTCGTTCGTACAGAGTAGTCGGTGGCTCTGGTTACTATCAAGAGACAGACTCGGGTACGGTTACCACCAAGCCTCTGTCTGCTGGAGATGAAGTTCTTGTAGATGCAGGTAAGACTCACAGGCTTACTTCTGGTGTAGTTAAACTGGAACTGTATGTGACGCAGGAAGCAAAGTACGAAGCTAATCTGGAGGTAGTAGCTCCAGTAGAGAAGATTGCAGATGTAGATAGTTCTGAGCTTCGTAGTCTGTCCGCTGCTGATAAGTTTGCAGTTGTGAAGGACGCTGTAGTTGGTCGCAGGAGAAGTGGTAGGGCTGCGGAGCAGATTGCTGCTCAGCGTGGAGATACTCAAGCCCTTAGCAGAATGAATCAGAAGTCTGAGAAATCCGAAAACTTCTTTCGTAATGGTGCAAGTTCCGGAATGAATGCAATGCCTGTGATGGATTTCTCTGAAGAAGGCGCTGGATAATGAATTTATATCTTTCGGACATTCAGAAATCCTTTTTCTTTGAGGATTTATTCAAAGCTGAACCTAAGGCTCCAGGTGCTCCTGGCGTTGGTGGCATAGGCGCGAGTGCTCCGAAAGGTCCTTCGGCTCCATCAGCGCCTGCTGCCCCTGGTTCTCCAGGCGCTCCAGGCGCTGGTGGCGCTCCTAAGCTACAGAGTGGTAAGAGTGGCGCAAAGCAATCTGTTGACTGTCCTCTGGGCAAAGATGAGTGTATCTCTGCGGGCGGAACAGGTAAGCATCATCCCGACAGCAAAAAGTATCAAGCGCACAATCAGCTAGCGCAGACTAAGGGTGCATCTGCTGGAGCCGCTCCTCCTAAAGAGGATGCAAAAGAAGAGGCTGAAAAGCCTGCTGTAACTCCTGATTCCGCAAACATCGGTTCCATTGGATCCGATCAAGCTAAGCCACCTCCGCTTCCTGGTAAGCCATTAGAGGTACAGGACTCTGAACTTAGTGAGGAAAGTCCTGCAGAAGCTCCCACAGAGCCTAAGGCAAGTTCAGCCGAACCCAGCGAGGAAAGTCCTGCAGAAGCTCCTATAGAGACTAAGGCAAGTCGAGCAGCTAGAGAGCGTGCGGAATTAGTAGCTAAGCAGGAACAGGAGGGTGTTAAGCCTACTTTAAGCGAAGCCGATCCTAAGGTTGTAGCAGACGCTGCAGCAGCGAGCGCAGAACAGCAGACTAAGCGAAAGCCAACAGCTACGTTTGATCCAAAAGCTGCGCTAGACCCAAGTGCTGCGCCTGCCTCCGCAACGCCTATGGATCACTATAGGTTGGCGGAGACCGCTAGAGCTACAGGGTCTGATGACTTGGCTAAGCAGCATGAGGCTTTAGCTCGCCAGAAGACCGCAGAGCTAACTCCTGAAGAACATTCAAATCTAGCATCAGAACTAAGAAGCAAAGGTTTTGATAAGCAAGCTAAGTATCACAACGAGCAGACAGTAATTAGCTCAAAAAAGCGAACTGAGGCTGCCGCAGCCGCTGAGGGCGAGCAAGCAGAACGTTGGGCGCAGGCTCCTGGCTTTGAAGATTCGGCAAAACCTGCTTCTCCTAAAGAGCAAGCCGCACAGCTGGAAGGCAAGATGCAGACAGCTGAGACTGCGTATCAGCTATCTAACGTTTCGCAATCCAAAGGAAATTCTGAAGAAGCTAGCAAGTGGCGTCAACGTGGATTGGAAGCCACTAAGGATTTTACTCCAGAGCAGCACAAAGAACTTGCCGGTAAGCTGCGTGAGAATCCATCCAATATTGGAGGACATGCAGATTATCATGATGCGCAGTCCACCAAGACCGATAAGGACGTAGCTGGCGCAACGTCTCAGGCCGAGATGTGGCATAACCTAGCCGCTAGCGCAGAACGCAATGGAGACGCTGCAGGGGCGGAGCAGGCTAAGACCAAAGCCGATAGCTACGGAAAGCAGCTAAGCCAAGAAGAGCACGACGCTCTGAAGGATAAGATAGCTGCTGCTGGCAACGAAGCCTACGCATCCAAGATGCAAGTTCCAGGTATTGGAAGTAGCTCTTCTACTGCTGAAGCTGGTGAAAAGCCTGAAATGGGCGAAGCTAGCGCAGAAGAAGAGGCAAGTCCGTACGCTGAACAAATCTCTGCTGTTCATCAAGCACAGAAAGATAGGGCTTCTAAGGTTTTGGGCGAGGCTAAGGCCAAGCACCAGGAAACCGCCCAGAAGGCAAAAGAACTCAAGGATCGTAACGCGCAAAAGAAGGCCGAATACGAGTCTGACGTTGAGAACTATAAGAAGCAGAAAGAATCTGCTGTTTCCGATGCTTCAGCTATTGAAAAGCCCAAGAAGCCTGTTCTAGAAAAAGACAATCAAAAAGAGACAGCCAAGGCAGTAGAGACGGCTGAGGCAAAGCATAACGAAGTTAAAGAAAGCAACGCTAAAAAGCAGGCTGAATACGAGTCTGACCTTGCTAACTATAATAAGAAGAAAGAAGCAAAAGAGAAGGGCGCATCTAAGCCGCAGAAGCCCAAGCTTCAGGACGAGTCTAAGTCTGCTAAGAATCTAGAGCAAGCCAAAGCTATTCATGAAAAGACTTCGCAAAAAGCGAAGGAGATCAAAGAAACTAACAATAAGAAGATGGCTGAGCATTCCGCAGCCATGAAAGAATACGAACAGCAGAAATCTGATACGGTTAAGAGGGTAAAGAAGCCTCAAAAGCCAGAACTTGAAAAGGAAGAAAAGGTTCCAGAAGGTCCAGAACTTCGAGAACCTGAAACTGAGTCAGAGCTTCTTACTCACGGAAATCACACCGAAAAAGCAAAGAAGAACGCAGAACGTATTGAATCTCACCTTCTTAACAATCCAACTCTGTCTGAAGGTGATCGAGACCGCCTTAATCGCGCACATGCGATAAGCGTGTTTCATTCGAACATTGAGCATTTGCCAAATGCTGCACATCGCGCTGAGCTATCAGAAGTAGAAAGAACTACTAAAGACCTGGGCATAAAGGAATCCTGGGAAGACCAGAAGTCCAGAGAAGACGCACAGACGCAAGCTTCCGCAGTAAAGCAATCCGAGAAGGAAAAAGCAACGGAAGCCAAAGCATCTGTCAAAAAACAATCGCTACAAGAGCGAGTTGCAGCAGCGGAAGAAGCAAGAAAGCCTAAGGCTCCAGAATCTGATGTAGATCGGGCTAAGGTTGCAGACCATTCCGGTCGCGCACAGAAGATGCGTGAGAATATCCAGTCTCACCTGGATAACAATCCAGAACTGTCCGACGCTGAGAGAAATCTAGCGCAATCCGTATTGTCCGCATCCGAGCAGCACGCAGGGATGGAAAACGTTCCCACGTCCGAACATTCAAAAGAGCTTAAAGATCTTGAAAGAATGTCCGGGTCTATGGGAAAGAAGAAGTTTGAAGATAAGCCAGATAAGCCTGCACCAGCAGCGAGAGGAAGCAGCAGAGCAGGAACTGCAAGTCCTCTGAATTACTTAGCGTCTAAGATGCGTCAAGGCTGGGCACAAGGATCTGCTATGGGCAGCGCTGCTGTGTCTCCTACCGGTGCAGGACGCCTTGGAACACAAGTAATTGATTATGGACTTAGCGGTGCCGCAGGACTTGGACACGCCATGCTGCAAGGTGCTAGCGGCGGAAGACAGGCAGCCACCGCTGGTATGTCGGAAGAGACAAAGCAAGACGG
>Ga0315284_10004593_pt1 | contig 19604 bp, 13 predicted proteins | sample YL17G09_16_MG_FD_203696 | JGI IMG/M metagenome (GOLD analysis project Ga0315284, IMG submission 203696) | Sediment microbial communities from Yellowstone Lake, YNP, Wyoming, USA - YL17G09_16 | ecosystem: Environmental > Aquatic > Freshwater > Lake > Sediment | place: USA: Wyoming | collected... | reverse complement strand
GCCGCTTGGGGCGGCGGGACAGCCTGCCCATCCGTAATCCCCCTAAATCCCCCTTTACAAAAGGGGGACTTAACCGTTCCCCCCTTTCCTAAAGGGGGGAGCGCGAAGCGCGGGGGGATTACGGTTAGTTTGTTGGGCCGCGCGGCGCTTGACCCAACCTACGTCACTATACTAGACGATTCTTAGATGCGATAGTATAAATATGAACCAAAGGGCAAAAAATAAGATTAGCGGAAAAAGAAAATATGTCGGAGCGCGAAGATACCATGGCATGAGCTTTTCCTTATCCAAAAACCTTATTAGGTCGTCTATTTTTTCCGTCAAGTATTTCCACAGTGAATATAATCCATTTTCATCTTCCGATCTGCTAATAAGCGAAAAGTGCACAATGTAATTTATCTCACGGACGTTTAACAGAAACTCTTTAATGCCAATGTATCTCCAATCAGTCAGAAGACCTTGCAAGTCCGGCTGCAGAGGATTATTATCCTCTATATTGTAGTCATGCAATAGCTTCCTAGTCTTTTGCGCAATGTCCGGATTAGAAGAAACCAGATTCCCATAATAGTCTATCATTTGGTTGAAAGCCAGAACTCTCTCACTGTAGATTGTTAATTTTCCAATTATTTTTTCAATTTGCAAATAGTCCTTGCTCATAAGGGAGGATAGCAAGCCTTTTGAAATAATTTCCCTGATAGCCGCGGTATCAACTTTGAAAATGTACGACATTTTCCAAAATCTTATATTTTCTTCATTGCAGTATTGCGCGCTAAACCAGTTTGCAGAATATTTCAGTTCCGCGCGGATTGAGAACAGAGTATTTTTGATGGCATCATATTTTCTTACCATTTGTGATCGGTATGCGAGCCAAGCTATTGATAATGCTATGAAGCCGACCCAGAAACTTGGATTATCCCCAATCGTGGCAATAAACTCAAGCAGGCCACCGCAGCATGGTGCACTTGGCTCGCTCATAAAGAGAATGTTAATTTCCATTTTTCCCCTGATTCAGGATGCTATTAGGCCTCTATACCTGACGGCAATACCTTGCGATAGTCTGATGGGCCCGGAGACCCAATAGCATTGTGCTCCAGCTCATTCTTCCCAAGTTATTCGGACATCATCATATAGAGACCATTCCACACTTGTAAATAGCGAGGTGTGGAAATCATGAGATTCTTCTATGGCCAGGCTATCAATTATGGCATCTGCCTGGAATTGGCCGTCCCGCCAAAAGGCAACCGTAACCTGGTGTGCAGCTGCCTCACCGACATTGGTCACCCATCCTGTGTACCAACGCACCCCGACTGAATTACTATGCATCTGGCAAGAATCTAAAACGACATCGGCATGAAGTCCATTATTCGGCGGCCCGGCTGAGCTTGAATCATCATCTTTCTGGCAGGCCTGCAGAACCACCAAAAACACCATTGCCAAGAGGGTAAATTTTGTCTTCATTTCTTTTGCCTCCTCTTGGTTAGGTAGGTTGGGTAAAGCGCAGCGCGACCCAAAAGCCACCAAGTCAATGAATTTGTGAAAGATTCATTACTAAGTTGTAGGTGAACCATCCGTCCCCAGTGACAAAAATCTGTGGCTTGGCACTGGCCGCATCGCGCATAATCCCAATGCCATCGCTGAACGGTTCAAAGGTAACTATCTTTGGATATGGAATTCTAAAGCTCTTTTGCGGGCCTGTAAAATAGATGTTTTTATTAGTTACAACAAGATTACCCGTGTCTGCGTGAACGCGCTCCGTATTTTCTATAGGATAGGCTTTAAAAGCACCAACCCTGTAATAGACTCCTTTCATGATTCGAATACCCGCACCTTGTGAGCCGCCAACGTAGTGCCGAAGTGTTTTGTCCTCGAGATACTTTGATCCCGGGAAAATCCAGACAACCTGCTCGCTTTTCTGAAGGTTTACATTAAGATTTCCAGCTATCGAAAATCTCTGTGGAATGATGCCATTCAGGACATCTCGCAATACTGCTGCCTTCGTAAGTTTTGTCATAGCTCCATTTTTGTCCAGATCGTCTTGTGTGAGGGTAAAATATTCTTTGAATTTGACAAGTTTGGTTTCTTCTGATTCATCAAGAATTCTATCATCAAGAAATTGCTCCACTGTGTCTTCCCAGCCTTTAATAAGAAGATTTTTCCGCTCTGATTGTTGAACATGGCAATTGTTCTCAATTCCAGAAATTGTCTTTTCCAGTTCGCAATAATTTTCTGTCTCTTTAATAGCCTTTAGCACTTCGGCTACGATCCGCTGTCGTCCATCCTGAATATGATGTTGAAGTGCCAGGTATTTCTCTTCGCATTCGGCATGCTTGCCTTGCAAGAGTCCTGCGGGCTCCCCACAATACTTACAGTTTCCCAAAGTGGCCTCCTCAACTACCAAGGTTTTTATTTTACGCGTCGGGTCAAGCGCAGCGCGCCCAACACCGTCACCTCGCAATCACACCCCTCAATATATCCCCCCTTTCTTCCCAAGTCAACCGAAAAGTTTCACTATTTTTGTGCGGAATTGCATTTTAAGATTCCCGCACGGAGCACAATCCCCCCGCGCTTTCCGCCCCGGCGGACCACTTGCCCCTTCGGGGCTTCGTGGCGCGCTCCTCCCCACCAAAGGGTCCCTTTGGGACTTTACTAAAGGGGGGCAGGGGGGGATTACACCATCCACCAAAAATACCTCAGAAAATGCTTTACTTCTACAATATTTTGTTGTATATTATAGACAGCTATCCTCCATGTTCCACTTGCGGGGGGTGGGGCGCCAAGCGTCAGGTCACGCCCTTCTGGCTAGGACCTGACGCAACAGCAAGGAAAACCAAGAAACATGCTTCGGCCTTCGGCCAGAAGCATGCCACCCCCCGGCCAGCGAGCTGGCCGGGCCACCCTTCCCCAAAAAAGCAAGGACGCACTCAGTGCGCCCCTACACCCGCCGTTGAAGCCATCACGGCCACCAAAGGGTCCTTTTAGGATATGAACCGTGACGGCCCAGAGCCATCACTCAAAACTTCGCTTGATAAATCTGTCGCCTCGCTTCCCATTTCATGCGGGAGCCTGATGCAAGAATCGGCGGTCAGCCGACTATGGCGGTCGCTTATGTCGTCTTCCGCGTCCCGCGCGACTGGTTGAGCAAAATAAACCCGGCCATCGAGCTGGCCGGGCCACTCAGCCATAAAATGCACCGGGTCAGCAAGCTGACCCGGCCACGCCCAACAATTTTTAATGCGTTTCAGACCCGGGCGGCTGCGGCGGGCTGCGGTTCCATGATATAATAGCTGGCCATGACGCGGGGCGAGCGGATTTGCAGGGGTTTCAGCCCCAGTTCGAGGTTCACGGTGATAAATTGCCGCAGCTTGGAGATGTGCAGGATGTTGCGATAGTTCCAGCTCACCAGCGCGTCGGCCTCTTCCAGCGTGGCCAGAGCGACGTGCAGGGCGTCATTGCGGAAGCACTCGGTCAGGATTTTGCGATCCAAATAGAGATCGGCGAGCGTCTGCGCCTTATCCGTCACTTCGATGACCTTGGGCCGGCATTCCATCAAAGAGGCGAGCGCTTCGGAAACGGCCGAATTCACGCCGGCCAATTCATCCTGTACCAGAGTGGAAATAACGGGACAATAAATCCCGCTGCGAAAATCCTGCAACAAGGACCAGGAGCAGCGGTCGAATTCAGGATCGGCGCAGCCCCGGATGACGGTGGAATCCAGATATAAGCGCATGACGGGTTTCCTTTATTTCGTGGGTCTCCAGAAATCGCTCACGTGGAGCGAGACTATTCAATATCCCGTCGTGACGGATCATACAACGGGAGGCATTTGCAGATTCAATCACCGCGCCGCTGCGAATCGGCTTCCATGCTATTCGCTTACCCAAGCCAAATTGTTGGAAAGCTTATAATATAAAACATGTGAAATTTTTGTCAAATCATTAGATCATTATTCTACATCTTGCATCCAAATTCAGTAAATCATAGGCGATTGAGGACGGCGAGCGCTTCGAGATCCGGCGTCTGCGGAAAGAGGTCAATGGGGATGAAGGCCGAAGCGCTATACGATTTGAGTTGTTTGAGATCGCGGGCCAGCGTGGCGGGGTGGCAGGAGAGGTAGAGCAGCCTCGCCGGGCCTTCCGCATTCAATCTCTGGATGATTTCCGGATGAGCGCCGTTGCGGGGAGGATCCAGAATCACGGCATCGAATTTCTTCAGATCATCCACGGGCAGGCCGGCTTTGGCCAGATCGGCGCAGATGAATTCCACCGGAAAGGCATGTTCCTGCGCGAATGTCTGACCGGCCTTGACGGCCATGATGGACGATTCCAATACGGTGGCTCGACCGCCTTTCCGGGCGGCGTAGGCCAGCGCGAACGCGCCATAACCGCCATACAGATCCAGCAGGTTGGCGGCGTCCGGCAGATATTCCATGACCTGGTCCACCATCAAAGCCGCGGCGGGACGGTTGACTTGCGAGAATACGGTCGGATCCGCACTCAACTCCAGGGAATCGGCGATATGATGGGTAATTTGGTAGTCGCCGTTGCGGTCTATGATTTGAGAAAAGAAGAAGCGCGACTTGGGATTGGGGGCATGCCGGATTTGCCAGCCCAGGAATTTGGCGTCGGCCAGAGCCTGCGCCACGACGATCAAGTCAATTTTGCCGGGATTCTGCGTGAAGAGCACAGAGACACTGCCCCCGCGGCCGTTGTCGCGCAGCAGCAGGCGCACGGCATGGGGTGAAAAACAGCGGTCGGATTCGGTGGGCAGGGCCTTGGGGAAAGCGGATTGCGAATCCAGCGTATGGACCAGCGAAGTCAATCCTTCACGCAGGGTGCGGCTGCCCAGCAGGCAATCGCGCACCGCGGCATATCCGTCCGCCGTGCAGTAGCCCAGCGACCACTTTCCCCTGTCGCTATAGAGATGAAGTTCAAGGCGATCGCGATAGCCCCACTTTTGCGGCGAGGCGATGGGATCCAATACGTTGGGCGATTGGACCTCCCCCACCCGGCGCAGCGTCTCAGAAAGATGCTTGCGCTTCCAAATCAAGGCGGTTTCATAGCGCCAGGAACCGAGCGGCGTCGTCAAACAGAAGGCATGATGATAGGTGCAGGGATGCGAAATGCGATCCGGCGACGGCGTGATCATTTCAGTGATCTTACCGCCCAAGAGGCCCTTGGGGCCGGTGGGTCGAATGTCGGCGACGACGGTATCGCCGGGCAGGGCGCCATTGATCATGACCACGCGACCGCTCGGGTCGCGGGCCACCCCACGGCCATCCCAGCTCAGGTCATATATGCGGTATTGAACTTGAGACATGGCAAATTGTGTTTTGGCATGGTTGAAGTCTGTGTTATTTTATGATACGGAGGATTTGCCAAAGTGTGGGCGCTGTCCAGGTGGAAAATGCGCCCTCCGCCAAAATAATATAAATAGGCGAATAATGGCTGCCAATATAGCAAAAACAGATCGGTCTGTCAAGCAGTTTTATCCTTCTGATTCAGAATTCGACCGCGATCGTTGGCAAGCCGTCCCACGAGCTGCTGCTTTCAGGAGGCGATCAGCGATTTTGGCGCATCCTGAAAGCAAAGCGGGCAAAGCAAATTCTTCTTGCAATGGAAGCGCTTTTGTTTTATTTTAGGATGATACCAAATGGCCGACCATGAGTTGGAAAAACAGAACTGCAATAATTTTGGGCGCCCTCCTTGCGCTTGTGTTCACAAGTTGTTCGATTGAGGAGGCGCCGGTGGTGCCTCCCATGCCGGTTGGTGACCTATATGTCAGCGCGACGGACACCAGCGGAAACTCCTTACCTGGCGGAAGCATCTATCTGGATGGTTTTTTGCAGCCGGGAAAAACCACGCCGGACACGATCGAAGCACCGGTCGGCGATCACTGGCTTCGAATTGAGTTAACGGGCTTCGTTCCGGATTCAGAGCAATGCACCATCGTGCAAGATAGCGTGACTACGGCGATTCTGGTTCTTGTGCCTCTGGGCGTAGGCGATATCATCGCATCGGCCGTGGATTCCTCAAACGGCGCGGCGTTGCTCGAGGGATATATCTTCTTGAATGGCACGTTGACAGAATTCACCACGCCCGATACGATATCTGACATTCCTGTGGGACGATATGCCGTCGGTGTGGCGCTGCCGGGCTACGATTTTCGCCAAGACAGCGTGGACGTCATGGCCGCGTCTGCACAGATTGCGAACTTGGCCCTGCCGGCCGTGCCCTGGCATGGGATAATTCACATCGCCGCAACCGTGGAAAACGCTCAGATCTGCATGGATGATCGGCTTCTGCCTGAACCCGCACCCTGGATCGTGCACGGCGTGCCCGGCGGTGCGCATACCTACTCCTGCTATCGAGAAGGCTATGCGACTCAGCCGCCGGCCCTGGTAAACGCCAATCTGTATACGTATGGATATCAGGAGCTTGCATTTGATTTGCAGCTCTGGTCCAACGGCCTCGGCTATCAGGAAGGCAAGCTGGCGCCAGCCTTTGATTTAGAATCGGACATCGGAGACACGGTCGCACTGGGAGGGTATCGGGGACGCGTTATCCTGGTCAGCTTCTGGTTCCGCGATTGCCCCCCCTGCATGCAGGAGATGCCCTACATCCAACAGGTTTACAGCGAACTGGGCGGGCAGGGATTCCGGGTTCTGGCGATCAATCCCATGTTTAACGACAATCTGCAGGATCTGATCGAGGTGCGAGCCAACCTTGGTTTGACCTTCGAAATGATCATGGATCAACCCGGATTTATCACGACTCTGGCCTACGGCGCCAATCAATTCCCGACCAATTGCCTGGTTGACCAGCGGGGCGTGGTGGATTGGTACACCGGCAGCTTGGACTATGCCGAACTGCGCGCGCGAGTCGAACAATTGCTCAATCAATAATCCAAAGGAAAAGACGATGAGACGTATCCTTATGACCGCCTTGGTAGCATTGGCAGCGAGCTGGCAGGGGGCGAGCGGTCAGAGCTTCACGTATACGGCGCCGATCAATCAGAAATCGGGAAGTCCGAGTGAATTGACGGACTTTTACTCAGAAATCCAAAACCTGGAATCCTTTCCGGTCAACTTCTGGGTCGAACTGCACTCGGAAGCCCCCTCGGGATGGATGCTTCAGTTCTGCACTACACCGTCGGGCTGTCTCCCACCCTGGATTACCCTGGATACCACGGTCGTCGTTGCCGGCGGCGGATTCGATTCCGTGCTGGTGCACATTTATCCAGATTCAGTCTCACTTGACGGATGCGCCTACATGGTGGTCCATCCAGCGGGGCATCCGGAATTAGGGGACACTCTCTTCTTCTACGTCTTTGTGCCCGGCGCCACCCTGGACTTCACCTATGAAGCTCCGATTGTGGAAAAACCCGGGCAGCCGGGACAGCTCACCCAATTCTACTCCGAAATCAGCAGTTTGGAGAATTATCCCTTCACTTACTGGATCGAGATGCACACCGACGTACCGCCGGGATGGAACGTCAATTTCTGCACCGGCGCGGTCTGCTGGCCACCCTGGGTGACTCTGGATTCAACGCTAATGATTTGGAACAACGGCATGGACTCTGTGCTGGTGGATATTTATCCAGATTCTGTAGGAACGGAGGGTTGGGTAACCATGGTCGTCTATCCGGAAGGACACCCCGACGTGGCGGATTCGATCACCTTCTACGCCTATGTGCCCGATGGTATCGAGGGGAGCGTCGCGGCACCGGTTACGCACGAACTGCTCATGGCCTATCCCAATCCGTTCAATCCGTCTGTGAAAATTGCCTTTTCGACTTTGAAACCGGGATATGCCGAACTGGCTATCTACGATCTTTCCGGAAGGCTGGTGAACAGGCTTCTGAGCGGCCTGGTCAGCGCGGGGCAGCATCAAATTTCCTGGCGGCCGGAAGGCGAAGCGGCGGGGATTTACCTAGCGCGGCTGAGCCTGGAGGGCGCGGCGACAACGCGAAAGATCATTTATCTGCGGTAACTGGGCTGCGGTAGAAAAAAATATGGGGCAATCCGAACAGGTGGTGGATTGCCCCTATGCATTGCCGGAATAAGACGGTTTCTATAGGGCGGCGTTCAAATCCTCGAGCAGCCGGTTCAGATCCTTGAGGTTGTGCGTCGCCGCGGCCACTTCGATGGTTTCCAGCGGAGCGGCTTCGCAACCGAAGCAGTGCAACTTGTATTTGATAAAGGTGGATTCCGTTTTGGGAAATCGCTTCATCACGTCGGCGATGGACATGTCGGCGGTGATGAGATGCTTCGGATTCATTGAATACTCCATTTGCTTTTGTCCCAAGTTAGCAATTTGGGCGGCTGAAGTCAAGTTTTTTCATCTTCTTATCGTATCAATTGGTAATCGTCTTCACCGCGGCAAATTGAAGAAACCAAAATAGAGAAGGGTCATGGAAGGCAAATCCAAGTTCGCACAATCGGATCTTAAGGGGAAAATCAAAATCTGGCTGGAAGAAGTGCGCGCGCCATTTTTCACGGCGGTGCTGGTACCGGTGCTTCTGGCCTCGGTGATGGCCTGGGAAGACGGCCACCCGGTGCAGATTGGCTACTTCTTTCTGACCCTCATCGCCTCAGTCTTCATGCATGCCGGCACCAACGTTATGAACGACTACGCCGATCATCTGAACCATTGCGACGAGATGAACACCGAATTTCAGCGGCCGTTCACTGGCGGCAGCCGGCTGATCCAGAACGGCGTGCTGGCGCCCAAAGAGGTCTTGGCTGGTGCGCTGACCTTCTTCGCGCTCAGCACAATCCTCGGGCTGACCTTGGTGGCGCTGAAGGGAATGCCGATCTTCTGGCTGGGATTGGCGGGAACCTTCTGCGGCATCTTCTACACGCTGCCGCCCTTCAATATAGTCGCGCGCGGCTTCGGCGAGCTGATCGTCGGCCTCTGTTTCGGCACGCTGATGATGCTGGGAGCCTACTATGTGCAGGCTCAGGCTTTCAGCGCCGCGGTGGTCGTGGCTTCGCTGCCGGTGACTCTGCTGATCGCGGGAGTTCTTTACATCAACGAATTTCCTGACTTTGTGGCCGACCGCGACAGCGGCAAACGGCATCTGGTGGTGAGACTGGGCAGACCGAGAGCGGTTTATGGATATTTGATCATCATGTCGGGCACTTATCTCTCCATCATCGTCGGCGCTGCCACCGGGATTCTTACACCCTGGGTGCTGATGGCTCTGCTCACGTTGCCGCAGGCGGTAAAGGCGGTGAAGATCGCCAAACTGCACCATTCCGAGTCGTCCGAATTGGTGCCTGCCAATGCCGCGACGGTGGGAATTCATCTGCTGACCGGATTGCTGATGACCGCCGGGTATGCCGTGGCGGCGATTTTTTAGAAATAAATGCGCCGGATTGAGGCAATCCGGCCTCCCGAGAAGGATGAAGCTCATCTTGATTTGGGAGGCGGCGTGGCCTCCACGCCGCGTTAGCCGGATCGGGGCGATCCGGCCTCCTAATTAAGGATAGTTGAAATCGTACCCGAAGAGATCCTGATGCTAAATCGAAACCAAGCAGAAGAGCTCGTCAAGCGGGCTCTCTCTCTTTCCGATGCGGATGAGACCGAGGTGATTCTCTCGCACGGCGAAGAGAATCTGACCCGCTTCAGCAACAACATCATTACGCAGAACGTGGCGCGCGATACGGACGGTCTGGCGGTGAAAGTGCATCTGGGGAAAAAGGTGGGCCGTGCGAGCACGGATCGCTTTGATGATGAATCCTTGAAGCGAGCCGTCGCTCAGGCCAAATTAGCGGCGAGCCAGGCCAACGAGAATACGGAATTGCTCCCACTCTTGGGTCCGGGAGTCTATCAAGAAACTCAGGCTTATGGCCAGAGCACGGCCGACTTTGGGCCGGAAGAACGCGCCGACGCCATCGCCAGGTTTGTTGCCGCCGCCAAGAAGCAGAAAGCGGAAGCGGCGGGCATCTTCAGCAGCGGCGGGGACGCCGTTGCCCTCGGAAATTCCCGCGGCCTATTCGCCTTTCATCGCGAAACGAAGGCGATCTTCTCAGGAACGGTTGAGGTGGATGGCGCTTCCGGCTGGGCTGAAGATGTGCACTTGGATGTTTCTAAGATTGACGTCCCCGCCGTTATTGACACGGCCATTCGCAAGGCGCTGGAGGCGCGAAATCCCATCGCCCTCGAGCCCGGCCCATACGATGTCGTATTGGAGCCTGCCGCGGTGACCGATTTCCTGATGTTCATGGTATTCGAAGGCTTCGGCGGGTTGAATTTCGTCGAGGGGCGCAGTTTTATGTCGGGCAAAATCGGCCAGAAGGTGATGGGCGCAAATGTAACCATCGTGGACGACGCCTACAGCAATCTCAGCCCCGGCGTGCCATTCGATTTCGAGGGATCGCCGCGCCAGCGGGTTGCGCTGATCGAGAAGGGCGTCGCTCGAGCGCCGGTGCATGACCGAATTACGGCGGCCAAGGCCGGGACTAAGACGACCGGGCATTCGCTGCCGCAGCCCAACAGTTCCGGGCCGTTTCCGCTGAACGTAGCGCTGGAAGCGGGCGATTCCTCGCTTGATGAAATGATCAAGGCCACGCCGAAGGGGATACTGGTCACGCATTTCCATTACAGCAACGTCTTGGATCCCGTCAAGTTGACTCTGACCGGCATGACTCGCGACGGCACGTTCCTGATCGAAAACGGCAAAATCGCCAAACCGATTCGCAATATGCGCTTCACCGAGAGCGTTATCGAGGCATTCAACCGCATCGAGCTGATTTCCAAAGATCGAAAAACGGCACACGCGTTTTTCGGCGGAGCGTTCGTGGTGCCGGCGGTGAAGATTGGGAGGTTTAATTTTTCCAGTGTGAGTGAGTTCTAGCATTAATAATCCCCCCTGCCCCCCTTTACGAAAGGGGGGATAGAGGAAGTCCCCCTTTTATAAGGGGGGATTTAGGGGGATTGCAGATGACAATCCGAGGAACAGATGAAATCTTTCGCAGAGAATGCCATAGACACCGCCGTTAAATTGGGCGCGACCTACGCGGACATTCGCATCGTCGAGAAGCGGCGGGAAGATATTCTCGTGCGCAACGGGCAGATCGCTGAACTCGATCTGACGGAAGACCTGGGATTTGGGGTGCGGGTCATCGTGGATGGGGCTTGGGGCTTCGCCTCGGCGGCGCGGGTCAACAAGGCAGAGATTGACCGAATCGCCGCTCTGGCCGTGCGCATCGCCAAGGCCAGCGCGCGACTGAAAGCGGGAGACGTTCAGTTGGCTCCCGAGCCGGCCTGGCGCGACACCTGGGTGACGCCTTATACGCTCAATCCCTTTGACGTGCCGCTGACCGAGAAGCTGGCGCTGCTGTTCGCCATTGACGAAGAGCTGCGCAAGGCCTCCCAAGTTGTGGCGGCGACAGGCTCCATGTCCTTCCTGCGCGAGCGGCAGTGGATGGCCACGTCCGAGGGGAGCTTTATTGATCAGACGCTGTTGCGATCCGGCGGAGGATATTCGGCCACCACGGTGAAGGACGGCGACGTGCAGATGCGCAGTTACCCCAGCGCCTTCGGCGGGCAATACATGAGCGGCGGATATGAGATCGTCTTGGGTCTGAAACTGTTAGATCATGCTCCACGAGTGCGCGAGCAGGCCGTGGCTTTGCTATCCGCAGACGTTTGCCCTCCGGGCAAGAAGACGTTAATTCTTGAGGGTTCGCAGGTTGCCTTGCAGATTCACGAATCGGTGGGGCATCCGTCGGAATTGGATCGGGTCTTAGGCATGGAGGCCAACTTCGCGGGGACGAGCTTTGCGACGACTGAGAAGCTGGGTAATTTTCAGTACGGATCGCCCATCGTCAATCTGGTCTGCGACAACACCATCCCCGGCGGGCTGGCCACGACCGGATACGACGACGACGCCGTGCGTTCGCAGCGCTGGCCCATCGTGCACGAAGGCAAGTTCGTGGGCTACCAGTTCAACCGCGAACTGGCGCACCGCATCGGCGCCGGGCGTTCGGTGGGATCCAACCGCGCCGACGGCTGGTCGCATATCCCCATCGTGCGCAATTCCAATCTTAGTTTGCTGCCGGGCGAACATACTCGGGAACAGATGATCGGCGAAACGGAGGACGGGATTTTGATGGAGACCAACCGGTCGTGGTCCATTGACCAGAAGCGGCTGAATTTCCAGTTCGGCTGCGAGGTCGGCTGGGAGATCAAAAACGGCAAACTGGGCCGGATGCTGAAGAATCCGAACTACCAGGGGATCACCTACGAATTCTGGCGGTCGTGCGACGCCATCGGCGACGCGAATCACTGGGTACTGTGGGGCGTGCCCAACTGCGGCAAGGGCCAGCCCAGCCAGACGGCGGAGATGTCTCACGGGGCGGCGGTGGCGAGGTTTAAGAATGTGACGGTGGGGGTGGGAAACTGAATCAAATCAAAAATCAAATATTAAATATCAAAATTATGGGGCGCGCTGGGGTGCGCCCTTGTCGGGATCCAGAACAACCCCGACGTGCTCATGCAGTAATTTGCACTTGACTTTCAGGCTGGGGATTAGTATATTGAAGTAAAATTGTCACCGTGCCGTCAGACGTCCTCGCCTGACGGCCTAAAAAGAGGAGGCATTATGCGCGCCGGACGACTCTGGGGGATGGGGTTAGCGGCCTTTTTGCTTTTTGGCGCGATCTGCCGCGGGCAGGATAGTTTGAATGTGACGAAGGTGGGGGAAATTCCATTTTGGGATGAGACTGAGGCGGTCGTCGTCTCGGGCAATCTTGCCTACGTGACGGCAGGCAATTCAGGCTTGCGTGTGGTGGATATCTCCAATCCGGCCGCACCCGCCGAGGTCGGCTTTTGTGACACGCCGGGGGATGCCCATGGCGTGGCCGTGGCGGGGAACTACGCCTACGTGGCGGATAATTATACCGGATTGCGTGTAGTGGATATCTCCAACCCGGTCTCATCATTCGAAGTCGGTTTCCATGACACGCCGGGGCGGGCCTTGGGCGTGGCCGTAGCGGGGAATTACGCCTACGTGGCGGATTATTCTGCTGGATTGCGCGTGGTGGCCATCTCCAACCCATCGTCGCCAACCGAAGCTGGCTTCTATGACACGCCGGGCAAAGCCTTGGGCGTGGCCGTTGCTGGGAACTACGCCTACGTGGCGGATGATACCGCCGGGCTGCGCGTGGTGGATATCTCCAATCCCTCAGCCCCAGTCGAAGTGGGATTCTATGATACGCCCGTAGAGGCCTACGGCGTGGTCGTTTCCGGCAGCTATGCTTATGTGGCAGATGGTGGTGGCGGCCTGCGAGTGGTGGACGTCTCCAATCCCGCTGTCCCCGTCGAAGTTGGCTTCTATGACACGCCGGAGTGGGCCTGTGGCGTGGCCGTGGCGGGGAACTATGCCTATATTGCAGACGGCTCTGGGTTGGGCGTGGTGGATATCTCTAACCCCACCACACCCGTCGGAGTCGGCTATTGCTACACGCCCGGAATTGCTTTGAGCGTGGCCGTGGCGGGGAACTATGCCTACGTGGCGGACGATTGGACTGGGCTGCGCGTGATAGACATCTCCAACCCCACCACACCCTCCGAAGTCGCCTTCTATGACGGACCGGGACGAGCTTGGGGCGTGGCTGTGGCGGGAAACTACGCCTATGTGGCGGATTATTGGACCGGGCTGCGCGTGGTGGATACCTCCAACTCCGCCACCCCCTCCGAAATCGGCTTATGTAATACGTTTATTTTGGCCCGTGGCGTGGCTGTGGCTGGGAACTACGCCTATGTGGCGGGTGACATTTGGGGCCTGTACGTGGTGGATATCTCCAGCCCCGCCTCGCCTTCCGAAGTCGGCTATTGCTACCTGCCGGGAATTGCTTTGAGCGTGGCCGTGGAGGGGAATTATGCCTACGTGGCGGATGGCAATGTCGGCTTGCGTGTGGTGGATATCTCCAACCCGGCTTCACCCGCCGAGGTCGGCTTTTGTGGCACGCCGGGGGATGCCCGTGGCGTGGCCGTGGCGGGGGATTACGCCTATGTGGCGGCTGCGGATGCGGGGCTGCGCGTAATCAACGTCTCCGATCCATCGTCCCCCGCCGAGGTCGGCTTCCGTGACACGCCGGGGTGGGCTTGGGACGTGGCCGTAGCGGGGAACTACGCCTATGTAGCGGATGAATTTGCCGGGCTGCGAGTGGTGGATATTTCCAGCTCGGCCTCACCCACCGAAGTCGGCTTCTATGACACGCCGGGGGCGGCCCGTGGCGTGGCCGTGGCGGGGACCTACGCCTTCGTGGCGGATGACGTGGAGGGGCTGCGGGTGCTAAATATCTCTAATCCAGCCTTCCCCTTCGAAGCTGGCTTCTATGACACGCCGGGGTGGGCCTACGGCGTGGCCGTTTCCGGCAGCTACGCCTATGTGGCGGATTTATATTACTTCGGCATCTACGACTGTTCCGCCGCTCTGCCCGTCAATCCCTGGGAGACTAAACCTTCTCCACCTTCCTCTTTCGTCCTTCACCCCCCTCACCCCAACCCCTTCAACCCTTCAACAGTTGCAAGTTTCGAGTTGCGAGTTCCGAGTCATGTGAATCTACGGGTGTATGATACTGCTGGAAGATTGGTCAGGACGCTGGTGGACGGGTGGAAACAGGCAGGAAAGCACCAGGCGGTTTTCGACGGCACCGCTCTGCCCTCCGGCATCTATCTGGCGCGGCTGACCGCTGGGGATTGGTCAGCGGTGCAGAAGCTGGTGCTGATGAAATAGTCGTTGGTGGCTGGTCGTTGGTCTTTGGTAGGGGCGCACGGCTGTGCGCCCCCTTTTATCTCATGCGCCTTCCGTCCTGGATTCTGAATTTTCGGTGTATGGCGCACTGCCAAAAGCCCTACAACGTTGAGTTGTGGTGAGGATCACGCGAAAATTTGTCTCCGAGAAGCAAATTGACTTGCTTTGCTCGAGAATATGTCGTATATTATGCAAGGTACTGGATATGCCAATATGAGGATAGCATGAGATGTTTGCACCTGGGGATAATTCTAATCGGCCTGGCGGCTGCGAGTCCGACCCTGGCGGATCACATCACGGTTTCTGGGGACGTCTCGGGAATTTGGACTGCCGACAGCGTCTTGGTGGCGGGTGAGATCCGAGTGCCGTCAGGCGCGAGCTTGAGCATCGTTCCCGGCGCGCAGGTGATCTTTCAGGGGCACTTCAAATTCCTCGTCTATGGCTTTTTGCAGGCATTTGGAAATCCCGCTGATTCAATTCTTTTCACAGCCGCTGACCCCTCGGTGGGATGGTGGGGCCTCCGGTTCATCAACGCTCCGGATAGCAGCCATCTTTCCTACTGCATCATCGAGCATGGGCGGGCCACGGGAGTCTATCCCGATTCCAATGGCTATGGCGGCGGGTTGTACACCTACCATTCGAATCCTTCCATTCGACATTCCACCTTCCGGCAGAATTATTGCGAATGGTACGGCGGCGGAGCGTGTTTCTGGGGGCAATCCAATCCCAGCGTAGAAGAATGCGATTTCACTGACAATCTGTCGGATGATGACGGCGGCGCGCTCTTCTGCGGAAACTCCTCGAACCCGAGGATCAGCCGCTGCAACCTGATCAATAACTGGACTCTGGCCTGGGGCGGCGGCATTTGCTCCTTCCTGTCCAGTCCGACAGTCGAGTACTGCACCATCAGCGATAACTGGGCCAATAATGGCGGCGCTTACTTTTGTTCCTACTCGGCCGGCGGCAACCTCGATCACTGCATTATCAGCGGCAATTCCGCCAATCTCGGCGGCGGGATTTACAATATGCCCGGAAGTAACATGCTCATCTCCAATTGTACGATCTTTGGCAATGCGGCACCGAGCTATGGTGGCGGAATTTATTTTAGCTCTTCTGCCACAACTGTAGTAAATACCATTGTGGCCAACAACACCGGCAGCGGAGGATTGTACTTTAGCAGCTCGCCCAGCGCCTCGGTGACATACAGCGATATTAATGGTAACCTGCCGCTGAATTTTGCGGGAACCGTGCCGCCAAATCTGGGTCAGATCGTCACCGTCAATGTAAACGGTGATCCCTGCGACCAGTATTACAACCTCCTTCTGAACCCCCTATTTTATAACCCTCAGCAGGCAGATTTCCGGCTGCAACCGGGATCGCCGTGTATTGACGCCGGCGATCCGGCTTCACCACCGGATCCGGACAATACCGTTGCAGATATGGGGGCAATTTTCACTCCATGGTCCCAAGGGACCTTCATCCCCGGCGGTAACGTTTCCGGCATCTGGACGGCAGCCCGCTCCCCTTATTTGATTGGCGGCGAAATCACTGTACTTCAGGGACAGACTTTAATTATTTCCTCCGGGGTAACGGTGGTTTTCCAGGGGCGCTACAAAATGACAATTCAGGGGCTTTTGCACGCCAATGGCGCCGCCAACGATTCCATCGTATTCACCGCCGCCGACACCAGCGCGGGCTGGCACGGTCTGCATTTCATCAATTCCGGTTCCAGTGGCAGCAGCCTGTCTTATTGCCTGATCGAGCACGGGAAAGCGTTGGGCGTTTCACCCGATTCCGAATCCTGCGGCGGAGGGATTTATTGTGATCATTCCAGCCCCATCCTATCTCACTGCAGTTTCATTCGAAATGAGGCGGCGTTGAATGGCGGCGGGATCGCTTGTTTCGTTGCTAGCCCGACCCTCCAGAGCTGTGACTTCATCTGGAATTGGGCCGGACATTACGGAGGGGGGATTTATGTGGCTTACGGCAATCCCTCCATTCAGCAGTGCTCCATTGAGGAAAACTCAAGCGCGGAGGGAGGTGGCGGTATTCACGTCAGCGGGGATTGCACTCCGGTCATCTCCCATTGCGCGGCAAGTGGCAATACCAGCGCTTACGGGGGAGGGATATATTTTCAATGGTGCCGGGGAACCTTGAGTTATTCAACCATTAGCGGGAATTTTGCGCAGTATGGGGCGGGTTTGGCCTGCAACTACACTTCATCCTTGCTGAATATCCATCACTGCACCCTCTATGATAATACGGCGCAGGCGAACGGCGGCGGAATCTGGAGCAGCCATTATCACAGTGTCTATCAGCATGGCACGGTCAACCAATGCACCATCGAGGGGAATTCCGCCGCCGTCGGCAGCGGAATTTACTGCAACCCGTACTCGGGGCTGAACATCATCAACACGATCGTCGCGAACAACAGCGGGAATGGCGCATACTATCGCAACAGCAATACTACCGATAATTTTACCTACGGTGACTTTCACAATAACACCGGCGGCAACTTTGCCGGCAGCGGCATCCCTTCCAGTATGGGCGTCCTAACCACCGTCAACGCCAAGGGCGATTCGTGCGACGTCTTCCGCAACATCCTCCTGGATCCGTTGTTCGTCAATGCTCCCCAAAATGATTTCCACCTGACGGAAGACTCCCCCTGCATTGACGCGGGGAATCCCGCTGCCTCATACTTCGATCCCGACGGAACCGTGGCGGATATGGGAGCCTTTTATTACGACCAGTCCGCGCTATCCCCATTGCACCTGACCCTGATCCCGCTAAATCCGCCCATTCTAATCCCTCCGGGTGGAGGCAGGTTTCAATTCACCGCCCTGGTCGAAAACGATTCGGCGGTATCCGTCCAGTTCGATTTTTGGACGATGGTGACGCTGCCCGGCGGAGGAACGATCGGCCCATTAATCAACATCGGTGACCGAACGCTGGCTCCCAACTCGAGCCTCTCACGAAACTTCACTCAGGAGATCAATGCCCCTGTAGGATCCGGCGTGTACATCTACCGAGGATATGTCGGACAGTACCCCTCCACCATTTGGGATCAGGATCAGTTTGAGGTCATTAAATTGGCTTCGGGAGATGGCCAATTCGCTGACTACACTGGCAATGGCTGGGGGCAGTATTTTGAAGACGCCGGGGAAGAATCGCTGGCTTCCGTCTCTTCCATGCCTGGGGAATTTGTGCTCGGGCAACCTCATCCCAACCCGTTCAATCCGACAACAGTCCTCAGCTTTGAGCTGCGAGCTACGAGCTTCGTTGGCCTTCGGGTCTATGATACGGCCGGGAGGCTGGTGGCGACTTTGGTGAATGGCTGGCGCCAGCCCGGAACACACCTGATTACCTTCGACGGCTCCGGCCTGCCTTCCGGCATCTATCTGGCGCGGATTACCGCAGGCGATTGGTCGGCGGTGCGGAAGCTGGTGCTGCTCAAATAGGATTTAGGAGTTAGGGACTAGGAGTTCATAGGGGCGCCACTGGAGGGTCCTTTCAGGACGCCGGGTGTGCGCCCTTCTCATAATACACCCGGCCATCAAGCTGGCCGGGCCACCCATAATTCGCATTTCGCGCTTCGCAAGATAATGGCTTGCATTTCCCGCCGAATTTGCTTATACTCTGCCTGATAACCGACGCCCATTTCATCGTCTCCCCATCGCTTGGATCTCCTGCGCTACAAAGGCAAAGCCTTCGCGGCTCTGGCCGTCAAATCGCTGCCGCTGCTCTACGGCGCGGCGGTGATTTTCTTCGTCAATACGCGGCTGCCGCGCGAGGGCGAGCTGGGAATCTATTCTCTGGCCATCGCCACCTTTTTCGCGGCATCTCTGATCGGCAAGAGCTTCGCGCTTTACCCCCTGATTAAGTTTCTTTCAGAAGGCAAAGGAGAGCCCGGGGTGTGGCGCGCTGGGGCGACCTTCTGGGCGGCGACGCAAATAGGCGCAGCCCTCTCGGTCTGGTTGCTGGCTCCACTGGCGCCCGGAATTTTTCACGCCCCCGGGTTGGATGAGGGCCTGCGCTGGGTGGCCGTCATTCTGCTGGTTTTCATTCCGCGCGATCTGGCGGCGGCTCTGCTGATGTCGTCCCGCCGCATGGGGCGATTGTTCATCCTCGAGGGCTGCTATTTTGCCGTGGCGGCGGGCGGCATCGCCTATCTGGCTCTGGCCGGCAATCTGAGCGCCGCCCGGCAGGTGCTGACACTCAATCTGGCGGCGGGAGCGCTTTCGACTCTGGCCGCGCCCTTTTTATGCTCGGGCCAACTACCCAAGTGGGAGAAAGGCGCGCGCGGCGTCTGGCCGAAAATGGCGCGCTACGGGCGAGATTCTCTGGGGATCGGCGTCGGCGATATGGCCTACACGCAGCTCGATTATCACCTTTTAGGATACTTCTTGGGCCCGGCGGAGGTGGCCCTCTATTTCGCGGCGAAGAATTTCTTCCGCTTCTATAATGCCATCACGCAGGCGATCAATCTGCTGATCTTTCCAACGAGCTCGAACCTGCATTCGCGCGGGGAGGTCGAGAAACTAAAGGAACTGATCGAAAAGGTGCTGGGCGGATATGTAGGTCTGCTCGTGGTGATCAATGCGTTTGTGCTGATCGGAGCGGACTGGATCGTGAGCGTCGTTTACCGGGGGATATTTCCCGATGCCGCTAATATTTTGCGCATCTTTGCGCTGGCCAGCTTTTTCGAACCGCTCTACATGGTCAGCGAAAACGTGCTCTACGGCATCGGCAAGCCGCGCGCGGTGCTGGTGGCCATGTGGAGTTCCATCGTCATATTTCTCGTGCTATCGGTAATCTTGATGCCGATCTGGGGCGCGATGGGC
>Ga0315284_10004592_pt1 | contig 19605 bp, 17 predicted proteins | sample YL17G09_16_MG_FD_203696 | JGI IMG/M metagenome (GOLD analysis project Ga0315284, IMG submission 203696) | Sediment microbial communities from Yellowstone Lake, YNP, Wyoming, USA - YL17G09_16 | ecosystem: Environmental > Aquatic > Freshwater > Lake > Sediment | place: USA: Wyoming | collected... | reverse complement strand
AGAGCGGCTCCCCTACGAGGGGAGGAGGGAGGGGAGCAGGCGAGACGCCGGCGCTCCCAGGAGGTTCCCCAGGGCTTGCCCCTTTGCAGGAGGGCTAAGCCCCATACCAAAGCGGCGGTGAACCGCCGCAGTCCATAGAGGGGCTAGGTGATGAAGCCGTGGAGGCGGCCTAGCCAGTAGGCGGCCTGCCAGAAGCTGCCGTGGCGGAGGGTGTGGCCGTCGCCGCCGCCCTCCAGGCGGTAGAAGTTGTCACCCCAGCCGCCGCCGGGGCGCTCGGGCCAGGGGAGGGGATGGTAGTACAGGTTGCCGCGGTAGCCGGGGACCTGCTTCAGGTCGGAGCGGTGCAGGTTGTAGACCGGGCGGTTGGTGAGGTCGAGCGGGATGTCCCGGAGTGCCTGCAGGGAGCCCTGGCTGTCGAAGTCCCCCTGGGCCACTGAGCCATAGATGTAGTTGAAGAGCACGTTGGATTCCAGCCGCTGGCGCTCCCAATCCGCCTTCACCGCCTCCCGGTAGATGGCCGCCAGCTCGGGGTCATCCTCCAACTGCAGCAGCGGGTACCAGGTGAGGAAGGCCAGGTGGTCATCATACTGGGGGTCACCGCCCAGGTCCAGGCAGACGCCGCCGCGCACGTTGTCCAGGTATTGGTGGTGGTAGAGCAGGTCCTGGTAGGCCTCCTGGAAGCGCTGCTCGCCGGTGATGTAGTGGGCCACCTTCATGTGGGAGAGGATCTCCAGGGAGTTAAGCCGGGTCTGGTCGGCGCCCTCGGGCGAGTAGAGGAAGGAGGGCTCCCAGCGCGCCCAGCGGGTAGGCTGGCCATCGTAGTCAGGCAGGAGGTAGCCGGCGTCCAGGATGCGGCCGGAGATGCGGCTGACCAGGGCGCGCAGCTGCTCCCGGTCCTGGTCGGGGCCATAGCGGAAATGGGCGTAGTAGCCGTAGTAGTGGCCGGCGGTCTCGTCGGAGGAGGTGTCGCCCTTCCACAGCCACTCGGGGTCGGGCGACTCGTGCCATTCGCCGCTGCCGAGGGTGACCTGCTCGCCCTTCTTCACCACCGCCCGGGCGGGGAAGCCAGGCAGGCCGGTCTTGGCTTCGAGCAGGAGCATGGCGGCGAAGGCCTCGCGGGCCCGGCGCTGATCCTGCTCGGATTTGGTCAGGCTATAGCGCATGGCCGCCGCGCCCAGGTAGATGCCAGTGCGCAGGCCGTCGTTGTCGGTGGCGGCGGGCAGGCCGCCCTGCTCCGGGCGCCGGGGATCGAGGAGCTGCAGCGGGGAGACGAAGTGATGCCGGTTGGTGCGGGTGACGATGATACGCTCGTAGTGGCGCTCCTTATCGGCCAGGGTGAGGGGGCGACAGTGCAGGTGGGAGACGCCTTCCCCGGCCGCCCACAGCCCGCCCTCGGGGTCGGGGGCCAGGCCGGCAGGCGCGGCCGGCAGCCAGCGGCCGGCGGAGTAGTAGCGCCAGCCGCCCTGGTGGAGGCGGGCCACGCCACGGGAGTCGGCCACCCAGAGCGCGCCGTCGGGGCCGAAGACGAGGCCAGTGACCTGCTCCACGGGGAGGCCGTTGCGGCCGGTAAGGAGGCGGGCGCGCCCGGACTCGATCAGTACCAGCCCGGCGGTGGTGCCCACCGCCACCGTCTCATCGTGGGCGGCCAGGCAGGTGAGCCGGGCATCGGCCGGGAGGTCGGGCAGGAGGTCGAGCGGCTCGAAGCCGCCGTCCGCGATGCGCACCAGCTCCCGGTCGTTCACGGCTACCAGCCCGCCCGCGGGATGGGCCACCAGGTCGCGCAGGTTGGGCTCGGGGTGCTCCACCGGGGCCCAGGCCGAGCCGTCGTAGCGCCACAGGTCCCAGGAGGTGAGCCGGCTGTCGGAGCCGTCGCCGCGGTGGATGAGCGCCCAGATCCATCCCTGGCGGTCGGCCGCCAGCGCCCGCACGGTGCGGGTGGGGGCCGGGGCATCGTGCCACCAGCGGGTCCAGGCGCCGTGCTCCAACCGCGCGACGCCGGTAGTGGTGCCGATCCAGAGGGCATCACCCACCCCGAGCAGGCGGGTGAGGTGGAGCACGCACTGGGGCTGGTCGGCGCCCACCGGCTGCCAGGCCTGGCCATCAAAACAGGCGAGCCCGAGGGGGCCGCCCGCCCACACCCGGCCATCGCCAGTGAGGGCCACGGCCGACAGGTGGCCGCGGGGCAGGCCCTGGTGGCGGCAGTAGAAGTCCACCGCGTCCTGGTGGTAGGGGGTATCGGGCAAGGCGAAGCAATTGCTCACAGTGCACCTCCGCAGGGGTTGGGTGGTGGGTTCGGTGCCGGGCGGGGAGGGTCCTGCCGGGAGGGGAAGGTCCGGGGAGCAAAGGGGTAGCGCGGCGGGCGCACTGCGGTGCGCCCCCGGGAATTGGGGACAGCCACCAGTTTCCGCGGAAAAGCATGCGAAAAGTGGTGGCAGTCCCCAATTTCGCGGGGTTAGGGGGCGGGGTCGGGGTGGGGCTGGCGGCGGGCGAGCTCGAGGACGTAGTTGATGCCGAGCTTGAGCTCGGTGTGGGTGAGGCTGCCGCCGCGGAAGTCAGTGCGCAGGAGCTGGTTGATCTCCTGGAAGATCTCGTGCTTGGTCTTGCCCTCGCCGAACCAGCGAGCGATCTGCTCGCAGAGCGAATCCTGGCGGCGCTGGGGGATGGCCTGCACGGCGTCGGAGAGCACCTGGAGGGCGTGCTCGGGGGTATCGGTGGTACATTCCGCGCCCTGGGCGTCCAGGTAGCAGATGGCGCACTGCTGGTGGCGGTAGGACTGGTTGATTTGGTTGGTGGAGCCGCCGGGGAGCTCGTACACCACGGCCAGGTTGGTGACCGGCTCGCCTTCGCCCTGCCATTGCGAGTAGAGGCAGCGGAGGTTGCCGTAAGCCACCTTGTGCTCGTAGGCGGAGAGGAGAGCGGCGACGCGCTGCTGCCATTCCTGGAAGAGCGAATCCACGATCAGTCCCTCGGCGGGCCAGCCGCGGGCTGGCGGGCGGGCTACTTGGGCTCGATCATGAGCCGGATGGCGGTGCGCTCCTGGCCGTCCACCTGGATGTCGGCGAAGGCGGGCCGGCAGATGAGGTCCACCCCGGAGGGGGCCATGAAGCCGCGGGCGATAGCCAGGGCTTTGACCGCCTGGTTGAGGGCGCCGGCGCCGATGGTCTGGAGCTCGGCTGCGCCTTTCTCCCGGATCACGCCGGCGAGTGCGCCGGCCACCGAATTGGGGTTCGACTTTGCGGAAACCCTTAGTACTTCCATGATTGCCCCCTGCCCTGTGCGAGGATAAGGCCACGATGCATGGGCATTATTCGTCCGAGCACTCTTCTAACCTGCTAATCGAGCCAGCCCTTCCGGAAAGCGGATCAATGTCCAGCAAGACCGCCTGGAGCACGGCCGCTCCGGAGGCGACCTCGAAGCGGTTGGGCATGCGGGTGAGGAAGCGCTCGATCACCAGCTCCGGCTGCACGCCCAGGATGGAATCCACCGGCCCGGTCATGCCCACGTCGGTAATGTAGGCGGTGCCCTGGGGGGAGACGCGGGCATCGCAGGTGGCGACGTGGGTGTGGGTGCCGATCACCGCGCTCACTTGGCCGTCGAGCATATAGGCCATCGCGAGCTTCTCGCTGGTGGCCTCGGCGTGCATGTCCACCAGGATCACCGGGGTCTGCTGGGCGAGCTCGCGCACCGCGGCCGCGCCCACCCGGAAGGGGCAGTCGATGGCCTCCATGTAGGTACGGCCCTGCAGGTTGAGCACGCCCACGGGGGTGCCGTCCGCGATGGGGTAGACGGCAAAGCCGCGGCCGGGGTCCTGGGGAGGGAAGTTGGCGGGGCGCAGCAGGCGGGGCTCCTCCTGGTAGAGGGGGAGAGATTCCCGCTTGCTCCAGGCGTGGTTGCCCATGGTGATGACATCCACCCCGGCGGCGAAGAGCTCTGCGGCCACGGAGGGGGTGATGCCGAAGCCGGCAGCCGCGTTCTCGCCGTTGGCGATCACCAGGTCGAGCTGGTGATCGGCCCGCAGCGAGGGGAGCAGCCGGGCCAGCGCCCGCCGCCCGGGCCGCCCCACCACGTCTCCGACGAATAGGATGTTCACGGCCAGGGCAGCCCCTACTTTGCGTATTCCACGGCCCTGGTTTCCCGAATCACGGTCACCTTGATCTGGCCGGGATACTGCAGCTCGTTTTCGATGTTGCGGGCCACGTCCTTGGCCAGCTTGGCAGCGGTGAGGTCGTCCACGTCTTCAGGCCGGACCACCACCCGCACCTCCCGGCCGGCCTGGATGGCGAAGGACTTCTCCACGCCCGGGCAGGCATCGGCGATCTTCTCCAGCTTTTCCAGGCGCTTGATATAGGTTTCCAGGGTTTCCCGGCGGGCACCGGGGCGGGCGGCGGAGATGGCGTCGGCCACCTGCACCAGGGCCGCTTCTATGCTCTGGCATTCCTCCTCACCGTGGTGAGCGGCGATCGCGTGGATGACCTCCGGGCTTTCGTGATGGCGCTTGGCGAGGTCCACGCCGATGGCGGCGTGGGGGCCTTCCACCTCGAAGTCCACGGCCTTGCCCAGGTCATGGAGCAGGGCGCCCCGCTTGGCGATCTGGACGTCGGCGCCCAGCTCGGCGGCCATGGCGCCGGCCAAGTGCGAGCACTCGATGGAGTGATCGCGCACGTTCTGGCCGTAGCTGGTGCGGAACTGGAGCTTGCCCAGCAGGCGGACCAGCTCGGGATGGAGGCCGGCGACGCCGGTTTCCATCACCGCCTGCTCCCCGGCCTCCCGGATTTTCTCCTCGGTTTCGGCCTTAGCCTTGGCCACCACCTCCTCGATGCGTCCGGGGTGGATGCGGCCGTCGCCGATGAGGCGGGAAAGGGCGGAGCGGGCGATCTCCCGGCGCACGGGGTCGAAGCCGGAGATGACCACCGCCTCGGGGGTATCGTCAATGATCAGGTCCACGCCGCTGGCGGCCTCGAAGGCGCGGATGTTGCGGCCTTCCCGGCCGATGATGCGGCCCTTCATCTCGTCGCTGGGGAGGGGCACCACGGAGACGGTGGTTTCGGCGACCTGGTCCACCGCGCAGCGCTGGATAGCGAGGGTGATGATCTTGCGCGCTTCCTTCTCGGCGCGGTCGCGGGTTTCGTCCTCGATCTGCTTGGCGAGCTTGGCGCAGTCGTGGCGGCACTCGATCTCCACCGCCTTGAGCAACATCTGGGCGGCTTCCTCGGTGGAGATGCCGCTGATGCGCTCCAGCTCGGCGCGCTGGCGCGCCTGGAGCTCGGCGGTTTCGGCGGCCTTGAGCTCGGTCTCCTGCTCCTTGGCCGCCGTTTCCTTTTCCTTGCGCTCCAGGTTTTCCAGTCTTCTATCGAGGGTCTCTTCCTTGGAGATCAGTCTCCTTTCCGTCTGCTGGAGCTCCAGCCGCCGGTCCCGGTTTTCCTGATCGATCTCCGCTCTCAGGCGGTGGGCCTCATCCTTGGCCTCGAGCATGGCCGCCTTCTTGAGAGCATCTATCTCCTTCTGCGCTTCTTCCCAGAGGTGAGCCACCTCCCCGGCTTTGGCCCGGGCCTTGCCGTACTGGCGGACCAGCACGATCAAGGCCAGCACCAGGACGATTGCCAGGGTGAGGATTGAGGCAATTACTACTGGTGTCATGACGTACTCCTTCATGCCTACCGCGACCGGGGCAGGTGGCGCAGGAGGCACCCGCCCGGTCGGCGTGCGGCAAACTCGTTTTCAAGGTCCAGGGTGGGAGCCGGCTAGGGCTCCCCTCCACGTTCCAGGTCTCGCAGCGCCTGGTCGGCCACGGCGTAAGAGAAACCTCTTCCCACCAGCAGGCGGAAGAGCCGGGCCCGCAGCTTGCGGTCCAGGCTCTGCCCCCCGGCCCTCGCGGTGGCGAGCTGCCGGGCGGCGGCCAACTGGTCCTGCTCGGGGGCCTGGGCGGCGATCACCTCCCGGGCGATCTCCCGGCTGACCCCCAACTTCGCGAGCCCGGCGAGCAGCCCGCGGCTGCCCAGGGCCTTCCCCTGCATTCTGGCCTGCACCCAGGCCGAGGCGAACTCCTGGTCATCGACCAGGCCGAGCTCACCCAAGCGTTCGAGTGCGGCGGCGGCAAGGTGGGGAGGAACCCCCCGCCGTTCCAGGGCCCGGCGCAGCTCCCAGTGGCTGCGCATGCGGTAAGAGAGCAGGCGCAGGCAGACCGAGAGCGCACCCTGGAGCCCATCCTGCTCCGGCGGCGGTGGGCCACCGGGGGCAGCACTACCCCTCTTCTTTGACTTCTGGGGCGCGCTCACCTGCCGAGCGCGCATGCTATAACTCCTCGTCCTCGGCCGGCGGGGCCGGGGCGGTGGGGAGGGCTGCTCCCGCCGCCTGCTGCCGGACCTGGGTCTCGATCTGGTCGGCGAGCTCCGAGTGGGACTCCAGGAACTCCCGGGCGTTGTCCCGCCCCTGGCCCAGCCTGGTGTCGCCGTAGGAGAAGAAAGCACCGGTCTTAGTGATGATACCCAAAGCGGTGCCCACATCCAGCAGGCCGGCCCCCCGGGAGATGCCCTTGCCGTAGATGATGTCGAAATCGGCATGGCGGAAGGGGGGGGCGACCTTGTTCTTGATCACCCGGGCGCGGGTGCGGCTGCCGATCACCTCCGTGCCCTGCTTGAGCGATTCGACGCGGCGGAGGTCAATGCGCACGGAGGACCAGAACTTGAGCGCCCGCCCGCCGGGGGTGACCTCCGGGTTGCCGAACATCACCCCGATCTTCTCCCGGATCTGGTTGATGAAGATGGCTGCGGTGTGGGTGCTGGCCAGCGAGCCGGCCACCTTGCGCAGGGCCTTGGACATGAGCCGGGCCTGCAGGCCGACGTGGGAATCGGACATCTCGCCCTCCAGCTCGGCGCGGGGAACGAGGGCGGCCACGGAATCCACCACCACCACGTCCACCGCCCCGCTGCGGATGAGCATGTCGGCGATGTCCAGGGCCTGCTCGCCGGTGTCGGGCTGGGAGATCAGGAGCTCGTCCACGTTGAGCCCCACCGCGGCGGCATAGGCGGGGTCGAGGGCGTGCTCGGCATCAATAAAGGCCGCCACCCCGCCCGCCCGCTGGGCCTGGGCCATGATGTGATAGGACAGCGTGGTCTTGCCGGAGGCCTCGGTGCCGAAGATCTCAGTGATCCGGCCCCGGGGGACGCCGCCGATGCCCAGGGCCAGGTCCAGGGTGAGGGAGCCGGTGGAGATGGCCTCCACCGCCATGCGCGCGCCCACCTCCCCCAGCCGCATCACGGACCCCTTGCCGAACTGCTTCTCGATCTGGGAGAGCGCCAGCTCCAGGGCCTTTGAGCGATCCCGTTCCATTATCTTTCCTGCCTCTCCGCCAGCGGGAATGCGGCCACCAGGTGGTAGGAGGCTCCCCGGGGGGAGAGCCGGCTTTCCATCAGGTGCACCTGCTCCACCGGCATGCTGCCGAAATCGCGATCCACGAGCGCCGCCATGCGGGCAGCCAGCTCCTGCCTGCCCTGCGGGCTGCGCACCCGCCCCAGGGTGAGATGGGCGCTGAAGGGCCGCCCCTCGGGGGCGAATCCCAGGGGCGCGAACGCCGCCTCCAGAGCCCCGGCCAGGGCGGCCATCTCCGGCTCCCCCTGGCTCACCCCCACCCACACCACCCGGGGCGAGCGGGCGGTGGGGAACCCCCCCACCCCGCGCAGGCCCAGGGTGAACCGCTCCCCGCCGGCGAGCGCCCCGGCGGCGGCGGCGATCATCTCCTGCAGGCGAGGGGCGGGCACCTCGCCCAGGAACTTGAGCGTGAAGTGGAACCCCGCGGGGTCGGTCCACTTCACATCGGCCGCGCTGGCCTGCAGGTGGGCCTGCGCCTCGGCCAGCGGCCGGCGCAAGGGCTCCGACAGGTTGACGGCCACGAACAGGCGCACGCTAGCCTCTGCTCCCCAGGTATTGCCAGAGCATGGTCAGGGCCACCTGGGTGGAACGGTACTTGATCTCCTGGCGGGCACCGCCCAGCCGCAGCTCGCGGGAGGCGGGGTGGACGCCGTCATCGAGCGCCAGGTACACCAGCCCCACCGGCTTGGCGGCGGTGCCGCCACCGGGGCCGGCCACGCCGGTGATGGCCAGTGCCAGGTCGGCGCGCAGGCGCGCCCGGGCCCCGCCGGCCATGGCCAGCGCGGTCTCGGCGCTCACGGCGCCGTGGGCGGCGATCACGGGCGAGGGCACGCCCAGGAGCTCCACCTTGGCCCGGTTGCTATAGGACACCACCCCGCCCTGGTAGTAAGCCGAGCTGCCGGGGATGTTGGTGATGCGGTCGCCGAGCAGCCCTCCGGTGCAGGACTCGGCGGTGGCGAGAGTGAGCCCGAGCTGGCGCAGGCGGGCTCCCACCGCGGACTCCAGGGTATCCTGGTCGGCGCCGAAGTAAGCCTCTCCCAGCCGCTCCAGCACCGCCTGCTGCATGGCGGCGATCATGGCGTCGGCCTGGGAGCGGGAAGCGGCGCGGGCGGTGATGCGCAGGTGGGCCTCGCCGGGCTGGGCGAGATAGGCAATGGTTGGGTTCTCGGAGGCAAAGAGCTCGCGGGTGCGCTCCTCCAGCATGGACTCGCCGATGCCGGCGAACCTGAGCACCCGGGACTTGATCACCAGCTCCCCGCCCGTGCGCTCGGCGAGATAAGGCAGCAGCGACTCCTCGGCCATGGCCCGCATCTCGGAGGGCACGCCGGGGAGGGCGGCGATGAGCTTGCCCCGTAACTCCAGGATGTAGCCGGGGGCGCTGCCCACGGGGTTGGGCAGGGGCAGGGCGCCGGAGGGGATCAGGGCCTGCTTGCGGTGGCTGTCCAGCAGGGGGAGCTGGCGGTGGTGGAAGAGGCGCTGGATATGGTCCAGGGAGGGCTGGTGGAGCACGAGCTGGGTGCCGGTGAGGGCGGCGACGGCCTCGGAGGTGACGTCATCGGCGGTGGGGCCGAGCCCACCGGTGCAGACCAGGGCGTCCGAGCGGGCGAGGGCCTGCTCGAGGGCGAGCCGAGCCCGCTCCAGGTTGTCCCCCACGGTGGTCTTGAAGTAGACGCCGACGCCGATCTCGGCCAGCTTGGCCGCCAGGTAGGCGGCGTTGGTATCGACGATCTGCCCGAGCAGCAGCTCCGTTCCGATGGAGACCAGTTCCGCCCGCATGCCGCCTCCGGGGCGCCCTGGATGCCCAGGCCAGGCGGCTGGCCGGCCGGGCCGCGGCGCGAAGATGAGCCATTATACCGCTTCCCCGGGGCCGCTGGCAATCCGCAGCCCGCTCCCGGCCCCCGGCCGGGAGCGCCCGGAGGGCGGGCCGAGGCGAAACTGTGCTATAATGGCCCGGAGCGGGCAGCCAGCCCGCCCGCTTCGCTTTTTCGGGAGGGCGCGATGGACGCCAAGGCGTTTGCGGCTACCTGCAGCGAGATCATGGGCGGGGTGGAGACGGTGATCGTAGGCAAGCGCCGGGTGGTGCAGCTGGCGCTGGCCTGTGCGCTGTGCGGGGGGCACCTGCTGGTGGAGGACATCCCCGGGGTGGGCAAGACCATGCTGGCGCGGGCCCTGGCGAGGGCGCTAGGGTGCAGCTACAAGCGCATCCAGTTCACCCCGGACCTGCTGCCGGCGGACGTCACCGGCACCTCGGTGTTCAACCAGAAGACGGGCGAGTTCCAGTTCCGCCCGGGGCCGGTGTTTGCCAACATCGTGCTCGCGGACGAGATCAACCGGGCCACCCCCAAGACCCAGTCCAGCCTGCTGGAGTGCATGGCGGAGGGGCAGATCAGCGCCGACGGGCTGACGCACGCGCTGCCGGAGCCGTTCCTGGTGATCGCCACGGAGAACCCGATCGAGTACCAGGGCACCTACCCGCTGCCGGAGGCGCAGCTGGACCGTTTCCTGATGCGGATCAGCATCGGCTACCCGCGGCCGGCGGAGGAGGTGGCGATCCTGGACCGGCAGATGACCGACCACCCGATCAACAGCCTGCAGCCGGTGGTGGATGACGCCCGGGTGCGGGAGCTGCAGCGGGAGGTGAAGGCGGTGTTCGTGGAGGAATCGGTCAAGGCCTACCTGGTGGAGGTGGTGAATGCCACCCGCCGGCACCCGCTGGTGGCCCTGGGGGCGAGCCCGCGGGGGTCGCTGGGGCTGCTGCGGGGGGCGCAGGCGATGGCGGCCCTGGTGGGGCGGGACTACGTGCTGCCGGACGACGTGAAGACCATGGCCCCGCCGGTGCTGGGCCACCGCCTGATGCTAAAGCCGGAGGCCCGGGCCAAGCGCCTGGCCCCGGAGGCGGTGGTGAGTGAGATCATGGAAGGAGTTTCCGTGCCGGTCGTCTGACCGGCCGCTGATATGGGCCTGCTACTCAAGATCATCATCGGGCTGCCCGGGTTTGCGCTGGCCATCATCCTGCACGAGGTGGCGCACGCCTGGATGGCAGACAAGCTGGGGGACCGCACCGCGCGGGAGCAGGGGCGGATCTCGCTCGACCCGCGGCGACACCTGGACGTGGCGGGGGCGGTGATGTACCTGGTGTCGGTGATGTTCCTGGGGTTTGGCTTTGGCTGGGCGAAGCCGGTGCCCATCAACGCCTCCTACTTCCGGGACCGGCGGGCGGGGATGGCCCTGACCGGGATCTCCGGGCCGTTGGCCAACGTGCTGCAGGCGCTGGCCTGGAGCCAGGTATTGAGGCTGTATACCGAGTGGCGCTACGGGCTCCCGACGGCTGCGATCGCGGCGGTGGGGACGAGCGACCCGGTGTGGCTGATGCTGTTCTCTGCGTTTGCGATCAACGTGGTGCTGCTGGTGTTCAACATGGTGCCCCTGCCCCCGCTGGACGGCAGCCGGCTGCTGGCCTGGATGCTACCGGAGAAGGGGGCGCGGGCACTGGACCAGATGGAGCCCTTCGGGATGGGGCTGCTGTTCCTGGGGATGGCCCTGGGGGCTTTCCAGTACTTGTGGCCGGCGGTGGAGTGGGTGTTCAACCTGCTGCTGTAGGCCAGGGCTCCAGGGGCAGGCCGAAGGTTTCCGCCACCGCCGGGTGGGCCACCCGCCCGCAGGCCAGGTTCACCCCCCGCGCCAATTGCGGGTTTTCCCGCGCCGCCTGCTCCGGGCCCAAGTCCGCCAGCTCCACCAGGTAGGGGAGGGTGGCGTTGGTGAGGGCATAGGTGGCGGTGCGGGGGACGGCGGCGGGGATGTTGGGCACGCCGTAGTGGATCACCCCGTCCACCAGGTAAATGGGCTGGGAGTGGCTGGTGGGGCGGATGGTGGCGATGCAGCCGCCCTGGTCCACGGCCACGTCTACGATTACCGAGCCCGGCCGCATCTGGTGTACCATCTGGGCGGTCACCAGCTTGGGCGCCCGTGCCCCGGGCACCAGCACCGCGCCGATGAGCAGGTCGGCATAGCCCACCGAGCGCTCGACGGTGAGGGGGTTGGAGAACACGGTGATCACGTTGCCGTGCATGATGTCGTCCAGGTAGCGCAGGCGGTCGTGGTTGATGTCCAGGATGGTGACGTGGGCGCCCAGGCCCATGGCCACCTTGGCGGCGTTGATGCCCACCACGCCCGCCCCCAGGATCACCACGTCCGCCGGGGGCACCCCCGGCACGCCGCCCAGCAGCAGGCCGCGGCCGCCCCAGGTGGCCTCCAGGTAGCGCGCGCCGAGCTGGACGGACAGCTTGCCGGCCACCTCGCTCATGGGGACGAGCAGGGGGAGGGCGCCGGCGTCGGTCTGCACGGTCTCGTAGCCGATGGCGACCACCTGGCGCTCGAGCAGGGAGCGGGTGAGGGGCAGCGAGGAGGCCAGGTGCAGGTAGGTGAAAAGCACCAGGCCGGGCTTCATCAGCGGGAACTCCGGGGCCAGCGGCTCCTTCACCTTGACCACCAGGTCGGCCCCGCTCCAGACGTCGGCGGCCTGGGGCAGGACGCGCGCTCCCGCCGCTTGGTACTGGCGGTCCTCGATGCCGCTGGCCTGGCCGGCGCCGGCCTCCACCAGCACGGTATGGCCGCGCTGGACCAGGGTGAGCACACCCGCGGGGGTGATGCCTACCCGGTTCTCCCCGTCCTTGATCTCCTTGGGCACGCCGATGGTCATGTCAGCTCCTTCGCCGGCCGGCCCCGCGCCACGCGGCCGGCCGCGCCGGTAATCCGCACTGGGACGATCCGCCCCAGGGTGGAGGCGGCCCCGGGGAACTGCACGGGCAGGTAATCGGGGGCATAGCCCCGGCACACCCCGGCCCGGCGAGTCTCGGCGAGCACGGGGACGACCCGGCCCCGGTGGATCTCGGCGAAGCCAGCGCTCAGTTCTTCGCCAAGGGCGAGCAGAACCTTGCTGCGCTCGGCCTTCACCGGCGCGGGCACCTGCTCTGGCAGGCCGGCGGCCCGGGTCCCCGGCCGGGGGGAATAGGCAAAGACGTGGATACGGGCAAAACCGGCCTCCCGGGCCAGGGAGACGGTGTGGGCGAAGGCCTGGTCGGTCTCGCCCGGGAAGCCCACCAGCAGGTCGGTGGTGATGGCCAACCCCGGCCAGGCGGCCTGCAGCCGGGCGAGCAGCCCCAGATAGGTGGCCCGGTCATAGCGGCGACCCATGCGGGCGAGCACCTGGTCGTCCCCGGACTGGGCGGGCAGGTGCAAGTGGGGGCAAAGGGCGGGGAGGGCGGCGAGCTCGCCGATCAGCTCCTCCCCGATATCCCAGGGCTCGAGCGAGCTCAGGCGCAGCCGGGGGATGCCGGTGGCAGCCAGCCGGCGCAGCAGGGCGGCCAGATGCTGGGCACTGGCGGACCGGTAGGCGCCCAGGCGGATGCCACAGATCACCACTTCCTGCACGCCCTGGGCCACCAGCTCCCGCAGCTCCCCCTCCACCTCGGACGCCGGGCGGCTGACCAGGTGCGGTCGGGCATGGGGGACGGTGCAGTAGGCACAGAAGTTGTCGCACCCGTCCTGGACGCCCAGGAACACCCGGCAGCGGCTGCGGGCGGGGGGCAGGGCCGGGGTGGGGGAGGAGCCGGCGAGCGCGAGCACCAGGGAGGCCAGGCGCCCCTTGGCGTCATTGCCGGCCACCAGGCGCACCCCCGGGATGGCGGCCAGCTCCTGGGGGCGGAGCTGGGCGTAGCAGCCGGTGACCACCAGCTGGGCGCCGGGGTGGTCGTGGAGCAGGCGGCGGATGAGCTTGCGGCCCTTGGCCTCCGCCACCGCGGTGACAGAGCAGGTGTTGACCACGTGCAGGGGGGCCTGGCGGCGGCCGGGGGCCGCGTCCAGGCCGAGCGCCCGCAGCTGTTGGCAGAGGCGGTCGCTCTCGTACTGGTTGACCTTGCAGCCCAGGGTATGGATGCCGACGGTAGTGAGAGCAGTCATGGAACGGGTATATTGTACCATGAGCAGCACGCGCAGCCGGGTGCGGGCGCGCACCGCCCGGACCCCGGCAGGACTGACAGCGCGGGCCGGCAAAGTTATACCCACTTCCCGCAGGCGGAGTGGCGAGTGACAGCTACCTCCAAGGACCAAGTGCTCCCGGCAACCGGCACCGCGAAGGCCAGCCCATGGTGGCTGTGGCCGGTGGTGGCGCTGGTGGTGCTGACGGTGCTGGTGTCCGGTAGCAGCCTCACCAACGGGTTTGTCACCGATGACGAGATCCTGATTCGCCAGAACCGGGACCTGGATTCCTGGGGCACGGTGTACCGGGGGTTCACCAGCTACCTGATGCTGCCCTGGGTGTACCGGCCCATGATCTTCCTCTCCTTCTTCCTGGACAAGCAGCTGTGGGGGCTGGCACCGCTGGGCTACCACCTCACCAACCTGGCCTACCACGCGGGGATGGTGCTGCTGGTGTTCTTCTGGGGGTCGCTGGTGCTGGGGAGGCGGGCGGCGCTGGCGGGGGGCCTGCTGTTCGCGGTGCTGCCGGTGCACAGCGAATCCGTGTCCTGGATCGCCGGGCGGTCTGACGTCATCTGCGGGTTCTGGTACCTGCTGGCGCTGTATCTGGGGAGCTATGCCCTGGTGGGCCGGGGACCGCGGCCGGCGGCCTACTGGGGGTCGGTAGGCGGGTTCGCGGTGGCGATGCTGACCAAGGAGATGTCGGCCACCCTGCCGGTGGTGCTGGCCCTGGGGATGCTGGCCTTCAACCTCCCGCAGTGGGCGCCCTGGCGGCGGCGGCTGGGGATGCTGGCGCCGTACTTGGCGGTGCTGGCGCTCTACCTGGTGGCGAGGCGGCTGGCGATCGGGCATTTCCTAAGCGGCCCCTTCCCCAACGCGGACATCCTGGCCACCGCCCAGGCCACGCCGCTGATCGTGCTTTGGTACCTGTGGCTGCTGGTGCAACCGGGGGCGTGCCGGCTCTACTACCAGATTCCGGCGGTGGGGCCGGTGGCGCTGGCGGGATGCGGGCTGGCGGTGGCGGGGCTGGCGGGGGCGCTCGCCTACGCCTGGCGGCGGCGGCGGGAGTGGAGCTACCTGGGGTGGTGGTTCCTGGTGGCGATGGCGCCGGTGGCGATGGTCCCCACCGATCCCCGGCTGGCGGACCACTACATCTACCTGCCCTCGGTGGGGTTTGCGCTGCTGGCGGGGGCGCTGGGGGTGGCCGCGTGGGACTGGGCGGGCCGGTCGGCGCGAGCCGCCCAGGTGGCGATGGCGGCGGCGGGGATCGGGCTGCTGGTAAGCTACGGCTGGATCTCGGCGCTGCGCAACGGGTACTGGAAGGACAGCCTGACCTTCTACGGGGCGATGGCCGCCCAGCAGCCGGAGGTGACCATCGCGCACGTGAACCTGGGAGTGCTGCTGTTCGGGCAGGGGCAGCACGAGGAGGCTTTCCGGCACTGGGAGATCGCCCGCCGCCAGCAGCCGCGGTGGCCGGAGGTGCTGAACAAGCTGGCGGGTGGCCACTACGAGCTGCGGCAGTATGACCGGGCGATCGAGATCTACCAGCAGGTGCTGGAGCTGGAGCCGAGCAATGCGCTGGCCAATTCCTTCCTGCCGCGGGCGCTGCTGGCGAGCGGGCGGCTGGAAGAGGCGGTGGAGACGCTGCTCGGGACCGGGCGGGCACCGGAGGCGCTGGGCGTGCTGCTGTCACGGGAGCGGGACCCACAGAACGGAGCGCTGCAGCGCAGCCTGGGGATGACCTATGCCCGGCTGGGCCGGTTCCCGGAGGCGGAGCAGGCCTACCGGCGGGCGGTGCAGGCGGCACCGGACGACTACCAGAGCCTGATCGGCCTGGGGGCGGTGCTGCAGGCCCAGGGCAAGCTGGAGGCAGCGATGGCCGCCTGGCAGCAGGCCCTGCGGCGGAGCCCGGAGGCGAGTGCGGCGCTTTACCTCTTGGGGCAGGCCTATGAGCAGCAGGGCAAGAGGGACCTGGCCCGGCAGCGATACCAGCAGTACCTGGAAGTGGACCCCCACAGCCTGACTGCGGCCCGGGTGAGAGAACGGCTCTCCCGGCTGGCGGGCTCACCCCCCGCGTTCCCCAGCCAGCCATGAAGTCGCTGCGCCGCCTGGTACCCATGCTCTGGCCCTACCGGCGGCAGCTGGTGATCGGCACCACCTGGATGGTGCTGGTGGCGGTCACCGGCCTGCTCCCCCCCATGCTTATCCGCTATGCCATCGACCGGGTGATCACCGTGCGCAACCTGGAGGCGCTGCCGGGGGTGGCGGTGGGGGCGGTGCTGCTGTTCGGGTCCAACGCGTTCGTCACCGCCCGGCGCACCTACGTGATGCACGTGGTGGGGCAGCGGCTGGTGCTCGACCTGCGGGTGCGGCTGTACCAGCACCTGCAGAAGCTCTCCCTGACCTACTTCGACAGCCGGCAGACCGGGGACACCATGAGCCGGCTGTCCAACGACGTGGGGGCGGTGGAGAACTTCGTGGTGCATGCCACGGATACGGTGGTGGTGCAGCTGCTCACCCTGGTGGGGGTGAGCATCATGATGTTCCACTACCTGTCCTGGAAGCTGAGCCTGGTGGTGCTGGTGCCGGTGCCGTTCATCCTGGTGGGGGTGTACCGGTTCGGGCAGCGGATCCGGCCCACCTACCGGCAGATTCGGGACCGGCTGGGGGACATCAATGCCCGGCTGCAGGACAACCTGTCGGGGATCCGGGTGATCAAGGCCTTCAGCCGGGAGGAGCACGAGTCCGAGCGCTTCCAGAAGGAGAGCGACGCCTTCTTCGAGAGCAGCGTGGCGGCGATCGGCATCTGGAGCGGGTTCTTCCCCCGCATGAGCTTCGTCTCCAGCCTGGGGCTGGTGGGGGTGATGGTGTACGGGGGTTACCTGGCCGTCCGGGGGGAGATCACCCTGGGGACGGTAGCGGCGGCGCTGATGTACGTGGACATGTTCTACCGGCCGATCGGGGAGATGTTCCGGGTAGTGGATGCGGTGCAGCAGGCGGGAGCGGCGGGGGACCGCATCTTTGAGATCCTGGACGAGGCGCCGGACGTGGCGGACGCCCCGGACGCGGTGGAGCTGAAGGAAGTGGGGGGGCAGGTGGAGTTCCGGGACGTGCACTTCCGGTATGCGAGCGGAGAGGAAGTGCTGAGCGACATCAACCTGGTGGCGGAGCCGGGGCAGCGGCTGGCGCTGGTGGGGAGAAGCGGGGCGGGGAAGTCGAGCATCATCAACCTGGTGCCCCGCTTCTACGAGCCGACTGCGGGGCAGGTGCTGGTGGACGGGCAGGACGTGTGCCGGGTGACCCAGCGGTCGCTGCGGCGACAGATCGCGCTGGTGCTGCAGGAGACGTTCCTGTTCAACGGCACGGTGCGGGAGAACATCGCCTACGGGCGGCTGGAGGCGAGCGACCAGGAGATCGAGCAGGCGGCGCGCGCCGCCTACATCCACGACTTCATCATGTCCCTGCCCCAGGGGTATGCGACCGAGATTGGGGAGCGGGGGGTGAAGCTATCCGGCGGGCAGCGGCAGCGGATGGCGATCGCGCGGGCGGTGCTGGCCAACCCGCGCATCCTGATCCTGGACGAGGCCACCTCGGCGGTAGATTCCGAGTCAGAGTACTACATCCACCGGGCGCTGGAGGAGCTGATGCAGGGGCGGACCACGTTCATCATCGCCCACCGGCTTTCCACCATCAAGCGCGCCGACCTGATCCTGGTGCTGGAGGAGGGGAAGGTGGTGGAGACCGGCGACCACACCAGCCTGCTGCGGGCAGGCGGGGTGTACGCCCAGATGTACGACGCCCAGTTCCGCCTGGACCTGGAGCAGGAGCCGGTGCGGCCGGCGGTAGCCGAGTACGAGAGCGGGCTGGGGATGCCGGAGATGTAGCTAGAGGCCCAAAGTGAAACGGGCGCATTGCGATGCGCCCCTACGAGGGAGAGGGAAGGGCGCCGGCAGAGCGGCGCCCCTACGAGGGAGGGGAGGGGCTAGCGGCTGTCTATGCGCTGGAGCAGGAGCTGGGGGTTGGCGACCAGCATCTGCTCGGTCTCGGCCGGGTCCAGGCCGGCACCGGCGGCGACCACCCGGGCGAACTCCTCGGTGAGCAGGTTCTCGGGGCCGTGGGCGTCGGTGTTGAGCAGCAGGGGGGCCCCGGTCTCCCGGGCCACCCGGGAGACGTGCCCGTTGGCCAGGGAATGGCCTTGGCGGGCGCTGATCTCCAGGAACACGCCTTGCGCGGCCGCCTGCCGGGCCGCCTCCACGGTGATCAGGCCGGGATGGGCCAGGATGTCCACCGCGGGGGCGGTCACCGCGGCCAGGTTGGTGCCGGGGGGGACAGGCTCGACCGGGCTCTCGCCGTGCACGACCACAAACTCCGCTCCGAGCTCCCGTGCTTCCTCGGCGAGGTGGGCGATGGTGGTGGGGGGCACGTGGGTGAGCTCCACCCCCACCAGCAGGCGAATGTCCCAGTGCTGCTTCACCAGGCGGGACTCCTTGATGAGCACGGAGATGATGAGCTCCATGTTGCCTTCGCTGGCGTGGTCGGCGATGCCGAGCACAGCATAGCCGCTGACTTGGGCCCGGCGCACCAGCTCCATGGGGGAGAGCACGCCGTCGCTGAGGAAGGTATGGGTGTGGAAGTCGTAGATCATGGGTGAATCCCCTCCCCGGCCACCTGGGCCAGCGCGGCGAGCACCAGCTGATCGGGCACGGACATGCCCACCTGCACCGAGCCGATGGCGGTGGGCAGCACGAAGCGCAGTTTCCCCGCCCGGGTCTTCTTATCCTGGCGCATGGCGGCCAGAGCGCGTGCGGGGGCGACGCCGCTGCCGGTGACCGGCAGGCGGGCGCGCCGCAGCAGGGCGGTCACCCGCAGGGCGTCGGCGGGCGACAGCAGGCCCAACCGGGCGGAAACGTGGCAGGCGGCCACCAGGCCCAGGGCTACCGCCTCCCCGTGGTGGAGGCGGCCCAGGCCGGCTTCGCTTTCCAGGGCGTGGCCGAAGGTGTGGCCCAGGTTGAGGGCGGCGCGGAGCCCGGATTCCCGCTCGTCGGCGGCCACCACCCCGGCCTTGAGCACGCAGGAGCGGCGCACCAGGTGGGCGAGCACGAGGGGATGCCGGGCCAGGGCCTGCTCCAGGCGCGCTTCCAGGTACTCAAACAGCGGGGCGTCGCCGAGCAAGCCGTGCTTGACCACTTCCGCCATTCCCGAGCGCAGCTCCCGAGGGGGGAGGGTGCGCAGGGTGTGCATGTCGGCGAGCACGGCGCTGGGCTGGTGGAAGGCGCCCACGATGTTCTTCAGCCCCGCCAGGTCAATGGCGGTCTTGCCCCCGACGGAGGCATCCACCTGGGCGAGCAAGGTGGTGGGCACCTGCACCACCCGCACCCCGCGCAGGTAGGCGGAGGCGGCGAAGCCGGCGAGATCCCCCACCACGCCCCCGCCCAGGGCGATCACCAGGCCCTCCCGGTCCAGGCCGGCCTGCAGCCAGGAGCGCCAGAGGCGCTCGGCCTGGCGCAGGTGCTTGGCGCGCTCCCCGGCGGCCACCACGTCCACGCCCACCGGGCAGCCCTGGCCGGCGAGCGCCCGCACCACCTGGCTGGAATAGAGGCGGCCGACGGCCGGATTGGTGACGATGCGGCAGCCGCTGGCAGGCGGGTATAGGGCAGGGTCGGCGAGCAGGTCCCGGCCCAGATGGATGGGGTAGCTGCGATCGCCCAGGGGCACGGAGACGGTGCCCCAGAGCCGGAGCACCGCGGCGGCGCCCTGCTCGGGGTCGAGGTCGGTGGTGTCCAGGCAGGCATCGGCGAGCTGGTAGCGGGAGCGACGCTGCTCCAGCAGCTCGCGCACCCGGGCCAGGCGGTCGGAATGGCCGGCCAGCATGGGGCGGGCGGTGTCCCGGGTACGCTCCAGGATGCGCTGGGGGCTGGCGGTGAGGCAAATGGTGAAGGCATGGGTAGCGAGCAGGCGCAGGGTGTGGTCATCGCCCACCGCACCGCCGCCGGTGGCGAGCACCAGGCCGGCGGGGCCGCGCAAGAGGTCGGCGATCACCTGGGCCTCCAGGTGACGGAAGCGGTCCTCGCCCTGGCGGGCGAAAATGTCGGGGATGGGCAGGCCGGCACGGGCGGCGATGAGGTCGTCGGCGTCTACGAAGGGCACGCCCAGGCGCTCGGCGACCAAGCGGCCGATGGTAGTCTTACCGGTGCCCATGAAACCGACCAGGGCGAGGTGGCTCACGGGGCTGCCTCCGGGTAGAGGTGGCGCCAGGCGGCG
>Ga0315284_10004591_pt1 | contig 19606 bp, 18 predicted proteins | sample YL17G09_16_MG_FD_203696 | JGI IMG/M metagenome (GOLD analysis project Ga0315284, IMG submission 203696) | Sediment microbial communities from Yellowstone Lake, YNP, Wyoming, USA - YL17G09_16 | ecosystem: Environmental > Aquatic > Freshwater > Lake > Sediment | place: USA: Wyoming | collected... | reverse complement strand
GGTGAGGGCTAAGATGGTCAAGGAGCCTGAGGATTATCCATGGAGTGGGCATCGAGTATATCTGGGTCTTGAGACGATCCCGTGGTTGACGACAGAGTGGGTTTTGTCGCAGTTTTCAGGGAGATTGGCCACGGCCAGGAGGGCTTATAAGAGATTCGTCATGGACGGGAAGGGGAATGGTCGTCAGGAGGAGTATCACAGGGGGTCAGAGTCAGACGGGCGTATTCTTGGGGATGACACCTTCATCGATCGGGTCTTGGAAGAGAAGCAGACAAAGCCGAGACTAAAGACGAATCTCAGTCGTGTCATAAAGCAGGTTTGCGGACGTTATTCGGTTAAGGAAAGAGAGTTGGGAATACGGGGCAAGGACCGCCGATTAGCGGAAATGCGAGCGATGATAGCATGGTTGATTATGGAATTGGAGGTTTCTACGCTGAGCGAGCTAGGGAAGTTAACGGGCCGGGATATTACGACCTTAAGTTCGGCAGTGAAACGGTTGCAGATCCGAGCCAAGATGGATTTGGAGTTGACAGAAAGGATGAAGGAGTTAAGGAAGGTGTTTTCTTAAATTGCAATATAGCAAGCCTGACCCAAAACGTCTTTTGATTGATAAAGGCGGATACAAAGTCGGCGATTTTCTCCTGTTGGCGTCTTGGGAGGCTTGCAATCAAATCAGCCCTTTTGGAATTGAAATCTAGTTGCAAGGATAAGTAATGATACTATTGTTAGTCTATGTATCATATACCATATTCACTTTGGTTATTTGCTTCATGTGCGAGCCTCTCAGATACAAGATACTTCTCGCATACATAGTGGGCACAATATTCGGATCTTTGTCTTTGCTGTTTTTTAATTTGCAATTTGCAGTGCTATCCTCTGTCTTTATAGGCCTCGCTCTCGCTGTAAAGATGTGCATTCACAGATAGGAGTATATGGGTGCATGGGGTCACATCTTCATATGTTATTATTTTCTTGGTTGTACGGCGGTTCCAGGAGCAGTCAAGCGGCGGCTAGAGAAGGTGGTTCATAAGATAATTGCTGATATATGAAGAGGTCACCCCTTACACCAGACATCGTTTTCACTCCATAGCATCGTTTTCGGCAGCTCTCTCAGCAATTGATAGCCCTGAAAAGCGCCTCGCGCTTCGCGTGCAGGGTAGCAGCCGCTCCGAGCGCGACCTCATGGTCGTTTCTCTCCAGGGCGTCGAGAATGCCGACTGCAACGGCCTCGGCGGACATCGTGTGCTCGGTTTCTTCCAGCCTCTTACGGCTCCCCGATAGTTCCGTGGAGACCATGGGAGGGGCGACCTCAAAGATCTGCACCGACGTGTCACGCAACTGGTGTCGCAGGCAAAGGCTTAGTGAGTGGACAGCCGCCTTGGTGGCACAGTACACAGGCACCGCTGCCAAAGGCGTGAATGCTAATCCCGAAGAGATATTCACGATGGCCGCTTCTTTCTTGCGCCTCAGATGAGGAATAAGGAGAGCACTGAGATGGATGGGAGCTGTCAAGTTCGTTGCGATCTCCTCGTCTGCGTCTTCAAGGTCGCGGGGTCCCTTGAGGAAATCCACAGACCGTTGGATACCGGCGTTGTTCACAAGAAGGTTCAGGTCTTTGAAATCGGACGCGAGCCAGTCAACCAGCGCGCGCCTGGACCGCGCTCCCGAAACATCGCAGACCCGAATGTGTATTTCGGGCAGGCGCTTTTTCGCCGCTCGAAGCCGTTCGCGACGGCGACCGCATATGATGACCTCGTTTCTCCGTTGAAGAAGCGCTTCTGCCAGCGCCAGTCCAATCCCACTTCCGCCCCCTGTAATGAGTACCGTGTTACCTGATGTCTTCATGATTCACCCCTCACGCCTGTCCACCACTTCCCTTCGATGTGGGGATCTGCAGTACACCATCGACATCTTCAAGGTCAAACCACCATTTATTTTCTGGCCTTGGCTTCCCGTATCCCATAACATCATCGGCCCAGGTCGCAACGCTCCTCGCAAGTCCTGAATGTCTCACTGCCCAACCCACAGCCCGGTGAACGGGAGTGTAAGGTTTATTCCAAGGACAAACCTTGATACACCTCCCGCACCCTGATCCCTTCGGATTTCCGGTTCGCATACGTGTGCATTTTTCAATATCTGTTGGCCAGTGTTCGTATCCGTTAACCATGACCTTATTCCCTGAGCTGATGGCCCCTGAAGGACATTCGCGGGCGCATTTCTTACACTTGGTACAAAAATCCTGCACCCCAACGTCTATCGGTTTATCCGGAGCAAGGGGAAGGTCAGTGGTTACCACTGCGGCTTTAAACCGAGGTCCCAGAAAGGGATTCAGAACACAGTCACCTATTCTACACATTTCTCCTAAACCCGCCCAAAGAAGGATAGGGGGAACCACGACCTGATAGTTTCTTGCATGATGGGCTCTCGCAGGATAACCCAGCCTGCGGATATAATCGGCAATAATACAGGCAATGAAACCTGTTGTCGAATAACCCAAGAAGCTCATCGAATTGCTTATCCAATCATAACCGTTAAACGCTTCCGCAGTCTTCCAGTCCTGATCAATCAGAACCCCTACTGCATATTTGTGGTCCAGCGTGATGGGCTCACCGTTGGGAAAGCTATGGGAAAAGACAGCATAGGGGGGCAGCTTACAAATTCCGACAGCGTCGGCTCTGAGAAAATAAGCGAGTTCTTTTATATGCCGGGATATTTGTTCAGGGTCTTCCGGGATTGGAGCCTTTTGGGAGGCAACCAATCCATCAACAACATTCTTCAGATGAGCCGCCATCGATGAGAGGGCGCCAGAGATAGGATGTTTGGTAACAAGTCGCTCCCTTTCTCTTCTGATTTTCTCACCATAATCCCCTCGACGTGCCTTGTTGAACCCGCCCTCACGCTCATCAACTCTCTGAACCTTGTCATCGAGAATCAATGTCGTAGGTCGCTCAATCCTTTTCAAACTATGAACGGGAAAACGGTCGGTGCCACGTACCAAGTAACCACTCATAATGATACCCCCATCCATTAATTGGTTTGTATTTGTAGTTTAGCGTACGGCAAAAATATCTCACCTGTCAAGCAAAGGGTCTCTGTCTTCGGTGAATAGTGTTGATCTGACACCTGCTCTTGCTTGTTTCGTCAAGCCATCGTCAAGCAATTGTTGAGCTACCGGGCTAAATGTGATACATATCAACCGATGGCTTACAAAACGTACCTTTTTGTCGAGAAAGGGGGGTGAATCGTGAGCCCGCTGGCAATTTCTATGATCGCTTTTGGTTGCATCTTCGGTGGCATGCTGCTCGGGATGTTCCTTCGGGGGGTGATACCTAAACATCACCTGAGTGATGAGTCAAGGGATGTCCTGAAGCTGGGGACGGGTATGATCGCAACGCTGGCCGCCCTTGTTCTTGGCCTGTTGATTTCCTCGGCCAAGGGTAGTTTCGACGCGATGAACACCGGGCTCATACAGTCCGGCTCGAAGGTCATTTTGCTCGACCGAGTCATGGCCCAGTATGGACCGGAGACGAGAGAAGCCCGCGATCAACTGCGCCGCAGCGTCGCCTCCGTCATCGAGCGGATCTGGTCGAAAGGGTTTACGGGACAAACGGGAATGATGTTCCCTGATCCCAATACCGGACTCGAAGCTCTCCAGTACAAACTCCAGCAGCTGTCCCCGCGGAACGTCACCCAGCGCTGGCTTCAATCGCGGGCCTTGCAAGTGACCGGCGACATCGCCGAATCACGCTGGCTGCTCGTCGAACAGCGAGAGCACAGCTCGTTGCCAATGCCATTCTTCGTGATGCTGGTATCCTGGCTCGTGATCATCTTCTTCGGCTTCGGCTTGTTGTGTCCCCGCAATGCGACGGTCATTGCCGTCTTGCTCGTCTGTGCGTTGTCGGCCGCAGGCGCACTGTACCTGATCCAGGAGCTGGACCGTCCGTACGGAGGGCTAATCACGATCTCCAATGCCCCGCTGCAAAATGCCCTTGCCTATCTCGGTCAGTAGATCCGGTGCCGCTTTCTCAACCCCCACCGAAAGAAGGACACCCGTCTTATCTTCCGTGATCTTGACGGTTCTATCATTAACATTAAGAAAAAAATAATGATGGAAATCAGGGGCACGTTTTCGGGTGGTTCTGGGAGTGTACTTTTTCCCCTTTCCACCTTAATCCGACTGTCTCCTTTATACAGGACATTTCTACTTTGGCTTGAGATTGTACATTTATATATTTACACTTTGTATTTATAAGAACTCTGTGATAGATTGCGGTTAGTCGTTAGGGACGGTGTAAATAATGCATGCCGAAAACCAACTCAGGAGGAGAAAGATGAAGGCAGTGAAAACCATAACACTGGGTGCCCTTGTAACGCTTACCATCCTGGTTCCCCTCTCTGCCTACAGCGAGGAAGGCGGGAGCGGACATTACGCGCCTGGCGCAGCTGCTTCATTCATTGATACGCTTCCCGGCAGGCCCGGCCTGGCCATCGCGAATTACTTTAACTTTTACGATGGCAGTGCGAGCGCCAGCAAACGACTGCCTTCCGGGGGATTGATCACGGGAGGACTCGACGCCACAGCCTACTCGGACACGATCGTGGCGCTGTACGAAACTCCATTGCGACTGCTGGGCGGCAATTATGCCGTCGGCGTGGCCATTCCCTTTGTCTGGCTCAAAGCCAAAGGTGAGGTTACCGGGCCCCGAGGACGCACCTTCACCATGCGCGACTCGGCCAACGGTATCGGTGACATCTTGTTCTACCCGTTCATGCTTGGCTGGACCGGCCTTAGTGGCGACCTGAAATCCGACTTTCGTTTTGGTATCTATGCTCCCACCGGCGACTATGATAAGGGCAAGTTGGCTAATGTAGGCAAGAACTACTGGACGTTTGAGCCTGCTGTCATGCTGAGTTACATCAGCAGCAAGATAGGCCTTGAATTGAGCGCTTTCACTGGCATGGACTTTAATACCGAGAACCACAAAACAGACTACCAGACAGGAACCCAATTTCACCTCGACGTCACGGTCGCCGAACACCTACCGCTTTTGGGCGGCATCATCGGCATAGGAGCGAACGGTTTCTACTACCAGCAGGTCACTGGCGACAGCAGCCCCTTCGATGCGATTCTGGGTGATTTCAAGGGTCGAACAGTCGGTATCGGTCCCGTGCTTTCCTACATTACCAAAATCTGGGGGAAGGACCTCGCGGCGGAAGTCAAATGGCTCCCGGAAATGGACGTAAAGAACCGGCTCGAAGGTGACTACCTCTGGTTCAAGATGGGGATGGCATTTTAGGAACCGAAAGCAGTCAACAGTTTTCAGTGGTCAGTGAACAGTGAAAAATGACCAGTAAACAGTAAGAAGTGACGACCCCTCGAACCCTAAACTAAATCGGATGAAAGGAGAAACATCATGAAGAGACTTGGTATCTGTTTGTTGATCCTTGGAGGGCTTCTGTTACTCGTTACCCCTGTGATGGCACAGGAAGGGCTGGTTGAAACCGTCGTTACCGGCTGCAAGGCGGAGCTTGAGAAATACTGTAGCAATGTGACGCCCGGGGAGGGACGCGTGCTGGCCTGTTTATACGCTTACGAGGACAAACTTTCCGGGCGGTGCGAGTATGCCCTATACGATGCCGCCGCTCAGCTCGAACGGGCCGTGGCAGCACTTTCGTATGTCGTGAACGAGTGCTCCTCCGACCTGAAGCAGTACTGTGTGGGCGTTGCAGCTGGCGAGGGACGTCTTTTGCAATGCCTCCAGAAAAACGATGCCCAGGTGAGTCAGCGCTGCAAGCAGGCTCGCAAGGACGTGGGATTGAAGTAAGAATGGAGGTGGATGGGATGGTTCATAAGATCGCTGGATGGACTGTCGTGGTTCTGACCGCCTTACTCTGTTACACGAGCGTGGCAGAGGCACAATGGGTCTTATTAGGAAGGAAAGCTCTGGGGGTGATAAACTCTCTCAGCAGTCAGGGTCGCGAGAAAGAGGGGCAGGGTTATGATGTAGCCACCGTCTTGCTCGAAGCGGACGCGGATAAAGTGTACGGCACGGCCGTCGATCTTGTGAAGGGGAACCCCAATCTGACGATCAACTATAGGGAAGACGCCGGTCGGGAGATCGAATTTACTGACGGCAAATCATTGGTCGGACTGAAGGTGAGCAAACTTGAAGACCATCTTAGTCAGCTTCTGATAAGCTCTGTGGTCACTTCCGGAAAACCAAGCGGCACGTCCTTTGTTGTGGAGAAGGTTTTTCAGGTCTGCGAGAAAATGGGTGTGAGCTGCGCGCTCGCTAGAGAGTAAAGCTCCCCGCCCACAAGGCGGGGCTTCCGGGAAACGTAGATAATCATTACGGGGCCGGCTTTCCTCCCCGCTTGCCTGCGGTAGGCAGGCAAGCGGGGAGGAAAGCCGACTTACCAGTGACGGGAGGAAACCCAGGGGAGATAATCCATGCCTCAACCTGAAGTACCGCAGGCGTTCCACATCATGGCTAAACCCACGGGATCGGCTTGCAATCTCAATTGCGACTACTGCTTCTTCCTGAAAAAGGAGAAACTCTATCCAGGAAGCAGCTTTCGGATGTCGGATGAGGTCCACGAGTCCTATATAAGGCAGCTTCTCGAAGCCCACCAGGTTCCTCAGGTGACAATAGCGTGGCAGGGCGGAGAGCCAACGCTCATGGGGCTCGATTTCTTCCGCCGCTCCGTGGAGCTCCAGAGAAAATATGCAAAGCCAGGCACACGGATCGAGAACACTTTCCAGACTAACGGCCTCCTCCTCAATGAGGAGTGGTGCCGGTTCTTTCATGAAAACAACTTTCTGATCGGTCTGAGCATGGATGGTGCGAAGGAACTTCACGATTTCTACCGTAAAGATAAGGGAGGTCATGGGACCTTCGACCGGGTCGTGACGGCTGCTCAGTTGCTTCAGAAACACAAGGTGGAATTCAACATCCTGTGTACCGTCAACTCGAAAAACGCCGATCATCCCCTTGAGGTCTACCGGTTCTTCCGGGACGAGCTTAGGGCTCATTACATCCAGTTCATCGCTATTGTCGAGCGTGACAACGAAACCGGCTACCAGGAAGGCAACAAGGTGACAGACCGGTCTGTGCAACCTGAGCAGTTCGGCTGTTTCCTGATCGAAATCTTCGACGAGTGGGTGAAAAAGGATGTTGGCAACACCTTTGTCCTCAACTTCGACGGAGCACTTGCCGGATGGCTCGGGATGGCGGGAACGGTCTGCATCTTCGGACCCACCTGCGGTCTGGGCATGGCCCTTGAGCATAACGGAGACCTCTATTCGTGCGATCACTTTGTCGAGCCAACCTATTACCTTGGCAATATTCACAAGACTCCAATGATCGATCTCGTAAGTTCGGAAAAGCAGCGGTGGTTCGGGCAGGACAAGAAAGATTCGCTCCCTCGATACTGTCGTGAGTGCGAGGTCTTACGTATCTGCAATGGAGAGTGTCCCAAGAACCGCTTTCTCGAGACACCCGACGGAGAACAAGGGCTGAATTATCTCTGTGCCGGGTATATGGCCTTCTTCAAGCATGCGGACAAACCCATGCGGATCATGGCCGACCTGCTTCGCAGCAGTCGGCCAGCCTCTGAGGTCATGACTATTCTGGCAAGAGAGGAAACGGATCTCAAAACAAAATTGGCAAACTTAGGGAGAAATGATCCGTGCCCGTGTGGCAGCGGAAAGAAAGTGAAGAAATGTCACGGGAAATAAATATTGCAACAAGATTGCGACAGGATTGCAGCAAGATTTTTGATTGATTATCGAAAGATTGTCGACTGAATAAATAGTCCTTCAATCATGTTGCAATGATGGCAATCACAAATCATGGTGCAATCATAAACTTTTCTAAAAAAGGATTGGAAGGAGAAATGTTGTGACACCGGAAGAGTTGAAAAGGCGGACCAAGGATTTTGCCCTGCGGATCATCCACCTGATTGACATGCTGCCGCATACAACCACCGCCAGAGAAATTGGAAAGCAATTATTGCGGTCGGGGACTTCTGTCGCCGCAAATTATCGTTCTGCGTGCCGGGCCAGAAGCAAGCCAGAGTTCATTGCGAAGATAGGGGTTGTTATCGAAGAAGCCGACGAATCCGCTTTCTGGTTGGAGATAATCGTTGAGGGTAAACTGCTCCAGCACACTGAGGTTGAGTCGATTAGACAGGAAGCAGAAGAGTTAACGCGGATCATGTCCAAATCGCGCGCCACAGCCCGGAAAAAGGATTAGCGATCTTGATGCAACTCTGTCGATCATGCTGGAATCGTAAATCATGCTGCAATCTTGGTGCAATCAAAAATGATGTTGCAATGAGAAAGGAGGCTTCTTATGTCACTCAAAGAGTACAAACCGGGGACGGCGTTCACCGGATTAATTGGACGCACGGTCGATGTATCACAGCCAGCCTGGCCGCAACCGCTACGGGCAAAAGAAGGCGCACCGAACGTTCTTTTCATTGTTCAGGATGACACCGGCTTCGGCCAGATGGGATGCTACGGAAGTCCGATTGAAACGCCAAACATAGACAACCTGGCGAAGAACGGACTGCTCTTCAACAACATGCACACCACGGCCCTCTGTTCGCCCACGCGCTCGTGCATCCTGACAGGCCGCAACCACCATTCCAACGCCATGTCCTGCATTACCGAAGGCTCCACCGGCTTTCCCGGCAGCAACGGTTACATCCCGTTTGAGAACGGGTTCCTGTCGGAGATCCTGCTCCAGCACGGTTACAACACCTTTGCCCTGGGCAAGTGGCATCTCACGCCGGCCACCGAGTTTACCGGGGCAGGACCCTACGACCGCTGGCCGCTGGGCCGCGGGTTCGAGCGATTCTACGGCTTTCTCGGCGCCGACACGCACCAGTACTACCCGGATCTGACCTACGACAATCACTCGGTCGACCCGCCCAAGACGCCGGAGGAGGGCTACCATCTCACCGAGGACATCACCAACAAGGCCATCAGCTTCATCGCCGACTCCAAGCAAAACGCGCCCAACAAGCCCTTCTTCATGTATTTCTGCCCGGGCGCCGGGCACGCGCCTCATCATGTGCCCAAGGAGTGGGCGGACAAGTATAAGGGCAAGTTCGACATGGGCTGGGACAAATACAGGGAGATGGTTTTTGAGAACCAGAAGAAATTGGGCATCGTCCCCCAGGAGGCCGAACTTTCCCGCCACGATCCCGACGTCAAGCCGTGGGACAAGTGCTCACCGGAGGAGAAGAAGGTCTACGCCCGCATGATGGAGGTGTTCGCGGGCTTCCTCTCCCACACGGATTATCACTACGGCCGCCTGTTCGCGTTCCTGAAAGAGATCGGCGAGTGGGACAACACGCTTATCATGTTCATCTCCGACAACGGCGCCAGCGCCGAGGGAGGCCCGACCGGCTCGGTCAACGAGAACCTCTTCTTCAACTCCGTGCCCGAGTCCCTGGAAGATAACTTGAAGGCCCTCGATGACCTCGGTGGGCCGAAATACTATAACCACTACCCGTGGGGCTGGACTTGGGCCGGCAACACGCCCTTCCGCCGCTGGAAGCGCGAGACCTATCGCGGCGGCATCAGCGATCCGTTCATCGTCCACTGGCCCAAGGGGATCAAGGCCAAGGGCGAAGTCCGCACGCAATACGCCCACGCCATAGATATGGTCCCGACCGTGCTGGAACTTTTGGGTATCGAGCCGCCGACGAGCATCAGGGGCGTCACCCAGTCGCCGATCGAGGGCCTGAGCTTTGCCCATGCCCTCGACAACGCCAAGGCCCCGACCCGGCACGTCACCCAGTATTTCGAGATGCTGGGCCACCGTTCCATCTACCATGACGGCTGGCGCGCGGTCTGCCCGTGGCCGGGCCCGTCCTTCACCGAAGCGGGCAAGCCGGCGGGCGAGCCCATCCCCGCCGCGGCGCTGACCGAGCTCGACGCCAATCACTGGGAGCTCTATCATGTGGCCGAGGATTTCGCCGAGAACCACAACGTGGCCGCGGAAAACCGGGCCAAGCTGATTGAGATGGTGGCCCAGTGGTACGTGGAGGCCGGCAAGTATCACGTCCTGCCCGTCGACGGCCGCGTCATGCTGCGTGCCCAGGAAGAGCGCCCCCAGATTGCGGTCGACCGTACAAGCTACACGTTTTACCCAAACACGCAGCCGATCTCGGGGGCGGTCAACGTCAGCACGCTGAACCGGCCGCACAGCATCACCGCCGATGCAGTGATTCCAAAGGAAGGGGTCGAAGGCGTGCTGCTTTCGGTCGGGGGCGTCGATGGGGGATACTCCTTCTACGTCAAGGATGGGAAGCTGTGCTACGTCCATAATTATGTTGGCAAGGAAATCACGATCGTCCGGTCAAAGGAGAACGTGCCTGCAGGACGCCATGAGCTGAGGTTCGAGTTCGAGCCGACGGGTAAGCCCGATATCCGCGGGGGCAAAGGATCGCCCGGCCGGACCCAGCTCTACATCGATAAAAAGCTGGTGGGCCAGCTCGAAATGGCCGTTACGACCCCAATGTCATACGGATTGGGCGGCGGCTTGGCTGTGGGTGCCGATGTGGGCTCACCCGTTACGACCGATTATAAGGCGCCGTTCCCGTTCACCGGCAAGCTCTACAAGGTTACGTTGGATGTCAGCGGAGAGCTGATCAGGGACGACGAGCTGACCATGAGGAAAATCATGGCAAGGCAGTGACAAGAGAGTGGCGAGGAAAAAAGAAGAGTGTCGAGGGGAAAAGAAAGTGTCGAGGATAGGGTGTCGAGGGGAAGAAGAAGAGTGTCGAGGAATGAGTGTCGAGTGAAAAAGAAGAAAGAATTGTCGCTTTCCGTTTTGTCACTCGTCACTCGACACACGACACTCGGTCCTTTGAAAGGAGGATTTTTTTATGAAAGAGCCAGACAAAGTTAGGCGAGAAGTCTTGCCCATTCCTGACAAACAGCATGTGGGTTTGACGACCTACGACGCAAAGGACCCGGACAGCAAGTTTCCGCCTATCGAACCGCTGCGCCCTCCTAAGGGTGCGCCTAATGTGCTGATTGTGTTGATTGACGACGTAGGCTTTGGCGCGTCGAGCGCGTTCGGTGGGCCGTGTCATACGTCGGCGGCGGAACGCTTAGCGGCGAACGGGCTACGCTACAACCGCTTTCATACCACTGCGCTCTGCTCGCCGACGCGTCAGGCCCTGCTCACAGGGCGCAATCACCACTCGGTCGGCATGGCTGGCATTACGGAAATGGCCACATCGGCACCAGGTTACAGCTCGATCCGTCCCAAGAACTGCGCACCACTGGCCGAGACGCTCAAGCTGAACGGCTATTCGACTGCGCAATTCGGCAAGTGCCATGAGGTGCCGCTCTGGGAGACCAGCCCGATGGGTCCGTTCGAGCATTGGCCCTCTGGCGGCGGCGGGTTTGAGTATTTCTACGGCTTTATCGGCGGCGAGACCAACCAGTATTACCCGGCAATCTACGAAGGCACGATACCCGTAGAACCCAACAAGACGCCAGAAGAAGGCTACCACTTTACCACCGACCTTACCAAGAAGGCCATCCAGTGGGTGCGTCAGCAAAAATCGCTCATGCCCGACAAGCCGTTCTTCATGTACTTTGCTCCTGGCGCGACCCATGCCCCTCACCACGTGCCAAAAGAATGGTCGGATAAGTACAAGGGCAAGTTCGATCAGGGCTGGGACAAATTGCGCGAAGAAACCTTCGCCCGACAGAAGAAACTGGGCGTCATCCCGCCCAACTGTGAGCTCACCAAGCGCCACCCGGAAATTCCGGCGTGGGACAACGTTGACCCGAAGATGAAACCCATCCTAGCGCGTCAGATGGAAGTGTACGCAGGGTTCCTGGAGCACACGGATTATCATGTCGGTCTACTGATTGATGCGCTTGAGGATCTTGAAATTCTCGGCGATACGCTGATCTATCTTATCATCGGCGACAACGGCGCCTCCGCGGAGGGTACGCTCCAGGGCACGTTTAACGAGATGGCGTCCCTCGGTGGGTTCGGACATCTGGAAACCGAGGAGTTTTTGAAAAAGAACATTGACAAGTTCGGCGGACCGGAAGCCTACAACCACTATGCAGTGGGTTGGGCACACGCCATGGATACCCCATACCAGTGGACCAAGCAAATCGCCTCGCACTGGGGCGGCACACGCAACGGCACCATAGTCCATTGGCCCAAAGGCATTAAGGCAAAAGGTGAGGTTCGCTCGCAGTTCCATCATGTGATAGACGTTGCGCCGACAATTCTGGAAGCAGCGGGTTTGCCTGAACCGACCTTTGTCAATGGCATCCAGCAAAAACCGTACGAAGGCGTCAGCATGATGTACTCGTTCGAGGACGCCAAGGCAAAAGAGCGACACACAACCCAGTACTTTGAGATGGTTGGCAACCGCGGCATCTATCACAAGGGCTGGACGGCGGTCACCAAACATCGCACGCCGTGGATGACGGGTCAGATCAAAACAATCCCCTTTGATGACGATGTCTGGGAACTGTACGACACAAACACGGACTGGACCCAAACCCACGACCTTTCCAAGGAGAAGCCGGAAAAGCTGCACGAACTCCAACGCTTGTGGCTGATCGAAGCGACCAAGTACAACGTGCTGCCACTCGATGATCGCATGATCGAGCGCTGCAACCCAGATCTGTCAGGTCGCCCACAATTGGTTCGTGGCAACCGGCAGTTACTGTTTGGCGGGATGAAGCGCTTGACCTTGAGTTCCATCGTCAACTGCTTAAACAAGTCACACGCGTTGACGGCAGAGGTGGTGGTGCCGGAAGCAGGCGCACAAGGGGTCATCCTCGCGTGTGGAGGCTTGACCGGTGGGTTTAGTCTCTATGCCAAAGGCGGCAAGCCCAAATACTGCTATAACTTTTTCGGCGTTAACTATTACTATGTGGAAGGCAAGCAGGCGATTCCGTCCGGCAAGCATCAGGTGCGGATGGAGTTCGCCTATGATGGCGGTGGCCTGGCCAAAGGTGGCACCGCGTCTCTCTTTATTGACGGTAAGAAGGTCGGTGAAGGTCGTGTTGAGATGACCGAGCCTTTTGGCTTTTCTGCCGACGAAACCGTTGACGTAGGCATGGAAGCAGGTTCACCGGTGTCGCCGGATTATGGCCCGCGAGGCAACGCTTTCAACGGCGAAGTCAACTGGGTTGAGATTGACGTGGACAAGGAAGCGCTGGACCAGGATCACATTCTCACCGGCGCAGAGCGATTACGTGTCGCCATGGCGTATCAATGAGACGAGAGTGACAAGGGGCAAAAGAGGGGTGTCGAGGGACGAGTAGCAAGAAGCCAGTGAGGACTGACAAGTGATCAGTAATCAGTGATCAGTGGATCTGGGTTTTTTCTTTTGCCACTTGACACATGCCACTTGTCACTGGCCATTTCACACCAATATGAAAGGAGAAAAATCATGGCAGAGAAGAAACCGAATATTCTCATTTTGTGGGGCGATGATATCGGTTGGTGGAACATCAGCTACAACAGCCGTGGCCAGATGGGCTACCGGACGCCGAACATCGATCGCATTGCCAATGAAGGCATTGCCTTTACCGACTACTATGGTCAGCAGAGCTGCACGGCCGGCCGGGCGGCTTTCATCACCGGTCAGAACCCGGTCCGCACGGGCCTGAGCAAGGTGGGAATGCCGGCATCGGATGTCGGGTTGCACGCGGAAGACCCGACGATTGCAGATTTGCTCAAGCCCCTAGGGTATGCTACCGGCCAATTTGGCAAGAACCACCTGGGCGACAAGAATGAGTTTCTCCCCACCGTACACGGCTTCGACGAATTCTTCGGCAATCTCTACCACCTGAACGCCGAAGAAGAGCCTGAGCTTCCCGACTACCCGAAGGACCCCGAATTCCGGAAGGTGTTCGGTCCGCGCGGTGTGCTGCACTGCTGGGCAACCGAGAAGGACAATGCGACCGAGGAGCCGCGCTGGGGCCGCGTGGGCAAACAGAAGATTGAAGACACTGGCGCACTCACGAAGAAGCGAATGGAGACGATCGACGATGAGGTCACCGAAAAGGCCTTCGACTTCATCGAGCGGGCCCACAAGGGCGGGAAACCCTTCTTCGTCTGGTATAATACCACGGCCATGCACTTCCGTACCCACTGCGCCAAGAAACACGAAGGAAAAAGCGGACAAGGTTTTTATAACGATGTAATGGTCGCCCACGACGAGAACATCGGTAAGATGCTCACCAAGCTCGACGAGCTGGGCATTGCCGACAACACCATCGTCATGTACTCTACCGACAACGGCCCGCACTACAACTCCTGGCCGGACGCGGGCATCACTCCGTTTCGCAGTGAGAAAAACACCAACTGGGAAGGGGGCTGGCGCGTACCGTCGTTCGTGCGTTGGCCGGGCAAGTTCAAGGCGGGCACTGTGCTGAACGGGATTGTCTGCCATCAGGACTGGCTGCCGACGCTGCTGGCGGCGGTCGGTGAACCGGACATTAATGCGAAATTGCTGAAGGGCCATAAGGCCGGCAGCAAGACCTTCAAGGTCCACATTGACGGCGTCAACATGCTGCCTTATTTTGCCGGCGAGCTAAAGGAGAGTCCCAGGAAGTTCTTCTTTTATATCAACGACGACGGACAGTGTGTGGCTCTACGCTATGAGGACATGAAGTCCGTATTCATGGAACAGCGGGCCAAACAGCTGGCCTGTTGGTCAGAGCCCTTTGTGCCGCTCCGCGTACCCAAGGTATTCAACCTCAGGCGTGACCCCTTCGAGAGGGCGGACGAAAACTCGAACACTTACTGGGATTGGGTGCTTGATCAAGCCTTCGGTTGCGCGGCGAACCAGGCATTCGTGGCCCAGCAGATTCAGTCATTCAAGGAATTTCCTCCGCGCCAGAAGCCGGCGTCATTCAACCTGGACCGGGTGCTGGAGCAATTGAAGGATGCCTCGGGAGGAGGACAACACTAAAAAAGGAAAAGAGAGTGACGCGTGTCGAGTGAGGAGGGAATGAAAGAAGAGTATCGAGCATTGAGTGTCGGGTGAAACACTCGACCCCCGACACTCGTCACTCGGTTTTCGTTTGAGTTCCAGAGGTGAAAATATGCGCGAAGCGATCGAGTTGGTGGCTCAGGGGATAGAGGCGCTCGCTGTTCTGGTAATCGTAGGCGGTATTGTCTACGGTATCGTCCGCTATTTTCTTCATACAAGGCTGGAAGGTAGCGGGGCCTACAAACGATTTAAGGATAGGATTGGAAACGCCTTGCTCCTCGGACTGGAGTTCCTGGTGGCGGCTGATATTATCCAAACGGTTGCCCTTAGCCGGACCTTGCAGAGTGTTGCAGTGTTAGGACTGTTGGTGCTCATCCGTACTTTTCTGAGTTGGGCCCTGGTTGTGGAGATTGAGGGAAAGTGGCCGTGGAAAGCGAAAAGAAACGAGTGACAAGTGGCCAGTGACCAGTAATCAGAAAAATGTGAGAAGTAAACAGTACACAACGGAAAAGGAACTGATCACGAGTGACTGACCACTGATGACTGATTACTGATCACTCTAAAAAAGAAAGGTTTTAAAACATGGAAGACCTGTTCTCCCGTGTCGTTGAGGATCTTGTGGGTCGCGTAAGTGGGCCCATGAAGTTTCGGCTGATCTTTCAGTCGGGCACGGCCGCGGTCTTCGCAATCCTCAGAGGACTGAAAGATGCAAAAGCGGGCAAGCCCCCCTATTTCTGGGCACTCTTTACCGATCCAGCGCATCGGCAAGACATGTTGCGAGATGGCTGGAGATCGATAGGCAGGGTTATCATTATCGCGTTCGTCATAGATGCTATCTACCAGTTCATTGTCTTTCGATGGTTTTACCCTGTAGAGGCACTTCTGGTTGCGGTAATCCTGGCTCTTGTGCCGTATCTGTTGATTCGCGGTCCCGTGAATCGAATTGCCAGCAATAAGAAGTAAACAGTGATCAGTAATCGAGTGATCAGCAAACAAGATGTCAGAAATAAGAAAAAGCAAAAAAGTGGTAGATGATCTGCAGAAAGATCAAAAGTATAAACAAGAGTGTGATTTTTACTTTCCTGATAACTGAATACCCATCACTATTTTCATGTGTGACCGATAACTGATTACCGACAACTGATCACTGTCACTACGAAAGGAGGAGTCCTAGATGTCCAACCAGACAGAGGCAATCCCGGCAGAATTATCAATTAAAGCAGCAATTGCTGCGGACGCCAGCACGAGGTTTTCTTTTGAGCGGACATTGCTTTCACACGAACGGACGCTCATGGCCTGGATCAGAACAGCGGCGTCATTGATAACCTTCGGCTTTACCATCTATAAATTCTTTCAGCTTGAGATAGGAGCATCGGTTCACCCTCGAACGCACCAGGTCATCGGTCCTCGTGAATACGCAATGATCATGATTGCCATTGGATTGCTTGCGCTCTTGATCGCAACCATTCAGAACTATCAATACAGGCATAACCTGAGGAAACAACATTTAGAAGTTCCGCTATCCCTTTCCTCGCTGGTGGGGGGGTTGGTCAGCGCCCTCGGGCTCTTCTCAATGTTAGCTGCAATCTTCAGGTGGTAGGCAAAGAAAAGTGGCAAGTGGCGGAGGTAAAAGAAGGGTGTCGAGGATGGTGTGTCGAGGGAGCAGATAAAAACAGCAGTTTCTTACACGCGACACTCGGTACTCTTGTTTCACTCGACACTCGATCCCAGTATGAGTTGAAGCCAGTGATGAAGAAGGAGGTGTGCTGTGTTGTTTGGAAGAAATTTGCGACCGTATTTAGGGCAGGGCAAAAGTTACTTTCGAACCTGTGTCCTTCTTGCCATGGGACCGGCCATTCTGGCAGGCCGGGTGGCGCTTGCGGATTCACTACCCTCCTGGAATGAGGGTCCTGCAAGACAGGGCATCATTGAATTTGTGCGGAGGGTGACTGACAAATCAAGTCCACACTACGTGCCGCCGGAGCAACGGATTGCCACCTTCGACAATGACGGAACGCTCTGGAGTGAACAGCCAATGTATTTCCAGGCCTTTTTTACCCTTGACCGGGTGAAGGCGCTTGTCCCGCAGCACCCGGAATGGAAGGACAGGCAGCCCTTCAAGGCGATTCTTGAGAATGACACGAAGGCCCTGATTGCATCCGGTGAAAAAGGGGTGCTGGAGATTCTCATGGCCTCCCATGCGGGTGTGACCACGGAAGAATTTGAGAGGATTGTCAGGGATTGGCTCGCGACAGCCAGGCACCCTCGCTTCAATCGGCCCTTTCCCGACCTGGTCTACCAGCCGATGCTGGAGCTGCTCGCCTACCTTCGAGAGAATGGCTTCAAGACCTACATTGTTTCTGGTGGTGGCGTTGAGTTTATGAGGCCGTGGACGGAGAAAGTATACGGCATCCCTCCTGAGCAGGTGGTGGGAAGCAGCATCAAGCTGAAGTTCGAGATGCGTGACAGCAAACCGGTCCTGATCCGACTGCCCGAAATTGATTTCATTGACGATGGGCCGGGCAAGCCGGCAGGCATTCAGAAGTTCATAGGCCGCCGCCCCGTTGCGGCGTTCGGCAATTCCGACGGTGACCATCAGATGCTTCAGTGGACGGCCGCAGGTGAAGGCCTGCGATGCATGCTCCTAGTTCACCACACCGATGCGGAGCGCGAGTGGGCCTATGATCGGCAGTCGCCAATCGGAAGGCTCGATAAGGCACTCGACGAAGCCCTGAGACGTGGCTGGACGGTCGTCGACATGAAGAAGGACTGGAAGAAGATATTTCCTTTTCAATGATGGACATAGTCGGTGGGCAAACCATGTAATACCCGAAGGTCAAACTACGAGAATCTAAGTCGGGACTTGATTTTCTCCTTGCCACTTGTCACTTGCCACTCGTCACTCTTTATTTCTGTTTGCGGTATTTTTCTCTCAGCTTCGTCTTCTCAATTTTTCCCGAAGGGCTGCGAGGAATCTGATCAAAGAAGATATGACGGGGACGTTTGTACCGAGGCAGGTTTTCCTCACAAAACGAGCTGGCTTCTTCCTTGGTTAACGGGTCGCCCTCCTTCGGCTCGATCACGGCAGTGACTACTTCCCCCAATCGGTCGTCTGGAGATCCAATCACGGCTGCATCGCGGACCTTGGGATGCTTCAGAAGGGTGGCTTCAATTTCTACAGGGTAAATATTCTCCCCGCCGCTGATGACCAGGTCCTTTTTCCGATCGACAATATAAACAAAACCTTCCTCGTCCATGCGGCCGAGGTCTCCGGTGTGCAACCAACCGTTTCGTATCGTCTGGGCAGTCAATTCAGGGTTCTTGTAGTATTCCTTCATGACGCCGTTTCCCTTCACAATGATCTCACCCACCTCTCCCTGGGGGGCATCCTCATCCTGTTCATTAACGATCCGGAGGTCCCACATCCAACCTGGTTTTCCAATAGCGCCTATTTTTCTCTCGTTTCCAATCCCAAGATCGGCCACGCCTGGGCCGGATCCCTCGGTCAATCCATAGCACGTATCGTATTGCATCTCCGGAAAATAGTCCTTCCACTTTTGAATGAGGACAGGCGGGATAGGCTGGGCTCCCATATGCATGAGACGCCATTGACTCAGGTCGTAGTCTTTTAGTCGTAGTTCCCCTCGGTCAAGAGCACTCAGGATATCCATCGTCCACGGAACGAGAAGGAAGACGACAGAAACGTGCTCTGTCGACATGGCCTCGAAGATGACGTCGGGAGTAATCGCCTCGGTAAGGAGAACGCTTCGGACTCCAACGATCATAGGACCCAGGAGGTGCCCAATGGCGGAATGGTAGAGAGGGGGGATCATTAAAAAGCTGTCGGTATGTTTCCAAAGATGGTTGGCCGCCTCCGTCACACCACTCGCGAACAGGTTCTTATGGGTCAGAAGAATAGGCTTGGGAGCGCCGGTCGTGCCCGAGGTGAAATAGAGCCCGCAGGGGTCCTCATCTTTCAACTCCACCTCAGAGGATTTGGGAGCAGCGTGCTCGGTGAAAAGCTCAAGATTCTCCATGCCCCCAAAGGTCTTTGCTCCTATGGAGACACATGTCCTTAGGGTCGGTAGGTTTGGCTGAAGCATCATCATCCGTTCAGCATACTCTTCATCGCAGAAGCAGACCACGGGCTCACTGACCTTGGCACAATAAGCAATATCCTCATTTGTAAACCTGAAATTGAGAGGAGTAATCCAAGCGCCTGTTTTCAAAACACCGAAATAGACCTCCAGCCAATGGATCGAGTTTCGACCGAACAAGAGAACCCTGTCTCCCTGGTGAACTCCCGTCCCTTTGAGTGCATTAGCAATCTTGTTTACCCTTTCTTCAAATCGTCTCCACGAGATCTCTTTTCTCGCCTTTGTAACGGGTTTTAGCTCCACAAAGGCACTCTCATCGGGATAGATTCGAGAATTCTTGGCAATGATATCCAGAAGGTTCATGATGACCTCCAATGCCAGAATGAATTCCTAAATTCTTGCCAGAACAGCCTATTTTTCACCTATCGTAGCACAGCTCTAATTCTTAGACCACAAGAGATAGTCTCAGATTTCACGGGCAAGTCGGCTGGATGCCCCGCCTTGTAGGTGGG
>Ga0315284_10004590_pt1 | contig 19608 bp, 52 predicted proteins | sample YL17G09_16_MG_FD_203696 | JGI IMG/M metagenome (GOLD analysis project Ga0315284, IMG submission 203696) | Sediment microbial communities from Yellowstone Lake, YNP, Wyoming, USA - YL17G09_16 | ecosystem: Environmental > Aquatic > Freshwater > Lake > Sediment | place: USA: Wyoming | collected... | reverse complement strand
ACTATGACGAGGTATCCAATTTGTTGGGATAACTATAACGCTAAAAACATGAGGGGAACTGCTTATTATACCCAATCTCAGGAAAAGGTAAACTGTCCTGAATGTTTGAAAAGAATAACTTACATTAAGTCTTTAGAAGAATAAATTTACAAACATATAGTAAAAATTAAATGAAAAAAGGTCTCGGTAGAATACTATTTTGGATTGTGATGTTGGTAATAGCATATTGGCTTTATTGGTCAGGAGTTTTAGGATATGTTTATAATGAATTGTTTCCTGAGATTGTAAGAGAACTACTGAAAGAAACATTGAGGGCTATACTTGAACATTTATAATTTTAAAACATGGCAAAGAAAAAAATATTTAAATACGAACTGAAGAAAAAAACCTGCTTAGATTGCGGGAAAGATAAAAAGACTGAGGACTTTTACATATATACAAAACGTGTTAGTACAAAAGGTAAAGGAGTTAAGAATTATAGGCTACCGTATTGCACAGAATGTCAATATAAACGAAATAAAAAAAGTTTAATAAGAAGCGAGGATAACGTAAAAAAATGGAAGGCTTATCAAAAAAAATACAACAAGGCTTGGCAACAAAAATACCGTAATAAAAAAACAAAATAATGGAAAAAGAGATGACAAAATTTGTGCCTGAAGAAGAGTTGGTTAAATTCGCAGAAGAATTTGATTTATATTATGTTAATAACTTACCTTATTGTTAGTTACTAATTAGTAATTATTTATTAAATTTGTAACGTCCAAAATACAGTTCACAAGCCACGTTAAAGACAGACAATTTAAAGACAGGAAAAATGCAAGAGTTAAACCCATTTGAACGGCAGTCTCTATTTCATAAACACGAAATGAAATTTTGGAGCAATCGCAGTAAATTTATCGGAGTAGTATTTGTTATAATATTTTTATTATTAACCATTTTTTGATTTAATAAAATGAGTACGGCACAAATAATATATCACATATTCAACATTGCAACCATTCTAATAAGCATAAGATTTCTTTTCATGAGTATTGCGTTGAGAAAGAAAAATAAAGTTGTCATTGATGGGTTACATAAAATATCAGAGAATAGAGATAAATTATACGATGAATCTATTCAAGGGATGAAGGATAGATATGATAATTTTGTCAAGGAATGTAATGAAAGGATACGGATAACCAATGAGCGCACAGACCTTATTTCGAGAGAGAACATAAAGCTCAGAGAAGAAAATGAAGTGATGAAGGATAGGCTAAGAAATTTAGGAATTAAATATTTTGACTGAATAAAATAAAAAAATGGAAAGAGAACTCATTGAAGAAATTTCAGAATTAAAGACGGCTATTCACCTTAAAGATATAGTTATTTCAAATCATATTAAAATAGACAAAACTAAAAATGAAATAATTTTAGGGCTAAGGAAAGCTATTTCTATACTTCAAGAGACGGTCAAACTTCAAGAAGAATTGATTCTAAAGAAGGAAATAGTTATTGAAAAATTACAAAGTAAATTTAATTAAAAATAAAAAAAAAGTGGAGCAGGTAGATACATATAAAATATCGTTAGATAAAATTTATGACTATTTTGGTTATAAAGAAAAGTGCTATGTTTTTCCTATTGACGATTGCAGGGATTATTATTGGGATATTGAAAAACATAAAGTAGTTTTTTGTAAAGACAAAAAAAATATGATTTTGGATGAACAAAATAATAAGTGGACTCATCCTGATGATTGTGATGATGATTTTTATTCACATGAACATTTTTATGTACATGAAGATGAAAAACGTAAAAACGTTTATGAAGGTTTAAATTTTACCATGATAGTTGTTGACACAAGAACTGACGGAAATAAATTCCTTTGTATTTTCGATAACTCAAAAAGAATGAAAAAATAAGACAATGATTTACGAATACTATAATATAAAATCGAAGCAACTCATTATTGAGAGCGTTCAAGAGCCGATGAAAACACCAAATTACGAAAATAGTAGGATAGCTCACCTACACTTGAATAATCGTATTTTTTGTGGGATTCATCACATAGGAAAGAGTAAATTATTTGAAATAGTTCCTGTTGGAACTACTAAGCAAAATTCTCGCATCAGGAAGCTATGTAATTTAGATTATGACAAAAAATTCAAAGACTTAGAATCTTCTATTGATTATGTACAGGAAAAGTTTAATGATTTTTGGTGTTCTATAACTGAAACGGAATGGAATAAAAAGACTGTTCCTAAAAAGAAAATAGACATAAATAAATATATAATTTGAAAAAATAAACCACATGAGCAAAACAGAAGTTCAATTTAGTTGGGATTGGAAAGAAAGTCCAAATGTTGTTGAGATATTTAAAGAAGCAAAAAAAATATTTGATGAAACAGGTAAGTTTCCAAATTGTTATGAAGTTAATACAGGGCAGGATTCTGATGCAATATTATTGTCAATTAATGAATATAGTGATGCCAAAGAAATAAGGAAAAGACAAAGGTATTTATGGATTGAGAAGGAGTGTAGTAAAAAAGAATTTGAAGAATTTAAAAAAGATAATGGTTATGAGTAATACTGAAATAGAAAAAATAATAACAGCCAAAGACCTACAATTCTACGTTGGATTGCCATGTGCAATTTATGAACTTAACGAAGACGGGACTATAAATAACGACATAGACCCTGCCCCTGCTCATATTGAAGGGGTTGACGTTTCTTTAAATAAAATAATTGCGGAACGTGTAAATTACGAACCTCAGCAAATAAAACCCATCTTAAAAGATTTAGAACAACTTACTATTGAGGATACGGTTCATATAAGCTGTGTTATCATGGGATATGACGACGGGACTCTTCAGGAAAAAATACAATGGAATAGGAATGACCTGATTGACATTAAAGAATTTGGATTTATACAATTCGATAAATCAGATAGTATTTTTACGCCTGAAATAATTTTGTACTTGATAAAACAAGGATACAATTTACATTTATTACCACATGGTAGTTACTTAATTGAAAATAAAAATGGTCGAGCGATTGAAACAAACGCATAAATAATTTGAAGTAAAAATAGACGACATGGAAAAAACAAATGATAGGTATCTTAAAGTGTCTTTGGAAAATGCACAGAAATTATATACTATGATTAAACCTTCAATAGAAAACAATACTTCTTTTGTTGATTTAAAAAATTCTATTTTAATGGAGTCTCTTTTAGCTACATTCACAAAAGATGAGCTTGAAGGTAAGAAAGGATTTACATGGGAAGATAGCTTTGACGGAACGGGTTGGTTTATTGATAAAAGTTCTGTTTGTACAATGGGCGGAAATGTCCCTGTACACGAATACAATAAAGAAAATTTTAAAACAAAAGAGCAGGCTGAATCAGCATTAGCATTTGCTCAATTAAGTTTTATTGTAGCTAAATATAATGAGGGAAAAACTCAGGAAGGAGAATATACATATTCCATTGCATATCTTGTTTATCATAAAAGATTATCTGTGGATAAAAAACTTCGTGATGCATATAATCTTGAATTTTATGATGAAAAAGATGCTGAAATTTCTTTAGAAGTAAATAGGGAATTGTGGTATAAATATTGGATGGTTAAAAAATAAATTAAAAAACAAAAAAATGGAAAAACAACTAACAAAAGTATTTCTAACCATAGTAATCCTAATAGTAGGAGCTGTTTTAGAATCGTACAGTATTGATTTTATAAATGTACATGATGATATTATTTCGATGACAGGAGCGTTATCGTCAGTAGTAATTATATTGTTGATGGTGTACTCAGGATATAGATTATGGTTTAAAAAAACAGAAGTAAAAGAAGAAACAAAAGAAAATAATTAAAAAAATAAAATAACAATTAAAAAAGTAAAAAAAATGAAAAGTAGATTAACTCAAATTGGAATAGGCGTGTTCGTAGTATTATTTTTTGTATTCGTAGGATGCGAAAGAATTGATGCAGGTCACGTAGGAATAAAAGTGAAATTAAGCGGAACTGACAAAGGAGTTCAGGATGTTACAGAAGTAACGGGATGGTGTTTTTATAATAGGTTTGGTTATTCGATAACTGAATTTGCAACTTATGTACAACACAAAGAATATATTGGAGATGAAGCCTTCATAGTAAATAGTAAAGACGGTTCTGAATTTCATGTAAGCCCAATCATTAATTATTTTGTAAAGACGGATAAAGTTGTTTCTATATTTAAAAAATACCGAGTTGGGCTTGATAAAATAGAACAAGGCTTTATTAAAACTGCCGTTTACGATGCATTCAGGATGGCAACAAATAGATATACGGCTGATAGTTTAATTTCTAACAGAGAATTATTTGAAAGTAAAGTTCGTCAAATTTTAGAAAAACAATTAGGTGATGAAGGATTCGTTATACAACAATTTACTTCCAATTTAATTTATCCTCCAACTTTTAAAGATGCTATTAATGCTAAAAATGCATCTGTTCAAAAAGCTTTACAAATTGAGAACGAAGTGAAACAGGCAGAAGCGTCATCACGTAAATTAATTGTTCAAACGGAAGCTGCCGCTAAAGTTAGAATTTTAAATGCAGATGCCTACGCTGAGGCAACAGTAAAAGAAGCTAAAGCGGATGCTGAGTCAAATAAGCTAAGACAAAGTTCTATCTCTCCATTATTAGTTCAGTGGCAAATGGCTCAAACATGGGATGGCAAGCTTCCTGTTTATGGTCAAGTACCAACACTATTTAAGAGTTTCTAAAATGATTATTAAATATTATTCCGCAACACCGTCAAAATATATTGTAGAGCACGATTTATCAAAGGAAACAATAGAAGAATGGTACATTGATAAAACGGACTACAAGCCTGAAGGATTTTTATCTATACTGTTTGATACCACAGGCATAGATACGCCATGTACGGGAGGCGTTTGCCCACCAATATCAGGAATAATAAATCTTGATGAGGTTATGGAATATTTAAATAATAATTTCAAAAAATTAGAATCAGAAATAAAATGTTTTGATTCAGAAGATATAATGAACGCTTACATTTTAGAACACGGAATATCAGGACATATTTTCACTAATAAAAAACCCGACAAGACTTGTAAAATAAGGTATTTTAAAAATAATAAAAAATGAATTTTTTAAAAAACATAAAATTAGAAAGACCTATAATTTTCTTTGACCTTGAGACGACTGGAATCTCGATAGAAAAAGATAGGATTGTCTCCATAGCATGTAAAAAATTCAATCCTGACGGGTCAGAGGAGTCTAAATATATGCTTGTTAACCCAACGATTCCAATTCCTGAACAAGCGACTTTGGTACATGGTATTGGAGATGATGATGTTGTTAACTGCCCAACTTTTAAGAATTTATCAAAGGCTATGTATGAGTTTTTTAATGGTTGTGATTTAGCTGGCTATAATAATTCTCACTTTGATAACGGACTACTTCAGGAAGAATTTTTTAGATGTGGTATTAACTATCCTAAACCTGAAGACGTGATGAGCGTGGATGCCTGTGCCATATTTAAAAAATTTGAGAAGAGAGATTTGTCTTCTGCCTTAATGTTTTTTTGTGGAAAGGAAATGCAGGATGCCCACAATGCAGAAGCCGACAACAACGCAACCATTGAAATTTTTGAAGGTCAGTTAAATAAATATTCCGAACTACAAGGCAAAACAGTTAAAGAAATTTCAGATTTTTGTAAAATGGATAACAGAGTTGATTGGGCAGGAAAAATTATAAAAGATGAAAACGGGGAATATGTATTTAATTTTGGAAAAGTAAAAGGATGTAAAGTTAAAAACGAAAGAGGGTTTGCCAATTGGGTTATGGATAAAGATTTCCCTGAATCATTTAAAGAATTATTGAGAAAAATATTAGCAGAAAAGTAGTGAACAATTTCGATTTATTAAAGAAAAAAGCTAAGAAGCTAAAAGCCCTTGCCGATAGAGGTATTGCAGGGGAGAAAGACAGCGCAAAAAACTTTTTAGAAGATTTCATGAAAAAACATGGTCTGACGGCAGATGATGTTGACGACAATGCTTTTATTAGATTCTTTAAACAAAGAGGATTGGATTACAATACGATTGTAACAAATTCAATTGTATCAATGAATCCTTTTTGTAAAATAATGGAAGAAGAAAGTTCTTATAAAGTTTCTTTGGATGATTACGATTTTTTGGAGGTAGAGTATAAAACAAATTTCTTTTACGATTTACTTTTAAAAGAATTTGATGAGTTGTTTGATAAATTCAAAATAAGAAGTAAAAACCAAGATTCCGAAAAGGAATTATTTTTTACCGCTTTTATGTTTAAGCATACCGAGTGTTTTCAGCCTGATAGAGAAGCCCTAATGAAGCATCAGCCCAAGCAAAAGCCAATGAGTAAAAAAGAAGCTGAGGCGATGAAAAAAGCGCAAATGGAAGCTGAAAAAGCATTTAAAAAATTACAAGAAGAAGAAGCTAAAAAAAATAAGGACGATAAAAGTAAACAGCCTCCTACTCCAATTAACTATGAAGATATGGAAAGAATGCAGGAAATAGTAAAATTAATGCGAGATGCCAACTATGTAAAAATCAGAAATACTTTACCTATATTTAACAACAAAATAAATAATGAAAAACTAAAGCTAAAAAAGAAATAATGGATGAACTAAATGAATTATTTCAGGTACTAATTGGAATAGCCTTAATGGAAAAAACAAAAAATAACCCTGAACTTAAAAAGGCAACAAGAAAAAAAGTTATTAAAGAATTAGAAAAGACAAAGTTATATAATGAAATTATTGTAAGAGCGTCAAAAGAAAATTAAAAACAAATAAACATGAACATAGAATTAAGAGGAATCCTAAAAGTTATCTTCGCTGAAGAAAAAATTAACGACAATTTAAGCAAAAAGGAAATCGTAATCACGGTTGACCATGACCAACAATATCCACAGGACATAGTTTGTCAGGCGCTCAACAAAAAAATTGATGATTTAGACGGGTTTAAAATGGGAGACATGGTATCCGTTAATTGCAATCTTCGTGGAAAAGAAAGTAATGGAAAATATTACAATCAGTTATTACTTTGGCAAATAAAGAAAATTTAGTAATGGCAAAAACTAAAAAAATAAAACCGTTAAAAACATACGTCATAACTGTTTCGGTTAAGTTTCCAAAGAAAGGAATAGTAGTTCCTAAGCCAACAGGGTTTAAAAAGAAAATTTTGTCAGGTGAAAAGAGGCACACGATAAGGCTAAATTATGCATTTTGGAAAAAACGTATTGACGAAATAAATAAAGGCAACGCAATCCTTTCTATAAGGCAGTGGACAGGTTTACCATATAGAAGTAAGCAGGTAGAAATAAAACGATTTAAACAAGGAGAGCTTGGCTATGAACGTGTTATTGTATGTAATGAGGCTGTGGACGTTTCAATTAATACAGGCAAAGGATATTATTTTTTAAGCGATAAACAAATAAAAAAATTGGCTGAAAACGATGGATTAACTTTACAACAATTTCAGGATTGGTTTAAGCATGGAGCAGGAGATGGTATCATCATACATTTCAGTAAATTACGCTACGTAAAATAAATGAAAAAAACTGATTTGGAATTTTTACAGGAAATGAGAGCTTTAACTCAATCTCTTATCAATGATAAGTACGATATTACAAAGGTTGAGCACCTTGATAATATGATAGAAGATTGGATGGATGAGCTTAATAAAAAAATTCAACCTAAACATACTAATCCAAAAGAATCTAAAACATTTTTAAGAAAAGTTGAATTAGCTAATTTAATCCGTGAAAGAGTAGAGCCGATAAAATTTAAAAATTACCCTAAAGGAAACGGATGGAGCGCATATTATATTTTGGATAATGACCTGATACATGTTGATTTCAAATATTATTTAGACCGACCCGAAGTAGTAAATACCATTGATATTACATATAAGGTAGAGGGAACACACAAACCTTTTAATGTGCAGGACATAAAAGACACCATTGAATTTTTAAACTCACAAAAATTCTTGCAACACATTATAATTTAATATTGAGTCGATATAACTTGTTGAAAACTTCCTTATTTTTGTTTTCAACAATTCCAACTAATTAGTTATTTATTATTTAAATTTGCTGAAAACAAAAATGAATGTCTTGGTTTAGTAAAAAAGAATTTAATTTTTCGGATTACATATCTGAAGAATTAGGATTTAAAAAAGATATTCACAAAATTAAAGGCGGAGATGTTTATTTTAATAATAATTTTACCATAATAATTCAAAACACAAAACAAGAAAAGGGATATGACGAGGTTGAAATGTTTTATGACAAAGAAAGTATTTTTGCCATTAAATTTATACCGAACTCAAGCCTAATAACACAATGCCTTTACAAACAATCGCTATTGACATCAGATGTACTACGGGGAAGAAAAGAAAAAAACATACAAGAAGCATAGTAAATTATCTTTATTTTCATTAGTTTTGGGAATAATTAATTTTTTAATTTTAGTTTATATTTTAATAAAAATATCGAGATAGATGGAAAACAATCAGGCAAAAGAAAAAGGCGGTCTCCTTTCCGCAATCGAACAGGCTCTAAGCAAGGGTACAGAAAAAGAACGTATGATTGCTATACTTAGTTGTGTTAAAGGTTATAGGAATGACTATAATATTGAAACCGAAAAAGCGCAGTTCGACGGATTCTCAAAGTGCAGAAATGAATTTAAGAATCAGATAAGTAAAATTCAGAATTGCGTGGAACAACATAATTTCTGATAAGTTATTTAGGGTAGTAAGAATTTTAAAAACAAAGTTAGATGGAAACAGGTCAGAAATGTAAGATAACAGTAGTGGAGTTTTTTGTCTTTGGAAGCAAGTCACAAAAAGCATTCATAGATAAAACAGATGAGCAGATTCATGCACACTTAAAAAACATCTGTAATACAAATTCAATAATAAGTTTTAAATATTTCGATGCGACGCATTTAGAAACAAAAATCGTAAATGAAGAAGAAGGAATTGCCCCTACTCAACCAAAAAAGGAAGGGTAACATAAAATCATTTTGGCGACAGGACGGAATGGACTGGATGGCGCATCTCGGAGATTTTGAGAGAGCCATCGTCGTGACTTATTTTACCCCAAAATTTCCTTCGACAGATGGGGGTTATTATGCAATAGGAAAAAGAAGTTTTTTTCCGTTTACCAATGAACAACACGATACTAAATTTAATAACCACTTTGACTGTATTGAATATGCGGAATCTATTTTACTTAAATTTGTTCAGTCGTTATTTATACAGGAGCGATTTTCAAATACACAACCACTTCCTCATGGAGCAGGAAACACATTAAAACAAGCACCTACACCTGAAGGCAGAACAAAAATAACCCATAGATTAGGATAATGGAACATTTATTTTTACCATACGAGTTAGCCATTATAGCAAAACAAAAAGGATTTAACGAGCCCTGTATTAATTGTTATAATGCTGATAAGACGTTAATGCAAGATGGTTGGTATTCGACAAAAAGACCTTGTTACAATGATGGGCTTATAGAAGAATGCTCATCCGCCCCACTCTACCAACAAATAACTGATTGGTTTAGGGAGAAACACAACTTCAATATAGCAATACTTAAAGGTGAAGATACAATCACAGGAGAATTTTATTACTGCTATGATGGCGGTAAACATTTGACTAAAAGATGTAAAGGATATTATGAGGCGCTAAACAAAGCAATTGAGGAAGCTTTCAAATTAATATAATGGAAAAATTATTTGTATCATACAGTATTGCATTAGAGCTAAAGAAAAAAGGTTTTGATGAAGACGTTATTGCTTATTACGACGTTCAGGATAACAACAAATTAAAACCTATTCCGAGCGGGGAAGAAATTAATTCGTTTCACGCAAACAGAAATAAATTAATGGTAGCCTCCCCTCTTTATCAGCAGGTTTTGGATTGGCTCAGGAACACTCATACGATTGATATATGCCACGAATTAGATTTTTATAACCATCCTATCCACACAAACGGAGATTGGAAGTATATGGGCTACGAATGTTGTATTTGGAAGAACAGAGAAATTGAAAAAGATTTGTCAGGAGAGACATTTGATGATTATTACAAATTGATGGACTACGCAATCAGAGAAGCATTAAAATTAATTTAAAACCAAAAAAATCAATATAAATGGACAATTTAAACACAACAGCAGATGCTCCCAATGGACGGACGGAAGTTCAACCACAGGTAAAGAGCGACGTTTTAAGGGGGGATTATGTTAAGGGAAATAGCCCGCAAAATAACAACGAAGCCCCCCAATCGCCAAAAAACAATAAGTAATTGATTGTAAGTTAGTTAAAGACAATTAAATTATTTTATAAAATAAGTTTTCCACAATTTAAATTATTTTATAAAATAAGTTTTATCTTTAAAATTCGCCAATTTTTTTTTAGTAAGTAAGACAGAAATTTAAATAAAGTAGGACAGATGGAATACGAAAATAATGAAAATCAGAACGGTCAGGATTACGGGGAAGAAATCGTCTACTATCGGACTAATTTAGAAAAGATTATGAAGCAACGTGGTATGCTTCAGAAGGAGCTTGCTGAAAAAGCAAACATCGAACTCTATCAAATTTCACAACTCTGCTCAGGAAAAAAAACCAACATCATGCTTGATACCGCAAAACGAATTTGTAAAGTTCTAAAATGTTCTCTTGACAAAGCGTTTGGAGATACTAATTAAAAAATAAAAATGACAACTAAAAACGAAAGCGATAAGCCAAAGAAAAAAAGAAAAAGAATTGTAAAGGTTGCAAAACCCATATTTACTTCTAATTCATATTTTAAAAATATTAAAGGCATGGTTTAATTAATTTAATAAGACAGGAAAATGAAAGCAATTTTAGACTTGACAAAGGCAATTAAGGATAGGGAGTTTTATAACAAACAATTCGAGGGTGGAGGAACAGAAAAAAATATTTTGTTTGTATCCCCTCAGTTAACCTCAAAGCATTTATATAAATTTATTTTACCTTTCTTTTCCTTATACACTAAGGAAATACATCCTGCTATTACCTCCCTATCAAAATATAATCCGCTTGAACAGATAGTTAATTTAGATACAACATTAAGCTCTGTTGAAATAATGTGGGCAGATTTTATTGTGTTCCCTTTTACAACGCATGACTTATCAAAAAATTATGGATTATACGAAGCCATAAGGGAAATGAATCCTTTGGCAAAAATAGTTTTTTGTGTTGACCTTAATTATTATGAAGTACCAAAAGACCATCCATTTCACGAATTATTTCAGCAGGAAGGAATTAAAGAACAAGTTGAAAGAAATATTTTAAAGGCTGATTTTGCCATGTCCACAAACAGAGCGCTTGATGAATATTTATTTAATAAATTTAATGGCTTCATACAAGATAAATATAAAAGCTTTTACACAAAAGTTATATTTACTTGCGTTCCTTATCTTATTGATGAAGAAATCGTGTCTCAAAATATTGAATTTGAATCGCAAAAACCTGCGGTAATAAATAAAGAAATATTTAAAAAGATAGCTGAGGTTGCAGAAGAATTAAAAAAAGAGGACTTAAAAATTAACAAGGAAAAGGCAGTAAAGATTAATAATAAAAAACTCACTCCGAAAAAAGCAACTGCAAAAACTAAAAAGGTTACAGGTAAAAAAACTAAGAAAGGCAAGAAAGGAAAAAAAGACAAAGAGGTTGGGCAGATTGAGCAGGTTGAGGAACAAAAGATAGAGCCAACAGTAAGTGAAAATAATACTGTTGCCGAAGTTCCAATTTCTGAAGTTCCCGCAATCATTGTTCCTGAAATAAAAATAGTTGAACTACCAAAAAAATACAGGATAGGAATAATTTGTTCGCCTGAAAATTATGGAGACATTAAAGATTTTAATGAACAATTTCAAATTATAAATGATAAGTTTGGCGACCAAGTTACTCTGATATTTATTGGTTATGATTACAAAAACGATAAAAATAAAATATTAGACGGAGTTAATTTTGAATACATAGAGCCAGTTTCGGTGGTTCATTTTCCAAAACAACTTCGGTTATTAGAGTTAAATTTGGTTATAGTTCCTATCCGAAAAAGTGTATTTAATATTGCTTCTGAAGACATAGATAAATATTTAGAGTGTAGTTTATTGAATATTCCTTTATTTACCCATGATATGTTCCCTTATAATTTTTATATTACCGATAAAAGAAATGGTTTTTTACATGAAGAAAAAGCTAATTTTATATGGGACTTAGAGCACATATTAAAAAATCCTGACCTGATGTATGTTGTTGGAAAACAATGTAAAATAGATTGCATAAATAATTATACGTATACCCCAAATAACATTAAATTAATGAGTAGTGTTTATCAATTATAGAAAATAAAAAAATAAATGAAACAAGCATATTTAATAATAGAAAATAAATTCCCTACTATTCATAAAAATGAAAAGGAAGCCTTACACTATATAGAATTTATTCGGGACACGGACAAAGCGCACAAAAAACTAAAGGCAATGTTCTGTTTATTCACAGCTAAAGATTTTAAGGAATCATTTGCTAATTGCGTATTTAAATCAATTTAATCTCAAAAAACTATAAACCTAAAAACAATTAATAATAGTGGCAACTATACTAAATGACAAAAAGAAAATATTAGCACTCGTAAAAAAAGTACAGAAACTTTCCGAAGCAGGAATACAGGGCGAAAAAGAAACCGCAAAAGTAATGTTAGAAAAATTACTTCAAAAATATAATTTGAAGAAATTTGAACTTTCTGAAAAGCCTAAAAAGAGAACTTTTAAATTAGCTAATTATAATGATTGCAGGGCTATAATGACCCATTGCATATTAGATACGGTAGATGGAATTTCTATCGAAGGACTAAAATCAAAAAAAGAATTATATTGCAAATTAAGTGATGAGCAGTATATTGACGTGTGCGAAAAATTCAATCACTATTATCCGATATACCATAGCCAAATACAAAGGCACGAAAAACAAAAAGACGCACTCTTAAAAGCATTTTTAATAAAAAATAATTTGGGTATTGTAAATGAAGATGGTTTTGAAGATGAAGTTATGGACGTGTATGAAATAGTAGATGTTATTAGTGAGGTAGAAGCTCATCGCTACGCAAAAAAAGATTTGAAACAGTTAGAACTAAGTAATTAAAAATTAATTATGACACTTAAAAGAACTTTAGAAAAAATATCAAGAGCTTCCTACAAAGTTATTGATGAGGCAAACTACGATAGCGAAACTAAAACGCTGACCTTATCTTATAAGGGAAATAAGCCTGAGCAGTTTCATGGAGCTTGTACAGCGTGGTATAAATTGCCAAGCATGAAAAGATGCGGAAGAGAAAAGGAAATTAATTTAGAAAATATTTATAAGTACATACACAAATACGGTAATCCATATCCAAAAACACACGACAATGAAACGGCATTATAACTATACAAAAAAAGATTTATATCAAATCCTTCCGTTATTGTTTATAAGGGACGGAGAGCAATTAATAGTTCTATTGGGATTTGGTAAAAAAAATCTTGCATTTGTTTTTGGAAAAAATCCTGAAAATCACGTAACAGAATATAAACATTCAGAGACAGTTGAGCCTAAAGAAAATGGAGTAAAATTACCAAACGTAAAAAAATCTAAGTTAACCGAAGACCAAAAAAAGAAAATATTAATGGCTTGTTTAGTGGTAGGCGGAGTATTTACGGTTTTGTTTCTTTATAAACACCTTAAAAAAAGATAATGATAGCGCCTATATTCTTTTCACTCGTTGCGGTAGCCTTATTAATTTACGGCATGGTTATTTACATACAAAGATATAGGAAAAAAAATAATCGAAACGATGATGAAATATTAAGTCCAATATTTTTAGTTGTTAAAAAAGAAGGGAGCATGTGTTTTGGAGTTTTTGATTCGGAAGAAAAAGCTAAAAGATATATGGCACAATCGGATGGAGTTAAAATAGTTTACTTGGGAGAAAATGAAATAAAATCCATACTTAGTATTGGGTATTTTAAAAACAAACAATAACATGAAAACAAGAGAAGAAATAATTGACACCAAAAAAGCTATCGAATATCAGGGGATAATTATGTATACTAAAAGAGACGTGCTTGACGCAATGGAGGAGTACGTTATACAAAAAACACATGCGGATTGGCAATTGTGCCCAAAATGTAGCGGTCAGGGTATCGTAAGTAAGCCTCCCTATGTTGCAGGAGATGTTTATCAATGGTCGAGTTCATCCACATCTTTTACTTGTAATCTTTGTAACGGAGCTAAAGTTATTGCGCCAATTATTTTATCAGAAAAATTAGAACAAGAATAAAAATGATAAGCCAACGTGAAGTGACCCGTAAATACAATGAAATGCTTAAACACAAAAGCATATCAGGAAAAGTTGAGCCCAACAGGGTTAACAGTTATTCCTGCGCCTGCGGAAATGTTTTTAAAACAATAGATTTAGATAAAGGCGTTACTCCGTTTTATAAATTATGCGATGTTTGCGGGAATATGGCTCGAAGTAATTTTTATAAAGATATAGACAAAAATTTAAAAGTAACAGGCGAATGGTATCGACCAACTTTGGAGAAATGTTTAAAGATGAGGAATAAAAATGAGGATATGTTAGAGCATATTTTAAATGGCGGATTAGAGTATAGGAAAATAAAATAAGGTGTCAAAAAAGGAAGAGCTATACAAAATAATGAAGGAAGCAAAAATGTATTCTTTACCTTTAAATTGCCCTTGCGGATATTTTGCAAAAAAGAATTGGATTGAAATGGAAGCTCACTATGATAAATGCGGACAGTACAGAATATTAGTAAAGAAAAAAAGTGTCGGACAAATAAAAAATAATAACAAGCCAAAAATATAAAAACATGATAGCAACAGCACTGTTAATAAAAAACTTTAATGAAGTTCAAGAAGCTAAAAAGGAAATTGAAAAACTTGGTTATGGAGAAGAGGTTAAGCCTGAATTTACGGAAAGAGAATTTTGTTTTGCGCTTGCATCATTGCTTTGTTCATTTTTAAATGACGATGGAAATATTAAAGTTATCTTGATGAATCAGGAGATAATATTGAAATACGATAAGAAGGTTTACGAAAGAATAAAAGAACATTTTAAAAACATATAAAAAATGGAAAATAGAAACCACTTAAAAATAGTCCATAATTCAAATGATAAATTCGTTGAAAAAATGCACAACGATTTAAAAGAAAGACCGCTAAATACAGAAGAGCTTTTGGCAAAATTGGATACTCTTGGAAGCGTACAGGAAAAAGAAAGGCTTGTTGTTGAGAATTTAAAACGTAAAGGATTGTTATGATTGAAAATTCAAAATTCGGATGGTTCGGAGCTCTTTTAGTTACAAACAAAATGACAGGCGAAATATCTCGCTATCTATGGGATTATGAAAACGGCAAAGCACGTTTAGAATCTGAAATGACTAAAGAAGATATAATTGCAAGTGACAAAAAAAGATGTAATATGATGAGAGAAACACTGATTAAAAACACATAGCATGGAAAGAGCAAATTTAACTATCGGACAGAAAGTATTGGTGATACCACCACATACGAATAAGGATTTGCCTGCGCCTAAGTCAAAGGAAATGTATGTACAGGAATTATATAATCCAAAGTGTGCAGGTTTATCTCATAGACCAAAAGAAAAGAAACACGTTTACGGAATACTTTATTCAGTTATACATCCAATATCCTGATTTATAAAATGGACTTAAAACGATTTAAATTAGAAGTTAAAGGTAAATACTGTGACGCTCCACACTCGGATAGATTAATGGTTCTAAACATCGACGACCTTGACGCTGATAATTTATTAACAGATATTGATGTTTTAGTTATTTGTAATGAAATATCCTGCACCATAAACCGCAGGTTAAAATCTGTAATGACTAATGATGAATTTGAAAAAATGGATGATATGTATCACAATTTCCATTTTGGATATGTAGATGAAACTGCAAAACTAAAGGATATAAATATTTGCATTAGCGGAACATATTGTGAAGAGATTAATCCAAAAAGAAATTTGGAATATACTTTAGGTGGATTAAGTGAAATACGGGCTTCAATAGTTTTATTTGAAGTGATGTGTGTGTTAAGAAATAATCTTTCAAAAACCATGAGTCGTATGGAATTAAGTCATATTGCCGAAAAGTTTAAAATATATAATTTTGGCATGACGGAAGATGAAGAGCCATTTGTGACAAGAGGGGAATAAAAAAATGTCTATAACAGAACCATACAATAAAGCAGGATGTACACCGATACAACTTACAGCGCCAACTTATCAAGCTGTCAGATACGTCAATTATGATATTGGAGGCGACTATCTGTTTAAGAAAAAACACGAAGAAAATAAAAGAGAACTAATCCGCCAAAGGTCAGCATTTAAATTATTTTATAATAAGCCACAATTTGTAGTAACAAAAACAAAAAACGATTTTTTAGCTGAAGTAAAAGAGGTGTCAGAACGAGTCAATAAGTTTAAAGGATTAAACAATAATTTACTTACATGAAGGAGCTATTTAAAAATATAAAATTAAAAATAAAATTCTTTTTTGAAAATTTATTTCATGAGGAAATAGAAATAATGATGGTTTCTATTGACTTAACTAAAAACAGAATGGTGTGCTTAAATTTTTGTGGAGAACACATAGATAGCCTTCCAAAAGATTTTACCGAACAATCTTTTGAAACATTAAAACCTTATTGCAGACTGAGCGAAGATTATTACCCTGTACCTACACGTATTTATATTTGGACGGGGATGGAAACAAAACATTTAGCTTATGGAGAGCCTATAAAAAATTATTTTGAAAATAAAAGTTTATTAAAAACAGGTCAGGGCTATCATTTTGGAAGTGGAAAAAGATACGATGGATACGTAACTAAAAAATGCCATAAATGTGGTCAAACAATTAAAAAATGAAAAAAGTAATTCAAATAATTAATAGTGCGGATGTATCTTATCATGTTTCGGTTAATCCAAACAATGGAGCTCTCACCTCCTCAAAAAATATTAACGAAGCTTCTGTTTTTGAATCTGATTGGGACATGAGTTTTATTCCGAGAATAAAAGAACATATATTTAGAGAACATCCAAAAGTTAAAATAAAAATTATAAATGTCTAAATTCAACATAATTTTAAACTCAATAAGTAAATATGGAAGGGAAAACATTCTTAGTCACGGTAAGGAATATAGATTTGTTAAGATAGCCGAAAAGGTAAATGATAGTAATTTTTTGATTATGATAAAATCAATAAGAGACGGTAGTAAACTTGTTGTAAGAATTGAAAAGGACAAAGACTTTATTGTAAAATTTAATAAATAAAAAAATGAAAGAGAAAGCAAAATATTACAAAGGTAAAATAATGGATGATTATTATATTGCCTATGAAGATGGATTTATCATACACATTAGATATGATAGTCATGGGAAATTAGCTAACATAAGTTTTTGGAAAAATAAAAATGATATTAAAAAATTCTCAATAAGAGGATGCGAAAAAGAACTTACAGAAGTTCAATTCAAAAAATCAATTCAAAAGTCATTTGGAAAAAACGGTATGAGTTTAGTAAAGAGATTTGAAAAAATAATTAATAAAAAATGATAGTAATGAATGGAATCTGTTCCATGTGTACGGACGGAAAAGAAAAACGTTTGGCGAAAAGGAAACCTCCTCTTTGTGGCTATCACTATGCAACCGAACAAAGAAAAAAATCGGCTGAAAAAAATAAGGACAAACCAAAAAAACCTATCAAGCCATTAAGAAGGACTCCAATTAACCGAACTCAATTAACATATAAAAAAGAACCGACAGGAGAATTAAAAGTGTTTGAAGAAATCTGGAATGAAAGACCTCATGAATCATTTATAAATGGTGAGCCTATTCATCAATTTGACGTAAGTTGTTTTGCACACGTTTTGAGTAAAGCAGAAAACAGATTCCCGCTTTTTAAACTTTATAAAAATGGAATCGCTTTATTAACAAGGTCTCAGCACAGGAAATGGGATTTCACTCCACGTTCTGAATTAAGAAAGTTACCTGAGTGGAATAAAATGTTTGAGTTAGAAGAAGAATTAAAAGAGGAATATAAACTATTAAATAAAAAATAATGACAACAAAAAACATTGAAATAACCCCATGCTATCATTTGGAGATTACATTTGACAGCACAGAGGGACTAAACAAATTCGTAGAATTTTTACTTAATAACAAAATTAATAGCTCAGGATTTGAAAAAATAAGTAATAACACTACTTATAAAGGAATATGTTCCGAAGAAGAAATTACTAAAATAAAAGAGTATTTAAAGTATGAATCAAAACAGAAATGACCAATGTAATTGTGGCTCAGGAAAGAAATACAAACATTGTTGCATGTTAAAAACAGACGCTCCTAAAGTAACAAGCGGACTAAATTATATTTCAGGAGACAGTTATTTTATCAGGCTAAAAGATAAAAAAGATTTTTTTATTCACTTTGAGGGGGACAATCCCGAAAACCCTGACAAAGAAGTTATATACAGGGTAAAAGAAGGGGCTGAAGGCGCAGGAATATTCCACAAGGAACAGGCAGAAAATTTCATAATGATGAGTGATTACGATAACATGGAATTAGTAAAGGTTACGGATATTTTAGTAAATGACGGGACTTTGAATTAAATAGCGTGGACTTTAAATTTATTGTTCATGAAGACTATAACCCAATTTCCGCTCAAAGAAGAACTTACACTCGTGCTCAAGCTCGGCTACCGTTACTTTTTTTAGCGTTGGCTCTGCGCTATTTTCAAACAGGACACAGGAAATAACCTTATGAGTGGTCAAGGAAATCAATAATCTGTAATAATGGTTCGGGATTTTCATTTTTTTACCGTCCGCTTCAGAATATTTGTAGGGGTATGAGTACGTAAGCCCGAAAAAAACCATTAACGAATCGCTTTGGGATAGGTTCTTAATGATGTCGTTGTGCAATTTAAGCGTACTTCTCAGTTCAGGGGTAATTCCATCAATCACATACGGTTTGACGTTGGCAACGCCCTTATGAATGCGAAAATTCACGTATGGTTTTTTAATTCCAATTGTATCCTGAGCGTTTATGTTAAAATTTAAGAGAAATATAAATATTATTAATAGATTTTTCATTTTTGCAAATTAATCGGCAAATATACGAAAAAATAAAACGTCTTAAATCAAGAGTTTTTCATCCAAATCGGAATATTCGCATCTTCGTAAATTATTGAATACGGATATTCTTCAGCAGGCAGGTCTTTAAAACCACGATAGGGAATAACGTTGCCATGATTTAAATACTCATCACAATTATATTCGTTACCTGTTATTTTAGATTTATAACGTAACGGTTTTATACTTATTTCAAACATAAATTATTTTTGCTGCCTCGTATGGATTTGAACCACAATTTTCTCAGCCAAAATGAGAGGTACTGCCAATTATACGACAGGGCAATATTGTAATTTGATTTTCCTTAAAACAAATTACTAAACAAAATGTGTGGTACGGGGTGG
>Ga0315284_10004589_pt1 | contig 19609 bp, 16 predicted proteins | sample YL17G09_16_MG_FD_203696 | JGI IMG/M metagenome (GOLD analysis project Ga0315284, IMG submission 203696) | Sediment microbial communities from Yellowstone Lake, YNP, Wyoming, USA - YL17G09_16 | ecosystem: Environmental > Aquatic > Freshwater > Lake > Sediment | place: USA: Wyoming | collected... | reverse complement strand
TCGTTCTAGCACAAGAAGATGCCGAAATTCTCAAACGAGAAATCGATGTATGGAATTATCTTTCAACCTATGAACCACCCCGAGGAGAAGGATTCATGTTTAGTCGTGGAGACATTGTTGTCGAACGCGTTCAATACAATATGCAAGTCGGGCACTCGGGTGGAAGCATGGCTTACACGATGCGCCATATCCAATTACTCGCCAAAATCGGACTTCCTGAATATCGCAATGGATATTGCAAGTAAGTAGGAAAACAAACAACATCTAAAGTAAAATATACTGAGTAGTAAAATATAAGGTAAGTTGATTACATTTATTTTTATTTATTATTTTTTATTTATTATTTTTTATTTATTATTTTATTTTTACATCCAACATGATAAATAGTAATATATAAAATTGATATAAATAATAATATATTACTATCAATATTATCATAATAAAACAAATTTTAATACATCACAAAATGGAACTAGTAACAGAACCTGATACTTATTCGCCGAATATTGATGACAAAGGTAACTATGTAGATAAAGTACCTTCATTCTATACAAATGCGCTTGCAAATGGATTAAGATGTCCTTGTGGTACAAGAAAAGATAAGATATATACATCACATGCTACTTTTACAGCGCATATTAAAACAAAAACACATGAAAAATGGTTACAAGAATTGAATACAAATAAGGCTAACTTTTATGTTGAAAGTCAAAAACTAAGAGACGTTGTTCAGTCACAAAAAATAATGATAGGAAAGATGGAACTCAATATTTTAAATAAAAATATGACGATTGACTATTTGACAAAACAGTTAGTTACTTTGAATTCATTGTCATCAAATAAAAGAGAATCTTCTGCAAACGACATGATAATGTTTGATATTTAACTGTAAAAATACAGTGAGCGGTAAAAAAATATGAATTATTTTTTTCTACGAGTTGTGCGCTTGCGATGTTTTCGACCGCCGAAATAAATAGTAGGACTTACACTCCTTGCTCGCCTTCTCCGCATACTGCTTGCTCTACGCGAAGACATACTGTGACGCCTAGGCGAAGCTTTAACAAAGCCTTTTTTGTTATATACCACCCTATTTAGAACCATTCTATGCAATGCTTCGGTATCTAGAAATAATACTAAAAATTCGTTAGAATTATCTTCATTTCGGGTTATATATCTTTCCCACAAACCTACAATAAAACGTTTTGCTTCTTCGAGACTATTTTTTGTAACTGTAGCTTTAAGTAATTGCAGTAAAGTTTGTCGTAGACGCTGCTCGTGACCTCTGCTAATGAGTGGGTCGGTTATAATATACCGATTCATAAATGCTCTAATATAGTTATTAGATTTACCGTATAGATGTTCTGCTATAAATTCTACCCAGTCCATTGTAAGTTCAGCAAGGGGTATATATCCCATTCTCCTAAATTCTTCTATATCTTGACTTACTTTTTCATAATCAATATTTATCAGTCTATCTCTAACTAGAGGAATAGGTTCTTCAGGTGAGCGGACACGCCGAGAATAAATAGGTAAAAAGGACACTGCTCCACTATTATCAGGAAGATATCGATGTTCGTAAGAGCTAGGCTCTATATATACTATATTTGAAGCCATTATTTAATAATTATTTAATAAATATATAGTAATACTATAAAAAATAATATAATATATTTAATAATAATATAATAATATTTAATAATAATATAATAATATTATACTAATAAAAGTATAATGCAATATATGAAACTTACAAAAGACATGTCCAATCCAGTTCGTGCAGTTGCGGTATTCAACGACAAAAAAATAAATGGAGTTGTTCATTTCACGGAAGAGCCATCCAAGTCGCGTATACGCATCGATGTATCAATAACTGGGTTGAAATCATCAGGGTTGCATGGTTTTCACGTTCATGAGTGTGGAGACATGAGTGATTCGTGTGAAAGTATGTGTGCACATTTTAATCCTTATAATAAAACACATGGATGTCCAGGCATGAAAGACCGTCATGTGGGCGACTTAGGAAACCTTAAAACAAACGCAAAAGGGGAAGCAAAGTATACTTTTTATGATGATTTTATTAGTTTGCGTGGAACAAAGTCAAATATTATTGGTCGTGGGTTAATTATTCATGCTGATGAGGATGACTGTGGATTAGGGGGGCAACCAGATAGTTTGGTAACGGGACACGCGGGAAAAAGAATCGCGTGCGCAGTTATCGGATATGCATCTCCAATAAAAAAGTAAAATATTCAAATTGCGCCATGCACATATTTTATCGAATATAAAATGATGGGTCAATAACGCGTTTTGCTCCGTATGTAAGTTTGTCAGTGTCATATTCATTGATGCGTCTTTTTTCTAGTTCACCGTCGCTGTTGCTAAAAACGATTGCTTTAATATTTAATTTTTTCATACGAAGGGTGCAGTGAAAACATGGTGCAGATTCGGCCATTTCACCACTTCGCGAACGCCGTACAATATAAAGAACCAATTTCTGGACAATTTTGCGAGACAGTTCCATGATACATAGTTTGTGGAGGACGGATATCTCGGCGTGAGCGCTACAACATTTGCGAAAGTGTAGTAGTCCGTCCTTGGAATGAGAGCGTATATTATTACAACCTTTTGCTACGACTTTACCATTTAAAACGGCGATACATCCATGCTGCATAAGAAGTGTAGATTTTGACGCTTCATCCAAAGCAATGCTTGCGAACCGGTGGTCCTTGTTGCTGATGTGTCGATGTCGATACACTTGCGCCATCAATGGTGAATATTCTGAGTCAGAGGAGTCACTTGAGATTGGGTTTGAGACAGAACTAATAAATTGGTCACAGTTTTCAAATTTTTCATGAATAGGGGAAGCTGTATTCTCTTTTGTTTTTTTATATGAATACATAGTTGTTAACTTTTTGTTATATCTTAGATTATATAACAAAAAACGGTTCAATTTCTTTTTTTAAATAAATATATAAAATATTATTTAAAAAAGGAAAATAAGAATAAATAAGAATAAATAAGAATAAATAAGAATAAATAAGAATAAATAAGAATAAAAATAATTTTCAGCTAATCTTCTTTGAAGGAGTCTCGTTTGAAATAAGGTAGATAGAGTTCTCAGTAACGATAATGTACTCAGTCTCGACCTTGTAAATATTTGCAATTGGGCTTGTGTACTCATCCTCACTCTTTACAAGAAGCTTTTCGCCGGATTCGCGAACACCGATGATAATGGACTTATCAAGAGATGCTGTCCAGTAATCCATCATAACGGGTTTATCCTGAACAATCGCCAGTTTACAACTATGTTGCAGACAAACGTTAGATGGAAGACGGTAAGCAGACTCACCGGTTTTTCCACCTGAAGAAGAAGAAGAAGAAGAAGAAGAAGCTTGAGACTGACCTCCAGATTGCTGATTTTGACTTGCCGAACTCATATTATATAATTAACAAATTTAATAATCTTTAAATACTTATTAATAAAAAAACATATATTAATTAATTAAAACTAGTTTAAATAAATAAGTTAATTAAAAGTCTTATTTACATTTATTTAAATCAACTAAATCAACTAAATATCCTCAACAACATTAATAACTTTGCGACGTAGTTTAACATTTTGTTTTTTAGGTTGAATAATATTCAACTGGTTCCCAATTTCAGGATATTCTACTTCTAGTAATTTTTTAAGAAAGCCGTATATACAGTGTAGTACATTTTCATCGCATCGTCCTACGATAAGGACGCTTCCTGTTCTAAAAATCATAAACGATATTTCGTATGCTTTATCAATTTCGTTTGCTGGAGGGTGTTGTCCTGTTTGATTTTCTATACCTGGTATATAATAAAACTTACTTTGAATACCTGGATAAGAACATGCATCATAGTTGCTATTTATACGATATTTATATTTAAGGATATTGTAAAGTCTATCGCGATTAATAAAGTAGCCGCAATTGAAGTTTGAGTTAATAAGAACGGTTTCACATTTGTCATGGATGAAGTCAATATGTGGACCAACGATTGGTTTTAATGTAGCTATAAGAAGATTTAAAACTTGGGTAAGCGACTCGTCTGTTTGAATTCCAGGGATTTCTAATTTTCCAGTATTAAACACTTTTATATGCATTTCTTTAAAACCTTCACCTGACTGGTCGCGAATTCGCATAATAAGCACGAAACAATTGAAAAATGCGCGCTTTAATTTGCACCGATAGTTTAGAATATCTTTTTTACAAAGACCGACATTGATTTTGAGCTGAACTTTAAATTTGATTCTTCCTTCTGGGTTATCAATATGTTCTATTTCTTGTTCTTGGTAATATTTTTCATGTTTCAACAACTCTCTTATTTCTTCTAGTTCTTTCGGGTCGGTCGTAGAAACCTTAATTTGTTTTTTAATAATACACTGATTGGGAGTCGAATATTCAGAAACAGGAATATTCCAAAATACCTTTTTGATATCAATCGGTTCATTCAAGTATGAGATTTTTGTTTTAGTGGATATATATATGTTACTACAAACCGGTTGCTGTGCTTCACCACTAACCGTCGCATTTACTATACTTGGTATTTTACTATCATAATCATCCAACTCAACATCTTCGAGTTCTTCAAGCTCACCAATGTCACCAAGCTCGTCGTCACTAATGTTGGTACTGTGTTTTGCCTTTATAGTATTTTTTTTTGAATGGATAGTATTTTCTACAATTTTCAACGATGACACATTTATTGTTTTTTTTGAATGTTTTGGTTTCGACAATCCAGGTAAAGGCGTAGGTGGAGATGGAGATGGAGGTCCAGTATCAACACTAGTAGGCAACTTTAAAACCGCATTAGTTTTATCATTTGTATCAATAATTGCCGTATATGAAGTCATAGTCGAATCCATATTTTTTTGATAAGAATTAGTAACATTATTTTTAGCACTATTTTTTTCATTTGATAGGATAATTGCTCCTTGTGATAAGAAACTTTCCCATTCGTCGTCAACAGCAGACATGTCGCGTGTTTGACAAATTTCTATATATCTATTTATTTCTATTATTTTCTTTAAGTTATTTCAATTATATATTTTTTAAAACAATATAGAGAAAATAAATAAATATAGTTATTCAGTTATTGCGAAACTACGCATTATTTTGTGTAAAAAATATCTTCAACTTGTAAATAATATAGTTTAAAAGGTGTTCTGTTTTACAATCTTGTACATGCATAATATTTTCAATATTATATAAAAATTCTGTTGTTATTGGATAGTTTCTTATTATATAGTTCAGGTAATTTTTTATTATATTTTTTGGTTCTATATTATATTCCCTGCTTATTTTGTTAATTTTTTTTAGTATAGAATCTATTTTTATGCTATTTGCGCTGTTTGTGCTGTTTGTATTTTTTGTAGTTTTTTTAAAATATTTTGTTAGTTGAACCCATAACTCATTTTTAATAATTTTACATTCATGTATAAGGTCTTGGTTAGATTGCATATAGTTTATCATACTTCTAATATCAGACATAAAATGTTTTTGGATAGATATTAAAATATCATCTTTAATTTTAAGATTTTCATTTTGATTTATTTTTTTTAAAAATTTCAGTATATCATTTTCAGGAAGCTGATTAAACCGCATTCGTACAAACTCAGTTTGAAGCGACTCATCAATACGACTAATATAGTTACAAATAAGACAAAATCTTACATTGAAATTATTATTATAATTGTTTAATAAATATCTGAGCGCTATTTGTGCGGTTTTTGTCATATAATCTACTTCGTCTAAAATTACAAATTTCATACCATCTCCAAATAAAGATTTCGAATTTACAAAACTATTTATTTGGTTTCGTATAATATCAATTCCTCTTTCATCTGACGCATTTAAATGAATCATTAATCCCTTATTTTTAAGATTCATCTTTTCTTGATAAACATTTACCAAGTTGATAATAGTCGTCGTTTTACCTGTACCTGGCGGACCATAAAATAATAAATTGGGAAAGTAGTTATTATCTATTATATTTTTCAATAATGTTTTATTTAATGGGTCCAATACAATATCTTCAAAACACGACGGTCGGTATTTCTCTACCCATGGTGTAGAATTTTTCAAAAAGTCACTATTATTAGTTCCTGTATTATTTTGAGACTGCATGGGTAATAAAATATGTGTATTTGTCTTAACTGGTAAAATATTTATATTCGAACTTATTATTACATTTTCAACAGCAGCTTCATTTTTTGAACAACTTTGTGTACCAGTGTCCCATTCGTTCTCTTGTATTATGTTATCATGTTCTTGGTTAATAATAGCGGTATCTGTATCTGTATCTGTATCTGTATTTACCTTTTTATAAAATGAATATATTGTCTTACATTCTTTTTTAGACTTATTAATACTATTATCTAAGTTGGAAGTTTTAGTTTTTACTATGGTTACCATATTTTAAAATTTGCTTTATAATTGTTTATTTTTTAGTTTTAATAAGTTTTTTTTATAAATATAATTGAAACAGTATAATATATATAAATGAATAATACCGATTTATCGCATACGTATTCTTTTATACCCGAACATAATATACAAAGTACAAAAATGAATTCTTCTTCCTACGCCGCTTCGTCTAACAACGTCAGTCTAAAACCAAACAATGAAGGATATTTAGAATTAATTCTCGGTCCAATGTTTTCAGGTAAAACATCCACACTGAAAAAAATATACGACCAGTGCATGTATTGTAATATTCCTGTTATGGTTATTAACTATGAAGCCGATAACCGGTACTGTGATGCTTCGTTTATGTCTACCCACGACAAAATAATGATTCCATGTGTTAAAGGGGTATCTATTTTAGAAATTTTGGAACAAAATAAAGAAAAAGTAAGTGAATCAGAAGTCATATTGATTAATGAGGGGCAGTTTTTCAAAGACATAGATACCGTAATTCATCTGGTTGAGAATTTACACAAACGTGTTTATATTTGCGGGCTAGATGGCGACTTTAAGAAAAATAAAATTGGTTCTTTGCTAGATTTAATACCACACTGCGACAATGTTTATAAACTTAAGTCGCTTTGTAGCGAATGCCGCAATGGTAAATCCGGACTTTTCAGTTATAGAATTACAGATGAAACACACCAAGTAGTAATAGGTGTAGAAAACTATAAACCGGTTTGTCGTGCATGTTTTGAAAGACTTTCAAACACTAAGAGTTAAAATAAAACATATATTAAAACTATTTAAATTCGTCTTTTTAATTAGAGTATATATCATTTAATATGAATGCTAACACTAACACTAACACTACTACTAATCCTAATAATGACTCTAACACTGTAAATCCTGCAGTTATTGTTGAAAAGAAAAAAAGAGGAAGAAAAAAAACTATAAAGACTGATGTTGTTTTGCCGAATCCATCGAGCGATGATACGGCATCCACTGTTACTGAAAAAAAAATAAGAAAAAGGAGATCTAAAAAGAACATGGCTCTTGCTAATGCTGGTATAAATAGTATTGAAAGTACAGATTTAATAATAGAAGTAGTTCCTGGCGTGAAAGTAAGAAAGCGCAGAGTATGTAAGTCTAAAAATAACAAAAATGGTGAGATAAACACTGATACAAATGTAATAATAGATTCGACCAATCCGGAGACACACCCACCTGAAGAAAAAGTGGTTAAAAAAAGAGGTAGAAAACCAAAGGGCGGAAAAATTATTACGCAAAAACTAGAAGAAAATAATAATAACAATGAAATACCTAACATTATTTTACATTTAAAGTGCTCTCTTAATGATATTAAAAGTAAAAATAGTGATAATCAGAATTGTGAGGAATTAGAACAGAGTGAAATCCAAAGCTATAATAACTCGTCACAACTAAAGGGTAGTGATATTTTTATTAAAAATGCTCAATCGAATACAGAATCAAAAAATTTATCTAGCGCTGCAGCACCTATTCCGGCATACAATGATAGTTTGTCACATTTATTTAAAGTATATAATCCTGCGGTTATATCTGCAGATTCAGAAAACAATGAAACAAACACAAACATGAACACAAACATGAACACGAACATGCACACGAACATGCACACGAACATACACACGAACATGCACACGAACATGCACACGACTGCGTCTGTTACAAGTTCTAGCAATGAAATTTTAAACCAGAGAACCGGTTTGTTCAACAGTGTATACTCGCCGGATATTAACTTGTATAGCAATGAGTATGATGACGGTGATGACGGAGATAGTGTAACAGGGACATGTAAAAATGAAAAGGAAATATGGCGAAAAATAAATCAACTAAAAGTCAGTTTTCATAAAAGCGATATTTGTAAAAGTATTGGAGGTACTCAACGTTCTGCGTGTTTTTGGTGTACATGTGAATTTGATTCTCCTGCAATCTACATACCTAAAACATTAACAAAGGACGTATATAATGTATATGGTTGTTTTTGTTCACCAGAATGTTCAGCGGCTTTTCTTATGAATGAAAATATTGATACTTCTACAAAGTTTGAAAGATATCATCTATTGAATTTGCTTTATGGAAAAATATATAAATATGAGAAAAGCATTAAAATTGCACCGAATCCTTTTTACCTTTTGAATAAGTTCTATGGAAATCTTACTATACAAGAATATAGAAAGTTATTTCAAAGTGAGCAGATGATATATGTTGTAAATAAACCCCTTACACATATTTTACCTGAACTGTACGAAGACAATAATGACTTTCTTCTTAACAATAAAATTATACCAACAAATTCTGTGAATATCAAAAAAAATAAACCATTAAAGAGTAATATTATTAATAATGCTTTTGGTATTACATCTAGTGGTAATTGAAGTGTTAATAGTAGTATTAAAAGGTGTAAATTATGATTATTTATAATAGTCATAATTTAAGTTTTATTATAAAGGAAACTACTCTTGTTGTTGTTGTTGTTGTTGTTGTTGTTGTTGTTGTTGTTGTTGTTGTTGTTGTTGTTGTTGTTGTTGTTGTTGTTGTTGTTGTTGTTCCTGCAACTCCTTTGCTTTTTTCTGCCTTTCTAAAAATTCATTGTATCTCTTTTCTTGTTCTTGTTTTTTCATAAAATTAATGGAAGCATTATCCATATATTCTCTAATAACGCCGTATCTTTTTTGATGAAGAGACTTTGAATTTTTTTCCTTTTCGCGTTCCTCACTTTTATCTACAACGCCCAAAAACTCTTTGATTACAAGAGTAATATCTCCTTTGTATTTTTCCAAACTAGCAATGGCCTCATCTCTTGTATACGTGGTTTGGTTCATGGTAATTTCAATAAATCTTTCATATTTTTGTTTTTGTAAATTAATATAATACTGTTTTATCAAATCTTGTTGTCTTTTTTGTTCAATATCGCTTTCAGTTAAAATTATATTTTTCTCAACGATAGTATCGTTTTCGATTACATTTTCGTTTACTTTTTCCTCATTTTCTTTTCCTGAATTTTCCATTAAATATATTTACTATATACTTATTTATTAAATATTTTTTAAATCATATTAAACGAATACCAATATTTATATATATCCATCTATCTATCGTATTTCCTAAACATTCAAATGCCTGAAGTCAAAGTAGAAAATACAACTACAAACTTTAAACATAATAAAATAGATATTTCTCCCATATTAAAAGATGTTGAACAGTGTATAAAATCAGGACTAGACGATAAATTGCAGTCATTTTTTTATGAGTTTGAAACATATGAAAATACCCATAATGAAGTTTTTAACTTAACTGTTGTAAAAAATTTAGTACGCCATAACCAGGTATTAACTCGTGTAATTAGTAAAAGTGTTTGTAAAAAGGAAGTTGATTGTGAAGAAGAGTTTGATAATGAAGATATTTTTTCTAAAAATTCAGAACTATTGCGTCTTAAACAAGAAATTCTTTACCTTAAAGATGAATTAAATAAATATAGAAAAATAAACAGTGAGCATGAATCGTCATCTATTAATCTTGAAATTAAAGAAAAAAATTGTAAATGTGTTTGTAACTGTAATAAAAGCGAAGATATTAGTATTGTAAATAAAATGTTATTGGGGCAAAATGTTAAAAATATTATTTTAAAAGAAAAGCAAAATAATGAATGCTATAAAAGTGATGTAAACGAGGAGGAGGAAGAGGATACTGAGGAAGAAGAGGTTGAGGAAGAAGAGGTTGATGAGGAGGAGGAAGAGGTTGATGAGGAGGAGGAAGAGAAAGAGGAAGAGGAGGAAGAAGAGGAGGAAGAAAAAGAAGAAGAGGAGGAAGAAAAAGAAGAAGAGGAGGAGGAAGAGGTTGATGAGGAGGAGGAAGAAAAAGAAGAAGAGGTTGCAGCGGTTGAAATACATTGTTGTAGCAGCGACAGCGATGAGGAAGAGGAAAAAAAGCAGGATGAAGAAGAAGAAGAAGAGGAGGAGGAGCATGAAGCTGTAAATGATGTCAAAGAAGACAAGGTAGCAGATGTCGAACAAGGCGCAGAGGAAGAGGAGGAGGAAGAGGAGGAAGAGGAAGAGGAGGAAGAGGAGGAAGAGGAAGAGGAGGAAGTTAAGTTACCAACTTTTCCGACAAAAAGTGAAATAGTTTCTAATATTACCGTGGATGATGTAGAGACGGAAACTGAAGAAGAGGAAGAAGAAGAGGTAGAGGAGGAAGAAGAGGTAGAGGAGGAAGAAGAGGTAGAGGAGGAAGAAGAGGAACTTTTCGAGGTAGAAATTAATGGTGTAATATATGTATCAAATGATGATGAAGATGGAAATATTTACTCGTATATAAATGAGGAAGTGGGAGATAAGGTGGGACATTTTAAAGACAAGAATGCGACTATTTTCGAGGGAAAAAATAAAGGAACATATGACAGAACAAAATGTAAGTTTGATTTGTAATTAAAGTATTGACCTATTAATAATAAAAATTTAATTATTTGTAAAACCAATATATTATGTTATATTTTTATAATATAATATAATATACAATAAATAAAATAAACAATGGTTTTAGAAAATGTATGCGCACCAGCACTTTTATATTTAGCATTTTCGATTATTCAAATAATTATTGATATGTATCGCGGCGATACAATACAGGCCTTTTTTAAGTTTATTGTCATGATAATTTTCACGATAGTTCTTAATGCAATATGTAGTAGCGGTATGACCATAATTTCATGGTTTATTGTTTTTATTCCTTTTATTTTAATGACTTATGTTACTACTATTTTGTTCTTTATTTTCGGAATTAACCCTTCAAAAATGAAACCATCCGATAAAAAGTGTTGGGAAACACAGTTTGGATGTTGCGGTGATGGTATAACTACAAAGGAAGACCCGTCTGGAAGAAGTTGTCCACAAATGCGGTTAGTAAATGTATTATCCGTATCAGAACCTACAGCGGCAAATAATAAAGATAGTTACTATTTATATCCTCAAGGCAGAAGTTCGCGTGACTATTCAATTGGTGGAGGAAGCGTAAGGACAAATAAAGGAACATGGAGAGACAATAATAAAGATAGTAACTATTATGACGCTAAGAGGTCAGAAAAATATAGAGACATGTTAAGAAGCAAAATTTCCCCAAAAGCTATGGATAGTAAGGAATTATATTGGAGGTCTAAGTTAAATAAATCCGACTGGAATGATGATAAAGAAATACAAGATAAAATAGCAAATGTATCTACACCAGCTGCGCCTGATTCACAAGATAAATCAATGCTAAGTTTTCTACTTCCACTTTTATTGGCTATGTCACCTCAAGCGGGAGCAGCAGCAGGGGCACAAGCAGGAGGAGCAGCAGGGGCACCAGTAGGAGGAGCAGCAGGAGGAGGAGCAGCAGGAGGAGGAGCAGCAGGGGCACCAGTAGGAGGAGCAGCAGGAGGAGGAGCAGCAGGGGCACCAGTAGGAGGAGCAGCACAACAAAATTATCCAACAGGAACATTTGCTGACCTTGCACGTATTGCAAGAGAACAAGCAGCACAAGCATCAACACAATCAGCAGCACAAGCAGCACAAGCAGCAGCACAACAAAATTATCCGACAGGAACATTTGCTGACCTTGCACGTATTTCAAGAGAAAGTAACCAAGCACAAGCGAGTTTTTCAAATATGCTTGGGTCTCTACAGACAGCAGCACAAGCACCCGTACAAACATCTTCATCCGTACCACCAGCACCAGTACAAACAAATTCATCCGTACCGCCTGCACCAGTATCCGCGACTAGATAGTAAACATTTTAAAATTTAGTATATTTATTTTATAATATCGTTAAACGCAAATATAATATTTATGTAAAAGATTTAAACATATATAAATATTATAATACACAGTTACAAATAGTATTTACGGAAATGAAAAGTCACAATAGTACTTACTTATCTCCCACCAACGAACAAATGGATGTTACATTTTTTAACTACTTTAGCACAGTTGCTTTAGGGCTAATGTGTTACTCATTTTTTAACCCTGGATTTGTTTTTGATATGTCGCTATTTCTAGCATACGGGTTTGCAAGAACCGTGATAACTGGTTGTGACGTATATAATCAATATATTTATACGCCATATAGAAAACATATTAAGAAGCCCCTTATGGAAATTTTGAATATAGATAACGGACTTTATGAAGTAGAGATTGTAAAAAATGGACGAATTATTCATAAGTTTAAGACAATGTCAGATTTTATTAAGTACCGTCCTATTAAATTTATTAACGAGGATAGTGAAGATTCGGGCTCGGACTCCGGCTCAGAATCAGGCTCGGACTCCGGAACAGAAAAGAATGAGTCAGAGCAACAACCGCGACCACTACAGAGGTCACAGTCACAATCACATATAGATTCAGATATCAAAGTCGAAATACATGTAGATGCTGACCTTACACATGAAAATGTTGACATTCACAAAGTTGAACCTGATGCCGAACAGTCAGTCAATAAAGGTGAAGGTGAAGGTGAAGGGAATGATAATGAAGAAGTCGACACCGAAGACGCAACTGATACTGATGACTCGGGTGATGATAATCTTATTCTAGACCCCAGTGAATATGACTTCGTTCTAAGGAATATTTATTTTGAAGACGACACTGTAAATACACCATTCGGTTACTGTTTGAAATACGAAACATTCCGCAAGTCTGATATGAAACCAGAACAGTATGAATATGAAGAAGTCAAAAATATGGTCTCTAAACGAAGATTTATCGGAATACATCTTAAGACAGAAGAAAATGACTATGTTATTAATTTGACAAATCCGGTAAATTATTATCTTGTAAACAATACAATTCTAGATTACTCATTTCTTAAAATGTACCTTTTTAATCGTTATAATGTTAGTTTAGGAAATACTTATAAACTGTCATGCATTGACAATTTTATTGAAATGTATAATATCGAACAGGGTAAGAAGTTTTTTGTCAATAACAATATGTTTAAGATAGTAGATGATGAAACATACAAAGTCGATGATGAATCCGTTTCTACCGAAGCTTCTGAACACGAAGATACAGTAAAGCCAACACAAGACACAAGTGATGCTTTAACAGAGGCAGATATTGAAATTGTTGAATGTGACTATAACTATAACACTCAGTGAAGAAAGCATAAAATAGAAAAGTGAAAGTGAAAGTTACATAAATAAATTTAACAATTAATTAATAAATAAATAAATAAAGTATATTATAAACCTATATAGAAATATATGTTTATAATATATCATAATGGTTGATAGTGATACTCATAATTCTCCTATTGTATTGAAAATGAATAGCGACACGAATACATTAGACGAAAAATCCAGCGAATCCAATAATTTACATAAATTATCTGATACATGGATATTATGGGCACATCTTCCACACGATACCGACTGGAGTATTAAAAGCTACATTAAAATATGTTCTTTTAATACTGTTGAAGAGACCATTTCCATTATAAACGTACTCCCTGCAAAACTAGTTACAAATTGTATGTTATTCATAATGCGCGAAGGTATAACCCCAACGTGGGAAGACCAGCGCAATCGCAAAGGTGGCTGTTTTTCGTATAAAATAAGCAACAAAGATGTTTCGCAGGCATGGAAAGAACTTACTTATGTTCTGGTAGGTGAATCTATGGCCGATAATAAGTCAATACTCCCTCTTATTAACGGTATAACTATTTCCCCGAAGAAGAATTTTTGTATTGTCAAAGTATGGTTGGCGAGTTGTGAGTTTAGGGATTCTAGTGTAATTAAAGAGCTACATGGAATCTCATCTCATGGTTGTTTGTTTAAAGAACATATGCCCGAGTATTAAAATAAAATAAAATAAAATAATAATATTATATCAATGCTAATAACATTACACATTGATATAATAGTAACACAAAACATAAAACCTAAAACATAATACCTAATGCCTTTGTTTCTTATTTACGAAGAAGGTAAAGGAGAAAGCGCAAGCTTAACCTCACCCAAACTTGCAACATAATATTTAATAACTAGAGGCAAGTCGTTTTCCAAATACATTTCGATTTGGCTACAAAGATTCGTGCATTTGATAAAATAACTCAAGTTTTTCAGAGAGAACTCACCTTGAATAATTTTACTTGTCGACTGTTTCTGAATAAATTTCATGCTTTCATCTGATTCTACTCGCCGCACCTCTGCTGTAGCAAATTGCCCCGAACATTTGAAAATAAGCTCATTGCCTACCGACTTAATCTCCAGTTTCTCCGACAAATATGATAAATCGCGAATAATCTTTTGAAAATCAGCCGAAGGCAAATTGATTACCGAGGAAAATACGACATTTGGCTCCTCCAACTCCTCAGAGTCCGGCTCAATTAGTCGCAACTTTTGTGTCTTACATTGCTTAATGTCTCCATTTTCAAACTTAAGTCCCAGATGAGATACAATACCATCATTGTAATCTTTCTTCTCAATATATATCGTCAATGTATCATCGTTGTCAATAGAATTAATAAGCTTAAACAAATGAAACATGTTAACACCTATGATAATCTTCTCCTTATCACACTCATATAGCTCAAAATTCTCGGCAGCTAGATGCAAATGCGCCAACATAGTATGCGACTTGTCCATATTGATAATACGAATACCATCCTTCTTAAATGTAATATTTGTCTCTAATAAAATATCCTTTAGCGCCGTCATTAGTGTCCTAAATGGCGCAATCTGAACAGTCTTGATTGTAAGAACATTATCTGGATTACTCATCCTTAGTTTATATATATCTTATTTTAACATAAATCTTTAAATAGTTATGACTATTATTAAAAATATACAAATAAAATATTATTTAAACATTATTAATTAAACATTATTAATTAAGAATAATAAATTATATATATATACACCTAATACATATTTTTATGAATACAGCCCCTAACATAACAACACCTACATTATTACCACCTAATTTATTATTATCTACACCTCCTGTTGCTAGTCCTCTCCAAACTTCATCACCTGCATCACCGCTTACTGCATCACCGCTTACTGCATCGCCGCTTACTGCATCGCCACCTGCATCACCACTTGAAACGCCAAATGCATCGCAAAAATTTTCGTCACGTTCATCTATTAATATAGAAAATGGAAAAAGAATTGATGGAGTCGATGAACACGGTTTCATATATATTACTGTAAAAGGAAACGCAGAAAGTAGAGGATATGCGCAAGGATTTTTACTAGCAGATAGAATTGTAAAATTTATAAGAACATATGCCTTCTTTCTTTGGACTGAATATGGAAGAGATATTACATTTTTTACTAAAATGATAAAAGACTTATTTGGTCCTATCGTTTTAGAACAGTACAATGAATACTACTTGGAAATGACAGGTATTGCACGCGGTGTATTAGATAAAATGTCAAAATTACAAACTAAAAAAGACAAAGACGAATATTTCACAGAAGGAGCCATTGAAGTAAACAAAATAGTTTTGCCCGCCGACTCACATCTCGACTATAGTAACCTAGCTTATAATAACCCATCACAAGAAGAAAAAGATAAATACACGAAAGAAGGAAAAATATTAATAAATATGAATTTTGATATAATTTTTCTTTTAAATTGTGTTGTATCCGTAGACTATGTATATGCTAAATTAACAGATATTTTTAATAGTAATAAATCTCTCAAATCTTCATCTATTTATAAAGAATATTTTAGAAGTTTACAACCCGTAGCCGCATCAACAGAGTCAAGTGGAAAGTCAAGTAATTTTTTTAGTTTATTCGGTAGAAAAAAACCAGCTGCGAGTGTAGAAGGAGGAGCTGATAGATGTAGCGCATTTATGGCTGTAGGTGATAAATATGTAGCAGGAGGAGGAATTATATGTGCCCATATTACATTCGATAACTTTGTTATGGGACAATTTGATAATATTATTTTATTCATGGATACATCAGTCGCGGGTACAACTGAAAAACCGTCTTACAATATACTTATGCAAACTTTCCCCGGTTCGATATTCAGTTCAACTGACTTTTTTGTTACATCAGCAAAAATGATGGTAACGGAAACTACCATTGGTGGATTTAATGCATTTGAGCTACACGCTCCATCATGTGTTCGTTGTCGTAAAGCAATGCAATATTCCGGAACACTAGATGAGTATGTTAAAAATCTTAGAGAAAATAATTCCGGTGACTATGCAAACACATGGTATGTTGGTCATACGTTAAGCAAAGATTCTAAGGGTAAAGAACGCCCTGAAATTATGAGAATTGAATTAGGTCTTAGATATGTTCATGTTGAAAAAAAGACAAATGGATATTTTATCGGGTTTAATGCCTGTTATGACCCACGTATTCGTAATCTTGAATGTAAAAATGATGGTTTTTTTGATATACGCCGACATTCCGGTGCACGTCGTGTTACCTTAGATATGAAAATTAAAGAATATACTGAGGGCATTAAACGAATCTCCGCTACCGAAGCACAGTTAATAATTTCTAGTCACTGGGATATATACTTAGAAAAAGAAAACCCATGTTCGCGTACTATATGCTCTCATTATGAACTCGATAAACGCGAATATATTTCTCAAGAAAGTAGACCAAAACCATACCAACCACGAGGTTCAGTTGACGGAAAAATATGCTCTAGTGACCTATGCAATAAAATGCAGTTTTTGGCGCGATGGGGAAATGCGTGTGGAATAGATTTCAAAAAGGATGACTTTTGTAACCTTCACGCACAATGGGAATACCAGCGCGCTTATTTGGAAGATAGGTTAAGAAAACCATGGGTGGTTTGCACCGAAGTGAATATAAAAAACCCAAATGCTGTTATGAGCACAGCAATAAAAGTGTATGATTTTTCTACTGGTAGTGCTATAGGTAGCACTAGCGCTAAAGGTAGCGTAAGTACAAATGCAACCATTAGTAAACCACTTTCTCCTGTTACTTCTCCTGTTACTTCTCCTCTTCCTGCCGTTCCTGCTCTTGCTCCTGCTATATCTTCACCTCTTCCTGCTGTTGCTCCTCTTCCTGCTCCTGCTATATCTTCACCTCTTCCACCACCTATACTTTCCTCTTTATCATCTCCGAAACTTACACTTATGTCTAATCCTACTACTACACATAAGCTAGTTAAACAACATGAACCGATAAATAATAATAGTATATCATATGATGATGATTTATTTGCCGGTGTTGTCGGAGGCTCACACAAACTGTCACAAGAATTTGATAATAATAAAGAGTTAAAAGAATTTAATAAAATGTTTAAAAAACAAAACAGAAAAAGTTATAAGTCAAAGAATTCCAATACAAGAAGAAATAAAAAGAACGATAAATAACGACTAACGATAAATAATATAATATAATATATTAAACAGTGCATTATATTATATATACATATACATACACTACCATGCAACCATCTACACTACCAGTAATCATACACGATAAAGATAAAGATAAAGATAAATGTTCCCCCAAACTTGGACCAAAAACCGATCCTATAACAGAGTGCGAAGAACTGGTAACTATTGTAAAAGAATTATACAGTAAGTACCTAGAGGATGATTATGCTCGTACCGCATTAGTATCCCATATAAAGAACACACTTCCGTCTTTGTTACAACAAAAATGTGATGCTAGGGTTCAGCGTGAAGAGCGTCGCAAAACCCTCGAAGAAACATCGGAAGAATTTATTCGTGAGTTTATCAATAGTTCTTCTTATTATTATAATCAAAATATCGACCTCTTTTTTGTATACCATAACAACACATATAAGATAATAAACGAGGATGAAATCGAACACGAGATTAGAACGACAATTACCGACCAACAAAATGCCGAATTATCTACCTGGAAGTATAAAATTAAAAACCAGGTTATTAAAAAGATAAAAGAACGAGACCTTCTAACGTCTATTCCAGAATCAGAAACAATTCAGCGCGTATTAAATGCACTGACTCCTTTCGTATTTAAGAATAAAGATAGTGCAAAATATTTTCTCACCATTATTGGAGATATTCTTCTTAAAAAAAATACACATACGTATTTTATTTCAACCAAGGCGAAACAATTTATTAGCGAACTTGGCGAAGAAAGTTATGCTCTTTTCGGTACATCAAATATGATGAATCATTTCAAGTTTAAATTTTATGAGCATAAATACGAAGATTGTCGTCTGATTGATATTGTTGAGAATGTTATTTCATTTCCTTTTTATACACATAACGAGGGTTTGAAACATGCTGCGGGGCACAATGGACTCGGACATTCGTCATCTTCTTCGTCTCTTTCAAGTCTTGTAGGTGGTATGGGCATGGGCATGGGAATGGGTATGTCATTATCCATGTCAAATAGTGGAATATCTACTCCGAAAACACCGACAACACCGGGCCATGGTCATGGTCATTCACACACACACTCTGCAAATATTATTCAAAAACAAAGCATGCTTGATTTATTTTGCGTAGCGGCACACTATTCGTCACGGTTTAATAGTGCTGACTTATTTATAGAAAAAACATGCAAAGACCGTACTGTAAAAGAACAGGCTTTTTATTTGAAAAATACAACCGACGATGGTATTCTTTCACGCTTTATTTCATCGACAACAGAGCCCTGCAAAGGTGTACATATTACGTGGAAAAATATGCTTTACCTTTGGAAAATCTTTATAGAAGAAGAGAAAATCCCTAATGTTTTTTTCACGAGTGTTCTTAAAAAACATCTTATGAAACGACTTGAGTATTCATGCGAACATATCCATGCAAGTGTCGTTGCAAGTATTGGCGGAGGTGGTATAGGAGATATGGGAGGGCTGGATATAGGAGGCACAGGAGATTCAGGAGAAATTGCCGAAGTAAATACAGAAGTGAATATAGAAGTGAATACAGAAGTACTGGATAATAGAGAGATGTTTTTAAATATTACGAGCAAACATTTACCGCTTGTTGGGAAATTCATGTCATTTTGGAACGAAAATATTAGATGTAATCATACGGAAATCGAATTAGAAATAGATGAATTGTCGACACTGTTTTTAAATCATGGAAATGTTTATCATGGAAACCAGAAAAATATTCAGACAATTACGGACCAGACAATTTTAGGATTTATTCGCCACTTTTTGCC
>Ga0315284_10004586_pt1 | contig 19618 bp, 18 predicted proteins | sample YL17G09_16_MG_FD_203696 | JGI IMG/M metagenome (GOLD analysis project Ga0315284, IMG submission 203696) | Sediment microbial communities from Yellowstone Lake, YNP, Wyoming, USA - YL17G09_16 | ecosystem: Environmental > Aquatic > Freshwater > Lake > Sediment | place: USA: Wyoming | collected... | reverse complement strand
GAGGAACCAGTTCAGGTTAGCCGATACGGCTTCCATCAAGGCTTGCGGTCGCGTCATAGCGCACCTCCCTGTGCGATAACGAGTTATGGAATACTGGACCTATCCCATACATCGTCACGCACGGGGTTTGCGCCGGAGCCATTCACCCCTTGGAAAATCACCTTTAAAAAAAGCCCTCAGTTTGAGAATGGGAACTTGTCGCTGTGGTTTACCGCGGATAACTCCACCAGTGTTTGGCAAGCGGTGGTGGACGGCAAGGGCGACGGCACGATGGCGATCAACCTGGCCGACGAGGGCCGGATCGGCTCGACAGTCTTTATGCGGGGCAGCGGGGCCGGACTGGGCCTGCTCCAGACCAACGCCGGGGTCGCGGAATACGCCAATAACGTTTACTCGGAGTCTGGAGGGTGGAGCTGTCCGGTCATCTACGCCGACCGAAGCTATCAGCTCCAGGCCATGCCGGCCAACCCCACCGTGGGGGGAGGGACGCGCAAGATCAAGAACGTGGAGCTGAATAACACCTCCGGCGATTCCGCCATCGCCTTCGGCGGCAACGGCCTGTGGTTGCGGACCAACAACGGATGCATCATCGAGGGCGAGAAGCTAATACTGGGCGACAGCGCCGGGAGCAAGACCGTCTTCGTGAACAACGGAAACTGGACCGACGACCTGGCCGGACATCGGTACATGGGCGGCGTGAACAACCTGAACATCTCAATGAACGAGGCGCGATTCACTGGAGACGCCGGCGGCGTGGGCATCGCTGACGGGTCGCCCAATAAGGATCAGACGCTGATCAAGAAAGGCGCGGGGGTCCTGGCCCTGGGCGGAAACAACGACTGGCAGGGATACGCGAGGATCGAAGCGGGCGTCCTGCGTTTCCAGGAACAAACGGTGCCTATCCGGTGGCAGCCGGATCCGAATCCTCCTGTCCCGGGTCCCGCAACAATCACGGTCTACCCCGACGCCGGGTTTGGCTGGGGCAGCCCCACCGGACAGTTCCCGGTGTGGGACTGGAGCGTGGATGTCCCCGGGACGGTGGCCGGCCAGTCCGGGGCCTTCTGCATCGATACCACGGAGTACACCCGGCCTGTCAACTCCGATCTCTCATCTGACCTATCGAGGCTTCGTTTGGGCTCCAGCAGTCGGGAAGGGGGCAGGATCATAGCCCCGGCCACGGTCAAACCCTATGTGGAGGAGGGTAAGCCCAGTTGTTACTACCTGGGCGGGGGCGGCGGCACACTGAACATAGATGTTACGCTCCTGGACTTCACCAACCATCCCGACTACGGCGGCATAGGGCCGACTTGGTTGGAGATGGGCACGACCGGGCAGCTCCTTCCCGGCCGGGTCGTCCTGAATTACCCCACCACCTATACGGGGCGCACGGACATCCGGGCCGGGACACTGGAACCCAACGATTTTCTGTCGCTGTACTGCACCTCCCAACTCAACGTCCGCACGACGTGCACCGCATTCGACGGGGCCTTCCACAATGTGGTTTCCCCGTTTTCATTCGCCGGCCCCGGCCAGTTGCTGCTTCAGCCCGGCATGATCTTTATGCGCAGCACTGGCTCCCCCATTAAACCCCAGCTTTATGGGGGCGCTGTCGGCTGGACGGGAGACAAGACGCTCGACAGCCTGGACGACGTGGGCAAGTACGCCGGCACGCTCTCGGTGAGCATGGACCCGAGTCAGTGTAACGAACAGGATACCTATCTCCTGCACCTGGGCGGGGAGTACAGCGAGGGCACGATGACGGTGGCGCCCACCTTCGTAATCACCGACAACGTCGCAACGCCGGTGGCGCTGGTCAAGAGTGGCACAGGCAGCATCCTGGACCTGACCGCCTGCCCAATCAACACCTACACGGGCGGGACGGCCATCATCGGGGGCAAGGTCATCGTCAGTGAGCCCAACCAGGTGGGAACAGGGCCAATCCTCGTCGCCAACGGCGGCCGGCTACACGTCACCGAGTCCGGGACCTACGGCAACACGCTCAGGTTCATCACCGAGGGGACGCCCAGCCAGCTCATGTGCAACGGCAGCGTGGTCGAGGTTGATGAGAGTCGCACCGCTACGTTCACCGGGCGGGTCAAGGTCCGCCACCGGCTCCAGGGTGGTGTGTCAGGTTCCGTGGAGACGGTTTTCGAGAAACTGGGCCAGGGAACGATGTTCCTGGACTACCGGGAGAACGGGCAGCCGGCGGCGTACCCCTCCGACCTCAATAACGTCTGGGGCGTGAAGCTGACGGAGGGGCTGCTCAGCACCAATCAGTTGTGCTTCTTGGAGGACGCCCGAACCGGAGGATACCTGGTCTGTCTGGGCGGAGACATGGAGGTGCGCCCGACCCCGGTTCCGCTGGAGAACTACAAGGACGCATGGCAGGACTACGGCTTTGCGGGGTTCGTGTCGTTCAAGGATACCGTAAGCAAGATCACGGTCCAGGATGGCAACGATGCCCTGTTCCGCGTGTGCAGTTGGGCCGTCCCCAACGAGATCATGGGAACGGTGATCTTCGACATCCCCGAGGGCGACACGGACGGCAGCAACAACCGCTTCCACCTCCGCTGCGGTCACGTGGATAACTTCCTACAGTACCAGGCGCGCGGCACGGGCACGGTGGACGTGCGCGGGGGCACGGTGCTGCTGACCAGCGACGTTGGCGTCCGGGTGCTGCCGCAGGAGGCTGGCTTCACGATCAAGCTCAACGGCGGGCGATTCAACGGCATTCCCGAGGCGGACCTCAACGGCAACCTCATCATCAACGATCTGGACGCCGGCGGCACCGCGCAGGTGGACGGCGCGGAGGCGCAGTGGGATTGGGATGGGCCTCTGAGTCCGACGGTCTGGACGATTGGCGGGACGGGCACGACAAGTTGGGGAGGCACCCTGGAGAAGGTCGGGGACGGCCAGGTGATGTTCGCCCGCTGTCTGGGTACCCCTGTATCCGTGGACCCCGCCGGGGCCACCCTCCAGATAACCAGCGGCACGGTCGAGGCCGGCGGCTCCGCCGACCCGTTCACTGACACGTCCGATCCGACCCGGCACGTCGACGTGGTGAACAACAGCATGTTCGTTGTGAGCAGCGGAACCAAGGAAGTCGGCCACCTCGTCGGCAACGGGCAGTTGGACGTCAATCCAAACGCCCACCTGTTCAATAATAATAATTCGCCGGCCATCGAGCAGGCCGTCGTCAACGTGCTGGGGCAGTTGACTATCAGGGAGTACACAGGCCCCGGCGGCGACTACGACGCCAGCAGGATCGAGACGCTCGTGGTGGACCCCAACGGGAGGTTCAACCTGACGAACAATGCCCTGGTGATCGGCACGGGGAGTCGCAATGCCGTGCGGAACCTGATCGTGTCGGGCTACAACTCCGGCGCGTGGGGGGGGTTGGGGATCTGCACGGACTCCACGGTGCCGGGTAATTCCGTCGGCCTGGGCTATGCCGCAGGCAATGACCCCGCTCTGGACCCGCTGGCCTGGCAGTTCCACGGCCAAGGCTTCGACGCCGACTCGGTGCTGGTCCTGTTCACTGTCCTGGGTGACGCGGACCTGGACGGGGACGTGGATGGGCCGGACGTGGCCCGGTGGGCGGTGAACTTCACCGGGGACCTGGGCGGCGGATCCTTGCCGTCGAGGTACTGGACGCAGGGCGACTGGGACTATGACGGCGATGTGGACGCTGACGACGTCAACCAGTGGGCGTCGAACTTCGAGGGAGACTTGACCCAACTGGTCGTGGACGCCCCGGGCGCACCACCGGAGGCGGTCTCCACCCTGGGAGACATGGGCGTCACCGTCGTCCCTGAACCGGCTACGCTGTCGCTGCTGGCCCTGGGCGCCTTGGCGGTGATCCGCCGCAAGCGGCAGAATGTGGCGTGCTGCTGGTCCCACTGAACCGGCAGGGACTTGGCCAGCTTTCGCAGGGAAAGGCATCCTGGTTCGTTACCTTTGAGGGCGGCCCGCGTCAGGTCAGGCGCCAGCATGGCCAAGCCGAGGATGCGGCTGACGTAGGCTCGGTCCACGTCGTGCCGTGCCGCAATCGCCTCCACGCCCGGAACAATGCCGGTGTCGAGCATCCGCTGCCAGCGGTGCGCCCGTGCTAGCGCCAGCACGAGCGGACGGTTCAGATGGGCCTTCGGCTCGGTCTCAACATTCGGCGGTAGGATGATTTCTCTGCGCCCACCGCAGGTCTTGAACTCCATCGGCACGCGGATGTCCACCGTCTGGCCGTCCTGGCCTAACTCGACCGGGCCGTCACCGGCCACGTGCAGGGCCAGGCGATGCGACTGGCTCGCCACCCGCCGGCCGGTGCGAACGTCGAAGGCGGCGGTCTTAAGGACCGTCGTGCCTACATCCAGGCCCAGGCAAATGGTCCTACTCATGTTGCGCTCCCGCCGAACCATCGGGGGCTCTCGCCCAGGTGTTGCGCCTAGCGAGGGAGGAACTGTCTCACGCCCAATGCAACACGACGGCTATGGTAATCCCCCCGGAGATGACGTTGACCAGCAGAAGGAGCGGGAAGGTTCTGTGGTTGAATGCCTTCTTCTTGAAACGATTGATGATAAACCCTTCGAGGAACGTGCTTCCCAGAATCGTAAGGATCAGGATCGCAACAATGCCGCTTAACTCTCCCATGAACATCGTCGGTACTTGCAAGAACATTCCAGCGACGAACGAGAAGGCATTCATGCAAACCGTTACCCACAGGCTCTTCTCCCAGGAAAAAGCCGTCATCTTCCGCACAGCGGGGCACTCAACAAGCAGGCCTAGCGGGATGACCCACCAGATGTGAACGAGGGTGTGCGGCTCGAAGAATAGCGACTGCCAGACTGCATCGGCGAGGATGTTCAGCATATTGCTTGGCTTTCATTTGGGCTTGCCATGCCAAAGATCTTACCCACCTCCCCCGTGGCTCGCAATACCGGCCAGCGCACAGATCGCACCAATCGCTTCAGATTCGCGGCGGTAACAATCGCCGTGGCGATCAACAATGAAATCCTCCTGAGAATTATAACGCTTAACCTGATGATCCTGTTGCGCCGGCTGAGGAGATCATTTCAACAGAGCAAGACGGACCGAGTATTCGGTAGGAACAGGGGAAAACTAGCTCCGCAGGTGCAAACCTGCTTTGGCGTCAGACAGCTCCCAGGAGCTTGGCCGAGTACAGCAGCGACGGACTTAACCGGGCAGGCGTCGTAGCCGTTCCGCTCAGCGTTGTTGCAGACGTAGTACCGATACCGCCTGCCGCGGCGTTTCGTATGACTGGCGCCCATGGCCTTCCCGCAATGGCCGCAACGCAGGATGCCGGTGAGCATTGCCGGAGCCTTCTGCCGGGTCTTCATTGCCCGGGCGTGGTAGTTCTCGGCCATGATACGATGGGACTGGTCCCACAGCCGCCAGTCCAGGATGGCCTCGTGTTCGCCCGGATAGCTCTTGCCCTTGTGGACGATCTCGCCGAGATACTTGCGGTTGGTCAGCACCCGATAGACGTAGACCTTGTTCCATCGCTTCCCGCCAACGACCTTGTCGTTCTTAATCGCCTTGTGCTCCTTCGTCCTATGGCCATGGCCGTTCAGTTTGCGGGCGACGGCCAGGCACGACCGCGTTTCGATGAACGACTCGAATATCTGTCGAACCAGTTCAGCCTCGGTAGGATTGACCAGCAGGCGCTTCTTCTCCCGGTCAATGTCGTAGCCCAGGAACGGCTGGCCGCCGATGTACATGCCCTTCATGGCGGTGGCCAGCTTCTTGTCGCGGATGCGCTCGCCGATGATCTCCCGCTCGAACTGGGCGAAGGACAGCAGGACGTTCAGGATGAGCCTGCCCATCAACGTGCTGGTGTCGAAGTGCTGGGTTACCGAGACGAATGACACCTAGTGCTGGTCGAACAGTGCGATCATCTGGGCGAAGTCCATCAGCGAGCGGCTGAGGCGGTCCACCTTGTAGACGACCACGCAGTCGATCCTGCCTCGTTCGATGTCGGACAGGAGGGCGACACGGGCGACACGATGGAACACGCCGAGGCGCGGCTGGAATGGGTCTTCCAGAAGGGCGGGACGCCGTTCGCAATGTTCTACCGGCCGGCGGACGATCTGCGGTTCACGATCCCTACAGCCTGGCGGTCGTTCGTGCGGAGGTGGAACCGACCCGCGTGCATCTTCGCTACGCACGCGGGCAGCGGTGGGGACATCATGACTGAGAGCGCCCCGGCTCAAAGAACCGGGGCGCTGGCAGGGGTGGGATGATGCCGCTACTTGACCAACTCGAACTTGCCGCGTTCGGTCTTGCGGAAGCGGCTGGCGCTGCCCTTGACGGCGATCTCGCGGATGATGGCCGCGTAGATGGTGGCCGCCGGGGTCTTGCCCTTGGTCTTCCACAGGCCGACCTCCAGCATCCGGGCGACCATATCCTTGGTGTTGAGCGGTTCGCCGGCCTCGGCCAGGACGGCCGCGGCGGCGTCCAGGCCGCTGGGTTTGCGTTCGGACTTCGTCGCCTTCGGCTTGGACTGGGCGGGTTTGTCGGCCTTGGGCTTGGCCTTTTGGGACTCGGCGGTCTCGATGGCCTGGGCGGCCGTTTCCTTGCCGGCGGGTTGCCGGGAGATGTGCCAATCCTTGCACGTCTGCCCGTCGCCACGAATGTCCTTGGCATGCACCTTGACCGGCTTGCCGTCGGTCATGGACATGCCCTGGTAGCGGCCCTTACCGGCGGACTTGTCGATGCGGACCGGCACGTAGACACCGGCCAGCTTGCAACTGTAGACCTTGCCGACTTCCACCGTCCTCTTGCTCGTCTTGCTTTTGTCCATCTTGCCCTTGGTCGTCATGTTACGTTCCTTTCTGTTTGGCCCGGCATCGCGCCGGGCGCGTGGTTAGAGGCCCAGCTCTTCGGCGAGCCGGGATTGCTGTTGGAAGCCGCCGAGCAGTTCGCACAACTGGTCGGCGAACCAGTGGACCTGCCGGTCCACGTCGGGGTTGTTGGTCCGATTGATCTGGATGCACGATGCGACGGCCGCCACCGCGTGCGGGCTGAGCTGGTCGCGGATGGCATCCCGCATCAACGCCGCTTGGTCTTGATTCTCCGGCACGGTCACGCGGACCTTCTTGCCCCTGAATTGCGCCTCGTGAGTCGTGGGTTGCTTGCGTTTCATGGTTGTTCTCCTTATTGGCTATTCCGCCATCTGCTCGATGGCGCGGAAGTACTCGCGAATCGCGCCCGTCGTGCCGCGTGCCCCGTCCAGCACCGTCTGGACGCAGGTGGCCAGGGCGAACAGGCCGCTTGGGGCCGCTCCGCGGTCGTTGCGGTCGCCGGCCTTGGCCGAAAGCTCCAGGTGCTTGGCCGGCGTCAGGATGGAGGCGGTGACCGTCGCGCTGCCGATGCGGCGGGAGACGGTGGCGAAGGTCATGGCCTTCTCGTCGCCGCCGACAAAGTCGATTCGCGTGATCTTCATGGGCATGGCTCCTTTGGGTTAGCGCTGCGGGAAAACGGTGTGGTAGAGGCGGATGGGGATCTGGTCGCGGACGATAGTGTCCATCGCGTCGGCCAACCGTCCGGCTGTCTCGAAGTCGCCGCGGGCGACCGCCTGGCGGAAGGCCGTCAGGTCCTCCACGTCGGCGGCGTAGCGGCGGGCCAGTTCGGCGTCGCCGTCCCTGGCGGCGCGCTCGCCTTCCAGCCGCCAATTGCCGATGGACAGGTCCATCCGCTTGAGGTCGTTCTTCAGCGTCCTCGTTGCGTTCTTGGTGCTCATCTTTCGGTCCTTTTACTCCGCGTTGAGGGCCAGGATGGTGCTGGGCGTGTAGCCGCAGCGGCGGGCCTCGGCGTTGATGGCCGCCCGCACGGCGCTGCCGGGTTTGGTGGCGTAGTAGATGGCGGCGAGGCGCTTCCAGCCGAGGACCTCAACCCTGCGGCGGCCGTTCCGCATCCGGGCGGTCAACCATTCGGCGGTAACAGCCGCGACGTTCGTATCGCGGCCGGCAATCCTGATCGTGTTTTTCTTGGTCGTTTTCATCGCGTTTTCCTTTCCGATGTTCATGACCACATGAGGCCGCCAAGGGCCGCCACAGCCAAGGGAATCCCTGCGAATCGGCACAGGATTACCTATGCCACATGGCTTGGGGGGTGCGCGACTTATGGCCAATGACGTGAAAACTACGAAGATTCCAGCCGATCCCGGCGGCGACACGCCGTCCCCCGCCGCCACAGGGCGAATGCAAACCGGCCGCGAGGGAAGCACATTTAACGCCGTTTTTTTTCGAGCTTTCCGGCCTGTTGGTGGCGGGTTGCGGGCACGGCGGGTTATCGGAAGGAATTTTCCCCCAAAGAAAATCCCCAAAGGAAAGCGTCAAAGGAAATCACTTGCCATAGGTAACGCGAGGGGATTAAATTGTACGCATCCGTAATCGGGGTTCTGGACGGTAGCATGTCCAGATTGGGGGTCGCAAGGGGTCAGATTGAAAAGGGTCAGACGGGAAGGGCTATGCGCCGAGACCAGGATATCGGCGAGTACGGTCCATTGTTGCCGCGGCTGGAAGGGGACGATTCTCGGGCACTCGGCAAGCTTCAGCTTCATACTGCAACGGCCCAGGCCGATGCGGATTTGCTGCGCCGCGTTGCCGAAGACGACCGGCCGGCCTTTGAGGCACTTTTCCATCTTTATCGGCCAGGCCTGCTGAACTTCGTCGCTCAACAGAACCGATCGCTGGACGAGCACGCCGCCGAGGATGTGGTCAGCGAGGTGTTCCTTCGAGTCTGGCGGGATCGGCGCCGCTTACGTTGCGTTCGCGGCCTTCGGGCGTATCTGCGAGGAATCGCGCAAAACGTGGTTGCCCGCGGCTATCGTGGCGAAACGTTCAATGTTGGGGAACTTCCGCCGGATGTGGCGTCACCAACCCCTACGCCCGACGCTGCGATGGAGCGGGACGAACTGGGCGATCAGATTGCACAGGCATTGGCGTCGTTGGCCCAGTCCCATCGTCATGTAATTGAGCTATTGCAAGACGGCCTGGCCGCCAGGCAGATCGCATCCACCGCTGATTGTACCCCAAAGGCCGTCGGGCGGCGGCTGGCCAAGGCCAAGACGCAACTGAGATGCATACTGTCGCGATGTGGGGACTCTTGTTTGATAGACCAACAACGCCCGGAACAATGCCCAGCCAGAAAAGAAAATCTCCATTGCCTCAAGTGGCTTTATATAAGCAGGTTGCGATCCGAGTGAAGAAAATCCGTGGATTTTCCGGGGGGCCATTTTCGAGTTTTTGGACACTAGGTTTATAGAGGCCGTGTTTTTTGCGGCCGGGGATGCCATGATCCGAAATAAGAAACAAGCTGATCCATCGTCCTGCCCGCCGTGGGAGTTTCTGCTGCGGCATGTGATTCAGGCAGAGGGGCTAACCCGCCGGCAGCGGGAGTCCGTGGCCGACCACATCGCCCACTGCGAGCGATGTGCCAATATGTACGAGGCACTTTGCGACGCCAACGCGGAGCTTTGGGACCAAGCCGCCAAGGCGGCGGGCGTGCCCAGGCGGGAATTGCACTTTACCCGCTCACCGGAAGAAGCCCTCACTGATCTGTGGCGGCGCATTGATGAAGACCAGTCCTCTCAGCGCCGACAACGGCGTTGGGCGATGGTTTCTCGCATCAGCGGCATAGCCGCCGCGGCCTGCATCCTGATTGCCATCGGTGTTGGTTGGATAACGTTACGGAACGGCAACCCTAGCCAGCCCATCTCGGGCATCGCCGCCAACTCCAACGGATCGTCAAAGGGTTTCGTCGAACTGGTAACAGGCCAAGGGCGCAAACCGCTGGCCATGAACCAGTCGGTAACGACTGACGGCCAGCCCCAGGAAGTCCTCCTTGGCGGCATCCACCGCGTCGTGATGAACCGCAACACCAAGGCTACTTTTACGGCAGTGTCGACTTCGGCGGCACGAGAAGGCAGCTGTGCACAAGACGCTCTGGACTCGAAGATTCCGTATGAAATCCAACTGGCCCGGGGTGAGTTATATGTGGAAGTCGTTCCCGGTCATCCGTTCACGGTCAGGACGGACAATGCCCAGCTGGACATTACCGGCACGAAGTTCAATGTCCTGGCCGAGGGTGACAAAACCGAACTGACCCTGCTCAAGGGCAGCGTGCGGTTCAGCCAGCCGGTTGCCGGCAATGCGGCGAGTGCTACCAATTCGTTTGTGGACGTGACCACCGGCCACACCTCGACCATTACCGGCCGGTCGGCTCCGATTGAACCTCGCGAAACGGACGCCATGACCGCCACGGCCTGGGCCAGAGACTTGACCCTGACCAACGCCATCGCCAGCGCGCAGTCAAAGGCCGGCCTTGACCTACTGGAGTCCATTCGTAAAGACGGGCAGCAGCCCAAGTCGCTGGACCTGGATTCGATTGATTATGTCAAGTGGCGAGACGACCACCGTGATTGGTTCGCCATCGAATTCCCCTGGATATTCAAGATCCAGAAGGTTCTGAAAGACCAACACGGTATCAATGCCGATTACATCGAACTGCTGATGATCTCAGGAGACATCTGGCAGTTCAACTATGATCCAAAGCTCCCGGCCGGCCAGTCGCTTACCAAGATTGAACCCGCTGCCATCACCCGTCTAGCTCGATATTACGGCCTCGATGAGCGGGAAATGCTGAAAACCATAGGCCTGCCGGATTTGGCACTCACCGCCACCACGCCTGTCCAGAACGGAACGCCTGGTCAACTATATGCCGAGGGTTTGTGCCGATGGCATGACGCCATAATGACGGCGCCTAATACGCGGGACAACCCGAAAGCCAATGATGGCCTTAAGCTCTTCAGCCTGTATGCCAGCCAGTACCTGGCTGAAACCCGCACAGCCGCCTATCTCTGGGCCAAAAACCATCCAGAGAAAGTCCGCCAACTCCTGGCCGACAAAGAATACCTCGCCATATTGCCGACCCCGCTAGCGATGACAAACAATAGTGCGCCTGATGTAAACGCTTGGCTCGAACAGATTCACGATCAAGCCAATACCGCACGAAGTTGTGTCCCAGCCGCGATGGAATGGCTGCTGGCGCCCCAGGAGGCTCGCTGCCAGCCCCTGTCCCTCCAGAAACAACGGACGCTGACCGGGCACGTGGCCCGGCTGATATCAATAGCCGGTGTGGGCGAATCAGAATCGCCATGCAAACTTGTTATCCCGGCCAACCGTGGCCGGCTGTTCATGTCCTGTCAAAAGGAGTGAAACCGTGACGGTCAAGACGAGAGTATGGACAATGATCGGAGTGGGGTTGGTCGCTCTGCTGATGGTTGTGGCGGTGGTGTATCGTTCGGAAGAGTCGGCTGACCCACCGACGATGATTGCCGCTAAGGACCGACAGTCCACACGCCCTTCGGCCGCCGACGCGCCCATAGAACCTGCTGCGTTGCCAATTTCGCCGTCCACAGAGCAAACTCGAGCCTTGGGGAGCGTCTCGGAAGATACTGAGCTGGTCAGAGGAATCGAGGCCAACCAAAACGGTACTGCTTTGTCTCTACAGGTGGAGATGAGCCTGGTGCTCAACGCGCAGGACGAGTACTACCGCAACCGATTGGCCTATGAGGAAGTAGCAGCCGCGACCCGGCAGGAACTGCTAGCCAAGATGGCGCCGCTCGATGCGGAGGACGTTGGCCGGTTGGTCGCCTACGCTCGCCAGAAGCAGCGGCAGTTCTGGGCGGCGGGAGATCTACAGGATCCGCAGGCATACCGGCAGGCCTACCAGGCCCAAGTTGCCCTGGAAATGGCCGCAGAATTGTCGGACGATCCGGCCGTGCTGGAAGAATTGACCGAGGTCATCTCGGCCGCCAATCCTCTCGAGGCCATCAAGCTCACAGACGATGGGAACCGGGCCAATAACATGCCGATCGTGAAGCAATTGATCGCCATCCGCCAGAAACAAGTCGAACTATACCAGACCCAGGGCATCCAGCCCACCGCAACGGGCGAAATGTCACCAACCTTCAAGGCGTTGATGGACCTGGCCCAGTTGCAGCACATCCAGGGCCAGTACGCCCAGGCTGCCCAGACGCTCCAGACCGCGGCCGACCAAGCCGACAAAGGCGGATGGTCGCAGTACAAGAGCGAGCTGCAGCGGCATGTTGAGCAGGTCAAGACCGGTCACATGATGCCGCTGCCAATGTCTATCATCGAGATGGCCATGACCCGACGGGTAGGCAAGCCCGGCGGCGTCAAGGGGGCCGCGGAGGCATTGAAGCTAACCCGGCCATGGCTGCGCCGGACATTCATGTTCGAAGGCCCCGCCTACTTGGCCCGAATATCAGGCGACCTGGACGAAATGCCCGCGACCCCCTGACTCTACGAACATCCAGTGCTCGGCTGGAGAGGCTAGGCAACTACAACTGACCCACTATGCGAAAGAGGAAATACTGCAATGCTCCTGTACAAGACCTATACCACAGCCTCAAACCGGCACTACGTATACGACGCCCCCACCGGCAGAATCCTGGAGTGCGACGAACTGACCACCCGGATGTTGAGCCTTTACCGTCAGGGCAAGGCATTCCAGCAGATCTCGGAGATTATGCCCGACACGGAAGAGAGCGAGCTGGCAATGCGTGACGAGCAGATTCGCGTCAGTCGTGAGAGCGAAGGGCTGTTCACCGACGGTCGATTCACGCAGCAGAACGTAGGGCGCAAGGGAATGTTCCAGAAGCTGACCCAACTGGTCCTCAACGTCACCGACGACTGCAATCTACGGTGCGGCTACTGCGTGTTCGGCGAGAATTACCCGCAACTCAGGCAGCGTCAGCCCAACCGAATGTCGCTGCAGACGGCCTTGGCAGCCATCGAGCACGTGGTCCGGCTGCGCGGAGGCAGCGGCACGCTGATCAATCTTTCCTTCTTCGGCGGCGAGCCCTTCCTGGAAACGCGCCTGATCCGATCGATCGTCACCGAAATTGCCGTCCGACACCAAGACCAGAAGTTCCGGATAGGTGCAACTACTAACGGAACGCTGATGAATCTGGAGATTCTGGACCTGTGCCTGGAGACGGACATGGACCTTACGATCAGCCTGGATGGTCCCAAGGACATCCATGACCGGTACCGCAAGGGTCTGGGCGAGTTCATCAATGGCTCCTTCGACCGGATCATGGAGACGCTGGCGTACATTTGTCAGAACGCTCCGGAGTACTTTCAGGCCAAGCTGGGCTTCACCTGCACGATCGCTCCCCCCTTCGAGAACGCCCGGCGAGCCGAGTTCTTCGGCCAATGCCCCGACCTGCCCGATCAGTTCATGTTACGCGTCACCGAGCAAATCTGGAACGGGTTGACGCAGGAACAAGGTTCGGTCTTGATAGATAGCTATCGGAAGGAATGGGGCCAGGACTGGGAGACGTACAAGCAGATCGTGGCCCGACCCGACTTCTCTAAGGAGGAGCGGTGGGCGAGGGGAAACCTGTTCTGGAATAGCCTGTTCTCGGGGCACTTCTCCGATGTGATGAGCAGGGGCGTCTACGATCATCCGGTGTATAACCTGCTCCGCGGCGAATGCCTGCCCCACTGGTCGCGGCTGTTCGCCAGCCCAGAAGGCGACTTCTATCCCTGCATCCCCGCCACCTATTTTGCCGATCGCCGCTTCAAGGTCGGCGATGTGGTCCAGGGCGTGGACCAGGAGCGAGTTGCTGAAATTTCAAACAGCTTCCAGGAGGTTCGCCAGACCCGGTGTAGCGTCTGTTGGGCAGCGCCATTATGTGGAGAATGCTTTGCAATGTTCAGTTGGGAGGATCCTGAGGCCAATTGTCACCGACGCCGCTCCCACTACGCCGACTGCCTCCGGAATGCAACGGAGTTGGTGGAGCTTCGGCCAGAGCTGGTCAAGGTCTTCTCCACGGACCGGACAGTGGTTGACGATGTGAGTGGCGATGAGTTGCTTACCTCCCCATCGTGAGAAAGCTTCCCTGTGCGCCACCATTGGCGCATTACCAAGCGTTTATGCTGACTGCGCAGTCGCATAGTGATTTCTATCCTTCACAGAGTCTAAACAAGGAGATTGATGATGAAGAAGATGATGCTTCGTGACGCTGGCGTGCAGAACCATGTCAGCAAGCTATCGGGCGCAACGCCCCAAGGCTGTTGCGAACAAACTTGCGGCCAGTTGTGTGCCATGGTCTGCGGCTATGAGGTTGACCTTTGGTGTTCGTTCTCCGTTGGTGTGACCGGTTCTTGGTCCATCGGATGGGCTGCGTAGTCCCACCGATGAAGGGGCCCCGCCGGTCGACAGGCCGGCGGGGTCCATTCCTATCAGGAATCATCCTGACCCCAATTTGCAGAAGCCGTGATTCGTATAGGGATAATTGACCAGGGCCACTACCGGCAAGCGTCTGTCAAAGCGATGGCATCTGTCGGTCGGATTGCCTTTGGAGCGACAGGCATCGAGGACCACACGGGTCAGCTCTGCCATGCTGAACAATGCGGCCGGGTCATCTCAAGCGTCTGCCCTGAGGCGGACCTGCTGAGCATTGATGTCTTCGCAGGAAGTCATCGCGCCGCCGCGACCGACATCGCCTTGGCCATTGACTGCGCTCTGAATCAAGCTGCACGTGTCATCTTCGTAGGCATGGCCACCAGTCACACCATCGATCGGCAGGTGCTGGAGGCTGCATGCCGCAAGGCAGTCCGTAGCGGCGCCGTCGTGGTAGCGCCCGTCGATAACCTAACGGGTCAGGGCTACCCGGCCACATTGTCGGAGGTGGTCGGGGTTGCGGCGGGGGTGGTCAGGGACGGAAGGCAGTTGGCGTGGCTGGGGGTTGGCGGCATCGACTACGTCTGCGATGGCCAGCCACCGGCGATCGATGGCCAGCGGGCTGACCGCGAGAACTCCTCCAGCTATGCTGCGGCACGCTGCGCCGGACTTCTGGGTAGGCTGTGGGGCCAGGAGCGTTCTCTGCCGCCGCAGCCGATCCTGGCTCGGCTGCGGCAACAGCACTCCCGGCGGGCAATCCATCGCATCTGCATCGGCACCGGCCTTCATGACGTCGGAGGTTGGCGGGTCCACTGCCAGCTGCGCGACAAAAGGATCATCCTGGGTGACCGGGTTCCTTTCCCTCTTGGCAATGCATTACACGTGGGGCGCGTCCCGCTCTGCGGCGGAATGGACATTGAAGCCAACGTAACGGACGTGGGCTCCGTCGATGAGATCCCGGACTTGGAAACGTCACCTTTCGACACGCTAATTCTGGGTTACGGACTGCCGGTCCCCCTCGCCCGGCGCCTGGTCTCCCACGCCTCGCCCAGCACCAACATTCTGTGCGTCTGCGATCTGCTGGCCAAGCGAATCGATGCCCACCTCCGCCAGGCCAAACAAGCTGGACGAAACGTCTGGAGTCCCCGCATCCACGTCAGTCCTGTCCCAGGCTGGTACTACCGCCAATTGGCGATGGAAACGCCAGTCCCCTGCCTGGCCATTGTCTCCAACAACAGCTGTGGTCGGATGCTCCAGCGGTGCCGCCGGCAACTGGAGCAGGTCAGCAGCCGGTCTGGCGATCGGCTTCTATGCGTCACCGACATGCCCGAGGGACACCTGGCCGGCTTCGACCTAGCGGTACCGATCTCGCAGATGAGTGTCGGCTCGCCTGTGAGCCTGGAACGCATCGGCCTAGCGATCCAGCACGAGGTCCGGCGACAGGTGGATCATCGGCAGGCGACGGCCGCCCTGCTAGTGATTACCCGCCCGTCAGTAATCGTCCGTCGCTCCGGCAGGCTTTCGCTGTCGCCTTGGACGGTGGCCTTGCTGGGGGCGCTTTCGCCGTCGACCATCGCTGTGCTCTGCGGGCCCCGCGGCGAGGTCTGTGCCGACCAGATCTGTGTCCGCTGCTTCTCCGGCCTACTGGATGAGTCGAGAGTCCGACTGGTAGGGCAAGGCAAACACTCTGGAATGCACGACCCCGCGGACACGCGGCTATGGCAGGAAATGTACACTCAGAGCCTGCAGTAAGATTTGCCGAATCCCCTAAGTTGCAGTATAATCGCTGTCTTCACTTTGAAGGGGAACAGTTTAATGGAACCAGCAATCGATTACAGTCATCTGTCGAAGACCTATACGCAGGGTCTCTTGGGAATGGGACAGCCGGTACACGCATTGAAAGATGTTTCCCTCTCAATCGCTTCTGGTGAAATCGTGGGTCTGGTGGGGCCCAACGGAGCAGGCAAGAGCACGCTAATGAACCTCACGACCGGGCTGCTGCTGCCCAGCGAGGGTTCGGTGTGCGTCCACGGCCACCCGGCCCGGTCGCTGGAAGCCCGGCGCTGCATCGGGTATATGCCGGAGCTGCCAACGTTTCTTGGGCTCTACAACCCTCGCAAGGTGCTCCGTTACCACGGCGCGTTGGCGGGGCTGGCCCGACGTGACCTTAACGGCCGAATCGATGAACTGATAGAACGGGTGGAGCTGACACATGCCGCCAACCGGCGGTCAGCCACATTCAGCCAGGGGATGCGGCAACGGCTGGCCCTGGCGGTGGCGCTGATCAGCCGGCCTCGCGTGCTGATTCTCGACGAGCCAACCAACGGCCTGGACCCTGTCGGGATTGTCGACGTCAGGCGGATGCTCCTGCAACTCCGGGAAACCGGGATGACGATCCTCGTCAGCTCTCACCGGCTCAGTGAGCTGGACAAGCTGGTCTCCAGCGTGGTCATGCTGGCCGACGGGCAGTTGGTGGAAAGAAGCTCGGAATCGGTCTCTCAAGCCGACGTGCGGGTATTCGTGGGCGTCGCAGCCGGCAGTTGCGGCGATCATATCCTGGAGGGATTTACCGTAGTCGAACGGACGGATGCCGCCATCATTTTCAGCCTCGACTCCACCGACAGCATCCCGGTTCTCGTGCGGACTCTGGTCCAGCGGGGCGCGGAAATAACCAGTGTCAAACTCGAAGGCGATGATCTGGAAAGCCGCTTACTGCGGTTGCTGGAACAAAGGAAGTAGTCATGCTCGCTTGGGAACTGATCAAGGAAACATTCTTCCGCAAGAGCAGCATCGCCATCCTCCACGTGCTGGGGGCGCTTCTGTACGGCATCATCGCGGTGCTGCCCATGCGGAACTCGCTTGAGGTCGGGGCTTTCGTGTTCATCCTATCGGGTGTGGCGCTGCCACTTCTGATCAGCCAGGGCATCTTTGGCGACGACATAGTCTCGGGCCGGGCCCGGGTGGTGCTGACCAAGCCGATGTCGTTCGCCACGCTCTACATCTGGCGGCTTGTAGGCATGTGCCTCCAGTGCCTGGTGCAGATGGCGATCGGTTCGGCGGTCCTGTACCTGGCCCACCGCCTAGGGGCGCGGGGCAGCGTGAACCATCTGCTGCTGCTGAACCTGATGGCGATGTTTATGTTCCTGACACTGACCACCCTCTCGACCAGCGTGTCCTCTGTTGTCAAGGGCGGCCTGAATCTGCTGGTAATGGTCTTTGGCCTTATCTTCTTTAAGGCCGTCGATTGGCTGATGGGCGGCATGGAAACGCCGCTGGCCGAGGGCGTCCAGGCGTTTATCAAGTACGCCCTCCCGCCCCTGGATCTGCTCTGGTCGGCCGGCAACCAGGGGGCCGGGCCTCTGGAAGTGCTGGGCCTGGTGGTCCATGCGCTGGCGCTGAGCCTGATCTACGCCTCTGCCGGTATCATCATCCTGTCGCGCCGCGAATTCGCCTGCGAGCGCGAGTGCTGATCCAACAACATCACGGGGGGAGCCCACGCTGGAGCCCGGTCTTTGGCAGCCGCAGAAACCCCGTGGCTTTAATGGTCCAGCCGGGTAGGTCGGGCACAGCCCGACGCATTGCTTGCCTTTTCAATTCGGATCATGGAAACTGGCCGACCTGGTCAAGCGGGCCGAGCACATCAAGGCGGGCATCATCACGCCCGACCAGGACCGCCAAGCCGGCCACTCCAACAAACCGCTGGCCGAACACATCGATAAGTATCTGGAACACCTTCGGGCCAAGACAGTCCGCGGCCGGCGCATCTCATCCAAGCATAAAGCTCATGTCCAGCGACAACTGCGGCAGGTGGTGAAGGACTGCGGCTTTGCCAAGCTGTCGGACATCCGCCGCGAGGCAATGGAAAGATGGATGAACCGTCAGGAATCGGCGGGGATGGGCGCCCGGACGCGGAATACGTATCGCTCGGCCATTCTGAGTTTCTGCAACTGGTGCATGGAGACCGACAGGCTGGCGTCCAATCCGCTGGCCAAGCTATGTGCGGCTGACGAACGGAGCGACCGGCGGAGGACGCGGCGGGCGCTGACGGAAGCTGAAATCCGCAGACTCCTCATAGCTGCCCGCTTGCGGCCGCTGGCGGAGTTCGGCCGCCAGACGCTGCGAAAGCCCGACGGCCAGCGAAAAGGCCGAAATAGTTGGACCAAGACAGCGATCAGCTTCGAGAACCTGGAGATGGCCGCTCATCGCGGACGCGAGGTGCTGAACGGTCGGCCGGACTGCCTGGCCAAGCTGGAGCGGCTGGGGCGAGAGCGGGCACTGATCTACAGGACGATGATTTTGACGGGCCTGCGGAAAGGCGAACTGGCCAGCCTGACCATCGGGCAGGTCGAGATGGACGCACCGCGGCCCTTCCTGGAGCTTCTGGCCAAGGACGAGAAGGCCGGCCGCGGAGCGAAATTGCCGCTGCGTTGCGACCTGGTCGTCGATCTGCGGCGGCATCTCGCCGAGAAGTTGGCGACCGAGCAGAAAGAAGCACGAAGGCGCGGCCATCCCGTGCCGTTGCGTCTGGGGGGCAATTCGCCGCTGTTCGGCGTGCCTCGCGACTTCATCAAGGTATTCGACCGCGATCTTGCCGCCGCCGGCATCTCCAAGCGGGACGACCGCAACCGAACGGTGGACCTGCACGCGCTGCGCCACACCTTCGGCACGCACCTCAGCAAGGCCGGAGTCGCGCCGCGGACGGCCCAGGCGGCCATGCGGCACAGTTCGCTGGAACTGACGATGAACGTCTACACCGACCCTCGCCTGCTGGATGTCGCCGCCGCCGTCGATGCCCTGCCGGACTTTGACGGCCTTGCTGACGCCGAGCAATCGGCATACGTAGCTGCCGCCACGGGTACCGAAGGCCCAAACGCGCTTGCACCTGCGCTTGCACAAGCGCTTGCACAAACGGCAGACTTTCCGGGTCAACCGGTGTCAGGCCGTGGCAAAACCTCCGGCGGCAAGCGGGACGCCGAATCGCCACAAGTCTTGGCCGCTGCGCAACAAAGACGCCCGCTGACAAGCCCTGTCAACGAGCGTCACAAAGCGGGCGACCGGATTCGAACCGGCGACGTCCAGCTTGGGAAGCTGGCATTCTACCACTGAATTACGCCCGCGGGGTACTCCTTCGGCCGCCGCGACCCGGCGACTCTCCCACATGATACGTTTTGGAACCGATCTGTCCAGCCCTCAAGAAGAGTTTCCCCCCCCACTGCCTTAGAACGTGCATGAGAACTACACGGAGCCGCGTTGCGGCCAAAACGGATTGGCCGCAAGGAGGACCGACGCAGGCAACCCGCACAGGGTTGTCGAGGAGGTCCGATGCCGCGGACGGCCCGTTCGTCAGCCCGGCGATGTTCCGGGAATTTCTCCAGCCTTTTTACCACGC
>Ga0315284_10004585_pt1 | contig 19619 bp, 19 predicted proteins | sample YL17G09_16_MG_FD_203696 | JGI IMG/M metagenome (GOLD analysis project Ga0315284, IMG submission 203696) | Sediment microbial communities from Yellowstone Lake, YNP, Wyoming, USA - YL17G09_16 | ecosystem: Environmental > Aquatic > Freshwater > Lake > Sediment | place: USA: Wyoming | collected... | reverse complement strand
AGAAGAGTATTTTTACAAAAATATTTGGACATTTATCCAAATAGAAATAAAACATATTCCATTAGGACTATCTTTTTTTCCGAAGATAAGTGTTATTTTGCCAGTCTATCAAGGAGAAAAAACTGTGAAAATTGCGGTGAAATCTATTATTAAGCAGACCTATAAGAATATAGAATTGATAATTATAAATGATGGATCAACTGATGGGACTGAGTCAATTATTTTAAAAATGATGAAGAAATATCCACAGATAAAAATGATAAAAAATGAGAAGAATAGGGGAGTTTATTTTTCTAGAAATATTGGTATAAAAGAGAGTACAGGTGAATTTATTACAATGCAAGACGCGGATGATATTAGCGATAATTATCGTATTGAAAAATCAGTTGGGCATATAATTCAGGGAGGATTTGAGTTTGTATTAGCAAATGGGCAATATATACGTGAATTAGGTGTGAATGTGAGCCCAGTTCGTGTAACCATGGCGACATTTATGTGTGGGAAGGATTTTTTTGAGAAATATGGAATGTATGATGAAGATACTAGACATAGTGGAGATTTAGAGCTATTAGACAGAGCCTATTTTAAAAAATACGGGGAATATAAATTCGATAATTTTTGGTATTGGCTAAATTATACTCCTGATTATGAAAAATTTTACGGGCATATTTATGAGAATTTATATTATATTGGGCTAGATGGAGATAGAATTACAAACCAAAATAAAATCAAAAAAAGACTCCAGTATTTAAATCTCCGTCGAAAAGAATTTAAAAATATGTAGGTTAATAATATGGTTTCTAAAGATATTCATTTGCAAGATGTAATTAAACGAGATTTATATAATAAATTTGGTGATTTTGTTGGTGATATTAAGAAAAAAATAAATAATGATTTGAAGGAAGAAGACAAAAAAAAGCTATTGAAACAAATAACTTGTCTAATTTTATTATTTCAAATGGATAATTTATATAAAGATGTTACTGATGTAAGTGGTATAGAATCTATTTTAAGTTTATTTGGACTATCAGAAAAGAGTGCAATAAATATTCGTAAAATGGGATCTAAAAGTATAAATATTGCGTCATTGGCTTTATTAATTTTTACATACTTAAAAGGAAAATAGCGTATTTTTTTATTTTCATTTCTATTTTATAATATATGAAAATTCACAAATTAAGTGATAAAGAGATTTCGTCTCTTAGAGTCCCAATTGAAAAGTACGAAGAAAACCTGAAATTTAGAGAATTTAAAGAACAAGCAACTGAATTATTAGGCAGTGGCAATACAAAATATGTTAAATATTTACTTATTATTTATGTTCTGATTGATTTATACAGAGCATCTAAAAATGAAGAAAAAAATGAGATAATGAAACTTATGGAAAAATTTGGATTAAGTGATGTAACAATCCAGAAAATTGACAAAGGACTAAAATATGGACTACCTTTAAGCTATATTTCAATGCTATTATTAAATAAATCATAATATATTATATATCTGAATGGGATTAACTCTTCATATATATCCAATTTACTTTTTTAATTCTTTATAGATTAAAAATAAAAATACGGCATTTTGAATAAATAAAAAAAATATATATGATTATGACTTCTCTATTAATTGAATTAGAACCAAGCGAAAAATTATATCTTGAATTAGTTGAACCTCTAAAATTGGAAGATTTTATTAATAAAATAAAAAAATATATTACTGGACTTCATGTTTATATTGATGAAACATATTATTTTATGGATTTAAAAGAAGAAAACGATAATAATTTTGAAAATATAGAATTTCCTGTTGGTTGCCGAATAATAATAGTAAATAGAGACCTAAAGTCTAAATTTATGATAAATATAAGTGCAATTATAAAAGATATAAATACATTTGAAAACAAACATAAACAAGAAAATTCCGATATAAAAGAACAAAAAATTTTAAATATACCATATGAAAAACAGCTACTTTTTATTAAAAATATCGATAAAATTAAGAAAAAAGATATTACTCAACATAATAAATTAATATTATCAGTTATTGAAGAATGTACTGTTAAATCAGATAAAGGAAATATTAGTTTTCAATTTATTTTTATGGATGGCAGAGAACTTCTGCAACTATTCCATTATCAAATGTTTATCATATTAAAAAAATTTATTGAAAGATTAGTCGTTGGGCACAATGATTTTCGGGATTCTAATTATACAATTGATATTATGGTTTTTATCAACAACATGGATAAAAATGAACTTGGATCAGCAATGATTTATAAATATTTGAAAAATGAGAAGACTAATTCTATTTTACCATCAAAAGCAATTATGCAAATTAATAATAAGTTTTTATCAAAAGATAAAAATAATAAAATTAATATTAGATTATTTCAAACATTATTTCATGAGCTAATTCATTGTTTAGGATTTGGATATTGGGAATTATTTCAAGGAAATATTGTGTGTGATAAAAAACTTCTGGGACGTTATTGTGATATATTCAATAATCATGAATTAGAGGAATTACCAATGACAAAAGATAGATCACATTTTTCATCATATAATTTACCAATTGTAAAGAATGGGAAACTCACTGGAGTTTTACCGGCTCTAAAATATGAATTATTGAGTGATAGTGATACTGATGTGAATGTTTTCACTAGAATAACAGTAAATATTCTAGAATTAATAGGCTATAAAATAAATAATTATTTATGTGATGAATATCCAATTACTCCTTTGGGGAAAAAATTAGAAATTGAATATTCCAAGCCAACGCCAAATCATTTTGCAAATGGTTATGAAAAATATATAATTATTTTGAAAAATGGAAATGAGAAAGTGTCTGGGATTGACTGCTTTTCAGTGCGTGAAGGAACAGAATATATTATTCAAAATGTCCATAACTACGAAATATATTGTATATCTAAATTAGATGCCAGTAAAAAATATTTATTGGGTGAAAAAGAAGGTATTGAATATTTTGATAAATATATAAAAATAGTTCCAAATGGGGAGACTCCTAATTTTTTTTATTTAGTTAGTAGCATTACCTTTGGTGGAATACCGCTTATTAAAATTCCAGAAGATAATAAAGTAAATTATTCAAATTGTTATAATCCAAATTCATTGACAAAATGTATAGAAGAATTTATCGGATGTTCCCAATAGCTCGCCATCTTCTAGCGCTTTCATAAGGCTGACCATCACTAAAAAATGTATTTCCAATATATGGGTTTCCAGTTGCTACCGGAATGCCACCATTATACATATATTGGGCGCACTCTGCGAAAAGGGGTCCATTTGAATTTCCCAATACACAGCTCCCATAGCCATTTGGATCAATACACCAGCCACAATTATTGCAACTTAGGCACTGATTCATTCCTTTTTTTCCAATGCGGTTACAATCTCGACATCCACCTTCTGAAAATCTCTCAGAGAAGAACCCTTCTTTGATTTGAGCAACGCCTTTGGATAATATAATGAAATATACGACAAGTAATACGACAATTATTAGAGAGCTAACTATATATTTATACATTATTTTATTGAATATTTTAATTTATCGATAAAATTACTGACCCCCTCATAAGTGAAAAACATGACCCCTTGCCCAGGTGCAACACGGAGCATTCTTGCTAAACTTCCTCTCCAGAATCCACTGATTCCGAAGTTTTTATAAACATTTTTGATGATAGGAATAATACGTTCTTTCTTTCCTTCTTGCATTTGAGTTTTCAAAACATCTGCAGGCGTAGATATAATTACTGAAAAAATACCAGCAAAAACTCCCCCTTGAAGAGAATGATATGGACTAAATTGCTTATTTTTTTGCATAATATAATCTTTATAATGTTGGTAAAATAAAAATCGACTGGCTTGATTCAGTGATTGGCGTAAAAGTGTTGGAGTGTATCCCTGATATAGTCCATGAAGTCCTTCTTGTTTAATAATATATTTTGTAGATAATTTTGGGTTTTTTATCATTTTTGTTTTTATTGTTTCAGAAGGAACAGTAATGAGAGTAGATTCTACAAAACCAGCGAATAATCCAGATGCGATTATATTGACATTTCCAGTAATATTTTTAGTCTGCAAATAATTTTTGGCGTAATCATATGCGTAAAATCTGGAAATAACTTTTGGAATATTAAAAAAAAGAACCGGTGAAAGCCCTCGATAGAAGGATATTAACCCACCAGTTTTATAAATATTTGCGGCAGTTTGGCGAATTGTTTGCTGATTACCTTGAAATTGCATCTGAGTTTTTAAATTTTCGAATGGCCACGTAATGATTGCTTCTGCTGTTCCCGCTAAACTGCCCCCAATAATATTTTTCATCTTTTCATTTGACATTCTTTTATATAGAAAAAATTGATTCAAAAATAGTTTAAAATCTTTTTAATATATTATAAAAACGCATGACAAGTATGGAATCTATACAGAAACAAGGTGAATTGATCGGTTATAAATTATGTGAGCTTGATGATTCACACCCTAAATGTGAGAATATTCCAGAATTAAAAATTGCACTAATGAATCATCAAAAAACATCTATATATCACGCGGAAATGATTGAGCGCAATGAAGGTATAAGAATTGAGTATAAAGAGCCGGAATATTCCGCATTTTACAGCAAAGATGAGGATATTGAGCCACACCGGAATGTCTATTTTAATTTTGGGATTATTGCCTGTAAAGTGGGCTCAGGAAAATCTTTTATTGCATTGGCGATTATTATTCGCAATCCTTTGCTGAATTTTAATCGAATGGTGAGTTCTCATTACAATAGTGGATGTTTCTCTTTTAAGAAAGTTAATACAACAAATTATACAGTTTCTACAAATATCATTTTAGTCCCACACAATCTTTTTCATCAATGGCAGGAATATTTAACGAAAGTAACTAATCTGGATGTTATTTATATTTCTTCAAAAATTACTTTTGATAAATTTGCACTGACAGCATCGAATTCTGAAAATTTTGAGAACTTGACGACAAACAAAGTGTATTTAATTTCGGCGAAACAGTGGAATAATTTTGCAGAGGTTTGGAATACTTATATTAAGAAAAAGGTGAGTCGTATTTTTGTGGATGAGGTGCATTCCATTAATCTACCAAATTCAATTCGAATCAAAGCGAATTTTTTATGGTTTATTACTTCGTCTGTGAATGATATTACTAATCATAGAAATTATGGTTTTATTCGTGATACGATTGAGAATTATAATATGTTGGATGGACAACTTTGCAATTTTACGAAGATCAAAAACAAAGATGATTATATTGATTCAAGTTTGCGGCTATTACCTAGTCTTGAAAGAGTAATTAAATGTCGCTCATCTATTATCTTGAATATTTTCGAAGGAATAATAAATCAAGAAGTGAAGGATATGCTATTGGCGGAAGATATCCAGGGAGTGGTGAATTATCTAGGGATTACATCCGTTAATAATCAAGATATTGTAAATGTTCTTTGCTCAAATATGGAGAAAGATCTGGAAAATGCGAAACTCATGTATAGAGCAAAGGAGCAGATGCATTATTTAAATGAACAGGCGAAAGCAGAATCATTGCAAAAAGCCCAGGAAAAAATAACATCTATAGAAAGGAAAATAAGTGGGGTTAAACAGAGAATTATTGAATCAAACATTGACCCAATTATGTTTGTCGAAATAGATAATCCAGTAATTACAGCATGTTGCAACAATAAATTTGAATTGGAATCAATTACAAATTATTATGATTTTCAATTGAAACAAACTGGGAGAAGTGTCGGCATTAATTGCCCACTATGTAGGAAGCCATTGGACCTCAAAAAACTGATATATATAGGAGAATCAAAAGCAGGTAAAATAGAAGGAGGAAGAGGGGCAGCGTTGGCTTCGTGGATTTCAGAGGAACACACGAAAATAGAGAATTTAGAAAAATTATTATGCAACGAAATTCCAAAGGATAAGAGAATTCTTATTTTCTCTGAACATGAGGGCAATTTTGATTGCTATTTGAAGGCATTTGCCAAATCTGGGCGAAATAATCTGAGTGCAGTTAAAGGAAGTATAAGCCATATTACTAATTTGCTGGGAAAATTTAATAGCGGGGAAATCCCGAATCTATTTTTGAATGCGAAATATTGTGGGAGTGGTCTAAACCTTGAAAAGACGGATATTGTGATTATAATGCATAAAATGACGCAAGATAATATTAAACAAGTTATTGGAAGAGCCCAGCGAATTGGGAGACAGGGACAATTGGAAGTATTCTTCCTTTATGCGGAAAATGAATAGATCAACTAACTGGCAAATTTGTGACCAAAAGGACAATTGAAATTAATGAAACAACTAATAATGCTATAGTTGCCCAAATAAAATTATCAGTTACTTTGAGGGTATAATAATATGCCGCCATAATTATTATAAACATTATTCCTCCAATAATACTGTAATTGGAGAAATGCAGTAATTTATAGACTTTTTCGGCGCGAGGAATTTTAGAAATATAGTATGAAATCATAATATAGAGGAACCCGAGTGGCATAGCTCCATAAATAAGCCCTCCTATTTTATATAATTTCATTTCTAAGATAACCATTACTAAACCAACCATAATACCACTAAAAAATGCATTCTTGAGGAAAATTTTTAAATAATTCATGTGGTCTAATATTAACAATGAAAATATTTATTTCAAGTTCTATTCTCCAATTTAAAACAAGATTTATTCCAAGAGGGTGTGTAATTCTTCCAATGTCGAATTTTATAGCGGCAAGTAAGAATACAACAGTAGCAAATTTAAAATGGCTAAATCCTAGCGAAATTATTTGCGAAACTGATGGAATATTTCGGATAATAGCACCTTATTTTGATAATATTCCAGTGGTTATAATGGATTATTCAGATGGGATAGAATATTGCGGAAGCCCTGTTAAAAATAAAACAAAATACGCAGTTATATCAGCGTATTTTGTTTTATTTATCTACGCGTTTATTTTAGATAATTTCATTCTTGGTATTTTTCTGGGAATAATATATATTATTGTATTTTTAGGGGTTATTCTTTGGTTCTCAGATCGGGAAGAATGGGAAGCTGGAGGAAAAAGAATTGTTTATACTTAGTTTTACAAAAGATTACGAACTATTGGAACACTTATTAGATAAGGTTCTATTTTCTGAATATCAAATATCTCCAACATTTTGTAAAAACCTATTTTATCACATGATTCTCCAATACTTGATAATTTAATAATACTATCATCCGATTGCTCCAAAATAATCGCCAGAAAATATTTTTTTTGTGTTCTAGATTCTGAAATCGGAACTTCGAATTCGTGAATTTTACAATTATATTGGGCGGATATTTTAGAATTGAAGAAGCTAAAACTAGTATTTTTTGTTATTATTTCAAAAATATTATTTGGAAAATGACAGCCATATATCATATATGAATCATATTGCTTCATATAATCTAATAGATTGGGATGGATAATAAAAAAATTTATTTTCCGAGTTCAGGACTCACAGAGGCTTCCAATAAGTCTAGATTATCAACTGGATATCCAATTTTATCAAAAATATCAATTGGATATATTCGCCGGAATTTCTGGATAATCTCCGGATTATTAAAATAGGTCTTCCATTTGTCTAAATCAATGGATTTATTTGTGATATGCCCATTCTTTTGCAAATCTTTTTCGTCTTTTTTGCGGATATTATATTCCGCTGCGATGATAAGAGCCGTATGTATCATATCTTTCGTAAATCCATAATGTTTGAACATATTGGCGAGTGTGCCATTATAATTGTTCATAAGATCCTCGTATTTGAACTCCATGAAATTAGAGTTTTCATAGTCCCAATTATACATGTCCATAATTGTATTTTTACTGGATTCTAGATATAAGTTGTTCTTCATTTCGAAAATAAGTCCGTCTTTTTCATTAATACTATTCAAAATTTCCTTATACGACATTTTATTGAGTTTTTTAATCTTACGATTTGCCCAGCCCTCTTTAGTAGTTTTATGATACTCATAAGCACTAACAATAATAGCACATGGATTGCGGATCATGTGTGTTCCAACAATTGGGCGGCGGATAGTGCTGAAATCTATATGGCTATGATGCTCCATCCATATATCTGTGTCTGGTTCTAATTTAGATTGAGGACAATATTGGTATTTCAGCCCAAAACGGTTACAAACATTGCGAAGTATTTTCTCAATGACAACAGTACCAGTTTTATGATGACAACAATGAATTATTAGTTTTTTTTGCTTAAGTTCAACAGATGGTGGCTGTTGAAGCTGTTGAGGCTGTTTTGCAATTGGTTCAGAGTCAGATTTCCCACTAAAAAAATAAAAAACCATAATATGTCTTATGGTTTTTTATTATTTTTTTATAGATCCGCATTATACTAAATAACTGGGATATCCAATTTTAGTGAAAATATTGAATGGATAAGTTCCCCAAAATTTATTCTTTAATTCGACATCACTAAAAATTTGTTTCCATTTATCCAAATCTATTGATTTATTCGTTACATGATTTTCATTTTTTAAATATTGTTGGTCTTTATTATTGATATTATGATTTGCAGCTATTTTTAATGCAGTTGAAATCATCGTAGAAGTAAAACCATAGTGTTTGAAAATAAGTGTTAGAGTGCCATTAAAATTTGACATTAAGTCTTCATATTTTGTCTCCAAAAAATTAGGCATATTATAATTCCAATTATAAATATCCATTATTGTATTTTTACTGGATTCTTGAAATAATTGATTCTTCATTTCAAAATAAATACCATCTTTCTCTTTCAAAATATTTAATACATTTTTATAAGTTATATTTTCTAATTTTTGAATTTTATTATTCGCCCATGGTTCATCAGTAATTTTATGATATTCATATGCACTAGTGATTATTCCACATGGATTTCGGATCATATGACTGCCAATAATTGGTCGATAAATTTTACTAAAATCAATGTGACTGTGATTTTGCATCCAAATATCCGTGTCACCTCTTAGCTTATTTTGAGAACAATATTGGAATTTAAGTTTGAAATGCTTGCAAACATCTCGAAGAATTTTCATCATAACATATGTTCCAGTTTTATGATGACAACAATGAATAAATAATTTTTTTGGCATTTATAATATTCAATAGAATAAATTTAAGAATATCTATTTTATTAATCAATATCTGATTCAATATCTTCTCTGAATTTCACTCCAACAAAGCCTTTTCCTAAACGTTTGTTATCGACTCCATAAACATTGTTTTTGAACTCAACAACTGTATTTGAAAAACACTTCTTCATTCGCTCAAGAAATTCACCTTGGGTGCTAAAAGGCATTCGCCCTGATCCACCTTGATAATCTCTGAAAAATTCCTTGAAATTATCCTGTAATTCTTTTGGCGTGATAGTATCTTTCTTATCACCAGTAATATTCAGCGAAATGTCAATGAATTCCGAAAAAACATCATATTGTTGAACCAAATACCTTGAATGGACATTGATGACCTCTGGAATTTTGATTTTCTCATCATTCCGGACATAAATACGGCATTTCTCGAGTAGTAAAATCATATATTGCTGTCTGTATTGGACGCAATCTTTGAGCTTCGTTTTGAGGTTGGGGTCCGCACGAAATTCATTGGCACGCTTTGGCTCTCCATCGATGAATCGATTTGGAAAGTTGATGCCTTTGTATCTGCGGAGAAAACCACCGTCTTGTGCATCATCAATTTTCGGCATCTTATTGCAGAGCATCACCAATTTGAACATTGGAGCATCACAAATTTCCGGTTCTGGGGCATGAGCCTTGCGAACTTGGAGTTTGTCATTGCCAGTGAGTTCTTTGATATAGTCCTGATTCAGGAATTTACCCTTAGGGGGCTCATTCACTTGAACATAGCGCTTCTTTAAAACACTTATCATTTTGGAATTCTGACCGTCTGGAACATTGGACATATTAACGAGATAGTTATTGTCTAATGTTCCAGAGTAATCACCAAGTGCAATGTCATGCAAAGTAGTAATCACTCCTTTTCCATTGCCACCTGATCCCTCCAAATTCACGAACAATTCATTCTTGTTTCGCCCAATAAGGGTCGATCCCAGGAATATCCACATAAAATTGCAGACATCTGAGTCTGGTAAAGACTTCTCAAAGAGGTCCTCTATTTCAGCACGAATATCTGGAATAATTTGATCCGTATAATCATAACCAGTTGAATAACTGATCAAATCATCCGGATTCATTTGACGGAATATGCCCGATTTTAGGTCATAGACCCCATTATTGAATCCAAGAAGATAAATGTTCATGTCGAGTTTCTTGTAGAATTCCTCATCATAGAATAATTCCTTCGATTCATTCACAATGGATGTCTTGTAAGAGTGATTTTTGAGGAGCTTGATTGATGCACTGAGACGTGTTTTTTCATCAATCAGCTTATCATTGTCATCAACATCACCTTTTCTCAGTAATTCTTTATTGATGTTAATCTCATAATTAACCAGAATACTACGAACTTCTCTTGATAAATCTTTCATAAAGGGAATATTTGATTCCAGCTGTCGCCAGAGTCCATTATTACACATAAACCAGCGTTCTTTTGAATAGACAAATTTATGCTTTAGCACATAATGTGCCAAATCGGCAAACTCTGAGTGAGTGTTACGCATGGCTTTCTTCATAAGAGAGAATAGGTCATCCTGTTTCTCATAGACACGCATGACCTCAAAGTACTTCTCTGGATTGTCCTGGCGCGCCATCAATTGGAGACTAGCAATGGTCACTTTTCTTTCAGAAGCGTAATTGGCGTAAGTTTGCGTCCATAATTTTTCACAGTGGTTCTCATTGTATTTGTCCGAAGATTCCGACCATGATTTCCATAGGTCCAAATTATCCTCGCCATGATTATACAGAATTGCTCCAATGAGGAACCATTTTTCATAATCGTCGACACGAGATGGATTCAAAAGTTGCAGCAATTGTGCGAGATACTCTTTGGATTTTTTGGATTCTTCTGGCTGGTCAATTGCGACCAATTCCTTCAAATTCACTTTCTTATCTGATTTTTGTTCTTTGGCGATCTTCTTTGTTGGGTGTTCGTCAAGACGGTTTTGAATGGAAAGTAATTTGACTAGCAAATAGTTATCTTCGGGTAATTCACATTCATCCAAATCGCCGTCAAAAATATGCGTTACCACATAAGATTGCGATTTGAGTTCCTTGCGGGAACCATACATAATCCAGTTGTTTCTCTCAATCACGGACTCATCTATGATTTTATCAATAGGATTCGTGCAGTGATTGAAAAACGACAGAGATTCAGGATCCTGATATTTTTCAATAATTTGCTGTCGGACTTTTGCCTGGGCTTCATACGAAATACTTAAAAAAGGAAACATAATATGGATCCCGTCTTTCGTAAGCTTTTTTTTCTCATCAGCTTCTGGATGGTCTTTTTCAAGAACATATGCACAAATTTCCTCATCATTAAGTGTAGAATCTGTAACATCGTTAAAGGCATTTTGGTAATCTCTTACAAGATTTTTGATGTCTTCAAATGTATATTTCCTTTCGGGAGATTCTTCATAATCATAGCGCAAATCAATATCAATACAAGGTTTTCCATACTTTTCCATATGACGCTCCGATAAATAACAGGGCTTCTTTTTCGTGAGGACCTGCTCCGCATAAGTTTTGTAGAATTTGTCATTACTGACTATCTTGTATTTTCCAACGCGGGTGTATGGGCTGAGAGATGTGTGGGTAAAATCGGCACCAGTTGTTTCATTCTCTAAAAGATAATCTTTTAAAGCGTTACTCATTTGTTTTTTATATGAGAAAAGGATTACTATTTTATATTTCAATTTTTTTATATTCTATATAAAATAGAATGATTGGAAGAATAATTTTTTTCATATTCTTGATATTACAGCCTTTTATTGGAAATGCAATTACAAGCAAATTTTTTAATTCCAATTTGAATTCTAAAAATAGGACATGGTATTCCAAGTTGAAACAATCCCCTCTAACGCCGCCGTCAATAGTTTTCCCAATTGTTTGGAGTATTTTGTATATACTACTGGGATTGTCCGCAGTTTTTTACTTAATGGGGCAATCCCTTAATTTAGTGCCTTATATTTTGCCATATGAGGCACAAATGTTGCTAAATTTTGCGTGGTCAGTGGTATTTTTTGGACTCCAAAAGCCGAAGATTTCATTAATAATTATTTTTGCTATGATTGGATTAACTGGATATTTATTATGGATAAGTAGGGGTAAGAAGCTGGCATTTTGGACACTATTACCCTATTTTCTCTGGATTTTGTTTGCGATGTATTTGAATTTTTATATTGTTGTAAATAATAATGATAAATAATATGAAAGCGGTTTGCGTTTTAGATTCCCAGACTAATAAGAAAGGAGTATCAGGTGTTGTATATTTGGAAGAAACAGCAGATAAAAAAACACGCATTTATGGCAGCATTCGTGGGCTGCGCCCTGGGCTACATGGTTTTCACATTCATGAAGCCGGTGATATGACGAATGGGTGTGATTCAGCATGCTCCCATTATAATCCTTATGGGCATACACATGGTGGGCTGACTGCAAAAAAAAGGCATGTGGGGGATTTAGGAAATGTAGAAGCGGGCAAAAATGGGGTGGCGGCGATTGATATTCTGGATAGGTTTGTGAAATTGCGGGGAAAATACTCTGTGATTGGGCGGTCACTAGTAGTGCATGAAGACGAAGATGATTTAGGTAATGGAAATCACGAGGATAGTTTAACAACCGGACATTCTGGAAAAAGGCTGGCGTGTGGGGTAATTGGTTATGCAAAAATATAATAATATTATATATGACTAGAATGAGCTTTTACTATTTGGCATATTATATGCAAAAACAATTTACCAAAACAGTGCTACCGAAGCCACAAGCGCTACCACAAGCGCCGCCTGTGCCACCACCTTCTTCTGACAAAGACAAAGAAGATTATAAAGAGGAATTTGAGCCAAACCCGGATTACGGAAAGGATTTTTTTAGATAATTATTTGCAAAAAAATTGATGAATTATTACAAAAATAGGTTGGCTGAGAAAGTTAGCAAATTGTTAAATCTGAGTGAATATATCTTCTACTATCTAAAAAAAATTATAAATTTTCAGATATATATATATAATTCTATCTTTGCTTATCAATAGAATAAAAAAAATTGATGGGTTTTTTTTAATGAATTTTATAACTCTTAAGCTATTATCAAATCAAAGCATTATGACACGAGGAACTTTTTATGATAAACAAACCCGGAAAAATTTCAGTGCTCTCTGTTCAAAAAATGATATCAAATTTAGGTTTGCGAATGGGTATCCATCTATGTTCGTCATGAGTCACATTATTGGACAAAGAAGTGGAGTAGTCATTCCGGAAAACGAATTGGAGAATTTACTCAAAGAAGCACACCTTGCGGAAAAGAGGGCTGAAGAAGAAGCCAAAGCTGCTTATCAAGCAAAAGTTGCTGCTGACAAAGAAAGATTCACCGCTTTTCAGGCAGCAACAGCTGCTGCTATTGAAGCAAGAGATGCTGCTCTAAAAGCTGCTGTTCCGATCCATTTTACTGTTTCTATCACATCATCAAGTCGTGAATTGACTGGCAACATTCACTATTCAAACAGGAAATTTTCGCTCGAGTGGTTGGATCTGAGTTCCGGAGTGATCCGTGGAGCGGATGAGACCCTTTCTCTTGACAGTGATAATTTAGGCATCTTTTCATTTCTCATCGAATTTACGGATATACTCAGTATCATCTTTGTGAAGCTGAGTTTAGATGGTGAAAACCCAATTGTACAAAGTTGGGTGATAACCCTCCCTAGAATTCGTCACTGGCAGGATGTTGTAGTACGACGTTTCGAGGAAATTAACTCATCTGAGCAACATTTGACAGCAAACTTGCTTTTTGCGGTTATGATAAATGGTGAATTTTATGACATGCAGCTCATCTATGACTCTGAAGGTTGTAATATCGACGAAATGGATTGCGAAATCTTGCCACTTTACGCGAAATCTGATTTCGAAGCATCAGATGACACTTCCGATATAACGGTAGGAAAAGTAGTATTTCTCGATGATGACTCTTTTTATTCTTTTGTTCGTTTCAAAAACATAGTTTTTGAAAACTGAGATTTTTTCATCAAATCCTATCTGAAGTGATTGAAAAATTATAAATTCAACAACGTCTTGTTAGAGGTATTATGATATTTGTACTGCTTTGCAGTTTTTTTTCATATATAATATAATAATGAATCAATTTGGAGGTAAGGATTCAAAACGCCATTTTACTGTTGTTATTGGAGGAAAAGAAAATGGACTTTATGTTGGATTAACTCCGTCTTCTGCTGCTAAAAAAGTGGTAACAAAACTCTGTACATCGAACAAAGGCAAAAAAGTGGAATTTCATATTCGCGAAATAACACAAGGTTCTAAGAAGAAGACTTACGGTCCATATGAGGGACATTTAGAGAAACTTAAGGATCCGATTGAACTAAATGGTCGTGTTATTAAATATAAACCAGTTGTAAAATTAAGTGCAAAAAAGAGTGTGCAAAAGGGTGGAGAACCGAAAATAGTGATAGCATTTGGGCATCGTTATGTTGGAGTACTTGAAGATATTGCGAAAGCTCTTGATTATATGAGTACTCGTATTAAACAATCAGAATTCTTTATACTACATTGGGGTTATACAGAAGAAGAATCAGATATTTTAAAGTTGATTAACATAGCACTTTACTTGCTAGAGGCAATTACTGGGATGAGCAATTTAAGAGAACCAAATAAGCTTCTCCTTAATTTGCTCAGAGCACATGCAGAAGGGCATGATTTTTTTAACTCAAAATTCTTTAAGTCGATTGAAACAGTTGGAATGACGGAAGCAGAAAAGGAAGAAAAGCTAAAAAATGCGTTTGCTAGTTATCATGATAAGTTCCAACAATTATATGATAGTCTTGAGCCTCAAAGTGATGATCGTCAGCCTTGGGACCACATGATTAAAATGCTTACTAACATGTTTGGTCACAAAATTTCTACAAATCCATTCGAACGTCAAGGGAATGGTTGGTATGATCCATCCAAAGTGTTCTGGCTTGTTGATATTATCAAGATGCTTACCAGTGATGGTTGGGAAGTTGTGAAGATGGCAGAAGCCGAAAATTTGAATGATTTAAAAAGTAAAATTAGAGACTATATAAAAAAAAATTATCGTGATAATAAATTTGGATTTTTCACAATTTTTCCAAGATTAATTGCTAAATCTGATGATACATCTGCTGATAATTATTCTAGCAATAATTCTAACAATAATTCTGGAAATAGACATGGAAATAATGGTTCCGAAAATGTTTTAGGAAATAGACATGGAAATAATGGTTCCGAAAATGTTTTAGGAAATAGACATGGAAATGTAATTAATAGTAAGTATTTTATTGGAATTGGAGTATCTGAGCCTATTGCGGAAGCTCTTACAAAAATAACATTATTCTATTATAATCTTTTAAAAAAACCAACCTGGTGGTGGAATTGGAATTTTGATTTCCACAAAAAAATGACAAAAAAAGAAAAAATAATTTCTTCCGCACTACGTTTTGTTCAGCTATTAGGTTTGTTGTTAGAAAGGTTTATTAAAAAGGAACCAAACGAGCTTTTCGTCTTTTTGCTAAGAGCTCATTCAGAGTGGCTTAATTTATCTGAAAGAGGTAACATGTTGCAAAAAGCGATTCAAAAAGAAGGAGTTCAGAGAATGGATAAATCAAGAGAATTGGACCAGTTTTTCATTGGTTGTGAAAAGAAGTTCGCTGAATTGTATAATAGTCTAGACCCTAAAAGTGATGATTACTTTTTGTGGGACCACGTGATTTATATGTGTGATACGATATTTACCGAAAGGGAACCTACGGTGATGAACACACAACGCGTCTGGCGCGGCTTGGCGCCGGAGCCGCCGGAGTCCAAGTTTGTGTTTGTTAATCCGTTTGCCGCTTACAATATAGACACCAACAATGCATCCAATGTATTCTGGCTTATTGAGTTAATTATGTTGTTTGCTACTGATGGTTTTGGTATTCTGAATATCACAAAAGCCGAAAATTGGAAAGATTTCATAGGAATGATGAGTAAATATAATAATAATGTCTTTTTTCAAAAATTTTTAAGATTAAAAGAAAACGCTTTGGGTACAGTTATTTATAATGAAAACCAAAATATGTTAGTTAATAGAGGAGTTCCTACTAATGAAAACATTAATATCTTAGTTAGAGAAGCTCTTACTAATGAAAAAATTATGGAAGTACCTGAGAATGAGAATTCTAACTTATGGGAGCGCGCGCGAGCGCGCGCGCGCGCCCATGAGTTAGAATGGACGCTCGCCCATTTAAATTCTAACTCATGGGGTAGTGATGAAAATTCAAATGGTAATCGATATATGCATAGACGCAGATCCTCCTGGAATAATAGTAATTCATAATTGAGTTATACCAATCGTATTTTGGAAAGCTTACCACTTTTTGCTAAAACTAATTTTGATGCATCATTTGAACCTTCACCTTCAGAAAAAATTGTGGGAGAAGTTTATATTGCAGAAGAATTAGAAAATAATTCTTCAACCACAGAATACATTTTTGGCAATAGGTTACCTTAATTTGGAATATCTAATAAGGTGACCTAAACTTGAATTGGGTTACTAATTTCTGGCGAGACTGATTATAAACCCAATCTCCCAATTCGGAACTTACATTGTTTGTTTGGAATGTGTGAATACCACCATATACGCGGGAAAGTCCCGCCATATCCGCCAGGTCTTGCAAAGTTTTATATTGCAAGACAGTCCTTTCTTTGGGTGTAACACCGGGCTCAATTGTGCTGCTTCCTTGGTCAAAAATGAATTCTCCGATGCAAACTGTTTTATCATTGACGTTCAAAGATGGACATAGTGCTATATTATTCGGGATAGTTACAACAGTGAATCCATCGTATAAAGCCGGATTTTTGAACCACCAATTCAATAATTTTGCTGCTACCGTGGAAAATGTGGTATGCCCACTAGCTACGTCAGGGAATGGTGGTGTTACAAAATCGAAATTTTGATAAGGCAGCCATTGTTTGCCAGGGATTGGAGCTGGATTGGCGGTCTGAAGAGGCGTCCATGATGTGAGGGTTTGATTGGCATAGTAGTTCCGGATAAGGTTTATTGGGCGCGCCTGGTTATACGTGGATTTATAATACCAAGCACTTACACATGCATCGTATAGACCACCGGCAAGGCTGAAATACATTTTTAGATCATTCATCATGGTTTGCTTGTATTTCTGGGATAATTGCATGGCAATTATGATAAAAAAACCGGGGGGTGGCAGGGCTTTTTTAGAGGACCCGGCGAAAAACTCAGCAATTACTTTTTTGCGGTCATCTAAATCTTTATAAATATCCAATAAAAGATCAGTTTGAGTCTTCAAGCCATTCTCCCAAGTTGTTGATATTTTTGAAGAGAGATTGATGATATTTTTTGTAGGGGTCACTGCAAAACCGGCGTTCTTGTAGAAATTTATTCCCAGGAAATTCTGAATTTTGAACGAAGCTGGGTTAGTTGGAACAATAAGGGGCAAATTATTGGTGCCTTTGACTGCACCAGTGGGCACAATTAGTTGCTCCCATTTGGAGTTTGGGGTGGGCGTGAAATTGGTGCCAGTATAGTCCGCGGGAAGTCCATTGGTATTTTTGGTGGCAAACCCGGCGCGCTCCAATTCTAAAGTTTTGCCAGAAAGGTGAGATTGGGAATATTGGATGAGGTTATCAAGAAATTTGGATGAGATAGGCATAAGCTTTACACCATAATCTAAAGTAGTGAGTTGGGTGGCGTCTTGATATAATTTGGCTAAAAACGCATTATGCCCAATATACAGATAGGTTCCCAATAAATCGCAGCGGGTGGCTTTTGGGGAGGTGGCAATACTCTTCTTAATTTCATTGCGGTTTTTAAGAGGGGTGACGCGGTCCAAAGATTGGACGCCATTTTTTTCAAAAAGTGTGCCGAAATTATAGAGCATTTGGAAATACGCGTAAGATAGAATAGAGAATTTTGTGGGATTATTGTCGGAATGGATGATAATTTCTTGGAAGAAATTCCAAATGAAGTTTGATACAATCATATAATATATAAGAAAATTTATAAATTTGATGATATCATCTATTTTCTCAGTGAAAAACCAAGCTTGACTCGCTGAATATTCAGCTGAATACTTTTGCATTCTGATAATGCTTTTTCTTCTGCTGTTATAGCATTCATACGCTCATTCTCCAAAGTTCTAAGCGTCGTTTGAGCTTGCATGATTTTGATATGAACATCGGATTGCTGGTCATGAAGAATTTTCATCCTGTCCATAAGAGAAGAGTGTTCTTTCTCCAAATCGGAAATTGTTGGCAACGATGGATTCATATTCGGTAAGACAAATGCGTTGCCGAAGACTTCTCTCATCTTCTCTAATGATGAGATGAATTTCTTGAGAGCTTCAAGTTTTTCCTGAATTTCAGTCGAAGATTTTTTAACTGAACCCAACTCAGCAAAGAATTTAGCATTCTCACTTTTCAGATTTTCAAGAATCGAACTAGTTTCATCAATGGATACTTTCACTTTATCGATGCGTGTTCTTTCATCTTTACATTTTGATTCTGAATTATCCAGCAGGGGAGTGAAAACCTTCTGATCTTTTTCAGGCAGCTCGAGTGTATCGAAGAAATCAGTAATCTCATCGGGAATGCTGATAGCATGTGAATTAGATAAAATTGGATTCTCACCACTCCGTTTCAGGAACTCCACCAGGAATTCGACAGTGATTTTCATAGAAAAATCCCCAGCAAATTTGTTGATAGCATCCATCAATTCTTTTGATAGATACCGCATCACGAAGTATTCTGTACCATCGGGAGTCCGCAAGACTTCCAATCTTTTCTGTTGTATCTCCTTAATATTAAAATCGCCAAATGTCTTCATCATGGATCGAAAACAATCGCGAGTATTTTCTGCTTCTGGACCTCTTTTGTAAGGCATTTAACGCTAAAAGCTTAAAAATTTAAAAAAAAACCCATCAATTTTTTATATTGTGGGGGGTAGTTAACAGTTGATAAAAACCGTATAAAACCGTATAATCCTATTTTTTATCCTTTTCAGTTATTTTATAAGAACGCATACCATATAATCTAGAACTAAACACTGTAATTATTTCTAATAAATCATCTGTTAATTCTTTCTCTGGACTTTTATCTTCATCCTTTTCAATTATTATTTTTGTATTTAACCCTTACAGCGTCAAGTATATATTGATAATTAGTTAAAATATCAATATATTTAAAAGTTTAACCACATGATTATCAATAAATAATAAATAAGTAGGTAATTTTAAGAAAATCTAGGAAACCTCCAGGAGGTTTCATAACGCTGTAAGGGTTAAATATTCTTTTAAAATATATTCAATTAAGTCATAACCAATTCTACAAAGTCTATCCTTATAAGCAATCACTAATTCTTCTAAATTATTTTTTATACCAAGATTTATTATCTTTT
>Ga0315284_10004584_pt1 | contig 19620 bp, 15 predicted proteins | sample YL17G09_16_MG_FD_203696 | JGI IMG/M metagenome (GOLD analysis project Ga0315284, IMG submission 203696) | Sediment microbial communities from Yellowstone Lake, YNP, Wyoming, USA - YL17G09_16 | ecosystem: Environmental > Aquatic > Freshwater > Lake > Sediment | place: USA: Wyoming | collected... | reverse complement strand
GGGACCTTTCTCGCCTCGATTGCCATGATCGCGTGATTGATACCCACCTATGAGTCGGGGCCGAGATAACTGCAGGTCCCGTCTGGCAGCCGGGACCTACTTGCGCGTGCCAGGGAATAACACCGCGAGGTGAATATATGGTGAATTCGCGGCCCTCCTGGGGGAAGTTTCCGGAGAGAGAGCTCTTGCGGCGGCTGCGGCGTTCATTGAAAACAGAAACTCTGATTCAGGCACAACCGGTGGCAAGCTAATTCGGCTGCGGTAAACCACGGCCTCTGGCGGTGAGACTCGGATGAGCTATGCTATTTGGGTGGCCGCCGATGCATAGCATCGAGAAGAGCGCCCTGAAAAGGCGCCAGATAGTAGCCGGGGGCGAGCCGCGCAGCGGCGCTGCCCCCGGTAAGGAAGATGCGGGCATGAGCCCCGGCAGGGGCGACAGAGGGAATGGCAAGCCGCCCTTTCTTTCACCCCTGCCGGGGCTCGGAATCGTGGCGGGCCTGACCCCGGGCAGCGCCGCTGCGCGGCTTGCCCGGGGCTACTGTCTTGAGGCCCCGCCGGGGCCTTCACAAGTCTGATGCCTCCTGCTCTGCTGGTGGAGGCTCACTGAGCCAAGTTTCCGGGGAGATCGCCGAGACCGCAGAGAACTCTTTTGTTTTTGAATAACTTGTTTCTGCGGGGATTTTGTTACAGTTGATCTTTGGCTTGGAATTTGGTTTCTGTTATTTTTCTGCTATCGATTCAATGAGGTGATGAGGAAACCATGATTCGACACCAGGCTGTTTTGCTCCTGGGTCCGACCGGATCCGGCAAGACCCCCCTGGGTGACTGGCTGCAGGATCTTGGCCTTTGGGGTCGGCGCTGCCACCATTTCGATTTCGGCGCCGGCTTGCGGGAGATTGCGGCCGCGCATGCCAGTGCCGGTTTCACAGCCAGGGAGATGCGCTACATTCAGGATGTCGTCGAAAAGGGCACACTTCTGGAGAACGAGACATTCTACCTGGCGTCGAAGATCCTCGGCAACTTTATACTACGCCGCCAGGTGCATCCGCGGGATCTGCTGGTCATGAATGGCCTGCCGCGCCATATCGGCCAGGCGGAGGCACTCTCGGAAATGCTGCAGTTTGTCGCCATTGTACATCTTGAGTGCAGCGCTGAGACGGTTTGGGAACGGCTTCAGAGCAACGCCGGCGGCGATCGCACCCATCGTACCGATGATGCTTTTGCCCTGGTGGAGCGGAAACTGGCCATTTTCACCGGACGCACCCAGCCCCTGCTGGCCTATTACCAGAAGCGCGATGTCCCGTTGATTCCCGTGGTTGTTGGCGTGCAAACCCAGCCACCCGATATCCGTGCCATTCTAGAAGCGGCCCCTCCGGTGCAAGGCGCTCGCCCGAGCGCCTGAAGATTATTGGTCTCTTAAAACAGCCACGAATGATACGGATGGATGTAAAGCTTCTCTCCCCCGGACCGGCGAGAGTTCATACCTTTCGTGCCATTCGTGGCTGCTTTTGCAGTTTCCATGCGCAAGAAGCATTCAGGATCACAGCCGCCAGAGGGTGATACCTTCAGGCGTTTTCTCGCGCGGGAGAATATTGCGAACATCCGCGACGACTCCCTTGCCACCGCAGAGCAGTCCCGTAACCAGCTTCCAGGGATCCGCTTTGTATTGGTCGTGGGACACCGCAAGGATCACGGCGTGCGACGGCTTCAGGTCTTCGAAGCGCGTCAGCTTGATGCCATACTCGTGCTCCGCTTCTTCGGGATAGGCGAGTGGATCGTGGATCTGTACGTCAAAGCTGTACGATTTCAAGGCTTTGACGATGTCGATGACGCGGGTATTGCGCAGGTCGCTGACGTTTTCCTTGAAGGTGAAGCCCAGGATGGTGGTCAGCGGCCGTTTTCCGTCAAAACTGACCTTGCCACTGGCCAGCGTGCGCTTGACGACTTCCTTGGCCACGAAGACACCCATGCCGTCGTTGATGCGCCGTCCGGAAAGGATGACCTGCGGTATGTAGCCCAGTTGTTCGGCCTTGTGGGTCAGATAGTACGGATCCACGCCGATGCAGTGTCCTCCAACCAGACCTGGGGAGAATTTCAGGAAATTCCACTTCGTTCCGGCAGCCTCCATCACGTCGTGAGTGTCGATCCCCATGCGGTGGAAGATAATCGCCAGCTCGTTGATGAGGGCGATATTGAGATCACGTTGTGTGTTCTCAATCACCTTGGCGGCCTCGGCAACTTTGATGGAAGCGGCCTTGTGAACTCCTGCCGACACCACGGAAGCGTAGACCGACGCCACGATTTCGAGCGTCTCGGCATCCTGTCCCGAGACTACCTTGAGGATCTTTGTGAAGGTGTGCTGATGGTCGCCCGGATTGATTCTTTCGGGAGAGTACCCGATTTTGAACTCCCGGCCGCATTTGAAACCCGATTCCTTCTCCAGGATCGGCAGACAGACCTCCTCGGTCGCGCCGGGATAGACCGTGGATTCATAAACGACAATCGAGCCTGGCTGGAGGTTGCGACCCACAGTTTCGGAAGACCGGACGAGGGGCGTCAAATCAGGGCGCTTGGCTTCGTCGACCGGCGTCGGAACGGCAACGATGATGAAGTCGGCCGCTTTCAGCCGTGCCGGATCGGTGGTGTATTCCGCCTTGCCCCCCTCAAACTCTGATTTAACAACATCCTTGTTCCGGTCGTAACCCGCCTTCAGCTCTTCGACGCGCGCCGTATTGATGTCAAAGGCGATGATTGGCTCCTTCTTGCCGAAGGCCACGGCAATCGGCAGCCCGACGTATCCGAGTCCCACAACAGCAACCTTACGATTATGACTCATTCTCGATCCTCCGTTCGGTACACTCATCGGAATCCGTCATCAAAAAATGATTGAATAATCGCAACAAGCCGGGCACCAGCGAACCGAATATCATCGGCCTCCAATGTGTGTCGAAATGCCCCATTGCGGGAAAACCAATATTTTGTGCATGCCGGCTCGCAAAAGCCTATTTCACCTCTTTGCGGAACTTGAAAATGGGGTAGACGACCGGGTGCTGTTCGATGCCAAGTGATCGAAGAGTGTTGTCCAATACACCCCATCCGACGAACCCATCCGCGGATTGAGGCTCAAGGTAGTAGAACGCCGCATTCGCCATCGGCTGCGCCAAATCGACGAAATAGGTTCCCGCGGGAAACTCCCGTGTGCTGGGGCCGAAAAAACCGCCTTCGAGCGTGGTCATGTTGCCCGGGCGCGGTTTCAGCATACGATCGGCAACGAATTCCTCGCCAAGCGCCTTCATGGGTTTATCCAGCGTTTGAATCCGGATGTTGTGAGCGCGCAGTTTGGTCGCCAGTTCCTGCAGCTCCGCTGGAATCAGGTAGCCACGCGGCATAACAGCTTCCCTGGTGCCGACCGGCTTGGTCAGGTGCTCCACGTCGTGGACGATTTCGGGAGGCGCGCCCGCCGATCCTGGGGCAGTTGAGCGCACGCTGGTGCCCGGCAGGAATACCGTAGGGTTGGTCCTGTAGGCGAGAATGTCGATCTTGCCCCAGGATTCATATTTGCCTGCAATCCAGTTTTTCAGTTCCCAGGATTCCGCCTGGGCTTTCACCTTGGCAACCGTCTCCTCGTCGGCGTCCTTGCAGATTTTCTGCATCTCCTTCCCGTGGGTGTTGGTGAATTCGAGCAAAGAAAGGACGTAGGCATATTGGGCATAGATGCGACGCTCGAACGCCGGGTGTCCGGGCGTTTCGGTGATGATCGCCATGCGATTGCGCAGGCCATAATCGTTCACGATGAACTTCGCCTCATTACTCCAGATCGCCCGGTCGTGGCTCCAGTCGGTCGGCGGCCACCTGGTTTCATCGAAGAGGCAATGGGTGAAGGTCTCGAGCCCGAAATCCCTACGGACCGATGCGCGCACGGCGGGGAAGAGCTGATCCCAGACATAGCCGCGCGGCGCCGGGTGCGCGGTCGGCATGGTGCAGGTGGCATAGGTGTTGGCGTAACCGTGGTTGACGCGCCCCATTAGATGCAGATCTACGAGCAGTACCGGATCCCAGCGGTTGAGGAGAGCCTGATACAACCCATTCGCCTCGATGCTCTCCAGCTTGACGGCATCGCGATTCAAGTCGAGTCCCGCGGCATTCGTTCGCTGTCCCACGATGTGCGGCGTGCCGTCCTGGGTGGTAAATGTGTCGGTCCCGTCCACATTGAAGATCGGCAGGAAAATCACGATTTGGTTGTCGAGCAGTTGCTTCCGGGGTCCGAAGAGGATCTCGCGCATGGCCATCAGGATTGCTTCCGTGCCTTCGGGTTCCGCGGGGTGGATATTCCCCTCAATGAACATAACCGGCTTGCCCGACTTGAGGGCTTCCTGAGGCGAGGTAACGCGCGGATTGGCCAGAACGATCGCCGGGGCCACTTTTCGGAGCGGGCTGGTGAAGACGTTGACGACGTTCACATTTTCGCTATTCCACTTCAGGACATCCACGAATTCCTGGAGATCAAGGGTCGATGTTGTCCTCGTATAGCCCGTCTTTTCAGGAACGGTTAAAAACTTTGCCGGCCATTTTCCATTCCATCCCTTCGGAACTTCATCGGCCCAGTAGATCTTCTGCTGCTGGGCTCCGATGGTGATGGAAAATATGGCAACCATGAATGCGGCAGGCACGAGGAATTTGGCTCGCAGCTTCATAAATTCTCCTCCAGGGCGACGCTCGATGTCAGGATCAGGGTTTTTTCTTCTGCTCGGCCTGTTTCTTCCGCGTTTGACCCTTCCTGTTTGCAGGAGTCGCCTGTCCGCTTTTAGGTTTTGAGCGCATCTGCTCGTCGGCGGCTTTTTTCCTGGCGGCCCAATAGGCCTTCATTCTTTCGCTCTGCGCTTTGCGTTGGGCAGCTGATCTTGCTTTTCGTTTGCCCGCGCGGGCATTTTGCAAATTGGGCTTAGCCTTGGCCCCACTGTCCAATTGTGTGCGAATCATCTCAATTTCGGCAGATAATAATGCCCGCTGCCCCTCGAGTGCCTCTAATGCGAGTTCAAGAATCCTCTTTTCCATAATTCCTTTCTCCGGAGTTGGAACTGCACCGTTCGATCGGCGCACTCCGTGATGGCGGTAGCCTACGCTAATGACTTGCGACTTTGCAAGTTGGATTCAACAGCAAAGGCAGCCACGATTGACATGGTGCGCGGCATAGCCGCAACCAAAACCAAAGTACACCGTAGAACCGTGGAGAATAGGAGCCTCGAAGAGGCGGCAGACAATAGCCCCGGCCGTGAGGCCGGGGTTGATAGGCAATCGGAATGAGCGCCGAAGGTGCGGCACAAGATTTTTGTGCCGGTCCTTCGGACCTCAATTCTTTGTCTTCCTCAACCCCGCCCTCACGGGCGGGGCTATTTACTGCCGGCGCTTCGCGCCTACCTGCTCTGCGTTTCGGCGGTGAGAGTCCTTTACTTCGTGCAAAGGATTTGCGAGTAAGTAGTACAGATGGAGTGAATGGTCCGGCGATATTGGCTGCCGCCTGTCGAAGTCTGATGGGAAACTTCGAAGTAGGGAGACGGGGGTGAAACCGAGTGAGGAAAAGCGAAAACTGGGGGCCAGCAGGCCCCCAGCCTTGCTGAAAAATCAGAAGAACAGACGCATTGCGACCTGGCAACGGCGGGCATTAGTGCCGTCTGGGAAGCCCTGCGACGCGCTGCCGACGCCTAGATTTGCAGTTGGCCTCAAGATGCCGCCCGTTGCGGAGTATGCCTGGGTGTTGACGCCCGTGTTGCTAATGGTGTTAAACACGTTGAAAGCTTCAAACATCAAATGCAGTTTGACGCGCTCATTGAAGGGGAGCACGCGTGTCAGACGCGCATCCACACGATAGACCTGGTCAACGTTCAGGCTGCTAACCGGCCAGAAGGGCACACGGTTCCAGCCGCCGGATCCATTGAGAGTCGAATAGGTCATGGTCTGGCCGGTGAACTGGGTAGCGCTCATAGTGTTGACGGTTGCAGACACAGGATGTGCGGAGGCCAGCGTGGTGATGCCGGACAGCTGCCACCCGTTGATCACATAGCGGGCAAAAGCGGAGTTGCTCTGCGTGAATGTGGGTTGCCACTGGAAACTGATTACGGCGCGATGGCGCTGGTCCATGGTGGAACTCCCCTTGTCAAACGGGTAATTGCCGGGGATGGTGACGTTATTGTAGTTCCACCCGATGTTCCATGATGCGCCCTGCTGATTGGCGTCGTCGAATGCATGAGACCAGGTGTAGGAAAGGCTGGCGGTTATGCCATGCGACATGCGTTTGCGCAGCTGGACTGCCAATCCGTTGTACCAGGATTGGCCGCCATTCTCAACCATGAGAATCTTGCCGTAGTTCTTATCCAACTTCTTTGAAGAAAGGTAGATCGGGGTTGAATAGGTTCCCACGGTGTTATTGTAGATATCCATGATTGTGTAGGTAACCGTTTGGCCAGGATCTCCAAGGTTGACGTCACGCTGTGTCCACAGCCCGATGCCGCGGCTCCAGATGTAGCTTAGGGTAAGACCCAACTCTTTGCCAAGCTGGCGCTCGATTCCCACGGTAGCCTGCTGAGTATAGGGATTGCGGAAATCAGGAGCGGCGAATTGAAGGCTAACCGTTCCACCAGGCAAACCCGTTGCACTCGAAAACACGTTGGGGAAAACCGGCGACCCTAATGTCGAGGTTGATACATAGATATTCGGCTGGCCCTTGCCATTGCCGAGCAGCAACTGATCCAGGCCGAAGCCGTGGAAACGGGCCCAGAAAATGCCGTATCCCGCGCGGAACACGGTCTTGGAATCGATCATATAGGACAGGCCTACACGCGGCGCAAAATTCTTGGTATCCGAAGGAATGACGCCGGTCCGCGGGTAATCCGTATTCGTGATCCACGGCTGCGGAATAAAAGTATGCTCGTAGCGTATGCCGTAGTTCAGCGTCATCTTCCGCGACAGTCTCCACACATCCTGCACATAGACGCCGATATCCGTCGTTCGGAAGTTTTGGATCGGATTGCCGAATGTCTGAGTAAAGCTGCTATAGCCTTTGTTGCCCGTCGTGTTGCCTGAGAAATCTTTGGCAAAATTGGTCAGGCTCGTATAGCTGTAGGTGCCAAGCCGGTTGTTTAGCTGGTCGACATAATCCTGGTTTGTGGATATATCTACACCGAACTTGTAAGAATGTGAGCCCTTAGTCCAACTCAGGTTGTCCGCGAACTGGAAGCGCAACTCGCTGGGTTGGGTGCGGGGATAGGCCGGGGCAGCGCCGATGGCGGTACTGTTCAATGAGATGGCAAGACCTCCGGTTTCAGCCGGCCACAGATCGCCCGCTGCGGGATCGGACAGACGGTCCTTAAATGCCCCGAAACGGAACTCATTGAGAAGTGTCGGGCTGAAGACGCTGATCCATGATACTTTGCCGTACCGAGTCTCCACGGTGGAATTCCCGTTTCCGCCAAGGGCATTGCCGTTGGTCAGCACTGCCTGTGTTTGAATTCCGTGCGGGGACTTCCAGTGCATCCCGTTCACGTCGAAGCTGAACGAATTACGTTCCGTTGGGCGCCAGTCGATCTTGAGGAATCCCATGGCGGAATCCACGGTGCGCGGAACGATAACATCCATCTGCCGCTTGATGAACGCGATCGCCGTCGCGCACTGAGCGGCAGTGGCGGTGCAAGCAGCGGTAATGTTGTTTCCGCCGGCATCCGTAAACTGAGTGTTGATGATGCGATTGATCGCCGGGAAATTCCGCTTGATGATTTCAGAATTTGCAAAGAAGAAAAGCTTGTCTTTCTTGATAGGACCGCCGATGCTGCCGCCGGCCTGGTGGCGATACTCACTCGGGTTCATGCCTTGAGGCGCGTAACGATCCAGGGCATTCAGCGTGCGGTTGCGGAAATACCAGTAGGCCGTGCCGTGCACGTCGTTCGAGCCGCTGCGGGTGACGGTGTTGATAACCCCGCCCATGGCGCGGCCGAATTCAGCCGAGAAACCGTTGGAAAGCACCTGGAATTCCTGGACTGCATCCTGGGAGATCTGGGTTGAGATGCGGGTCCGGCCCGCATTTTCGTTATAGAAGCTCTGGGTGGTGTCGTTGCCATCGGTCAGGAACGCGTTGCCGCCTGCGATACCGCGGAAACTTACCAGGCCGAATGTGCCGTCATCGGTTACTGCAGGCGTAACCAGTACGAAGGTATCGGCGCGTCGGCCATTGATTGGCAGATTCTCGATCTGCAGCCTTTCCACGACCTGGGATACATCCGTCTTGGAGGTTTCCACGAGGGGTGCTTCACCGGTGACCACAACCTGGGTCGTGGCGCCTGCCAGTTGTAGAGTGATTTTGAAATCAACGGTCTGTCCGACCAGGATTTCAAAATCCTTGGCTTCCCACTTGCCGAACTTCGGCATAGTGACGGTCAGGCTGTAACCGGTTGATGGCACCAAAGCAGGCGCGGCAAAGACGCCAGCCTGGGAAGTAGTCATGGTTCGCTGAATACCCTTGGCCGGGTTGGATATAACTACCTGCGCTCCGGGCACTGTGGCTCCGCTCGGATCGCGCACGACCCCCGAGATTCCTCCCATGCCGGCTACTGCCTGGGCCATGGCGGAACCGGATAAGGCCGTGCTCAAAATAAGAATAAGAAGCAGCAGCTTGCTTTTGGAAACTTCCATGTCAGTTCTCCTCACATTATGAAAGAAAGGCACACAACCATCGTCTCGAGTGAGCCTCTTTGCGGAAGTAAAAATTTAGCCGATTTACAGGCCAACGGTCAAATGAATTCGGCGTGAGCATAAAGCCGGGATTCTGATCCCGATGCCCATCTTTCCGCTGATTGTGCCTTCCTCCGCTCTTCGGTGGCCGGCGCCTGCATCCGTAGGATCACATTTCCAGCTTGCTCCCGGACATGCACCCGAGATACAAATACGCATCTGGCGGCCGGCTGGTTCCCTGTTGGAGACGTTCTCCCGTAAAATCGTGCCTGGCCCCGCGGCATCGGTATCATTGAGGATGGATCATGAATTTTGCCAAAGGAAATCTTGGTTGGATCGAAGTTATTTGCGGACCTATGTTTAGCGGCAAGAGCGAGGAGCTGATCCGCCGGTTGCGCCGCGCTGAAATCGCGCGCCAGCGGGTGCAGATTTTCAAGCCGGCCATCGATCAGCGTTTTTCGGACAGCCACATCGTTTCGCACAGCGAATTGAAGATCCGTTCGAATAGTGTCAAGAATGTGGTTGAACTCGAAGCTGCGCTCGATCTGCGGACGGAAGTCATCGGCATCGACGAGGGGCAGTTTCTGGGGAATGAGCTGGTAGAGCTGGTGGTACGGCTGGCCGACATGGGAAAACGCATTCTCGTCGCAGGTCTGGATACCGATTACCTCGGCCGTCCCTTCCATCCGATACCGGAATTGCTGGCGGTCGCAGACGAAATCACCAAAACTCTCGCCATCTGCATGCAGTGCGGGAACCCCGCAAAACATACGCAACGTTTGGTAGCAAGCAACGAACTGATTGTGGTGGGCGCCGGAGGCATGTACGAGGCGCGCTGCCGCCGCTGCTTCGAACCCGATCTTTCCAAAACGAAACAAAGTACTGAGTACTGAGCAAAAGCTCGCGCAGGCTCTGCTTTTCCCTCAGTACTCAGTACTCAGCACTCTTCACTTGTGATAGATGTGAGCCAAGACCATGTCCACTGATCTCTGTATGGGATTATCTCCAGCGATCATCAGGTCAGCGTGGGACCTGGTCGGACGGACATGCAGCTCAGCCATGGGTTGCACGGTTTCTGCGAATTGACGGCGTACCGACTCGGGTGTGCGTCCGCGCTCACGCACATCGCGCAGGATCCTGCGTTCGAGGCAAGGCCCATAGGGCAGGTGGACAAACACCTTGGTGCCGAACAGGTCGCGCACGTCCTTCCAATAGAGAACGAACAGGCCTTCTACGACTATGAAACTTTCCGGTTTCAGCGGTTTAGTCTCTCCGGTCCGGGTATGAATGGAAAAATCATATACCGGGCGTGCGATTTCCCCGCCTGCGGCCAGAGCCAGCAGATGCTGAAGGAAAAGGTCGCGGTCCAATGCGGCGGGCTCGTCAAAATTGAACTTGGCTCTTTCCTCCAAGGGCCGATTGGACAGGCTGAGGTAATAACAGTCCAGGGGCAGGATTGCGGCCGGCAACTGGGCCGCCAGGTGTCTGGCAAGCTCGGTCTTGCCGGCACAGGACGGGCCAGCGACACCGATCATATAGGGAACCGCTCGCGCAGTCTTGGTCGAAGACACCGGATCAGCCCCTCGTCCTTTTCAGATCTTCTGCAATGTGGGGAATCACTGCGCGAAGAAGAGCGATAAACTGACCCTTGACACGAGCTCCAGTCTCCAGGACTTCCTCATGAGTGATCGCCTCGCCAGTGATCCCGGCCGCCATGTTGGTGACGCAGGAAACTGCCAACACGCGGATGCCCATGTGTCGGGCGACAATTACTTCCGCCACCGTGGACATTCCGACCACATCTGCGCCTATGGTACCCAGGTACTTGATTTCAGCAGGAGTCTCGTAACTGGGGCCGGCGAATGCGGCATATACGCCGGTGAGAATATCCATATTCAGGCGTTCGCCCTCACGAAGAGCAAGCTCCCGAAATCTGCCGCAATACGCCGCGGTCATGTCCACGAACCGCATACCGAAGCGGTCATCATTGGGCCCGATCAGTGGATTTGCCCCCTGCAGGTTGATATGGTCTGTCAGTACGACGAGACAGCCAGGCTTTAGTTTGCGGGAGACCCCGCCCGCGGCGTTGGTGAGAACGGCCGCCCGAATCCCCATTCGGCCGAACACCCGCATCGGGAAGGTCACCTCTTCTGCCGCCAGCCCCTCGTAGAGATGCACGCGGCCTTGCATCGCCGCGATAGATACTTTCCCGATCTTGCCGATCACCAGCTGCCCGGCATGGCCTTCGGCGCTGGGCTTGGGGTAATAGGGGATATCGCGGTAAGGCACCCGCACGGCCTGCGCCAATTCGTCCGCGAAAGCGCCCAGCCCGGAACCAAGGACCAAGGCAATCCGCGGGCGCAGTCTGGTGCGTGAGTAAACGAATTGTGCTGCTTGTTCCGCGCGCTCAAACTGGGAATCCGCAGGTTCTTTTTGCCTGGTTCTGCTGGCACTCATGGCTCTCTCCCAAATTCCAGATTACGTGTGGGGCGACGGATTATTTCATCAGGATTCCAACAATGGATGCCGACATCAGGTTTGCCATGGTTCCTGCCAGCATAGCGCGGAAGCCCAGCCGGGCCAGCTGGTCGCGCTTGTTCGGGGCCAGAGCGCCGATGCCGCCGATTTGTATGCCAATGGAGCTGAAATTGGCAAAGCCGCACAGCGCAAATGTCGCAATCGCGAACGAGCGCGGATCCAGGGTCGTCTTCAAAGGTCCCAGCTGCGAAAATGCCACCAGTTCATTAATCACCATGCGCGTTCCCAGCAGGTTGCCGACACTGACGCAGTCGTGCCACGGGACGCCGATCAGAAAGGCCACCGGAGCAAAAATATATCCGAAGATGGCCTGAAGCGACGTGGGAAACCAGGGGATGCCAATCTTGACGAGGCCGCCGTGAACGCCGCCCAGAATGCCGTTGGTCAGTGCGATCAGGGCCAGGAACGAGATCAGCATCGCGCCCACATTCAGAGCCAGGTGCAGGCCATCGGTCGTGCCGCGCGAAATTGCTCCCAGCATATTGGCATCCTTGGGCATTTCCACTTTGTTGATGTCCAGCGGTGATGAATCGGCCGTTGCAACTCCACCCGCGCTCTTGCCCGCGGTCACCGGAGTCTCGGTCTCCGGCACCAGCATTTTGGCGATCAGGATCGTTCCGGGCGCGGTCATGATGACGGCTGCAAGCAGATGCTTGGCCTCAATGCCGTAGAGAATATAGGCCCCCATGATGCCGCCGGAAACGTGCGCCATGCCGGCTGTCATGATGGTCATTAACTCTGATCTGGTACAGCTCGGCAAAAACGGACGAATCGAAAGCGGGGCCTCGGTCTGACCCATGAAAATGCTGGCTGCCACGTCGAGCGATTCGGCGCCGCTGGCGCCCATCAGCCTCATGACCTTTGCCACCTGCTTGATGACGAACTGCATGATGCCGAAGTGATAGAGAATGGCAAAGAATGCGGAGATGAAGATGATCGTTGTCAACACCTGGAAAGCAAAAACCATTCCCATCTTGCCGCCGCTCTTGCCCAGCTCGCCGAAAACAAATTCGGATCCTGCAAAGGAATACGCCAGCAGTTTGTTGATGGCTTCGCCGGCTGTCTGCAGGGCGCCCCGGCCGGCTTCCAGCCTCAATACCAGTATGCCAAAGGCGAACTGCAGACTCAGTCCCCAGAGAACCGTCTTGATACGGATGGCGCGCCGGTTGGTTGAAAAGGCATACGCCAGGCTCATCATTGTCAAAAGTCCAAAAAATCCCATGAAACGAGCCATCTTTTTTCTCCCTATTACGCATCCGCCGCGCGCACGATCGGCGCAGCCGGCCCACTATAAGGATTACCTTCGATCCACCGCCTGACCAGCGGGGGAGGAGCTTTCTGAGCGTCGACCGTTACCTGAAAGGCCTGTTCCAGCAGGGCGCAAGCCCCGGGGAGCCGGGCATCGGAATTATAGTGCACGGTCAGCAGCGGCTCGCCTGCTGCTACTGAATCGCCTACCTTCTTGTGCAGCACCATGCCGACGGCAGGGTCAACTGAATCTTCTTTCTTCTCACGGCCGCCCCCCAGCAGGATGCCGGCAATGCCCACTTGCTCGCACGCAATTTCGGCCACGTAGCCGGCACGCGGGCTGAGCAGATCCAACTTGTGGCGGGACTGCGGCAGGCGGCTCAAATCGTCAATTACTCCCGGGTCGCCCCCCTGAAGCCGGATAATCTCGCGGAATTTTTCCAGGCCCCGGCCGCTGGAGATGAGTTCCTGGGCGAGTTGCTTGCCTTCCGCGACGCTCGCGCAGCGCTGGGCCAGGAAAAACATCCATCCGGAAAGCTCGATGCTGAGTCCTCGCAAATCATCCGGGCCCGAGCCGCGCAGTACCTCGATGCACTCGACCACTTCCAACGCATTTCCGACATTCCTGCCCAGCGGCTGGTTCATGTCGGTAATCAGGGCGACCATTTTCTTCCCCATGCGGCTGCCGGTCTCCACCATCAGCCCGGCAAGTGCGACTGCGTCCTCTTCTTTCTTCATGAAGGCGCCCGATCCGGTTTTGACATCCAGCACGAGACCATCGATACCCTCCGCCAGTTTCTTGCTCATGATCGAGGCGCAGATCAAAGGCGGACTGTCGACCGTGCTCGTGACATCGCGCAGCGCGTACACCTTCTTGTCGGCAGGCGCGATCTCGGCTGTCTGGCCGATCAGGGCGCATCCGCAAGCGCCGAGCACGCGTCGGAAATCGGCAAGGGACAGATTCACGTTGAAACCGGGAATGGATTCCAGTTTATCCAGAGTCCCGCCCGTGTGGCCCAAACCGCGGCCGCTGATCATCGGCACGAGCACTCCGCCGGCTGCAACTACCGGCGCCAGGATCAGCGAAGTTTTGTCTCCTACGCCGCCCGTGGAGTGCTTGTCCACCTTTCGGCCCGGCAGCGCGGAAAGATCCAGAACCTCGCCTGAATGCAGCATGGCTTCCGTGAGCGCAGCTGTTTCCACGCGATTCATCCCGCGAAGAACCACGGCCATCAACCATGCGGACATCTGGTAGTCTGGGATCTGATCGCGCGTGTAACCTGAAATGAGGAAGTTGATTTCCTCACGGGTGAGTTCGGCGCCATCGCGCTTCTTGCGGATAATATCAATCGGACGCATCTATAAATCCATAGGTCAGCCAAGACCTTCCATGCCGATTTCCCGGATCAGAGCCTGAATCCGGCCGGCAGGAGTTCGGAGGCGCAGATCTCCTGGACTCCTTCCTGCCCCTGGAATAGTACGATCGCGCCGGGCCCCAATTCGAAGATAACCTGACGGCAGGCGCCGCAAGGCGAACATGGCCCCTCGGGATTGGTCCAGACGGCTAGCGCCCGAATCCGCATTTGGGGCCCTTCCGCGGCGACAGCCGCAAAAATCGCGGTGCGCTCGGCACAATTGGTCAGGCCGTAGGAGGAGTTTTCCACGTTGCATCCGGTGTACACGGCCCCGGCTTCGGTGAGCACCGCGGCGCCGACCTGGAATTTCGAGTAGGGGGCATAGGCGCGGGCCAAGGCAGCCTTTGCCAGGTTGAGCAGGGTTTCCCGCTGCTCCGACGTAAGTTGCGGCTTTCGAGGAACGATTGGCTCGGTTCCGGACACAGGTTTCTCCCGGGGTTACTGTCAGTCAGAAAATGCTGCCGCGCAGTCATTTTTTCGGAAATGCAGCTGCCACGGTGCGAAAATGAGATTAGAAGTTAGAAACAGCGGCGCGTCAAGTAGATTGAAGCAGTTTCAGCAGCCACGAATGCCACCAAGTAAATATTTTTGGCAAGATTCTCGAAATTTTCGGTAAGATAACTGGGATTGCGAGGCTGCCAAGTTATTGAAGGAAATTGCGGCTAAAATGCTTGAGACCGCGTGAACGATGGAATTTCCGATGCCACGAAAAAGGCTCAGCCTCAGAGAGTTCACAACCGGCGCGCGCACCCTGCTTGGCATTCTCACGTCGCGTTATGCGCTCTCCGGCCCGCGCTCCGTTGCCCTCAGCCTTGCCAACATCTGCAACACGAACTGCATCATGTGCGACTGTCACAGTCCGCTGCTTCATGATCATCCGGAACTGGTGAACATACCCGAGACTCCGTTCATGGATTCAGCCCTATTCGAGCGGATTATCCGCGAAAGCCGCGCCATGGGCGCCTACCGCGTCGTCCTTGCCGGGTTCGGCGATCCGTCGCTGCATCCGGATTTCGACCGCATGCTCGAAGTGATGATGCGGCTCGATATGGAGCCGTACGTGCTCACCAATGGATTAGCCTTGGATGACAAGCGCGTGGCGATCTGGGCCGGCATACGGGCCCATTTCCGTTTCAGCCTGCACGCCGGCGATGTGGAGACATGGCTGCGCGTCCATCCCGGGGGCACGGCGCGGCAATATGAGCGCCTGTCGCGTGCCATCAAGACGCTTGCGGCTTCGGGCGTGCCCCGCGTTTCAGCCATGCACGTGATCCATAAACACAACTTCGACCGCGTCCGCGAAATGGTAGAGCATGCTCGCGAGCACGGCCTGCGCAGCATTCTCTTCCGGCCCGTGCGCGCGCAAGGGCCGCTTGCGCCGGTGGTTCTCAGTCCGGAGGAACAGGAGCAACTGCGCCGCGACCTGGCCGTCTGCTTGCCTCTGGCGGAAAGCTATGGGATCCATACCAACTTGCGCGAATATCTGGAGAGCAACCTGTTGATCGCAGAGGGGGCGCTGCAGACCTCGGACCTCTATCGGAAGATTCCTTGTTACATCGGCTGGATCTACGCGGAGTTTGATCCGGACGGCACTTTACGCCCTTGCATTTTTTCGCAACTCGAGATGGGACGCATGGGTGAGACAAGCCTGCGTGACATCTGGCATGCGCCCCGATACCAATCCTTCCGCCGCGAAGCCCGCACAATGCCGCGGCGGGGACGACTCGTGAAGGGCTGCCGCTGCCACGCCTGCTGCATGACTAAATACAACGTAAATCTGTACAACTTGCTGCATCTCAAATCCCTGAAGTACACCGACGCATGATTCATCCGCCGACATAGATGCGGTCCGGGACCATCTCCTCGCAGTGAAGGCAGTATACTGGCAGGTCTTTCTCCGCATTGCGCAGGTCGCGGCGCGCACCGAGCATGGTGGGTCCGTTCCAGGCATCGGCATCTTTGAAGATGTTGCCGTAGCATGACCTTGTTGCGATGTTGCAGCACTGTGAGATGGAGCCGTCGCCATCGATGGTTAAAAGACGAAAAGGCATATCGCATCGACGCGGGCGGTATTCCGCCTTGTGCAGGCGCGGCAGAAAAACAGGAATCCTGAACTTCTGCCGGCGCAGCTCTTTCATAAAAAGAGCCACTTCCGGATCCCCTTCATGGAGGCAGATTGTATCCTCGTAACCCGGAATTCCCCATGGCAGGAGGTTGCGCAGCTTGACCTGGTCAAAGCCGATCTCCTCGCAAAGCCGTACGAAGGGTATCAACTGCTCTAGATTCCGTTTCGTGCAGATGAAACTGGCGCGCAGAGTGTGTGGATATCCGCCGGGCTGCCTTTGACGTGCCAGCGAGCGCGCGGCTTCTTTTATGTTGTCGAACATCGCGCCGGTCCCGCCCGTGACGCGGCTGAAGCTCTCCGCATCCGTCCCATAGAAACTCAGGTTGAAGAATTCGATGGGCGCTGCGAGCAACCGGTCGACCAGGTTTGCCAGGAGCGAGCCGTTCGTGAAAACATGCACCTTGATCTTACGCTGGTGTGCCACGCGACTCATTTCGAATACGTCAGGATGGAGAAGCGGCTCGCCGCCGGCAAGAGAGACCGATGTGGTTCGGGGATAGCGGTTCAGGGCCCGGATGAAATCGTCCATGCTCATGTTTCTGAAATGCTGCGGCTCTTGAGGACTGTCTGGGCTCCGGTATACGCATTGCAGGCAGCGCAGATTGCAGCGGGCAGTAATAAAAAAGGCCAGCCAGAGGGGGTCGAAGGGAAGTTGTGGCGTAGGAAAGCCACGGAAAGCGTGATATCCGAAACGGAGGATATTGAAAATCTGTGCCGGCCGGTGATCCCGCAACAGGATGCCCACTTTCCTGAGCATAGCGAGATCGAGCATCCGATGTGCCATAAAGGCCTCTTTTCCCGCTAGTCCATGGTCGCGCTCAAGTAGAGCATGCGTTGGTGCCATCCGCCGATCAGGGCGCCGACGAAAAGTGCGGTGTCCGCTACATAGCGAATCGCAGTGAATGCCAGTCCCAGAAGAACCCCGTGGCGCCGTACCTCAGGCCACACATAAGTGAGGCCGGCCAACGCCGCCATCCCTGCAGCGATCCATGCTGGATTTCCCCATCCCAAAAGTGCGGCCATGATCGTGCCGATCAATGCGACGTGCATAAACAGAAACTTGGTAATGAAGAAGACAATTCCGACCGGTGATCTCCGGTAAAAGAGGCACAGGTATCTTTCGCCTTCCAGGGGCAGGCCGAGCCGGACATATACTTCCACGGCACGGTCGTTGTGCTTGCTGAACACATAAGGATGGTATCGGCCGTAGCCATACCACTGCTGGACCAGGCGCTTGAAAGTGGACGGGTTGTTGTGGGCCATTATGGCCTGGCGCCGCATGTACAGCTCTTGATCGGCAGCCGAAAGCCGCGCGCAGATGTCACAGTCTTCGCCGGTCATGCATGCGGGATCGAATCCGCCAATCTCCTCGATGGCCGCGCGGCGGAACGCCACGTTGGCTCCGGCGAAGAACGGCGCCACGGTCGGGTGCCGGCCCTTGTCGAGATAGCCTTCGTCCTTCAGGTTGGCAAGAACTTGGATGATCATCCGGGTTGTGCGCCTCCATTCGCCGCATCCCGCATGCGGGAATCATAGAATCGGGCAATCAATCCACGCCGTCCTTCCACTGGAACCAACTTGCCGCCCACCGCGGCGATGTGGGGATCGCGCAGGAAAGGCTCTTCAATTTCGGCCAGCCAGCGCCGGTCAGCGATGCAGTCATCATCGAGCAGTGCGACGATGTCCCCGGTGCAGTGCTTCAAGGATGTATTGCGGGCGATCGGGATGCCGACCTGCCGCTCGGTGATCAAGATCATTTTGAGCCGATCCTGGAAGGATTGTGCCGTGGCTGCCGTATCATCCGTGGAAGCGTTGTCCACAATGACTACCTGGTCCGGCGCGCGCTCCTGCTCGACGAGCGATTGCAGCGCCTTCCTGAGCAGCGGCGCGCGATTGCGCGTCACAATAGTGACGGAGATGGTCAATTCTGTTCGTGCCCGTGCCGGCAATTGCGCGGCGGCGCTTCCGGGTGAGAAGAGCCGCTCATGCAACATCAGGGCATAACGGCCGGCCCAATGCATGAAGCGGTGCGATTCGGATGGATGAGCGCGCCCTTCCTTCCAATACTCTGCATGAATCATCCTGAGTACGGCGGCTTCCGACGGCGTATATTTGGCCAACATCTCGACAATCTGGGCGCTGGACACGGGGACCTCGATCAAGGGCTCACGGGCCTGATGTGCCATGCACGCCGCCCGCCCCGCTTCCCAGAAGAGCGCAAAAAAACTACGTACGGGCAGGCGAAACGCTTCCGACCTGGAGAAGAGTTCCAGCAGTGTCCTGGCACGCAATTCCAGGGCGTTCTCTCGCTCCAGGGGTCGTTCTACCTCGATCCCATCCGCAATCTCAAGTCGGCCGCTGAGCGGCTTGGCACCGGAGAGGAAGGAGAAGAACTCAGGCGCGGCGCGGCGGACCTTGATGGCCCATCCCTTTGTGGGTCTTGTGGAGAATGCCATCTCGCCATCACAGAAGTAGGCAGTGACAAGGGGATGGAGTCGATTCAGCGCAGCATTGAAACGGTGCAGAGCTCTTGCTGCCGGCGGTGTGCGCACGATCAACACAAGATCCCAGGCGTCTGTCGTTGCTCCTGCCAGCTCGATCGGATCGAGGTCCAGGGTCGCAAGCGCATCAAAAGCGAGACGAGGCACGAGCACGGCGCGCTCGATCCCTTCCAACTCTGCGCAGGCGTCGCTAATGGCCGAAATGTCGGCACCTGACAGGAGGCGTTCACTAGCATTGTCGGGCGTCGCCAGGATGCGGAGTTTTCTTGTTACCGGCGCGCTTTCCGCTGTCGCCGCCATCGTTCTGTTTGCGAGCGACTGAAAGATAAATAAGAGCTCATCCAACTGAGGCAGTCTTGGCTCCAAAGGGTTTTTTCTCAGCCGGCGAACTTCCTTGAAATATTCCGCCTGTTCCGGAACAGCGGATGCGGCGCGGAGCAAAGCGAGGTCGCGAGAAATGGATAGATTTCCGTCCTGTGCCACAAGGCTGGCGCGTGCCGCTTCCGCGATTGCTTTATATGCGATGTAGCGACGAACGAACAGAGGGCGTGCGCTCTTCCTGGAATCCGTATCCGGAATCAGCTCATGCGCAAGGTGGTTCCAGGCAGGACGCAGTTCCTGCCAGGCGTTTGGGCGCGCATCATCTCCAGGGGGCGGCAATGCGGTAAAGATATCTTCTCCGTGAAGCCTCTGCCAATCGCGGCGCCCCTGATCGAAGCGGCCCCGGTAGAACGGGCTGTACTCGTACAACAGGCGGAAGTGCTCCCGGTTGTATATCTCGAGCTCGGCCGGTTCAGGCAGCATGGGCACGATGCGGCGCAGCAGGTCATATTGATGCCGCACCCGCGCAGCGGTCTTCCCGTTCAATTCTCCGTCTACCATGACCAGCAGATCGATATCGCTGAGCCCATACACGGGCTTGCCGCCCGCCAGACCGCGCCGAAGATAGATGGCACTAACGCCGCGAATCCGCCTGAGACGTCTCGTGCACAGGCGAATTGCGAGCGCATAGAGCAGCCGATAGCACCACAAGAAGGGGGGGTATTGAGTGGCCAGTGCCATGCGCTGGAGA
>Ga0315284_10004581_pt1 | contig 19631 bp, 21 predicted proteins | sample YL17G09_16_MG_FD_203696 | JGI IMG/M metagenome (GOLD analysis project Ga0315284, IMG submission 203696) | Sediment microbial communities from Yellowstone Lake, YNP, Wyoming, USA - YL17G09_16 | ecosystem: Environmental > Aquatic > Freshwater > Lake > Sediment | place: USA: Wyoming | collected... | reverse complement strand
AATATTTAAAAAATATGAAAATAAAGAAGGGGTAGATTATGCGGGGGCTGATTGAATGTTCCGATTAGGATTCGTCAGTAATTCGTCATCATGTAGTTTTGTTTGCCCTGTATGTGATAATAGTCAGCTTGGATGGGATTGGGATGAAGATCCGGTTTGTGATAAGTGTGGAGTTCATATCAACAATGTTAAGACATTTGCAGAATTCCTCATCAAGAAATATGGTTTGAATGAATCAGAAGAAAGGAAATTATGCATATTAGCGCAAGGCGGAAAACTTGACTGAACGCTACACTTTTATACAGATTATACCAATATATTATTATGTTTAACCTTACACGTGATATAAAAGATATCTTCTCATTGGAATATCATTTTGAAAATGAAGATCTTGATCTCGAAATACGCGAACCATCAGAATGTGAAGTACTTGAAACAGGACATCATGTTATAACCGATTGGGATGGTTATATTTTTATTATTCGCCCAACATGGGTATATATATCTATTTTGAAACGGAAAAAAGATCAGTCACTATAGATATATACCTCTTTTAACAAATATATTACTATGACCGAAATTGAGGTTCAGAATAAAATTAATTTCAGGAATATTGGAATCTTATTTCTGATTGGAGTCGCAGGTTGTTTTAACGGTATGCGGGATTTTTATATTTATCAAGTTGGTATTGCAAAAGTAATTTTCCCGGATCCTGTGGTATTTCAGAAGGTTGTAGTATTAAATCAATCAATGATGAGCACAGTGAATAATAGTATGAGTTTTATACACTTGGGAGGCTTAGTAGGAGTGATTGTTATTGTAATTTTCATAATAGCGATATGTGCTGGTACGATGGGTATGATGGGCGGGATGGCTGATTAATATGGCATTGAAAGATGATATAATTAATAATATGAGCCAGTCAGAGTTGTTAACGAAATTAAGCTGGAACACATGCAGGGCATTTGTTACGACTGTCATTCTTATTGTGGCTTTTATGAAATTTACGTCCCTCACGGAATTTTATGGATATAAAGCAGGTTTGCATATTGTAATTTCTGTAGCACTTTTCATAGGAGTATATTATTATTTCTGGAAATTTGAGAGAAAATTACCATCCGACATGAAGCTTAAAAATAATGAAAATCATGTTCTTACGTGGAGAGATTTTTTTTATACCACTAAAATAGACTTGGCTGATAATATCGGCGTATTACTTTTGTCATGGTTTATCGGTCAGTTTATTTATGGTGGGTTATTGATTCTGGCTTATTTCGCACAATTGTGCGCAGATAATAGCAATTCAGATGTCGTAATGAGTGTGATGAGAGTTTTCCTTATCGGTATTGTTGCTACGACGTTTTATATTTATACCCAGAGAAACAATCTTAAAATACAATTCTGGGATACTGTTATAAAATGTGCTGTATTTGGTTTTGGATTGAGTATTGCAGCATACACTCTTGGAATGATCATTGGTATATCCAATATGGTGCTTGGAGTCCCGATTACCGTTGTAATGATTGCATTCCAGTTTATCTTTACAGTATTATACATGTATATCGATCTGCTTGAATGGTCGAGAGGCACGCATGTTGTAGTAATTGACAATATAGTACAGCATGAGGGGAATGTGAATCACCAATCATAAATACTTCTTTTTACAAATATATTATTAATCGGGTGAGAGAATGAAGTTGAATATTACGCAGATTGATTATTCAGGTAATCCATCAGGTGGAGCTGTATTACATGTTTTCGGGAGAGATGAAGATGCACAAGCTCACAGGATAGATTTGACTGGGTTTATGCCATATTATTTCATACCTTTGGAACAGGCAGATAATATGCTCCACCCATCGGTAATGGAAATCGATAAATCCAAAATATATAAATCTATTTATGGCGATGAGCTGCGGAGAGTAGATTGCAGGAATTCCCCGATAGACATTCATGTGACAAAAAATCTTTGCCAACATTTTGAAGCGGATATTCCTTTTCATGTCAGATTTATGATTGATCATCATATCACCAGTGGAATTGAAACAGAGAGTGAACTTTGCGATTATCGGTTTACAAAACCATGTAATGTTAAAGCCCCGGCGCGTGTCTGTTTTCTTGATATTGAGTGTAGTGATGAAAAAGGATTCCCTGAGCCAGAACGCGATCCTATCACTGCAATAACCATGTATGATGGTTTTGATGAAAAATATACTACTCTGGTTTTAAACTTATCTGGCAAGCCTGTAATCATCAAGGATCCAGATCATCGTAAAACTATTGTCTTTGATAATGAGAAGAAATTACTTACAGCATTTTGTGATTATATTAAAAAGAAAGATCCGGATGTAATATCAGGTTGGAATGTACGAGACTTTGATCTGGATTATATAGTGCGCAGGATGTCAGTCTTTAATATGAGTATAGAATTACTCTCGCGACTTCCTCCAACATATGGTGATAAAAGAAATAAAACAAATATTCGTGGAAGAAATATTTTTGATTTGCTTGAAGCTTATAAAAAGATTACCATAGCCAGTGGAAAAAGAGAATCTTATCGGCTGGATGCTGTAGCAAACTATGAGCTCAAAGAAAATAAAATTCATTTTGAAGGCTCTTTGGATAAACTCGCACGTGAGGATCCTCAGAAATTTGTAGATTACAATTACAAAGATGTGGAACTTTGTGTAGGTATTGACAAGAAAAATCATATTATAGATTTTTATCGGGAATTGGCAGGATTTGTTGGAGCGCCTCTAGATAAAACATTGGAATCTTCTTCGATGGTGGATATTTATGTATTAAGAAAGGCACATGATAAAGGTTTCATCTTACCATCAAAAGGCTATGCCAGTGAAGAAAGATTTGAAGGAGCTACAGTATTTAGTCCATCAAAAGGTTTAGAAGAAAATGTGATTGTGCTGGATTTGAAATCATTGTATCCCATGTCGATGATAACTATGAATGCCTCTCCAGAATCAAAAAATCCAAAAGGCGAACTGCATTCTCCCAATGGAATCCACTTTGTGAAAGAACCAGTCGGTCTTGTTCGTGAAATTATTTTGGAACTTCTGGAGAAGAGAGATGCATTAAAAAAAGAAATGAAGAATCATAAAAAAGGCTCCCCGGAATATGAAGTGTTGGATCAACAGCAATCGGTCTTAAAAGTAATAATGAACACGTACTACGGTGTGAGTGGTTATGCGAGGTTCAGGCTATTCGATAATGAGATTGCGTCTGCTGTTACATCTGCCGGGCGGGAGATCATCGAGTATACGCGGAAACACATCGAATCTAAAGGATATTCTGCTATATATGGAGACAGTGTTGTTAAAAATACAAAAATTGATCTGGGTTATAAAAATATTTGTATTGAAGATTTATTTACTCATACAGATATTATAACAATCGATGGTAAAGAATATTGTATATTATATGGTCTAACAACAAGTACTGTATCTGATAATGGAAATTTTACACTTGCTAATATAAAATATGTGATGCGGCATAGAGTAAATAAGCAAGTATATCGTGTAATATGTGATAATGGATATTCAGTAGATGTCACCGAAGATCATTCATTAATTGCGGCAAATCTTGAAAATCATAGTTTATATGAGATAAAACCCACCGATATAATTATTAATAAAACAAAATTGATTCGGGAATATGGATTTATGGATGTAGTGAGTGTAACACCTATAAATTATGATGATTATGTTTATGATATAGAAGTAGAAGGAACTCATAGGTTCTTTGCAAATGGCATATTGGTTCATAACACCGACAGTTCATTTGTCAAAATTCATGGAGTAACTGATCCGGAAGAGATCAAAAGACTTGCACTGGATCTGGAGAAAGAATTAAATTTGATTTATCCAAAATTTGCAAAAGAATATCTTAATGCAGATGTTTCATTCTACTCTACAAAATTTGAAAAATTCTATCGGAGATTCTTTCAAGGAGGCAAAAAGAAAAGATATGCCGGGCACCTCATATGGAAAGATGGTCAAACTACTGACCTTATTGACATTGTCGGATTCGAAACAAAACGATCAGATTCACCACGTTTATCACGTGATGTAATGGAGAAAATACTGGAAATGATATTAAGAGGCTCTACAAAAGAAGAAGTCCGGGTATATTTATCTGATGTTATAAAAAAATACAGGAAAGGTGAGTATTCTTATGATTTGATAGGAATTCCCGGTGGAATTGGAAAAAATCTTGCAGATTATGATATAGCGGATGCCCATGTACGTGGATGTAAATATGCAAATGAGTATCTTGGAGCGCAATTTGTTCGCGGATCAAAACCTAAGCGGCTCTATATTAAATCAGTTGCATCCAAGTATCCACAAACAGATGTTATATGTTTTGAATATGCTGAACAAGTACCAAAAGAATTTGTAGTAGATTTGGAGACCATGCTTGAGAAAACACTCAAATCTCCATTAGAGAGAATTTTTGATTCGATGGGTTACACATGGAACGAATTCGACCCATCACGAACGACATTGGCAGCTTTTGGGATTGGGTGATCACCACCCATAAATACTCATTTGGCGAATATATAATCAACTGGAGACCCTATGAAAAAATTGATCAGTGTTGTCATCCCGACCTATAATGAAGAAGAAAATATTGAATTACTTTATAGTGAAGTGAGAAAAGTTTTTGAAAAACTCACAGAATATGAATATGAACATATTTTTATTGATAATGCATCAACAGACAGGACTGTTTCTATATTAAAAGAAATTGCCAAGATTGATAAAAATGTAAAGATCATTGTGAATGCGAGAAATTTTGGGCATATTCGTTCACCATTTTATGGATTACTTCAAGCCAGAGGAGATGCTGTAATCTTGATAGTTGCCGATTTCCAAGATCCCCCATCAATGATACCGGATTTTATTAAAAAATGGGAAGATGGATATAAGATTGTTGTCGGAGTTAAAAGCCAAAGTGAAGAAAACCGAATTATGTTTATGATAAGAACATCTTATTATAAAAACCTGAATAATCTGTCAGATGTTAATCAAATTAAAAATTTTACCGGTTTTGGATTGTACGATCAGAGAATAATTGAAATATTGCGGACAATTGATGATCCTTATCCTTATATGAGAGGTCTTATAAGTGAAATTGGTTATGACGTATTTAGTATAGAATATAAACAACCTGCGCGGAATCGGGGAATAACAAAAAATAATTTCTATTCTCTCTATGATATGGCAATGCTGGGGATTACGAATAACTCAAAAATTCCGCTTAGATTAGCAACTCTGATTGGATTTGGGTTAGCAGTATTCAGCTTATTTGTTGCTGTCATTTATACGATTTATAAACTTATTTTTTGGGATGGTTTTTCAGTGGGAATTGCCCCGTTGGTAATAGGACTTTTCTTTTTTTCAGCGGTGCAGTTATTTTTCATTGGTGTTCTTGGAGAATATATCGGCTCGATCTATACGCAAGTACTGAAGAGGCCGTTGGTTATCGAGAAAGAGAGAATAAATTTTTAGGAGGAAACATGATTTTGAAAGATATGGAAAAGAACTTACATTCCCACCTTCTCATTCTTAAGGATACCTATGGGTGTGAAGGAATTAAATCAGAATTCGAAAATGAGGGATCGGATTACCGGGATCTTATTCTTCTTCGCTATCTCACCGCAAAAACGGGTCTGAAGATGTTTATAAAAATCGGGGGTGTTGAAGCATTTACCGATTTAAAAATGGCATTGCACCTGAGTGTGGATGGCATTATTATTCCCATGGTAGAATCAGAATTTGCCTTGACCAAAAGCCAGAATATGATTGAAGATCTCCTCGGAAAAAATTGCGAGGATTTTGACATTTATATCAATATCGAAACTAAGACTGCTGTTGAAAATCTGGATGCAATCTTATCAACAATGAATTCTTCAATGAAAGGCATTACTATTGGTAGATCAGATCTTTCTTATTCATATGGGCGAAAAAGTGAACAGGACTCAGATTTTATTAATCAAGAAGTAGAGAAGATTGTTGATACAGCAAAAGCACATGGAATAAAAAAGATTACAGTCGGGGGAGGGATAAGTAAAAAGACTTTCAACAATCAGTATTTTATTGAAAATATTGTCCCAAAACTAATGTGTATTGAAACCAGAAATGTTATACTTTGTGCCAAATCAATCCAGAATTCAAAATCCCTTCCGTATGCATTGGATTTTGAGCGGCAGTATCTTAACTACAAACTTGAGAAGAATCGTATATTCATGAAATTGGACGAAAATCGGTTTGATACTTTGAATCTGCGAGGCTGATTATGAAAAATAAAACCCTGCTGGTCACCGGGGGTACCGGATTTATCGGGCGGAATACACTCGAATATTTTCGCGATATAGTTACGATTATCGCACCAACCCACACACAGCTTGATCTTCTTTCTCAGGACGCTGTCGATAACTTTTTCAGAGAGCATGAGATAGATTATGTTATTCACTGTGCTAATATTGGGGGTAACCGGAAGTGTCAAGGGTTCGTTGATAGTGTAGGTCAGAATACGCGGATTTTTTTTAATATTCTGGAGAATTCCCAACATTTTGAAAAACTTATTCATTTTGGCTCCGGGGCAGAATATAATAAATGCCGTTCATTGTTCCGGATTCCTGAAGCTTCATTTGGAGAATATATTCCCGTGGATGATTATGGATTTTCAAAATACCTGATCAGCAAATACATTGAAAAATCCGATAATTGTGTATGTCTCCGTCTTTTTGGAGTATTTGGTAAATATGAAGATTATGAATATAAATTCATATCAAATTCCCTTATAAAAAATCTTCTTCGGATGCCAATTTATATCCGCCAGAACGTTTACTTTGACTGGTTGTATATCAACGATCTCATGAAAATTGTAGCGCATTTTATTGAGCAGGACACTCCCCACAGAGCTTACAATATCACCCCCGGCAGCTCTCTCGATCTTATAACTATTGCAAACATGATTAATCAAAATTCGTCATTCAAATCTGAAATTATTGTTGAAACCAAAGGATTGAATTATGATTACAGTGGGGATAATTCGCGTTTACTTACTAGAATGAACGATTTCCAATTTACACCCATGACATCGGCACTTTCAGAACTTCGGGATTATTACATTTCAGTTCTTCCTCATATTGATTCTGATACTATCAAGCGGGATGACTATGCGCAGTATTGTACCGTACGTACACCCTTCGTCACGATTTGGGTGCAAGGAAGCCCTTGCCTTTAGGCGAGGGAGGAATTGCCCCGGACATCAAAAATAATCACTATGGTTATATAGCAATAAATCAGATATATTATTGATGCAGCGCGTGGGAGATTATATAGCGGACTTTTGTGTTAAGGTTGGGAGTCCGCATATATTTCTTGTATCCGGCGGCGGGATAATGCACATATTGGATGGGTTGGTCTGCAATAAAAAAATCCGGGTTGTCTGTGCACATCACGAAGGAGCTGCGGCGGTGATGGCGGAGGGGTATGCAAGGGTATCCAATAATATAGGGGTGGTTTTTGTTACGACCGGCCCCGGTGGGACAAATGCTATAACTGGTGTAGTCGATGCTTGGGTAGATTCCATACCGTTGCTCGTGATATCCGGGCAGACAAAACGATCCCAGAATGTATATAATTCAGGTATTCCCGGTCTACGATCTCTTGGAGGGCAGGAGGTGAATATTCTTCCGATAGTCCAGTCATTTACCAAATATTCCGCAATGGTTAATGAACCGGAAAAAATACGGTATTATCTGGAGAAAGCGGTGTATTGTGCAAAACATGGGCGCCCCGGACCATCATGGCTGGACATTCCACTGGATGTGCAGGCCGCGATGATCAACCCGGAATCTCTTGAACCATTCATACCAGAATTGTTCGAGCCAGATACAGTCCGGCTTTGCGATCAGGTACAAGTAACGATTGAATTATTACGAACCTCCCAGAGACCAGTAATTATTGCAGGAAATGGAGTTCGGTTGGCTCATGCAGAAAAGGAGTTTCTCAACATTGTTGAAATTCTGAAGATTCCCGTGGTAGTTTCGAAACCGGGGCAGGATCTTATAGATTATCAGCACCCGTATTATGTGGGTTTCGGAGGAACTAAAGGCACCCGGCCGGGAAACTTTGCCATGCAGAATGCGGATCTTATTCTTGCGATCGGTTCGCGTCTTGCAATACCCTTTATCGGTTATGAATATGAATTGTTCGGACGCGAAGCCAAAAAGATTGTTGTGGATATTGATCCGGCTGAGTTACAAAAGAACACCGTAAAATTGGATATTACAATTCAGGCTGATGCTAAAATATTTCTGGAAATTTTGTTAGATGAAGTACAGAAAAATCCCCTGCCAGAAAAACATGATTGGGTAAAAAAATGTCGGTATTGGAAATCCCGGTATCCATCGATTACTCCGGAAATTTTAGGCAAAGAATCCCCCATTTGTACATATAATCTCTTTGACAAATTATCAGATCTTCTTAATGAGAAAGCAATTATTATTGCAGATGCCGGGACAGTGTATTGCATTATTTCACAGGTTCACCGGGTGAAGTTGGGCCAGAGAGTTATTACCCCGGCAGCATTGGGTACAATGGGCTTCAGTCTGCCCTTGGCAATTGGTGCGTATTACGGTTCACAGGATTCCACAATTGTTGCCGTGACCGGAGATGGCTCATTACAGATGAACATTCAGGAACTCCAGACCATTGTGCACAATAAAATTCCACTCAAATTGTTTGTTGTAAATAATAATGGGTACACCTCGATTCGTAATACCCAGAACAGTTATTTTAATGGACGGCTTTGTGGCTCTGATCCATCTAGTGGGGTTACCTGTCCAGATCTTAAAAAAATTGCGTATGCATATGGGATTCCTTATGAAGCCCTGCATGATCAAAGTGAACTTGATCTTCGGATGAATGATATCCTTCATCGGGAAGGTCCGGTAATTTGTGAGGTGTTTACCTGCACCGACCAGCAGATTACCCCCAGTGTCAGTTCGAAGGTTCTTTCCGACGGCAGAATGGTCTCGATGCCATTAGAAGATATGTGGCCATTTTTATCACGTGACGAGTTTAAGAAGGAGATGATTATATGATTGATTTCACTATACATGACACCAGATTAAAAGAAATTGAACTTATTATTTTTGATAAGGATGGTACACTTTTTGAACTTTATCCTTACTGGACAATCGTAACACAAAGGAGAGCGGAAAATATTTGTCGTGCGATGCGTGTCAGCGACAATTCACTGATAGACAGGATTATACAGATTATGGGGATTGACACGGTAAAAAGATCCATGAATCCTAAAGGGCCGATCGGGATTTATAATCGGACTTATATTCAGAATTTGGTTTTTGAAGAATTATATAAGAAAGGATATCCGGTTGATTTACAGATGATTACAGATGCATTTCAGGAAACCGATGTTTATATTAGTCAGGATGATGTTCTCAGGCAAGCACTTGTCCCGGTTCGAGGGCTTTTAGAGTTTCTGCGTGCTGTTGAAAAAAGAAGCAAATGCGCAATATTCTCATATGATCAAACAATTAATCTCGAACATATTACGCATCTGATGAAAATGGAAAATTATTTTTCACTCTTTCTCGGAGGGGATCACATCAAATACCCCAAACCGGATCCATGGGGTATAGTAAAAATTATGCAGGATCTTAATGTATCTCCTGATCATACAATTCTTATCGGGGATTCGATTCACGATATTGAGAGTGGAAAAAAAGCGGGATGTAAATATGTAATTACTCGCAAATCAGATATATCAGACCTGAATCTACTGGAACCAATATCAGATTTTATTATCGAAGATTTTGATGAGATTGTAACGAAAAATTAATTTGTGGCGGATAAAATGACGAATATCTTATTTGTAAATATTCCGGCAACATCTTTAAATGGAATTGAACAATTTGCAACATCAAAAAATATTGATCGTTTACCAATTGTAATGCCATTGGGCATATTGTATCTTTCTGCGAGTGCCAAATTTAATTGTAAAAATCAAAATAATTTTCAATTATTGGACTATTGCGCGGATTATGATAAAATTAAGAATTACGCAGACAATCCCAAAAAATTCTTTATTGATCTGGCAATAGAGAAAGTCACAGTCCAACCCGAAATTATCTCTATTACATTAAATTTTGCATGTATGTATGACACATTTTTATTTTGTGTCAATGAATTAAAAAGGTTATTTCCGAATTCATGTATTATTGTCGGGGGAATTCAAGCATCAAATACCGTAAATCATTTGATAAAAATATGTAATATTGATTATGTAATGTGCGGGGAAGGAGAGATCGCTTTTCCTCAATGTATTGATCAATATCAATCAGGGATTTCTTTAAACGAAATTAAAGGGGTTTATTCCAGAGATAAAATTCCCGATAAAAAAATTATCATGACCGATTTTATTGAAAATTTAGATATGATACCATATCCCGATTGGGATATCCTCGATATGGACATTTATAGTAAAACCAAAACAGGGTGGACGCATGAAACGGATGTAAATACTATGGTGGCATCTGTTATTACGTCGCGCGGTTGCATATTTTATTGTACATTTTGTTCTGCGCATACGATTCATGGAAGAAAAATGCGAGGTAGATCTATTGAGAACGTTATAAGTGAAATTAAAGAACTCAATAAAAAATATGGAATAAACGGGTTTACTTTTATAGACGATCTTATCACTTATGATAAAAAAAGAATGATTGACCTGATGGTATCACTAAAGAAACTTGATATCGAAAATCTCAAAATTGAATTTCCAAATGCTCTATCAATCAATACTACGGATAGTGATACCATAGATTTAATGGAAAGATCTGGAGTTTCAACTATTATTTTAGCATTAGAATCTGGCTCATCATATACTCAAAAATATATTATAAAGAAAAATGTTAATTTTGATAAAACGAATATTATTACAAATTATATACGAAAGAATCATCCCAATATAGATTTACGGTGTAACATTTTATTTGGATTCCCTCATGAAACAAAACAATTGATGCAGGAATCTCTTGATTTCGTAAAAACATTACCACTGGATTGGGTACGTTTTTTTGCAGCGGTGCCATTACCGGGTTCTGAAATGTATCAACAATTTATTGAGATGGGGGCAATTCAAAATTCTCCTGAAAATTGGGAACGAGTACATTTTGGGTTTGGATCGAGAGCCTTTGACACCCCCGAAATATCAGCAGAAGAATTAAATGAATTCATTTATCAAGCAAATCTAGATTTGAATTTTAAAAACAATTATAATGTAAGAACTGGGAATATTTCAAGAGCACTACATCATTTCAAAGAGATTGTTAAAATTTATGATTTTCAGATTATTTGTTGGTATTCGATTTTAAACTGTTATACAAAACTCAATGATGCTGAAGGTGTAAAAATTACAGAGACTAAAATAGATCAATTACTTAAATCGGATGAGCGAGCAATAGAGATGTATGAAAAATATCAGCAATATATATATCTTGATGGTCACTATCCATAAATACTCCTTTAACAAATATATACTCAATGAATTATTGAAATTTATAGGGGAATTTTGTCATGATGGTATGTATTTTATGTGGAGGGTATGGGACTCGGATCCGCGATGTTGCAGATAATATTCCAAAACCAATGATCCCAATAGGAGGATATCCAATCCTTTGGCACATTATGAAATATTATGCGCGTTGGGATCATAATAAGTTTGTGTTATGTCTGGGTTATAAAGGAGATAGTATACGGGATTTTTTTATTAATTTACGTTCGCATACAACGGATATGACAATTGATCTCAGTGGGAAAAATCCCATTGAATACCATAATGCTGAAACAGTTGAGAATTGGAATGTCACACTGGCTGAAACTGGAATGAATGCAATGACCGGTGCGAGACTTAAACGGGTGAAAAAATATCTTTGTAACGAAGAAAATTTTATGTTGACTTATGGGGACGGGGTAGGCAATATTGATATTCAAAAATTGCTTGACTTTCATAAATCACACGGAAAAATTCTTACGGTTACCGGGGTAAGACCGCCGGGGCGATTCGGAGAACTTCAATACAACAACATGGGACTTGTCACAGAATTTAATGAAAAGTATCAGTCCATTGGAGGAAGGATATCGGGAGGCTTTTTTGTGTGTCGGAATGAGATTTTTAATTATATTAACGATAGAGAAGACACTCCATTCGAACAGGAACCCCTTCGAAATCTTATAACCGATGGCGAAATGATGGTCTTTAAACATGATGGGTTCTGGCATCCGATGGACACCTCAAGAGAATACCAGATTCTTAATCAACTTTATGAACAAAAGAAAGCCCCTTGGGTGATCTGGTGAACTATGATGAATGAAGAGCAAATTCGTAAGGAAATTTTTGACAAAATAAAACAATTACACTCCTTGAAGCGTCAGGAAAAATTTATACCCGGTGTATCTTACATCCCATATGCTGGCCGAATCTATGATGAAAAAGAACTCATCAGCCTCGTAGATGCGTCACTCGATTTCTGGCTTACCACGGGACGTTACACTGAACAGTTCGAAAAAGATCTGGCGGATTTTTTAGGAGTGAAATATTGCCTGTTGACAAATTCCGGGTCGTCGGCAAATCTCCTCGCCGTCTCTGCACTTACATCACCCAAACTCGGTGAGAGGAGATTGAAAGCCGGGGACGAGGTTATTACTACTGCCTGTGGTTTTCCGTCAACCCTCAACCCAATTATTCAGAATAATCTGATTCCTGTTTTTATTGATGTTGATCTTGGTACCTATAATATTCAGGCAGAGCAAATTGAATCGGCAATATCTGAAAAAACAAAAGCGATTATTATTCCGCATACACTTGGAAATCCCGCCGATCTTGATACCATTATGAAAATTGTCAAAAAATATGACTTGTGGTTTATTGAGGACAACTGCGATGCCCTTGGATCATGGTATCGTGAGAAACATACCGGGACATTCGGGCACATCTCCACTTGTAGCTTTTATCCGGCACATCACATAACGATGGGCGAGGGGGGAGCTGTATGTACAGATGATTCCCTGTTCAAGAAAATAATTATTTCATTCCGTGACTGGGGAAAAGATTGTTGGTGTGATCCGGGTTGCGATAATACCTGTAAAAAGCGATTTGGCTGGCAGTTGGGAGATCTTCCCACGGGATATGATCATAAATATATTTATTCCCATATTGGTTATAATCTTAAAACAACTGACATGCAGGCGGCAATAGGGGTCGAACAATTAAAAAAATTACCGGGGTTTATAGAGAGAAGAAAAGAAAACTTTGATCTGTTATATCAGAGACTGAAAAAATATGAGAATTATTTTATCCTTCCGAAACCAACATCAAATTCTGAACCCAGTTGGTTTGGTTTCCCCATCTGTGTCAGAGGTGAGGCGCCATTTTCCCGTGATGCCATCGTACATTATCTTGAGGAGAACAGGATTGCAACACGGATGCTTTTCGGGGGGAATCTTCTAAAACAACCGGCATATTCGGATTTGAAGTACCGGGCTTTGGACACTCTTGTGAATACCGATTTCGTTATGAATAATTTGTTCTGGATTGGGGTGTATCCGGGACTAACAGAAGATATGATACAATATATGTTTGAAAAGTTTGGCGAATTCGTATCAAGTAATCACCACCCATAAATACTCCTTTAACAAATATATAATTATGAGCCCCGGTTACGACTATCCAAATACAGAAGCCGAAGAAATAGCGACTGAATTAGTATGTGCAGAGGCAAGAATAAAAGCAAAACTCTCACCAGAGTTCCCCGATGACTTATCATGTGAAGAAGGGTGCCTATTGTGGAATAACGGATGTCCATTTACTAATCGCGGTAATAATCCGCAGACGAAATTTATCAATATGCTCACATCTACTAATCGTAAAGGCATGCCAGAATTTATAACGTATCTGACAAGTGAAACTGATTTCTTCATAGCACCTGCATCGTCCAACAACCATGGCAACTACAAAGGCGGACTTTTGGAACATTCATTAATAGTACATGAAAATCTGGTAAAAATCGTTCAATTATTTAATCTTAAAGTAGATCCGAATACAATTATTATCACCAGCCTGCTTCACGATTTATGCAAAGCGAATTTTTATAAGGCTGACACAAGGAACGTCAAAAATGAAAAGGGTCAATGGGAGAAAGTGCCATATTTTTCCATAGATGATGAAACACCACTTGGTCATGGTGAGAAATCTGCTTTAATTCTCCAGAGATATATCCAATTGACCATGGAAGAATTAATGGCTATAAGATGGCACATGGCGGGATTTGATGATGTGGCAAGAAGTTATGCAGGAGGATTGTCTCTAAATAATGCAATGAATAAATATCCATCGGTCACAACATTGCACATGGCAGATCTTGCAGCAGTTAATTTGCGGAAAAAAATAATTGGAGGAGTAATATGATTAATATATTTTCATGGGAATTCGCCGGGGGTCTTGTAATTGGAATTATGATAGGAGCATTTATTATAGCAATATTTGTTTTAAAATATTTGGAAGAATTGTTTGACTCACCAGCTCACGATGAGGAGTTAATGCGTGAGAAAATGTTAATGGAGGGGGAATGATTGAAGTAATTTCGTGGGAGTTTTCGACGGGTCTGATTGTTGGATTTGTTATAGGAACATTTATAATGTACGTGTGTTTTTTGATGTATATGGAATATCTGTTTCAGGATATGCGATGATAGAAACTCCATTATTGTGGGCATTTATTGCGATCGCGATTATTGGATTAATTGTTTTGGAATGGTATGCATATTGGAGATAATTAATGATCGACTGGCTGACAAAATATAATATTTCAAAAAAAGAAATAGTGTATCTCATATTACCTATCATTCTTTTGTTAATATTATTTCCAACAGTTATGCAGTCGAATCAAACATTCATTAGTGAATATCATGATACCCTTGTTGGAAGTAATTCGTATCTCTCGATGATAGAAAATCCGTTTTCCCTGTGGAACAATCAATGGATTACCGGGTTCCCAGAATATGCCAGCCCCCTTTCTGATCGTTATTACCCATTGTTTTATCCATTATTTATTTTGACGCAGGATATTTTTATTGTTAATCTCGTCCTTTTTATTCACCTATATATCGCGTATCTGTTATTTTTCAAATTATCAGGGTTAATGACCAGAAACTCCGAACTCCGAATGATCTCCGCATTATTCTATATTTTTTCTGGTGTGATGTTATCAAGAGTTGATGTCGGGCATATACTTATAGTGTCTGCCTTAGCATGGATACCTCTTTTATATTATGCATTTTTCAAAATTATATGGGCTGAAGAATTTACTGTAAAAAATATCGGACTTTTTATCCTCTCTTTAGTATTAATATTTTTTACCGGCGCGATATATTATTTGTTCTATAGTTGTTTGATCCTTGCAGTATTTTTTATATATTATTTCCTGAAAAAGAAGCTCAGTAAAGGTGCAATAATTGCTGTTTTCAGCGCATTCACAATTAGTGCTTTGTTGTTCTCCATTAAAAGTATTCCTGCAATTATTGTGTCGAATGCTCTGGTAAGGATCGATGTCATCAACCCTCTTGGAGATGGTGGCTCATTAGAGAACAATCTTGCATCAATTATTTTTGGGACTGGTATAGATCATGTGTTTGGGCCTTATGAATCAATTGTGTTTATAGGTATAATTCCGGTATTATTTGTAATTCTTGCATTTGTATTTGGAAAAGAAGATTGGACGATTCCTGCATTTTTTGCAATTGTAGTTGCATTTATATGGGCGGATGGGGGAAATACGCTCTTATCCTTTATTCATCTGATGCCAGTCCTGACGAATTTCAGGGTATCCGGGCGGATTCTGGGAGTATTATTGCCTATACTCCTTCTTTTTACAATAAATGGATTCGAGATCCTGAAATCACGGGCGAAAAACGGGGAGTCATTGATACCAGATCCCAATCAGAAGCGAAACATTATCTTTGGGGTCGGGATACTTATTCTGGTTAAGATCCTTGAATTGCCATTCCAGTCAGACATCTCATTGGAAGCTGGGCTTTCGGTTGCGATAGTTGTGGCATTTATTGGTTTATTATATTTTAATCGTGCGACGATAAAGAATTTATTCATATTTTTAACCGTATCCTGTCTGATTGATGGATATATTATTATCCAAAATGCCTCGGCTTTTTCACAGGAGACCGGAATTAAAGTTTTTCTTATTATCGCACTGATTATTGCTGTTATTGTATTTTTTAATAGAGAGAGACTACATATGCCCTCCAGAAAAACTAATTGTGCCTGTATTTTATTAATTGTGGGGCTCGGTATCGCGCTTGTCGGGAATGCCAGTTACCTGAGGACTTATGATCCAAAACTTAATGAGAGCCCGACACTTGCGATCATTGAAAAAATTAAAGAATATCCTTTGACTACTAATCAAATTTGGGTTTACGAGACTGGCTGGCCTATTATGCATATGGATTTCACGTACTGGATGATAAAAAATCAGATGCATCCGATACGGGCGTACTATGGATATTTTTTAAATACCATGCCTCCACTTGCTTTTAAAATTGGCAATACAGATTATTATACAGCAGATTATATTATTGATACTGCTTATCTTGAAAATGGAAATCAGAATTTTCCCAATGTTACTTTTAAGGTTAACAATATTTCTGTATATAAGCCGGATTATACCCTTCCTAATGCATTTGTAGTCAGGGATGGACAATTAATTCCTGCCACGATTGAAAAATTTACTCCAGACGAAGTAACGATTTCCGGGTCATTCTCTCAAGGGGATATTGCTGTACTTAAAACTGCTTTTTATCCGGGGTGGAAGATCAATGGTTGGGATGCATCCAATATGGGAAATATGGTTGGGATCCAGCTCCCTTCGAAAACATCATCTGTCACATTCAAATTTGATCCACTTGATGTGAAGATCGGGGCGATATTAAGTGGAATCGGAATTATTGTACTTCTCGTGCTCGTCATAAAAAGACGGGAATTTGAGATGCATTTTAAAGGAGTTAATAAGTTTGTGATTAGTGAAAAATTACATAATGAGGAACCAGATAAACACATGAAGCAGAAAAAAAATGTAAATCGCAAACAAGCACGGCATGCTAAAAAATCCCCATAACCTTTTTATATCATAACCTCATAAATTTACAGGTGATGATGATGAAGATGAGATATTTATATATTAGTTTATGTTTATTGATGATTGTAGTGTTCGTGGCGATTTGCCCGGCTCAGGCATTTGCAGTACACAATCTGGAGTATATTATTTATGAAAATGGTGATGCTTTAGTATCGGCACAGTATGAATTATCATTTATTGAGAAAGTTGCATTACTGGTTCCTACGATTAAAGATGAAGTGCGTGGTGCGATTAAAACTGAATATGGTGAAAAAGCAGAAATTATAGTTATTAATGAAACTGATGCACAATTTACTATACCCGGATTTGCAGACCTGCATGAAGGATATATCCAGACCCCGTTGTTGACATTTGAAAATGTAAAGACCAGAATGGAATCATACTGGTTTATGAAATACCTGAATATTGATTATTCTCCTGATATTACCACGGTAAAATTCTCTAATGGTCAGGAATTTGTATTTCATGACCAGATGGTGATACCTCCGGTAAAAATAGATAACCTTTTATAGTATTATGTGATATAATATAATCAGGTGATGTAAATGTATCCAAATTTTACTGATGAAGAAAAAAATGTATTACGGCAATTTGTAAAAAAATATGAAGAGGAAAATGGATATTATGAACCATTAATTGGTTTAAAAGAAACTTATGATTATCCAAATTATATACCAAATATAGTTTTTCTCATATATCATATGCGTAATGAAGGACCAGATCATCCAAATTATAGGTTAAAACAATATAATAAGGCAATTTCAAAAATGAATTCAAGCAAAGTAAAAATATTGGAAAATATACTTGATGATTTTAAAGAATATATGATGGATCGACGGAAAGAAAGATCAGAAAACCGCAAATCCAAGAAAACTACCAAACCAAAACGCAAAGTCTGCAAATGCAAAAAATAAACCATACTTTTTTATACTATTAAGTTCTATACTATTGTAGGTGAGATAAGATGTTAAGAAAAGTAAAAAAATGCCATAAAATGCTAAACACATATATAAAAATGATTTATGATTATTATGGAGATCCGTACGATTTTACACTTGATACCACAATCAATGCGTATCCTACATGTGAAGAAGCTGACGAAATGTTTGGTAAATTTCAGTATGCATTGTTTATAAAAAAACGAATAGGAGAGAATGCTCCTCATTTTTATATAGAAGACGTAGAGAGACGAATGGAGAAAGAAGATTTCGCATATAACCCATTAAAACCAAAAGAATATAAAGATTACATTCCAAAAGACAGGAGAATGCCATATCGCATGATGGCAGAATATGTAGATCGCAAAGCCAAGAAAGCAACTAAACCAAAACGCAAAGTAACAAAAAAGAAAGGATGCGGGTGTAAATAATGCCGTACATTGTTAGATTTAGATGGTTAGATCTCCTCTCACAAGATAATTATATGGATAATTTTAATAAGCCCGGATCTAAAGAAATGCGAGATAAAAATTTTGGAGCGATATACCATCCGAGATATAGTAATTATAAAATTGTAAAAACCCTACCATATGATTATGCTATAGTAGAATTTAAAGGAAAAATCTCTAATAAAAATGACATTCCTGAATATGTTGACAAAGTATTAAACCATTTATCAACATGGGGTATTGAAGATGTTCAAGTTTCTGAACCAGAACAGGTTACTGCAACAGAATTTGCAAAACATGAACTTACTACAGAATTTGCAAAACGTGAACAGATTGATAGAGAGAGAGATAAAAGAATAAGAGATAAAAGAATAGCACATGCAAAACAGATGGAAGAAGAAGCATACGAAGATCGGAAATCCAAAAAAGCAACCAAACCAAAACGCAAAGTCTGCAAATGTAAAAAATAAATACTTTTTTATACTATTAAGTAATAATTATACTTATGACAATTCGTTATCTTACAAAACAAGAATTAGAAGATGTTAAAAATAAATTTCCACCAGAGCAATGGTTTGATACTGCACCCGATGAAGAAAGGCAGGCATATGGATATTATAAATCTCCATCCGGATACCAATTACAGAGAAATCTTGTGACCAGAAATATGCAACAGGCAAAATTAAAAAATCAACCTATGCCATTAAGAGTTAAAGGAGATTCATCAAATGATGATGTTATTGAATATGTGCCACTTATTGATAATTTAATAAATAAAAATAAAATTCCAGAGGAATTATCCGGTCAACCATTATATCGTGGAGGACGTATATCCTATGGAACAGCACTTATAAAATCCGGGAAAAAACCCGGCGATACTATACGCGATCCAAGATATCAATCATTTACGATGAATCCCGGTACTGCAATGTATCACACATCAGATAGTCAATATGGAGATAGAGATGCACTTGCGTTAGGTTTAATG
>Ga0315284_10004579_pt1 | contig 19634 bp, 16 predicted proteins | sample YL17G09_16_MG_FD_203696 | JGI IMG/M metagenome (GOLD analysis project Ga0315284, IMG submission 203696) | Sediment microbial communities from Yellowstone Lake, YNP, Wyoming, USA - YL17G09_16 | ecosystem: Environmental > Aquatic > Freshwater > Lake > Sediment | place: USA: Wyoming | collected... | reverse complement strand
ATCGAACATTATTGTTCGGACGTCAGATGCTAGATGCTGGCGCTACCCTATTTTAACAGGCGCGCAAGAATTTTCCCGAATCCGTATGAATTGCGATTTACGATTGGCCTGGGGCTCGCCTGAATCATAAATCATAAGTCGTAATTCGTAAATATAAGGGGCCCATGCCGTACTTCAGGAACATAGTCCAGGCGATACGCACGGTGGCCGCGGGGCTGCGAGTGACGTTGCCCTACCATTTCGCCCGGACGGTGGTCGTGCAGTACCCCGATGTGGAGCCGACCGTGCAACCGCGTTATCGGGGCTTTCACACCTACCAGATCGAGCGGTGCGTCGCATGCGAGGCCTGCGTCAAGGCCTGCCCGGCGGCGTGTATCAGTGTCGGCAAGAGCGGGCCGCGGAAAATCGACAAGACGCGGAACCTCGCCGTTGGCGGGGCGATGACCCGGTACGAGATCGACTACGGCACCTGCCTGTTCTGCGGACTGTGCGTCGAGGTCTGTCCCACCCAATGCCTCAAGATGGGGTCGATCCACGACGATTCGTGCTATCGCCGGGAGGAGCTGGCCGTCGATTTCATCAAGCTGGCCAAGGGGGGCAGGCGGACGATCGAGCCGATCTGGATGACGAAGCCGAATCCGCCGGCGTGGGTGGCCAAGGCTCGCGATGCCCGGCGGGACCTGGACCCCGATAAGCGCGAGTGGATGGCGAGGGCGGATGATCCGCAGTATTGTGCCGAGCTTGCCGCTCAGGCGGCGGCCAGGCAGGATTGATAATGGTTTATTGATAATTGATGATTGGGCGCAGAGGGTGGTCTTTTCAATAATCAATCATCCATCATCCATAATCAATAAAGGAGCGGCATGAGCGAATCGACGCGTTTTGCCGTTGAAATGCTGCTCTTCGCGGGTGTCGGCACGGCGCTGGGGGCCGGGGCGCTGCTCCTGGGCAAGTTGCTGCGTCCGAGCAATCCGGGCGGGCTGAAAGGGGAGATTTACGAGTGCGGCGAGCCGACCATCGGTCCCGCCTGGGTCCAGTTCGACCTGCGGTTCTACGTCGTGGCCCTGGTGTTCGTGGTATTCGACGTGGAAATCGCCCTGTTGTATCCGTGGGCCGTGGTGTACAAGGACTACATCGCACGGGGTCTGGGTTCGGCGGCCTTCTGGTCCATGGTGTTTTTCTTAGGTCTGATTTTCGTCGGTTTTGCATATCTCTGGCGGTTCGGCTACCTGGATTGGGTGCGGGCCGTCTCACCAACGAAGAGCGAATTGATGAAGGATAATGGATCATTGATGATTGGAAGCGGAAGAGGCGGACGGAATGATGAATCATCCATCATCAATAATCCTTAATCAATAGGGTACACATGGCGTTGATTGAAGGCATATTCGAGCCGGGCTTGATTGTGACCTCTGTGGACTGGGTCCTGAACTGGTCGCGGAAACGGTCGATTTTCCCCATGACGTTCGGGATTGCCTGTTGCGCGATCGAGATGATCGCCACGGGCGCGAGCCGCTTCGATATCGACCGGTTCGGCTCCGGGGCATTCCGCGCGACTCCGCGGCAGGCCGACCTGATGATCGTCGCGGGCACCGTGACGTTCAAAATGGCCGAGCGCCTCCGCCGGCTCTGGGAGCAGATGGCGGAGCCCCGCTTCGTCATTGCCATGGGCGCCTGTGCTATCAGCGGCGGGCCCTATCACCTGCACGGCTACCATGTGGTCAAGGGCGTGGACCAGGTTGTCCCGGTCGACGTCTATATTCCGGGTTGCCCTCCACGGCCGGAGGCCCTGCTGGAAGGCCTCATGCGTTTACAGGACAAGATCAGCGCACGCACCATTGCGAAACAGAAACAATAAGATGATGACTCCATCTGAAATCGTTGAACTTTTGAAGCAGCATGATGCGGCCAGTGTCGTCTCGGCAGTCGCCGATGGGCCATATCCGCACGTCGTGCTCAAGCCGGAGAAACTCGTCGCGGCCGCCGGCTTCCTCAAGACGGAGCCGCGGCTTCAATTTGACCTTCTGAGGTGCATCTCCGCCATCGACTGGCCGGCCAGGAACATTGTGGAAGTCGCATACGACCTGATCTCCACATCGTTCGGTCATGCCTTCGCGGTCAAGGTTGAGTTGGATCGGGCAGACCCGCAGGTGGAGTCCGTCGGCGGGATCTGGCCGGCAGCCCAATGGCACGAGCGGGAAGCTTTCGATCTCATGGGAGTCATGTTTCTCCATCATCCGGACCTTCGCCGAATCCTCATGCCGGAGGACTGGCCCGGCCATCCGCTCCGCAAGGATTATCAGGATGTGGTCGAATATGGGGGGCTGAAGTTCAACCCATGAAAGAAATCGAGCTGCAATGTCAACCAGACCTGCTCTATGACGGCGAGATTCCTTCGGATGTCCGCACCGAGGAACTCATGCTGAACATGGGTCCGCAGCACCCCAGCACACACGGCGTGTTGCGCGTGGTTTTGCAGACCGATGGCGAACTGGTTCTAAAGGCCACGCCGTACATCGGATATCTTCATCGCTGTGCTGAGAAGATCGCGGAGAAGGTCACGTATCGCCAGTTCACGCCCTACACCGACCGCTTGGACTACTTGGCCGCCATGAACAACAACCTTGGCTTTGCCCTGGCGGTCGAGAAGCTGGGCGGAATCGAGGTGCCCCCGCGTGCGGATTACCTGCGGGTCATTTTTGCGGAGTTGAATCGCATCGGCTCACACCTGATGGCCACAGGCTCCTACGGCCTGGACATGGGTGCCTTCACGCCCCTGGTGTACTGCTTCCGGGAGCGGGAATGGATCATGGACCTGTTCGAGTCGGCGTCCGGAGCACGCCTGACCTATTCCTACATCACTATCGGCGGCGTGCGCGAGGACCTGCCGGATGGCTGGGTCCAGCGGTGCCGCGAGTTCCTCGACTACTTCGAGCCCAAGATCACTGAATACAACAACCTGCTGAGCTATAATCATATTTTCATCAATCGCACGGGCAACGTGGGCGTCTGCCCGGCGGATCTGGCGGTGGCCTACGGGGGGACCGGGCCATGCCTGCGGGGCAGCGGCCTCGCGTGGGACCTGCGAAAGGCTACGCCGTACTGCCGCTACAATGAGTTCGATTTCGATATCCCCGTGGGCCGGGGCCAAAACGGAGCGGTCGGAGACTGCTGGGACCGTTATTTCGTCCGCATCCTGGAAATGGTCCAGTCCGTGCGGATCGTCCGCCAGGCGCTGGACAAGCTCACCGATGGTCCCGTGCAGACGAAAGTACCTCGCATCGTGAAACTGCCCGCCGGCGAGGTCTACTACGAGGTCGAAAACCCGCGAGGGCAATTGGGTTTCCATCTGGTTTCCGACGGCGGGACGAGTGCCTACCGGCTGAAGATACGCGGGCCGAGCTTCTGCAATCTCTCGGTGCTGCCGGTGTTGGCCCCGAATTGTTTGCTGGCCGACATCTCCGCGCTGCTGGGCAGTATCGACATTGTGATGGGCGAGGTAGATCGATAAGCCATGTACACCTACGAGCGGCCGAAAGTTGAATATAAAGGGTTGAGCCTGACCATCGTCCGGCTCGCCACCAAGTGGGGCGCGATCGGCATCCCCCTGTTGCTGCGTTTTGCCTGGGGCGTGTTCTTCGCCGCCGTGGTGGCGGTCGTGGCCTTTGTGTGGATCGTCGGGCGCTTCATCAACCCGCTCCTGCCGTGGTTCATCCGCGATGTAGTGGTCGTAGTCGGCCTGCTGGCTTTCGTGTGCATCGTGGCGATCATCGGCATCTGGGGGGAGCGCAAGGTCTCCGGGCGGATTCAATCGCGGCTCGGCCCGATGCGCACGGGCCACTGGCACGGCTGGGCACAATCCCTGGCCGACGGCCTGAAATTCGTCCAGAAGGAAGACCTCATCCCTCGCGACGCCGATCAGCCGTTGTTTCGGCTGGCACCCTACGTCGCGCTTGTGCCGGCATTCTGCGCCTATCTGGCCCTTCCGTTCGGCGTGGGCTGGGTCTTCCGTAGTGCGGACGTCAGCCTGCTGTTCGTTCTGGCCATGCTGGCGATCGAAGTGTTGGGCGTCATCATGGCTGGCTGGGCCTCTAACAGCAAATGGAGCCTGTACGGGGCCATGCGTGAAGGCTGCCAGTTGGTCAGCTACGAGATTCCCATGGGCCTGAGCCTGCTGGCAGCGGTGGTCGCCACGGGGTCAGTCAACCTGATTGAGCTCGGCGAGGTCCAGTCCGGCGGTTGGTTCTCCTGGCTGATCTTCCAGAATCCGTTCCTGTTCCTGGCCTTCTTCACCTACTACATCGCCTCTCTGGCCAGTTGCAAGAGATCGCCCTTCGATCTGCCCGAAGGTGAATCCGAGCTCGTAGCCGGATTCCACACGGAGTACAGCGGCTTTCGATTCGTGATGTTCTTCTTCGCTGAATACGTCGCGATGTTCGCGGTATCCGCGTTGGCGACGATCATCTTCTTGGGCGGATGGCACTCGCCCATTGGCGGGCCGAGCAGCCCACTGTGGTTCGTGCTCAAGAGCACCTTCTTAGTCTGGGTGCAGATGTGGGTCCGGTGGACCCTGCCTCGCATCCGTATCGACCAGGTCATGCACGCGTGTGTGAAGTACCTGCTGCCGTTCACACTGTTGCTGTTCCTCGGCAGCAGCCTGTGGCAGTTGTACGACAATCCGGCCCATCCCGCGTTCAAGACGTTTGCTCATCTGTTGCATTACGGCCTTGGCTGCGTTGGCCTGTTGCTGCTAGGTCTGTACTTTACCGGAATGGGCTATGGCTACTACAACCGCAATCGATTAGTGGGACAGATGGCCCGCAAACATTTGCCGGGAGCGTAACGGGTAATGCTCGAAATTGTGATATTCATCCTTTTTGCCGCCGTGGCCGTGATCGCCGGCTTGGCGATTCTTGTGAGCACGAACATCGTGCGGATGGCGTACTGGCTCATCGCCATGCTCATATCAGTGGCGGGCCTCTATTTCCTGATGGGCGCGTATTTCCTCGGTGTGATCCAGATTCTCGTGTACGTCGGGGGCGTGGCGGTGCTGCTGGTCTTCGGCGTCATGCTGACCAGCCGGCAAATGGCCCCGAAGCTGCGACCGGGACGAGTCGAGGCCCTTTGGCTGACAGTTGTCGCGGCGGTGCTTCTCTCGGGTTTGATACTGAGCGTCGTGCGTGTTCGCTGGGAGCCCGGCGCGGTCGTGGCCGGTAATTCCGTGGCGGAGATCGGCCGCAGTCTGCTGGGCGAGTTCCTTGGCCCGTTTGAGCTGGTCTCGGTCTTGTTGCTGGTAGCGATGCTGGGAGCGGCCTATCTGGCCCGGCCGAAGACGCCGGTCCAGGGGGCTCAGCAGAGGAAGGGGACAACGGCATTATGATGGGTTTGACACCGTACCTGATTCTGTCGGCGATTCTGCTGGTGCTTGGCATCGCGATCATCATCAGTAAGCGCAACGCCATCGCCATGCTGATCGGCGTGGAATTCATCCTGAATGCGGCCGCTCTGAACATGGTGGCGTTCAGCCGGCACGGGATCGGCGCTCTGTCGGGCCAGACGGCGGCTTTGTTCGTCATTGTCCTGGCGGCGGCCGAAGCCGTCGTGGCTCTGGCCATTTTCCTGAACTTCTATCATACGATCTCCACGGTCGATATCGATCGGGGCGACCAGTTGAAAGGATGAGAGCATTTATGATTTATGAATTACGATTTATGATTTGGGGTTTGAGGCCGCTGACGCGGCAGGAGACCTTTCGAAGAGAGCGACGGCAAATCATCAATCAAAGATCAAGAATCATAAATCATAAATCGTAGATTCCTATGCCCTATGCATTCATCATTGCCTGGTTGCTGCCTCTGGCGGGCTTCGTAGTGCTGGTCTTTCGGGGCCGTCGCATCGGCGAGCCTCGCAGCGGCTACGTAGCGGCGGGACTGATGCTCACGGCGGCCGCCATCTCGCTGGTCTGCGCCATCCGCTGGGTCGTGGGTCATCCCGACAGCCTGAACGTCTCGGCTCCCTGGCTCATCATCGGCACCCAGGTCGTCAACTTCGGTGTACGCATCGACAGTCTTACGATCGTGATGTTCACGATGGTCACCGTCGTGGCCAGCTCCATCTTCGTCTACAGCATCGGCTACATGCACGGCGACCCGCGCTTCCCGCGGTTCTTCACGTATCTGTGCCTCTTCGCGTTCTCCATGCTGGGACTGGTCCTGTCCGACTCCCTGATCGGTCTGTTCGTCTTCTGGGAGCTGGTGGGCCTGTGCAGCTACTTCCTCATCGGGTTCTGGTTTGAAAAGACATCGGCCTCCAACGCGGCGAAGAAGGCATTCATCGTCAACCGCGTGGGCGATTTCCTGTTCCTCATCGGCATCGCCACAATGCTGAGCATGACGGGCACGGTCACTCTGGAAGGGGTCTTCAGCCAGGTGCGGCAGGGGGCGTTTGCCGGGCACGGCACGCTTCTGACGTTCGCGGGGATCTGCCTGTTCTTCGGCGCTGTAGGCAAGAGCGCACAGTTCCCTCTGCACGTCTGGCTGCCTGACGCTATGGAGGGCCCCACCCCCGTCAGCGCCTTGATCCACGCGGCGACAATGGTGGCCGCCGGCGTGTACTTAGTCGGACGCATCTTTCCCGTTCTGACGCCGACCGCGCTTTTGTTTGTGGCGTACATTGGGGGGATCACCCTCATCGGCAGCGCCCTGATCGCCATCGTCATGACCGACATCAAGCGCGTCCTGGCTTATTCCACGATCAGCCAGTTGGGCTATATGATCCTCGCACTGGGCGTCGGCGGCTGGGTGGCGGGGCTGTTTCATCTCATCACTCATGCCTGCTTCAAGGCACTGCTGTTCCTCGGGTCCGGCAGCGTCATTCATGGATGCCACGGGGAGCAGGACATCCGCAAAATGGGCCGGCTGCATGGCAAAATGCCCTATACCAGCATCACGTTTCTCGTCGGCACGCTGGCCATCGCCGGCGTCCCGCTGCTGAGCGGCTTCTACTCCAAGGACGCCATACTGGCCTCTGCTCTCGGTTTCGCCTGGACCCATCCGGTCCATTGGGTGCTGTTTGCCCTGCCCGCGGCAGCGGCTGCAATCACCGCATTTTACATGTTGCGATTGTACCTGCTGACGTTCCGCACGACGGCCCGCGACGAGCACATCCATCAGCACGCTCACGAGTCGCCGCAGGTGATGTGGGTGCCGCTGGCGGTTCTGGCGGCCCTGTCGATCTGCATCGGCTGGTTCGGACGCATGCCGGAACGTCATTCACTTGGCGAGGGTCGGTACGAGTATGAGGGCGGCCGTGGGTTGGTCGGTCTCATTGCCGAGGCCCAGCCCAAGTGGGCGGTCAGTTGGCAGATGCAGGAAATGGGTCGCGCGTCGTGGCGAGGGCATCCTGCCCTTGTGCCGAACGGCATGGCCAAGATGGCCGAGCTAGACAAGGGCGAGACGCCCTCGCCATGTGAGGCGAGCGGGGACGCTCGCCCTGCGGAGTCGGCCCACGAATCGGCGCATGCGGAGCATGGTTTCCACACGGCCGCTACGATCATCGCCACAGCCGCCATGCTTCTCGGCGTGATTCTGGCCTGGCTTACCTACGGCGTCGGCCTGATCTCTCCGGCGAAGGCGGCGCACGTGCTGGCCCCCGTGCACAAGCTGCTCTTGAACAAGTTCTACTTCGATGAGTTGTATCGCGTGACCGTTGTCGCCGCCGTCCTGCAATTGGCGGCGTTCGGCAAGTGGTTCGACCGGGTGGTTCTGGATGGTCTGGCCGACGGCTCTGCCCGCTGGGTGGCGCGAACGGCGTTCTTCAGCGGTCTGACTCTGGACAATCGCGGCGTCGATGGTCTGGTCAACGGCGTCGCCCAGGCGGCCCTGGCCGGCGGAAATTTGGCCCGCAAGGGCCAGACGGGCCGGGTCCGCAATTACATTCTGGGCCTGACCACCGCCGGGGCGCTTGTTGTTGTGGTTTTCGTTTGGATATGGTAACGGTTCGGCAATCGGAGAATAGGCTTCGATGAATAATTCCTGGCTACTCACGTGGATCATTTTCCTGCCCCTGATCGGCATGGGTGCGGTCCTGTTGGTCCCGCGGCAATGGATTCGGCACACGGCCCTCGTGTTCGCACTGTTGGCGTGCCTGCTGTCCCTCCACATCGTGCCGCATTTCCGTGGAGCGCCCGCAGAGGTCTTCGGCTCCGACTATCAGAACGGCTTCAAGCTCGTCGATCGCCTGCCCTGGATTCACTCGGCCGGCTTCTCGATCGACTACATGGTGGGCGTGGACGGCATCGGCTTTCCGCTGGTCCTGCTGACGACCGTGATCTGCCTGCTCGCCTGCATCGCCAGTTGGAACATCGTGAAGAATCCGCGAGGCTACTTCGCCCTGTTCCTGCTGCTGGAGACCGGCATGCTCGGCGTATTCACGGCCCTGGACTTCTTCCTCTTCTACGTCTTCTGGGAGCTGACGCTGCTGCCGATGTACTTCCTGATCGGCATCTGGGGCGGGCCCCGCAGGGAGTACGCCGCCATCAAGTTCTTCCTCTACACCCTGCTCGGCAGCGTCCTGATGCTGATCGTCATGCTCTGGTTCTATTTCGCCAGCAACGATCAGGGCGCTCACACGTTCAACCTGATTGCCCTTAGCACGCCCGGCGTGCTTCCGGCGTTCGCGACCCATAAGACGATGTGGATCGTCTGCTTTGCCCTGCTCTACGTGGCGTTCGCGGTCAAGATGCCGATCTTCCCGTTCCACACGTGGCTGCCGGACGCCCACGTCGAGGCGCCGACGCCGATCAGCATGATCCTGGCGGGCCTGCTGCTGAAGATGGGCGGCTACGGGCTGCTGCGGATCAGCTACCCGATCCTGCCGCACGCCGGTGCGGTCAAAGTGGTGGCCTGGGTCCTGGGCGTTCTGGCCGTGATCAATATCGTGTACGGCGCTCTGTGTGCCCTGGCCCAGACCGACTTCAAGAAACTGGTCGCGTACTCGTCCATCTCACACATGGGCTTTGTGCTGCTGGGCATCGCACTGCTGACCCCAGCCGGTTTCCAGGGCGCCATGTTCCAGATGATCTCCCACGGCATCACCAGCGCGGCGATGTTCTTTCTGGTCGGCGTGATTTACGACCGCGTGCATCACCGCGAGATCCCCCGCCTCGGCGGACTGGCCACCCGGATGCCGATTTACACGGGCCTGTCGATCCTCGGCTTTTTCGCCGCGATGGGCATGCCCGGCTTGTGCGGGTTCATCGGCGAGATATACGTCCTGCTCGGCAGTTGGCAGGCCCAGGTGCTTGGAGCTTCCGGTGCCAGGGTGTTGACGATCATCGCCGCCATGAGCGTCGTCCTCACCGCCGGCTATATCCTCTGGTCCGTCCAGCGGGTCTTCCTCGGCGCTGCGAAACCTGAATATGAGAACGTGCCGGACATGTCCGGGCGGGAAATCCTCGTCATGGCCCCGCTGGCTGTGCTGGCTCTTGCTATGGGCGTCCTGCCCTGGCAGACCGTGTTCACCTTCATTTATGGTACCCTGGATCATATCCTCAAGCTGGTCGCCTGACCGGAGGTTGTTCGTTTGACGGATGGATTGACGATTGAGAGTTTCCGCAATATCTGGCCCGTGCTGGTCCTGATAGTCACGCTGGGCGCGATCCTCGTTGGTGCTATGATTGGCAAAGGGGGGACTGGGCGTCGCGGCTTGTTGGTAGTGGCGTTGGCCGGTTTGGCCGTCGCGATAATCTGCGCTCTGCGGCTGAATCCGCAATCTGCAATCCGCAATCCGCAATCGGCGGGCTGGCTCTCCACCTATCTGTTCTTTGACCCGCTCTACCGGTTCGTGATCCTCTTTTTGAGCGGCTTCCTCGGCGGCGTTCTGCTGCTCTCCGCCTCCCTGTGGCGCAAGGGAGTCTGGGAGTGGCCGGTGTTCCTGTGCATGCTGGTGGGCAGCCTGATCGGGATGATTCTGCTGGCCTCCTCGCGGCACCTGCTCTTCTTTGCCATCGCCTTTGAGATGGCCTCGCTGCCCTCCTATGTCCTCGTGGGCTTTCGCCGGTTCAACAGCAAATCCGCGGAGGGCGCCGCCAAGTACGTGATCTTCGGCGCGGTCTGCTCGGCTCTCATGATCTACGGCATCTCGCTGCTTTACGGCCTGACGGGCAGCTTCGATTGGGAAAAGATCGCCCAGCAACTGGCGGCAAATGGCGTCTCCTCGCTGGCGGTGGTCGCCCTGGTCTGCCTGTTCATCGGTCTGGCCTTCAAGATTTCGCTGGTCCCGATGCACTTCTGGTGCCCGGATGCTTTCGAGGCCGCCGGAGCGGACGTGGCGGCGTGGTTGAGCGTAGCATCGAAGTCGGCCGCTCTGCTTGCGCTCGCCCGATTCGTCCACCTTCTGCTGCCCTCTCTTACGCCGGACGTGCAGAACCGCATTGTGCTGGCGGTGGCCGTGGTCGCGGTCGTCACGATGACTCTGGCCAATTTCTCCGCGTACTGGCAAACCAGCGTCAAACGATTGCTGGCCTACTCGTCCATCGCCCATGCGGGTTATATCGTCTGCGGCGTCCTGGTCTTTTCCAATGCCGCCGGCATGGCCGCCATTGTGGCCTACGTCCTGGTGTACCTGCTGATGAACCTCGGGGCGTTCAGCGTGACGGGCCTCGTGGAGCAGCAGACGGGCGCAGATCGTATCGAGAATTTCACCGGGTTGGGCAGCCGCAATCCGAGGCTCGCCGCCGTCATGACGTTCTTCCTGTTCTCCCTGGTGGGCCTGCCGCCGCTGGCAGGCTTCGCCGCCAAGTGGATTCTGCTGTCCGCCCTCTGGCAGCATCAGCTCACATTCCTGGTGGCTGCCGTCCTGGCGAACACGCTTTTCAGCCTCTTCTACTACCTGCGCATCACGCGGGTCATGTATTTCAATCAAAGCGATCTGGTCCCGGTGCGGGTCCCCGGCTTCACTGCCATCGTGCTGACCGTCTGCGCCGTGGGCCTGCTCGCTCTCTTCATCGGCTGGGGATTCCTCAACAGCCTCAGCCTCAACCTGTTCGGCCTGGCGAACTGATACCCATTCCGATTGGATCGTGTGCAGTTTGTCATGTCGAGTACTATGTTGCATGGAGATGAAGTGTGAAGGCCGTGATCTTCGAGAAGTTCGGCGGTTCACTGTCGGTTGCGCAGGTTGCCGACCCCGTCGCGGCGGATGACGACGTTATCATCAAAGTCGAGGCCAGCGGGATATGTCGCAGCGATTGGCACGGCTGGCTGGGACATGACCCGGACATCACCAGCCTGCCGCATGTGCCCGGCCACGAGCTGGCCGGAGTCGTCGAGGAGACGGGAAAGAACGTCACACGATGGAGGCACGGAGACCGGGTCACGGTGCCCTTCGTCTGCGCGTGCGGGACGTGTCCCGAATGTGTGTCAGGGAACCACCAGGTTTGTGACCACCAATTCCAGCCCGGCTTCACCGGTTGGGGCTCGTTTGCACAGTTCGTCGCAATCCGCTACGCCGACGTGAACCTTGTCCGCCTGCCGGAGGAGTTGGATTTCGTTACTGCGGCGAGTCTCGGATGCCGGTTCAGCACGTCCTATCGCGCCGTCGTGGCGCAAGGGCAGGTGGTGCCCGGTCAGTGGGTGGCCGTCCACGGCTGCGGCGGCGTCGGATTATCGGCGATCATGATTGCTCACGCATTGGGGGCCCAGGTGATTGCCGTCGATATTGACGGCAAAGTGCTGAATCTCGCCAAAAGACTCGGCACCGCCGTCACGATCGACGCGAAGGAGAATGCCGATGTCGCCGGTGCGATTCGTGACGTGACGGGGCGGGGCGCGGATGTTTCGATAGACGCCCTCGGCAGTGTGACGACCTGTAGCAACTCCATTCTGTGCCTTCGTAAGCGCGGCCGCCACGTGCAGGTCGGCCTTCTGGCAGGCGAGGACTATCTGCCTCGAATCCCAATGCACCAGGTGATCGCTCGCGAGCTTCAAATCTATGGAAGCCACGGGATGCAGGCGAGCAAGTACGGCGAGATATTCGCGATGATCGTCTCCGGAAAGTTGAATCCCAAGGCCATGATGGGCAAGACCGTACCACTGGAGGATGCGCCGACCGAGCTGGCGAAGATGGGACAGTTCGGCTCGGTCGGGATCACCGTCATTGACCGGTTTTAGCCGGCTGCTTTCGGCCTCGCCCTTTTTCTTCCGGAGGCGGTCCTGCCTGCTGCCGGAACCGGTCCTCGCATTTTTGCCATAGCGCCGCCATCTCATCGGCCTTATCTGGGTAACGGTCCGCCAGATTCTTTGACTCGCAACGGTCCGTTCTCAGGTCGTAGAGTTCCCACGGGCCGTTCTCTCCCCTGGCCACGAGCTTCCAGTCGCCGGCGCGGATCGCGCGATTGGTCAGATGGTGGAAATAGAGGAATTCGTGCGAGATGGCCCCGTCCTTCGCGAACGCGGGCGCCAGGCTCGTGCCCGGCAGCGGCGGGGCGGTCTCGCCGTTCCACTTGGGCGGGAAATCGGAGCCTCCCGCCAGGCTCAGGACGGTCGGCAGGAGGTCGATGAAATGGCACGGGTCGTGCCGCAGCTCCCCGCGTGCGGCGATCCCCGCGGTCCAGTGAGCGATCAGCGGTGACGAGATGCCGCCCTCGTGTACCCAGGATTTGTGCAGGCGGAAGGGCGCGTTGGCGGCGCTGGACCATCCGGGTCCGAGACACAGGTAGGAGCGTCCCGACCCGGGCGCAGCGGACGGATCGTGATTGTCGCCGCGGATGATCTGCTCGGCACTGGCCCCGTTGTCCGAGACGAAGAAGATGACGGTATTCTCACTAGCGCGCATGGCCTTGACCTGCTCGAGTACTCGCCCGATCTCGCGGTCCATCCGGTCGATCATGGCCGCATGGATCGCCATCTTGGTCGCCTGAAAATCCCGCTGTTCCTCCGTCAGGTCCTTCCATGCGACGGCCCGATCCACCTCGCCCGCGCCGATCATCTCACGCAGCTTGTCTTTGGGCAGGTTCCAGTCCGGAATCACATCAGGCTCAAGCGACGGCAGGTCGCAGTTGACCAGGCCCATCTCGCGCATCCGCTTCCATCGCCGCTCGCGGATGATGTCCCAGCCGTCACGATACTGCTCTTTGTAGCGGGCGATGTCTTCCTGCAGGGCGTGCAATGGGAAGTGCGGCGATGTGAAGGCGAGATAACAGTAGAACGGCTCGTCGTGATGGTCGGCCGCATGGCCCTTCAAAAAGTCGATCGCGTAGTTTGCGATGGCCGTCGTGACGTAGAAACCCGACCCTTCCTCAATAGGAGGGAGCGGGCGGTCGTCCAATTGGTGATTCTTCGGCGCGAAATACCGGTCGTGGTCGTGGAGAACGTAGGAGTGGTCAAAGCCGCCATCCGCGACGGGCCTGGGCGCGCCCATCAGGTGCCATTTGCCGCTGTGATAGCATCGGTATCCGAGCGGCTTAAGGTAATGCGGCGCCACGCGGGCCCAGGCGGGCAATCGGCCCTGCGGCGGGTCCATGCGGACCTGCTGCGGGTAGTAGCCGGTCAGCAGGGACGTTCGCGAGGGCCAGCACCGGCCGGTGGAATAGCACTGAGTGAAGCGGATGCCCCCGGCCGCCAGCCGGTCGAGGTTGGGCGTCCGTATCTCGCCGCCGTAGCAGCCCGCGTCCGAGTACCCCATGTCGTCGGCGACGATCACCAGCACGTTCGGCTTCTGCGCTCGCCGAACGCTGGTCGTATCCCCGCCCCGGCTGTTACCCGTGAACGCCAGGACGGAACCCAGCGCGATGGTCTGTTTGAGAAATCCACGCCTGGAAACACTTGTCGTCGTCATGCCGCGAAAACCCTCTTTCATGATGCCGCCTCGAATATACTTTTGCAGGCGGTGATTCTACATAGTACCATGAATGTGCTGAGATTTCCGCAGCTTGACTGTAGCGAATTCCGTCGAGCTAGAGCATTATGGAAGGGAATGGGAGGTAGATCGATATGAGATTGTGGACGACGGTCTTTTTCATGTTCGTTTCAGCGCAGGTGGCGGCGGGGGCGGGGACAATACGGCTGACAGCCTTGCCTTCGACGCTGCGTGTGGGGCAGGAGGGCGCCATCGAGGGAATGGACGCTGCGGAGATATCCGGCGCTCGCGGCGAGTTTGAGTCCTTCCAGATTATAGTCACGGCGGCAGGCGCGAATCTGCAGGATATCTCCGCCGAATTGTCGCCCCTGAAGAAGGAGACGGGTGTACAGACGCAAAATATTGCGTCTCTACCGGGCAAGAGTGTTAGCATCTACAACGAGGTGTTCATCCCCGTTCGGTACTCCGCCCCGGGGGCGACCGTACCGCCCGGTCTGATCGCCGATCCGCTGGTTCCCTTCGTGAACCCGTATACGAACGAGGAGGTGCGGGAGCCACAATGGCGAGGGGAGCGGCTGGAGGGGGCGCGATTCGGCGCGACAGGATTCGATCTGTGGCAGGACAGACACCAGCCGTTGTGGGTGGACGTCGAGATACCCAAGGATGCCGCCCCGGGGGTCTACAGTGGCACGTTCTCGGTGCGGGCGAGGAACGTGCAGCCGGCTTCGATTCCCGTGCGAGTGACGGTCTGGGATTTCGTCCTGCCGGATGGCCCCACGCACGAGAACCATTTCGGCCACTTCTCCTACATGGCCAGGTACCACAAGCTGGAGGAGAACTCCGAGAAATATCGCCTGCTGGAGGACCGGTACATCGCGATGATGGCGGCGCACCGCATCAATCCGCCTCTGCCTCGCCGGCTGTATCCAAAGGTTGCCGAGGACGGCACGGCCCAGTTCGACGAGGAGACGGACCGGCGGATCACCGAATTCGTGGAGCAGTACCACGTCACGAATATCGAAGTCCCGCGGGCGCCGTTCTCTAATGTCTTGACGGCCAATCGTGACAAGGCCATTCGCTACTACCGGTCCTGGTACGCCTATCTCAAGACGAAAGGCTGGGCCGAGCGGGCATATCTATACATGCTCGACGAGCCGAATGAGAAAGAGGCCTACGAGCAGGTTCGGCAGTTGGGGGCGATGGTCCACGAGGCCGAGCCCGGCCTTCGATGCTTAGTGGTGGAGCAGCCGTACTCACAGGACCCGGAATGGGGATCGATCGATGAGGCCGTGGATATATGGTGTCCCCTGTTCGCCTTTCTCGATGAGTCGAGCATCAAGCGTGTCCAGACACAGGGCGATGTGGTGTGGAGCTACACTGCGCTGTGCCAGGGGGCGCCGTCCTATCACCCGGAATATGAGAAGGTCAGGAACGACGCCCCGCCGTACTGGCAGATCGACTTTCCCATCCTGAGCTACCGGATCGCGCCGTGGCTGAACCGGCGCTACGGCGTGACGGGCCTTCTGTACTGGACTACCGTCTGCTGGAGCAGTCCGCAGCGCAATCCCTGGGACGATCCTGGCTTCCGCCTGCAGTTCAATGGGGAAGGGATGTTGTTCTATCCGGGCGAGGATGCCGGGATCGACGGGCCCATCGCCTCGATTCGGCTCAAGAATCTGCGCGACGGCATGGAGGACTATGAATACTTCTCGCTGCTCGAAAAGCACGGTGGCAAAGCGATTGTCGATGAGATCGTGCGCTTGGCCGTGCCAACCTGGGGCACATGGAACCAGGACCCCCGCCAACTGCTCAAGCTGCGGGAGCGTCTGGCCAATGAGATCATGAGGAAGGCAAGCCAACGATGAAGGGGATGCTGCTCCCAGCGTGCGTCGCGGTGTTGGTGGGGTTGGCCGTCGCGGCCTGGGGGCAAGGTACGGACGACGAGGGATTTGAGCGGATCGACCGGCAGAGCCAGGCGCAGATCGACCGTCTGAATGAGCTGTTGCGGCAGTCAGGCAGGATCTTCGTCGGTGTGGGTGTGGTCTTGGCGGTTGTTGTCTGTCTGAAGGTAATCAGCCCCGCTCGGATTGCCGACGGCGTCAACGAACGGCTTCTCCGGAGAGCCGTGAGGGACGTGGATGAGCTGCTGAAAAGGATTCAGAAGGAGGCGGAGGCGACGACCGAGGACTCCAACAACCAGACCGCCGACGAGGGCATCTTGGCGGGCATGACGGAGGTGGCCGAGTTCGAGCAGGCGGAGCAGGTCCCTTCCTACGTCCTCACCGTGAACGACCTGATGCTGGACAATATAAGAATCACGCTGAAGAAACTGCGAGGACACAGCGAAGGCGACGCCCAGCGATACAGGGACTACATGTTCTCGGTGCTCAAGGGCATCAAGACGATCACCGAGCAAAGCGTGGAGGCCGGCGTCCATTCGGGCCTGGCGGTTGACATCCGGGAGTATTTCAAGGATGAGCGACGATACAGGGATTGGCACAGACTGCTCGGCCGCTATGCCAGGAAGGGCAAGCACCGGGAACTTGCCCATACCTTCGTCCTGTTCATGAAGGCATTGAAGGAAGGGAAACCGGTGGCGGTTTCCAGGCAGCCACAAGCGTCCGCGGAGAACGCCGCTGTGCTGTCCCAGGAACCGCCTGAGATTCCTCGTGTCCTGAATGAGGAGACGTTGGCGGCTATTCAACAAACGGCAGCCCAGGAGGCCCGCAACCTCGTGGCGCAAATCCGAAATCCGAAATCCGAAATCCGAAATCGGGCGCACGCTTGGCAATTCGAGTTTGTGCGCGGGCAGCAGCAAATGCACTCGCGGGAGGAGGCGCAACGGATGCTCAGTGTCTTCCTGAGCAGCGAGAGAAAATCCCTGCTGGAAATCACGAAGATCCGGATGTTGCCGTGCCGGGCGTGGGAGCACGTTCTGCACATGCTGGGCGTGGAGAGCGGGGCCGAACTGCACAAGAGGATTGAAGACCGGCTGCTCACGATCCAGGAGATCATCCTCCTGGAGAAGGCGTTTCTGCAGACGCTCGCCAGGAGGGAGTCCCTCGCGCGCGTCTATGGGCAGGGCGAAAAGGCGGGACTGATGATGGACATGCATGTCCCGGAGATGAGACGCGAGGCTCTGGCTCTGCTGCGCAAGCTGCACGAAACGGAGTTGAAGCACCTGAATCGGGCAGCGGAGACCCTCAATGAGGAAGAAACGCCCCAGAATGACCAGGTCAGGAAACTGATCGAGCACTACGTTCATCAAGGACATAATCCTCCGGGCACGGGACAGAAGTAGGGCGAAGGAGAAATGGAAGATGAAAAAACGATACAGCTTCATCGGTCTGTTGGCAAGCCTGCTCCTGGTCGGGATCGCAGGGGCGGTGACGCCAAACGCTGACGAGTTTCGTCTTCGCAGCGAATGGCTGGATCCGTTGTTCGGCCGGGTCGGAGCGGCAAAACCATCCCTCACGCCGCCGCCGTTCTCGTTCTTCTACGATGGCAAACCATCAATTGAGCTGCTCAAGTCCTGGAAGACCGATTACAGCAGCCAGAAGCTCGACCCGCAGCGCACCGAGCACAGGCTTACGTACACCGACCCCACAAGCGGCCTTGAGGTTCGCTGTGTGGCTGTCGAGTACCAGGACTTCCCCACGGTCGAATGGACACTCTATTTCAAGAATGCCGGCTCTGCCGACACCCCAATCATCGAGAAGATTCAGGCACTCGATGTTGAGCTCAACGGCAGCGCTAACGGTGAGTTCCTGCTCCATCACAACGTCGGGTCTCCCGCCAACGGCAACGACTACGGCCTGCTGGAAACGCCATTGGGACGCAACGTCACCAAGCGTCTGGGCGGCACGGGCGGCCGGCCGACCAACGCAGACTGGTCCTACTTCAACCTGGAATGGTCCGGCGAGGGCTTGATCGTCGCCGTCGGCTGGCCGGGACAGTGGGCTGCCCAGTTCATGCGTGACAACGCGCGCGGGCTGCACCTGCAGGCCGGACAGGAATTGACGCGATTCAAGCTGCTGCGTGGCGAGCAGGTTCGCAGTCCGCTGATCGTGCTGCAGTTCTGGAAAGGGGATTGGATCGCAGCTCAAAATGTGTGGCGCCGCTGGATGATGGCGCACTCCATGCCTAAGCCCGGCGGCGAGCTGCCCAAGCCGCAACTGCTGGCCTCCAGCTCCCGCCAGTACAACGAGATGATCGACGCCAACGAGGCCCGCCAGGTCCTGTTCATCGACCGCTACCTGGAGGAGGGGATCAAGCTCGACTACTGGTGGATGGACGCTGGCTGGTACGTGCATCACGGCGGCGGCTGGCCTCGCGTGGGGACGTGGGAGGTGGACATGGCTCGATTCCCTCGCGGTCTGCGGGCCGTCTCGGATTACGCGCACGGCAGGGGCCTCAAGACGCTGCTCTGGTTCGAGCCGGAGCGGGTGACCGCCGATACCTGGCTCTCGAACAATCATCCGGAATGGATCCTCGGCGGGGCCAAGGGCGGCCTGCTCAACCTCGGCGACGATGCCGCCCGCCAGTGGCTGACCGAACACGTGGACCGGCTGCTCACCGAGCAGGGCATCGATCTCTATCGCCAGGATTTCAATATGGACCCGCTGGACTACTGGCGCAAGGCCGACGCTCCAGACCGCCAGGGCATCACCGAGATCAGGCACGTCACGGGCTATCTCGCCTACTGGGACGAGCTGCGCCGCCGACATCCCGACATGCTCATCGACTCGTGCGCCAGCGGCGGCCGTCGCAACGACATCGAGACGATGCGCCGCGCTGTGCCGCTGTGGCGAAGCGACTACGCCTATGAGGCGATCGGCCATCAGTGCATGATGTACGGCCTGTCGCTGTGGCTGCCGTTCCACGGCACCGGTACCGTGGGCATGCGCAACGCGCCCTACTACGGCAGCGGCAAGACCGCCGTCGAGCCATACGCTCTGTGGAGCAACGCCGGCCAGAGCCTGGGCTTCGGAATCGACGTCCGTGTACGCGATCTCGATTACCCGGCACTGCGTCGGTTCATCGACCAGTGGCGCCGGGTCAACGCAAATTACTACGGCGATTACTACCCGCTGACGCCCTGGACGCGAGACGACACCGTGTGGATGGCCTGGCAGTTTGACCGCCCGGAGACCGGCGAGGGGCTCGTCCAGGTCTTCCGCCGGCACAACAGCTTCTACGAATCCGCGAGGCTCAAGCTGCGAGGCTTGGACGAGGGCGCCACCTACGCTTTGACCAACCTCGACGCTGGTGAGCGGCGGTCTCGCGGCGGCCGCGAGCTTCTGAACGATGGGCTGCCCATAGCCATTGCAGATAGGCCGGGAGTGGCAACGATCATGTATCGGAGGCAACAGTGAAGAATCGAAGGGAGTTTCTACGGGATGCAGTCACGATCGGGGCTTCTGGAGCAGGCGTCATTCTGTCGTCGAATGCGAATGTGTCTGTGATGGCCGGCGAGCCTGCGCGCAAACGAAGGAAGCGAGTGTTCGTCGCTGGGTTCGCTCATGAGACCAACACGTTCCACCCGGTCAGGACCACGGCGTTCTCCTTTTCGAAGCCGGGTGCCTTGTCCCTCGCTGCTTGGCAGGGGGCGGACCTGGAGACTATCCCCGGCGTATCGGCCTATCCGTCGGGCGGCGGGACCATCGACGAGAAGGCCTGCCGCGATGCCATGGATCGGGTCCTGGACTCGCTGCGGACCGCGATGCCCGTCGATGCCGTATTTCTGCGGCTCCACGGCGCGATGTACGCCGAAGGGA
>Ga0315284_10004577_pt1 | contig 19635 bp, 17 predicted proteins | sample YL17G09_16_MG_FD_203696 | JGI IMG/M metagenome (GOLD analysis project Ga0315284, IMG submission 203696) | Sediment microbial communities from Yellowstone Lake, YNP, Wyoming, USA - YL17G09_16 | ecosystem: Environmental > Aquatic > Freshwater > Lake > Sediment | place: USA: Wyoming | collected... | reverse complement strand
TTCAGCATATTCAATCTTTTTGCTCTGTGCATAGTCTAAAGTATAGTCAACGATTTCCTCGTCCATTTTTCTTCCAACCCTTTTTAGAACATAAGATTCATGAAGAACAGATAAAACCTTTTAGGTTAATGTTTCACTAAAGATAAAAGTCATAACTAAGGTAATAGAGGCGCGTGAAAACTCCATCCGTTCGTTTAAGCCAGTTTTCTGGTTTTGCGGAAAAGCTATATCGAAGGCATCATCAGAAAATCTGAGTGGCACGGTTGAAAGCTATGCACTCGACCGCTCAGTTTAACACTTTTGTGTAAATTGTGTTTCATGCAACTACTCTCGAAATTGCTTCGACAGCCTTCGGCGATTTTACACAGAAAACGAATAACCTCGAATAACAAATCGCAGACCAAACATCTTATGACTTGCCGTTGCATGAATATTCATTGATGGAATCTTATGAAATCTGAAATCGCCTTACTAAGTATGATATTGCTTCAATTCCTATGTGTCATTATTATAGCCAATTCCCAAGCTATGAATCCTGATTCCGAGACCTATTTGAACATGCGATTTTGGGATACTGAAACAGGTAGATGTTTTCGTTTCCAAGAAACTACTAATTCGTGTGTTTCAGCATCAATACAGATGGTTCTGAGGTATCTCGACTGTTCGCTATTGCCTAATCAAACACAGCTTGCAACGGAGATGCATACTGACATTAACCATACCACAGAATGGAAATACGTTTATCTTCCTTTCAAAGACAGAGGTTTCTCCGAATACCTCAACCAGTCACTTTCTAAAGATTTCAATCAGGCACTCTCCTATCTGAAAGGTAACCTCTCTCATAATTTCCCAGTAATCATCAAAACGTGGTATGATGAAGGTGCAAAATCCAATGGAAGCATAACACATGCACGAGTCGTTACAGGTTATAATCTGACGGGAATTCTCTTTCACGACCCTTGGAGCGGACCTAATAAGTTCCTCAACTATTCCGAATTCTCCAATTTATGGAAAACTGATTCGGGGTTCTGGGCTTTCATAGTTACAGAAGAGCCAAAATTCGACATTAATGTAGAGGTCAAAGACATGTTCGGAAATCCGATTCAAGGGGTGCAGCTCTTTCTGAGTGAAGCTAACTGCACTCAAATCACAGATTCAAACGGAACCGTCGAGTTCTCGAATCTTTCGATAGCCGATTACACTTTGAGCTATAACTGGAGATTGCAATCTGGAAAACTCACAGTTGCTTTAACATACACAAAGAAGACTGACTTGTGTCTATACTTATCAAACCTTACACTACTCTTCGTGGCGATTCTTGCTGCTCTTATTGTTGTGGTTGTAGTGGTTGCCAGAAAAGTGCATCACAGATGAAAGGCCAAAAAAAGCCAATAATAGCAGTATTTGAAGACTCTCTTCGCCCATTTTGAAACCTGAATCAGACCTTTGCTGATAAGCAGCTTATGTATCTTGCTGTTCTTGGCTTTCGTTAAACTCCAAACGATGCAAGCAAGGCCGTTTTTCAAGCGTGTGTCTAAACTCGGCGACCCATTTGAGGCAAGTTCTGAAATTAAGCGCTAATCCATGTGTTTTCGGGTTTTCTTTGCCCTCAATAGGAGTGCCTTGACAGTCCCACCTACTACAAAGCCTATTGACAAGTACGCAGAGGGAATGAAAATAAGCGTTGTCAGTGTCGAATAATATATGTTGATCTCACGTTCTCCTTGTGCATATATGAAGTAGCCCCATCTGAACGTATCTGTATTAACCGCCACATCAAGCAGTCTAGCAGGTAGCACAAAGCAGAGCAAGGCAACAAATCCAAAAGCCGCAGCCAATGAAAAATAGTCCTCTGTTTCCAATTTCTTCAACCACGTGTGAGTTGATTGTATATGATTAATATGGTTTTCCTGTTTGCGCGCTTTTCCGGTGTCGATGGTGAGTCAAGGAGTTTCGTACCAAAAGTTGTATCAAAATCGTAGGAAACCACTTCTTCGCTAGAACTGTTCTAAAAACTTGTTTAGCATTTACTGAAACGCATTAACAAGGGCTTCATTTACAAAAAATCATTCTCATCGAATAAAGCCCAGTTCCGTAAACGAACAATGAATAGCTTACTGAATTCGCATTTACTTCGAATCTCTGACCACCTTGCTGCAAGTTTAGTGTTTACAGCGCACACCACCTCACAAGGGCAGGGCTTTGCCCTATCATAGGCCAGTTTGGCGCGTCCGTTGGAATGCTTCTAAACTCTTTAACGAAAAAGTGTGAGCATACTCATTGAGATGAGGGTGGCGGCGTCTGTGTGGTCCTCTTTTTTCTTTGCTGATTATATACGACCGCACCTAAGATGATCAGAGCGATTATGGCAACTATCGCTATTAGCACTAAAGGGTCGAAACCGGAGATAGTGGGCGTCCCAATGTTATAGGTTAGAGTTACTGTTTTTGCAGTGAACCATGAGAAACTATTGTCAAAATGCAGAATGTATGCGCCGTTCTTCTGTGCTGTAAACTCAAATGATCTGCCTTGAGTGATTCTTCCTAGACCTAGAATAGTGGTTCCTTCGGGATCTGTCACCCAAAAATCGATGTCGTTGCCTCCTCCAGTTATAGATAATGAACCCGAAAATGTCTGTCCACCGTCTAGATTGTAGGTCAGGGTAACCCAGCTGAGGGCGTTCACCTGCACAGTCCGAACGTTCGCAGCGTTTGCGAATGAAGATAGAATTATTAAAGAAAGAGCTATTGAGACAATCGGAACCCAAATATGTTTCATCTTAGACTTGCCCTACAGAATATGACATAGTTGACTTACTAATAAGCGTGCGCGAGCTTGCCCGACTAGCTTATTTTTTTCTTTTGTGAGTGTGGGTTTGGTTAAATCAGTTAGGCTTGGTAGCGGTAGCTTTGAAGAGTGACTTAGAGGTTTGTCCTCATCGTCGGCGTAGTTTTAGGGTTCGTGCTGTGATGATATTGGTTTCTATTTTCATTGGGTTGGAGATTATTATTTGATTGATGTCGTTTTGCTTGTTGATGGCTCTAGGCTTGGGTCTCTTTTGTATTGTGAAGTATATGTTACTAAATCTAGAGAGCCCGATTTTGTCCATCGCTGAAATCGTAGGTATTAAAACCATACTTCTATAATATGAAGTAGGGCGAGCTATTTGAAAAACAATGCAAGGAATACGGTTTTTTACGAAGTTGCAAAATCATACGTCAAAGCGTCTCTGGAGTTGATTATCTCTCGCTCGCAGAATGGTGAACAAGTTCCGTACGAAATTGTTGAAGAGTATGATTTTGAGAAGACAGATACGCGCATGCGGTTTGGAACAGACTATCGAGCAAAACCATTGTATTCCCAATTGGTGTCCAGACACAAAGATGAGATTCATGGTCTTCCAGAATGCCAGATGTGCAAAAGAATCATGAAATCAGATCCTGTGATGTCAAAACATATAGATACACCGCTTCTTTTTTACAATACTAGTAGTTCTTATCCAACTGAGACATACTTAGACTATTTATTAATGAGGCAACTAGAATCTACCGCAGAGAAACCTGAGTTTAGTCTGGATAGATTTGACGAAGCATACCGCAATCTGGAAGTATTTTTCCAAAGCGACAAACTGATTATGAGAACCGTTGCTCCTATTCACAATTTTCAGTGTGATGCTAACCTCGTTGATCTAGGAGACGGGTTATGCATAAGAAGAATCGAAAGAACTGAGCAAGAGCAGCTTCTTCACGAATTTAAGTGGTCGCCGAGCATGTCTCTTGACGAAATACTGGATCTGAAGTATGTAATTGAAAACAGCTACGAAGCAGAGAAGGTATTCAACTACTCCCCAACTCTAAAACCTGAGCCAGTTTTCCGGAGCGGTCATGGGGAAATAAATAAGCTGTTAATCGCGCTGAGATTGTTTAAATCAGGGGCAATCGGCATCAACACAAGAAAAACCTTTTGCGCTTCAGAAATACCTCTCTCCATAGGCGGGGGTTCTTCTTACAGATCATCACCTGTTAGTTTCACAGGAGAAAAATATGTGCTTGCTAGTTCGGAGATTCAAGATTTCATAGGCTTCTGGAGTAAGTTCAAGACAGTAGATCTGAGAAGATCTGCTCAACTTGGCATAGCATTGAGACGCTTTAGCTATGCTTATGAAAGGGAAAGCTTGGAAGACAAACTGATTGATTTGTTAGTCGCTTTTGAGGCTCTATTCTTCAAGAAAGGTGAACTAAGTGAACTGAGTCATAGGCTTTCAACGAGGGTGTCTCGTCTTCTCGAGCAAGAGTACGGCAAGAGAAAGGATGTTTTCAAAAGAATGAAAGTATTCTATAAAACGAGAAGCAAAGTTGTTCACGGAGAGCAAGTTGAACTTGAATATGGTTTTATTCGAACAGTTGAAGATTACTTACGACGGTCTGTGAAGATGTTCCTCGAATACTCTCACATGGATTTTGATGAGATTCTCACGCATCTAGATCTAGACTAGCGCGCGCACTTGGTATACTAGACATATTGAAAAGTGAACCAACGTTGGATCGGAAAAGTTTCCTAACTAATCTTACTTCTATTCAATTATACTTGGAAAAAGTTATAACCAAGACATGATGCTCGAGTTCGCCGCGTGAAATTATAATCTTTAACAATCGAAGTAGATAAGACTCCTAATCTGTTTGATCATTTAAGATAAAAGTTATAACTTAGGCCATGGGCGCTCGCCGCGACCAAAAATGGCAAGTTCAAAATGTGAAACATATTACGCTCCTAAGTATCGCACGTTTATTGAAGCCAATTTGCAGGTGAGAGAGTGGCTCAGGAACAGACCTGTAAACACTCAAAAATGCTACGGAGATAACATTCGGAGATTCTGCGAGTTCGCTGACATCACGCCGGAACAGTTTCAGAATATGGACAAGAAGGTGGCACGAGATATAGCTTGGTCTTTCATAGCAACATTTTCGGACAAGCCAACTGTCGCCATAAACGTAATGGCAGCATTGAAATCATTTTATCGAAACCATGACGGCGAGACTTTGCCTTTTGACAGTTCAAAATTCGGCAAACACTATGTGAAGCCTCGCGCAAGAAAAGCATCGTTTGAGCATGTGCCAACAAAGATTGAAGTGTATCAGATAATTGACATGGCAACGTCGCTGCGGGATCGAGCAATGATGTTGACGCTGTTTCAGTCAGGGATTCGTTTGAACGCTTTGTTGAGACTCAATTATGGCCATGTTCGAGAGCAACTCGAAAAAGGCACAGTTCCTCTTCACCTAAAAATCACTGATGAATTGGATACGAAACTTCGTGGTTACGACCTTCCTTACTATGACACGTTTGTTGGAAAGGAAGCAGTTGATGCGTTGAAGCGATTCTGCGAGATGCGACATAAGAACAGCACCGACTACACGCCACTATTTGTGAGTCGCAACAATAACCGTGTATCTGATACGAACGTTTGGTTCCATTTAAAACGATGTATAGCTCATGCAGGATTCGACAAGAGAACGATGTGGGTACACTCGCTCAGAAAGGCATTCAAATCCGAGTTACGCAAAGCACCAATAAACGAAGAGCTTTCCGAGTTGCTAATGGGGCATCGTTTAAGGGGGAGCCGAGAAAGCTACATAAATAGAAACGATGCAGTTGAGGAGCTACGAAAAGCATACGAACAAGCCGATTTCAGTCGTGACGGCAAGACAAAGGAAACACAACACGGAGCAGAAATACAACGGCTTAAGATGGAACTCAAAGATGAAAAGCAGAAAACTGAAGGCGTAGGGCAATATCTGGACCAGTTACAGACACAAATGCGAGAGTTGCAACGACAACTCGCAGAAGTCAAAGCTTCTGTGCCTTACAAGTATTGAAAAGATCAGTAAATAAGAGGATACTGATTGTTCATTGTTATCGAAACAACCGTCGAACTCCTTCGCGTTCTTCTGCATATCGTATACTCGCCACGGTATATGCATAGCTGTATGAAAGAATGGTAGAGATAGCACAGCTTAAGCAATACAATAGAATTGTCACGTGAAGGAGCGTAAGAACAAAGCAAAAGACTAGGTTGCTGAGTATAATAATTCTTATCTCTTGACTTCCGATTAATAGTTGCTCTCGTTCACTCGAAGGCTCTTGTTTCCTGCCAGCCAGACGTGAAAAGAATAGGAACAAACCAATGTAAATCAGGAACAACCCCACTAGCAGCACAGCTAGCAACGGTTCGAATTCAATTGACAATCCTCTCACCGTCTTCATGTGTATCGGAAGGAACAGGCGGAGGTGTAGCCTGCTTCTCCTTCGTGTTGTTGTGTTGCTCTTCATTGTTCGGAACTACAATATCGTTTAATGCTGGCTCGCCTTTGGCCATAAGACAAGAACGTTTGGGGGTGTTCACTTTAATACCGAACGTTCCTTCAACTAATCGATCCACATCGCCCTTCCGTTTACGCCCTTTTGCTTTGCGATTCCAGTAGGCATGCAAAGAATCTTCTTCGAGCCGTCGTGGACGACCTTTCTTAAGTTCCTTGGATTCCACATTTTCACTTTCCAAGAAATGGATCAAGACTCCATAGATAAAACGCATTTGAAATCGTGGCAGCACGAAAAGATATTGTGAGCAATAGGAATATTCGAAAAGAGGTTCGTGTCTATTCAGAAAGAAGTAACCATTCTCGATTGTTGATGCTTCCCACATGTTATAGTGAACATGAATAATGAATACAACGTACAATTCGCGTCGGAAAACTGTGATGAAAACACTTAATAATCGATATGTCCTTTATACTTATATCATAAAAATATTAAAAGGAGTTAATACTAGAATGAACGAACAAAAAAACATCCGAAGCGCTGGAAGATTCCTCAACATGTCCTGGGGAAAAAAGCACGAGAGCCAAGTCAAACGGAAACGCTACTATTTCTACATTGAAGACCCTGCGTTCGTTGAAGATCCAAAGTTTCCATTTACGGAAAAAGACACTCTAATGTTTGAGCTGAAAGGGAATACGATCGTCATTTCGAAGGGTAGACGCGTCATAACAGTAGAACCTGCGGAATAAAAAGCGACACGGAGAGAGATGGAGATGAACATGAATGCTCGAGACAAAGCTGAACCTTCTGCAGTATCGAAGCTGGTCGTTCAGAAAGCAGTCTCCATTCAAGCGAGTGCACAGAAGAACAACATTGATTTCTCATTTATGAGCGACATCTTCACTGAATCCTCTCCGCTGTTGGCAAAGAATCAAGCCATGAAAGTAACCGACGGTTTCGTATCTAGAAAAGTCCATAGGTGGAGCAAACTGTGACAGACGAAGACCCAATTGATCCGGAAGTTTGGAAACTAGCAACAAATCCCTGGTTTATACACGAATGGATGGAGGACATGCGACGTTATGCTGTTCGAGACAATACCTCAAAACTCGCTACAATTATCACCTTCACGAGTGCGCACGTGCGAGGGCCAAGCAAAGATGGTGAGTACACCACGGCTCCTCTAAACGATTGGAAAAAAGGCGGTAGCGGACTTGGCAAAACCAAAACGACAACGTGTGCCTTACCATATTTCCCAGAAGAGAACCGTGTGGTACTTTGCGGGGCGAGCAGAACATCCTTCGTCCACGACCACGGTACACTGACGGATCATAAGAATATTCCCATTCAAGAAGAAGAGAGCCCGACAAAACCACAACGTTCGGATTACGAAAAAGGAAATGAAGGCAATGCTCAATTTCGCCAAGCCATGGAGCAGTACAAAAACAGCGTTAAATCTCTAAACGAAAGAATGCGAAGCAGCTATTATCTTATTAAACTGCATGACAAAACTATTGTATTTCTCGAGTCGCCAAGCGAAGAGTTACTCAAAGTTCTCTACCCTGTTCTATCCCACGATGTGAAACAAAGCGTGTTCAAAGTAACGGAGAAAATTGAAGGAAAAAACAGAACAAAGACTGTCGTTTTGGATGGATGGCCAGCCTGCATACTACTTACGGCAACCGAACGTGAAGAAGAAGCGAGATACCTGTACGAGATGGTGACAAGATGTATTTCTGACACACCAGAGGAGTCCAAGGAGAAGACGGATGAAGCGTGTGATCAAGCTAACAAAGGCTGGTCTCAAAACATAATCCCACAAGACTTAACCGTGGAAAATAGAATCAAGAAGTTAGTATCGATAATTATACAAATGTTCCGCGACGAAAATTACGTTGTAACTGTACCGTTTGATGACATCAAAGGTCTATTTCCAGATGACGCGCGCACAAATTATACGTTTATGCGCCGATTTAACTATCTCTTACCTATGATCGCATGCGTAACTGCACTCCACATGTTTCAAAGACCCATTTCAAAGCGTAACGGATACAATTATGTTTTCTCAACAGTAGATGACGTTATAGTTGCGTACCTATTGTATTCCAATATCTGGGAAACGTCGAGCACAGGGTTACCGCAGAAAATTCTAACTTTCTATGACGATGTGGCTCTGCGACATGAGGGCGAAACAGTAGAAGTAATGACGAGTGCCTGGAACTATGATCACAAACCCAAAGTAAGCGATTATACGATAAGATCGTGGCTGAAAAAACTATCTTCCGCAGGCTATGTAAGGGGTGTTCAAGGTGCTCCGAAACACGACGGCAGGATCGACAATCGAGCATATATCTATTACGCCCTGGTCAGAGAGGGAGAGAAGCCCGAAATCGAGAGACTCAGCCGAGACAAAACATCTCTAAGGGACAAACTGAGAAATAGGTTTGAAATCTGGCTAAAAAACAATGGTGGAGAGAATCAAGTTTCTATAGAGAAAAAAGATGGGGGCGAAAAGGAAGTTTCGTCAGACAATATTCTATATGAAGACTCACTACACAAATTCGTTAACACAAATTCCTCAATTTCTTTGCAACATATAAACATGGAGGAATTCAAGCAAATGATCTGCAACGAAACCTCGTTGTCATCCCTCGAGGAACTCAAAAGAGAGATTTCTTCTACTCAGACTATCCTTAATCCACAATCGATTTCTAAGGAAGGAAATAGCCCTAAAACTGGAAATCAACAAGAAAATGAGAGAAGTTCCCAAGATCAAACGATTTCCAGCAATTGTGCCCTATGTGATAAGAGATTCGAGAATGTTCAAGAAAGCCAGTCGTTTAAAGCTGAAGATATTGAAGAGTCAGAAACGAGAAATAGATGGATAGACAAGTTCGCTCAGGTTCACCGCGCCTGTTTGATGGATCTGCGCAATAAAGGACATAGCTGCATTGAAATTGCACAAATGATTGAGGACTATGAACAGTCTCGAGGCAAGCGATACATAGAGAGTGTGGAGAAACGCAAAGGCGTTCAAGAACTCTTTCGTATCGCGATTAGAAGATCTCAGGGTTTTCAAGTGTAATACGATGCTATGTCAAGAATTACTCGCCTTACTTTCTATTGTGGTCAAACCTTCTTGAGGTATATGATGGATGAGTAAAAATCACGATAACGTTCCTTGCTAAATTGTCGAGCTTTTTGTAGGGGCGCGAAGAACTCTGCAATTTTGTTCGAATACTCCGTTTTGGAGATTGGTGAGAAATCACTACAGAAGGTACTATCTCATTTCTTATTTTCTGCAATAAATACTGGCTTATTTCCGCTCTTAGTTTATTTATAAAGACTCATGGTGCCCTTTACGTTCTTCTTGATCGTGAAAACGCTCTGAACAAATATGAAGGAACAATCAAGTTAATCGTTCTTCGAAAAGGTTAAATCTAAGGTAGAAGCCTCGCCCCGGAACAGGGCGAACGTATGGAGAGAAGAGTAGTCGAACATGAAAGAGTTCGTCGAGGGTGGTGGGCTTGGCACGAGTACCCGAAACGGAGATCAGTTGAAGATATCGTAGACTTCTGCGGATGGAATGTTATACGAAAGATCGTCAACGCGTGTGAGCTACAGCGTTACGACTCATGGCGGATTAAAGGACGCAATCTGGAGTTCGTTATCATGCGAGATAAGGCTCTCGTCGTCACCGCTTTCCTAACAGGTGGACGTATAAAAGAAGTCTTGGAATTGAAGGCTAGCAACTTCGACTTTCTAACACACGAAGACTACATCGTTTGTAGTGGTATGCTACTCGAGAAATCTTACACGGTTGAGAACCTTCGTGAGCCCGTTTTCATTACACTGGAAGAGTATGCGAACATGTCATACAATAATAGACGCGTTTTTCATCTTGAATCCGTAGAAGGAGATGAAGTATACGTGAAGCGACATATCACGAAGCGTAATGCGGCGCAGAGCATTCGTAATGACTTTCCAATATTCAAGTCTGATCCTTTCGTTGGTCTGCTTGATGCCTGGGCGATGCAACACGATAATGACGAATACCTGTTTAGGTCGAGTGACATGCGCCGTGAAGGCAAGCCGATCACATCGACTAGAGCGTATCAAATCATAATGAACGTCGGACGATTGTGTAACATAAATGCTATACACCCTCATTGGTTCAGAGCGCAAAGAGCCTCGCAACTTTTCAAGGAGTGGAACTTGTCATGGGAAGAACTCAAACTCTGGTTTGGATGGAAGACAGATGTTATGGCGCAACGATATGCTCGTGTGAGCGTTGACGAATTGGCTCTGCGCATGTTGAATAAGAGAAGTCTGCTCGCCGCCCGCGCACGATGACAAGTCTATTGACGCTCAGCTTACCTAGTAAAAGCTAGAGTGAATTTGCTCTTATTATAGCGATTGTTGGCAGATTGGCAATTGATCTCAAAGGGATCCGTCTAAAGCCGTGCAATACATTCCTATTCGAGTTGCATAGCAGTTATAGTAGTGTCCCCAACAGCATTTGTAGCTTCTAGCCGTTTCGAAGCCGCGTGTAAGAAATAGTATAACCTTTTCGCCTTTATGGACACCCTTTTTTGTTGTAAACGCTCGCGCCTTGAATGGTTTCTTTTTAATTTCTGTTTTCAGGTGGATTCCGCCAGTGCTTTCCAAAGTCTTCCACGCTTGGTCAAATGTATTTCTTAGTTTGACAGCTCCTTTGTGAGGCCAATAATCTCTTTTTTCCGTGTGTTTCACGAATATAACATCAAGTCATCTTCTCTAATATCTTTCGCAAGTTCCGAGACTATCATCTGGTGAACAAGATCAGGTACTCTCACACAATTCGAAATCGCTGAACAAACGTTAGTAAGAATGAATTCTTGGTTCTCAATATTCTGGACTAGGAAACAGTTATAACACGTGTTATAGACGCGCTGGGAACTCGGTGTCCTGAAGTGACAGAAAAAGAGAATGATGTAAAGCGTTGTGTTAGTTCCCCTGAACAGGAAAAATCGAAAAAAAGTAAGGAAGGAAAGAAGACGGAGGCGCGTTTCTGCAAAGATTGTAGGTTCTACGACAAGAGCAAGGAGCGAGAATTCCGTCGAAAGGTGGGACCAAAGAATGACAAAGGTGAACGTTCAGAAATCATTGAAACAAGAGCCGTGTGTAAGAATCCGAAGGCTTCGTCTTATCATCATCTTGTGATGGCAGAATACTCAAAGCGTCAATGTCCAGTGTGGGAACGAGGCGTGTACGTGATGCCGGAGAAGAAACAGCGAGAACACAAGAACACATTGAAAAAGCAAGTGCCTGCAAAGGCAACTGTGTAACACATACCTTCCTAGTGATAGCCATGGCGAAATACGCTGTTAATTTGCCACGTGTTGACGAACATGAACAAGGTGAAGAATTCGTTAGTGAAATACTGAAGCTATCGAACCATGTGGACGATGACGGAAGACCTGTTTTCGTAACTGAAGATCTAAACGAAGCTTTTAGAGTAGTTCGCGAGACGTGCGAAATATGTCGACGCCATTATGGAACAACAGAGTTCGATATTGGAATCGTGTTAAGCGAAAAAGAACGAGCCAAAGGTTGTCAGACCTAAATGTACAAATGCCCGTACTGCCCTTGCATTTTCGCGACACAACACGACCTTGATGCCCACTTACAAGCATTTGGAACAGATCCTAAGACGCACGCGATCAAGGTTCGACGTGCACACGATGACTCCGAACGAGACAACGAGTTCATGAAGGTATAACCTACGAAGTTTCGTTTACCTTCCGTTTTGACTTACATAATAGTGTCTTCTAAAAAGCAGCACGCTTTGAATAGGCCAAACCTATTTATACGGTTACACTCGAAATGTGTTTTTATGTCGATGCTTGAACGTCGGGCAGAAATCCAGAAAGCGGAGAATAAAGCGAGCGAGTTGATTGCGCTTTGTAAGAAAGACCTGTTAGTTCTCGATATTGTTAGCTGTGGACGCTTCACCAGAAAGGAAATCACGTCCGGCGATTGGGGATTCGATAAGGGATGTCTTCTAGAGAACTTGAAGACATGGAACTACTCCGAGAGTCAAATTAACGACGCCTTGGCACGGATGGTGTCTCGAGAACTGATCCAGAAGTTCACATGGCGAAAAAGAACTGTTTATGATTTTCCTTACAAAAATCAGGTTGACTTCCAAAATATGTTCATGATGGCAGTTGAAACCAGCGAAAAGTTCACGTGTCATTTGACGGAACTGCAGAGGCAGATTGATGGTTACTTACTGAAGAAGGTGAAAGAGGAGAAGAAAGAGAATCTAGCATCTGTTCTGAGGTTGTTAGTTATATTGCCGCTTCCTGAAATTGGTGTACGTTTGGAACTCGGATCAGTAGCAGAATTCCATTTCAGAAGCATACTCGGAGAAAAATGGGTAGATCAGATCCTTGAACTAATACAAAACAGAATAGTGTTGATGAGACTCAACTTTCTTAGCAGTAACGTGGCGTATGAATATTTCATTCCTGAATACGCGAGATCGATCGTTTCCAATTATGTCGGCTACGCCAATGTGTTGTTGAGAAGAAAACTCGAGACACTCGTATCTTTGCCACTCTTTGACGAAAAATTCCAAGTTTCGGGACAACATAAGGCAACATTTCTCAAGATGGGACTCTGTTATAGAAAATGGGCAGTACCCAAGGTCGAACTGACTGAAGACTTCATACCTACAGTCTTCCTTAATCAAATACTTGTGGGGCAAACAAACGAAATCCCCGAGCTAATAACAAAATCGTATCCTGAAGACGAACTCTGGACTTACTATCTAATTGGCAGAACGCTTATTGATGCAAAGCATAGCGTTTCCATTTGCTCACCGTATACAGACAAGACTACCTTAACACAATTTGTCAAGGCAGTACCCAAAGATGTCGATGTAAGGATTTTGACTTCGCTAACTGGTGGAGCACATGAAGAAAAGAAATTCGTTGAATGCCTTCGCGAGATGTGGAAGCAAGGCTACAGAATCGAACTCCTGAAAGTTTTTAGAGAAAATGGCAGAGTCCCGTTACATGCCAGATACATAATACAAGACAACAAATTCGTTCTGGATTTGCCTGGTGACTTGAAAGGCGGGTTTAGTGGGAAGAGTAAAGCAGAGACCATTAAATGGATTCCTTTTCAAGACAATGTGGTTGTGTACAATGATCAGTATGACAGACTTTGGAGACTGGATTTTGCTGAAAACGATTTTTCGAGCGACACTTCATCAATACTTGCAGTCAAATTGTCCTTCACGGAGTCCGAGCTTATTTCTACTTACAAGGTTGCATTCGTAGATGGAAAGGTGAAAAAGGAAGAGAAAACAATCAGCTTTGATCAGTTTTCTTCTCGGTCGTAGATTCTCTTCCTTCTTCCGAGCGCTTTATCGACATTCTGACAGTTGGCTTAGAGGACATCTTGTCGAGCCATTGCATATATTCCCGTTGTAAGTCTGGCGTTTGCCTGTAATCCAGTCTCAGATCGACATTGATATTCATACCTGGCGCAACGCCTTCATCGGGCGGCGGATTCCCCGATTTTTGGGATGATAAATTCTTCGACTTCTCATCATCAAGAGCCTCTGGTGGGAGTTTGGGGGACGACGGAATACCTTCTAATGAAATGAAACCGTCCTTAAGACTAAGTAACTTCACTTTATCTAAGGCATTCAACCATGAACCGAGACCGGTTTTACTGTACGGAATCTTGAATTTGGCAGTAATATGCTGTTGCTCAAACGAGCTAACAAGGAACTTGTTTACGTCTTCCTCTTTCGCATACTCTTGAATCACGAGATACGCAGGCGATCCCTTACATAACTCTGCAAATATTGAATCGTATTCTTCCGGGTTCTTTTCTAATTTTTCTCTGATTTCTGGCACTAATTTGTATGTAAAACTTCCTCCTTTCCCAATTCGAGATCTAGTTAAGAAACCTAGGTATTTCAGGTAGGGTATTACTCTTTGAGCTACAACCCTAATATTGCCGAGATCTTTCATTTTCTCCTCAATTTGCTTCTGTGTAAACGGACTACCACCTAGGTCCACGAATTTCATAACGGTGTCCTTCATCTTTTGGTAAGTGACACCAATACTCGATGGGAACATGACTTTTTCTGCTCCGACAACTGAAGATTCTGCTTCGGCTGACATAATAGTTCTAAAAAACAGATGGACGAAGTCGGATTTAATTCTTGCTGTCGCCAACAGTTCACAATATTTGATAGCCAAAATTGGTTCTCTCGGTTGTGCAGGATTTCAGCGTAGCAGACAACAGGACAAACTGGCGTCCTCGAAATTACGTTCGAATCCCACAGCTATCAGAATTGAGAGCATTGGAACTAGAAATCAGAAGTGTTTGGTGAATTGGAAAGCATGTTGAAATTGACAGAACGACACCTTTTCAATGTGTGAGCTATACGGGTGTGGAAATTAATTTCCCCAATTTCCACTAGACTTCTCTTCTTTGTCTCAAAGCGTATCTTTGCCCTTCAAGCCATCCTTGATCCAAATTGAGTCTCAGGATTCTACGTATTCCCTTGGAGACAACTGGCAGTTCAATATGATTCAAATATTTCTCTTTAAAGTCGAGCATCCTTCGTCCTGAAAAGTACCTTGAATACACATACTTGGGCAAGCTGAAGAAAAGATGGAAACCTAGTGCTTCTGTCGGTTCAACGTCGAAAGCCAAACCTCCCCGAGTCTCAGTGTAGTGAACTCTGAAGAATAAGTCATCTCTCTGTGCGAACAAGTTTACGGGAACCTCCTGATTTGACAATAGATGGACGGGATATTGTATCGTGGGCTCTCTGCCCACAATCATTGCTATTACTGAAGTCCGAATAGCGTCAAGCCGATCCTTGAGTTGACGGAAGGCGGCTGTAAAATCGGTCTGCCTGGGTATAGGGATGTACTTACCTACATATAGAGCCTTGAGTTCAGTAATCAAGTTCAGATGCAACCATTCGGAAAAATCGTTCTTCTCATTGCTGGCTTTTAATATATCAAGAGAGTCGATCACAGAGTACATTGAATCGACTACGCCCCTCAATACAGGGTTGTTGTCATATGATATCAAGAAGACTCCTTGCGCAAGAGCATATTTCTGCGCTCCCAGTGAGAAACCTGTAGCTGAAAAGAAAGAGCCACAATCAGTATATCGTTGGTACGCTATCATCTCCTCCCAGGTCATTCTGTCTTCGACGAAGTAATTTTCAGCTATATCTTTTAAAGCCCCGACAAAGTTCCGAATATCAGGGAGATTAACGTCATTTTCATAGCACTTTGCTTCAGAGAGCAATCTTATTGGATACATGTAGAAAAGAGGATATGCATATCTACCGAGAGCGTCTACGTCGTGCCAGCAACCTCTCCCTCTAACATGCTTATCGGTGCGTCTTATGTGAATACCATCAGCCGTCATTGGAAGGTAGCCACCTTTTGCCAGAAGCTCCCTCACTAGAACCTCAAATGTTGTTCCTTTGACGCGATTTCTTTGCCTTGTTTGAGCAACTGTCATCGTCTCATCCATCCCCTATGGTGTACCTGTCGATACTCCTGACGTTTAAAATGAGTAGAGTGTTTGCGTTGATAAGGATTTCGAACAGCGGCGGTTTAAACAACCAGTAATACGCTATTTGTCTTGGTTGGCATGGCGCGAACCATTTTTATCTTTAGCAATCGATTAAGATGAAACCTTGAAGTTTCATATACCTTCCGTTTGGCGCGCGCTAAGGAAAGACTTCTGGCGAAGCTTGTGGAATAACTGTTCAAGGAAAGAAAAAATAGTTAGCTCTGATACAGGATACCAGCCCAAAACACTAAATCGAGAGAGATTGACAGTAGTAATCTGTGTCCAAGTTTATGACAGAATTATCACATTGGCAAAGTATCGTTGTAACTCAGCAGGACCAACAATTCGGTTGCATTCCTTGTAGTTTTGAATGGATGATTCGATATAAGGGAATTGAAGGACTGAAAAACACATTTCAAAAAGACGTATCTCTTGAGCATAATAACTCTTTTGAATCAGTCACTATTGAGGCTGGGAAGCAGTATCCTGAGGTCAACATCAAACACAAGGATTTTCATGATGGAAAGCGCACAGTTGACTTTATCAAGAATCACATAGAAAAAGACCTTCCTTGTTTGATAGTATATCCAAAGATAAACGCGAGTGGAAAACTGGAAGGTCATGCCGCTCCTGTCGTGTTTGTTGATGATAAAACCATCAAAGTGATTTCCTCAGCAGATGAAAACGGAAATCAGACACGAGAATTTCCAATTGCTTGTTATCTGTATTGGTACACTAATTGTGGCTGTTCAGATGTTGCATGGCTCGACGACCACCAAACCTGCCAACCGAAAAGTAACAACTCATCAGAACAAGCCGATCAACCGAAGAGGTAACAGAACCCTGGGCGCACGCGAGTCACTCAAGCCCGTAGAGTTAAGAGTTTGGGATTCTCATCGATAGAGGAGCTTGCATTTAGAAAAATCTGATTACCTTGCTACGTAGTAATGGAAATTCTTATATATTAAACGAAAACTATAATGAGAAAGTTGTAATTGTTGGGGAGTATAAAATGGTAAGCGCCGAGAATGGACAGAATTCCAGATTAGAAGATTTTCTCGAAGTCAAGAAAATTCAGAGCACTGGTGGAGCTACACTATATGTCACGTTGGACAAGGATTGGGCATCAGAAAGGGGAATTGAAAAAGGTGGGGAAATGGTCATGGTCAAGCGTCCTGACGATTTTCTTTTGCTGGCTTCCAAACAGACATGGGATCTGTGTATTAACAGGAGAAAGGCGAGAGTAATTGTTCACAAGGCTGATATAAGTCACGACGACGTATTCAGGATTATTGTAGGTCTTTATCTTGCTGGCTGCGAGGCCATACTATTAAGACCTGCTGTTGATGTAGATCTGAAGCCGGATCTGATCACTGAGATCTTCAGATTCGTCGATAGAAAACTCGATGCCACAAAAGTTTCTTGGGATACACCTTATGAAGACGGTGTGGCTGGAAAAAGGGGACTTAGATTTGACATCGGAACTGACTTTTCAAGAGTTCGTAAATTCAAAGATGAACTTTGTCGGATGCAAAAACAGACCGAATACAGAATCCTTGATTCGCTCCGGGCACTCTTAACTGCCAAAGCGGATCTCGCACAACTCGTCTTTAAGAGCGATGACGCAATCGACATGATGTACTTATACAATTTGAGAAACCTAAAGATGGCTATTACCGACATGAGTTTGATGAACATACTGGACCTGAGGAACCCAAGAGAATGCTTAGGTTATAGACATGTCATAAAGAATATTGAAAGAGTCGCAGATCAAACAGCCAGATTATCCAGGGAACTTTTTGAATTGCTAGAGAAAGATACCCTGGAAGGCACAGAAAGAGAGCAATTGAGTAGAGAATTTATTGAGAAGATAACGCACATGCAGATCAAATCGCTTTTTGATGACGTTATTGAAGTCTTTCGAGAATCTATAGAATCTTTGATTGATAGAAACTACCTGAAGGCAAATAGCGTCATCGATAGAGTTATGGCGAAAGAACACTCTAACGTCGGAATAAGCGAACGCGCACGAACGTATCAAAGAGAAATCCTGATGCAGAACAACACTGAGGCTAGAATGGCTGCAAGACTTAGCATTATTTTTGATTGCGTTCGTAGAATGGCAGAATACTCTGCCGGAATAGCTGAAATCACTCTGAACCTTATACTTTGGGAACAGTTGGTGTCACCGACTCAGAAACAAGATTCAGATGGATGGATTGAATTCCGTCTCTCTCCAGACAACGGAACAAAGCCAGTTTCAGGAGAAAAAGGCTACGCAAAAGCGTAGCCAATATCATTTAAGTATCTTTCCATCTTCCCGTTTATTTCAACAAGTCCTATAACTTCGTCGTGCTTAGCAGGATTAGCCACAAGCAATCCGTCAGCCTTCTTTAGCAGCAGACGATGATGCTCAACCAGCGATTTGAGGTTCGCGGCAACTATATCTTCGTTCATGTTCAACGCTGTTGCGATTGCACTCTCCTTCGATGTTGGGAAGAAAAACACATAGGAAAGAATCCTCAACTCAACAGGCTTTACGATTCGCTCCATTTCTCATCCCTCACCATCTACCTATACCCGCATTTTTATATATATATTGTACTTAATAAATATTACGCCTGTGCGCACGCCACGTCTTGGCGCATATATATATATGTCACAGTATATGACAGTATTTCCCGAGATCAACACATAATGGAAATCTGCATAAAGAAAAAGGAGAGAGAGGCGTTAGGCGAGGTTCTCAGCCTAATGAACGAATTGCGCGATCCTTCTGGATCATATCCTTCCATTTGTCAAGTGCTCGTTCAGTCCTTTCCCTTTCTCTGGATGTCTCTTGCACAAGTTTGCCATAATCTTCATTCTCCTCATTCACGGCAGAGCCACTTAGGACGACCCAAGGCATGTTATTGGCCTCTCGAATGGCCTCAATATGTCTTGGGCAGAATTCCATCAAGTTTGTATTTGCCTTCTTGTCTCTCAACTCAGACAATGAAGACAGGATCAAGGCATGCTGTTCCTCGATTATCTTCTTGGCTTCCTCAATGTCTCTCAGAAGGTTTTCAGCAACTCCACATTTTCCAATTCTATCCAGAATCTCTTCGAGTGTTTCGTAGATTTCTTCAATAGACAAAAATCGTGTGCTGCCAACTAGTCTAGCTACTGGGTAGTTTTTTGCTTCTGGTCTATAGATCTCTGACATTTTTCAATCACCTTTCTCAATAGTTATTTAAAAAGATACTATCTTTTTCTAAGATATAAGTATTACGTTGAACTAATGTGCTCTACATGCATAACTACTTAGATAGCTATGCCTATACATAGATTCGGTTTGAATGTGACATCGTGAATACTCTCGAAAAAGCACTAGCACATTGCTCATTAACTGCAAGAAAAGCACGGTTTATCAAAAGTAAATCATGCTCATCATATGATGGGAAGACGACAGCATTATTCTATTAGCCCGTCTATCTCAAACAATTCCTTAACGTATTGACCTCATATATCGAACAGAATGAGGGGAGCTCACTTACCGCCGCTGGTATGTGTATATTGTTCTTTATCTTTAATAATCAAAATAGATGAAACCTTTTAGGTTCTGATTTCCACCTTGCAGTGAGGCTACATTCATGGGTATTATCCGAGAGGACAACTCGAAAAACGGCTGAGTAATGAGTAGAAGACTTAACCTTCTAGAAAACGTGGACAGCC
>Ga0315284_10004576_pt1 | contig 19636 bp, 3 predicted proteins | sample YL17G09_16_MG_FD_203696 | JGI IMG/M metagenome (GOLD analysis project Ga0315284, IMG submission 203696) | Sediment microbial communities from Yellowstone Lake, YNP, Wyoming, USA - YL17G09_16 | ecosystem: Environmental > Aquatic > Freshwater > Lake > Sediment | place: USA: Wyoming | collected... | reverse complement strand
TATCCTTGAACACGATACATGTTCACAGACATAACATCATGCAAAGGCTTAACATCCACAAACAAGCTGACCTCATTCGTTACGCACTCAAGGAAGGCATCTCCTACCTTTAATAACGCCATCGACACCCCTTTTCCTTTTTTACCTCACTCCTCCTGTTTTTTAGTGTCTGAACGAAAACCCTCACACATTACATCAGCTGTCATTTCGAAGGAGCGAAGCGACTGAGAAATCTCATGCAAATTCAGGGATTTCTCCCGGAGTTTACCCTGAGCAAAACCGAAGGGGTCGAAATGACAATCGCACCACGACAGGGGTTTTCTTTCAGACACTAACTATTTATTTACTAAAAAATAACCCTTTTGGGTTATTGCATTACTCACTTTATGCCGTTAAAATAGAAAAAATGTTTTTACTGTCATATCAACTCTGATAACGTCGTAAAAAGTCTTGACAGGTGTCATTGCGAGGAGCGAAGCGACGTGGCAATCTTGGTTTTTCAACTACTTACAAAGGCAGAGATTGCTTCACTTCGTTCGCAATGACAATTTCTTTGACTTTTTACGACTTCATCAACTCTAACCAAAGATATTTAAAAATTAACCGTTTTCAACTCTTGCTTCCTCACCTCCGAGAGGAGGCTGTGTCTTAATAGGAAAAAAGTCATTCCGAACGAATGTGAGGAATCTTAAGTTCTTGATTCTGCGATGCTCAAGATTTCTCGGATTCCCTCGAAATGACAAAAACACAAATTACGACACAGCCTCCAAGGGGAGAAGGGAGAGGGGCAAAATTTGTGAGAGATTAACCAGCCCGAGGCTGGTAAATTCTCAGGGTTTGATAGGTAAGAAGCTAACACACTGATGCTTGCTTTTGTCTCTCATAGGATTAGTTATTGATGTAACTAGCTATAATAATTGATAAAAAAGCGATTATTGATAAGAGGCATGGTTTAATTGTAGGTTCTTCTGCCCTTTCGAACCTATTCATTTATTACCATGCCTCTTTTTTTTGAAATTGAGACTCATCCATTATATCCTCACTACCAACACCTCTTCAATCCTGATACTTTGCTTACCTGAGCAATAACCTACCCCCCTTTTAGATAATTAATTAATTTTTTATATAAAAATAACCCTTTTGGGTTATTTACACATACATATATTCTATTATATAAATACTCAGAAAGGGAGGGGTCTTTTTTATTGCCTCCTAACAATTTTCTTAAAAATTTGGGGAATTCACAATGTAATAGACTTTAATATCAGGAATTACAAAAAATTTTATTAAATAATCAATAACAATACTAAAATTAGAAGGAGGGAGTTAAAATGAAAATTTCGAAATTAATATTTACTGTTTCTTTAGCATATCCAATATTTTTAGTTTTAGTCCCACCTATATTTTCTGCAGACTGGTATGACTCAAACTGGCAACATAGAAAAGAAATTACCATTGATCATGCTCAGGTGGTAGCTGATCTCACCAATTTCCCCTTGTTAGTTGCTATTACTGACAGTGATCTCTCTTCAAAGGCCCAATCAGATGGGGATGATATTCTATTCACCAGTGATGATGGGGTCACCAAATTCAACCATGAGATAGAATCCTATGATGATTCCACTGGTCATTTGGTTGCCTGGGTGAAAATTCCAAGCCTCTCTTCCCTAACGGATACGGTAATCTACATGTACTATGGGAATCCTGGTGCTTCGTCTCAGGAGAATCCCACGGGTGTGTGGGATTCTAATTATGTTATGGTTCAACACCTCGAAGAAACTTCTGGAACCCATGAAGATTCAACTGCCACCAATAATGATGGGACTGCGTATGGAGCTTTAGACCAAGATGAAGATGGAAAAATAGACGGGTCTGATCATTTTGATGGAACCAATGATTATATCTCTTGCGGAAGCAGTAATATGCCAACCACAGCAGGGACAGTTGAAGCATGGGTAAAACCTGATGGTGGTTTTACAAGTGGTGGGGCATATAGCGAATCAATTATGGAAATTGGCTCAACTGGTAGTAACAGAATAATATTCTATTTTAAAAATACTAATGGAAAAATGAGGCTTTTAGTCTATCGTGTTGCCCCTGGAGCGCTTGCGGAATCTAATGCAACCTCCTGGTCTGAGCAATGGTATCACATGGTGGGTACTTGGGATAGCACAGCTACAAGGCTGTTTATAGACGGCTCAGAAAATAGCACCCCTGCCAGTGGTCACAGTATATCGACACCAACTTCTGCGAGTATAGGAGCTGAAATCATTGGTGGTGCAAAGAATTATTTTGATGGAATCATAGATGAGGTAAGGGTTTCGAACATTGTAAGAGCCCCTGAGTGGATTGAGACTGAATATAACAATCAAAGTTACCCTGGTTCATTCTATAACGTTGGTACAGAAGAATCACCTGGGATACCACAGATCTTAAACCCGGTGCCTGCGGATAGCGCAACTAACATACCAACCAGCCTCTCGCAATTACAGTTCGATTTAGATGATCCTGATGATGATCCTATGGATTATATAGTAACTACAAGTCCCTATATTGGCTCCACTAGTGGTACAGGTGTTTATGATGGTACTTATACTATTAATGTCAGTAATCCCGATCCGTACAAAATGTATTCCTGGACTGTTCAGGTGACAGATGGTATCTATCCAGCCAGTAAAACATACACCTTCACCACTGCACCCGGAACTTCCAGCTGGTGGGATTCTGCCTGGACGCACAGAGAAAAAATCACTATCGATAACACCAAGGTGAGTGCAGAGCTGAGCAATTTTATTCTTCTTGTTGATATTACAGGTGCTGATCTCGCATCAAATGCTCAGGAAGATGGTGATGATATCGTATTCACTGATTACTACGGAACCAAGCTTGACCATGAAATAGAGTTATATGATGAGAGCACCGGTCATTTGGTTGCTTGGGTAGAGGTGCCAACCCTTTACTCGAATATGGATACGATTTTATATATCTATTTTGGAAATTCTGGAGCCACTAACCAGGAGAATCCTTCCGGCGTGTGGGACGCAGATTACAACAGTGTCTACCACTTACATGATGACTTATTAGACAGTACCAGCAACGCCAATGATGGTACCAATCACGATTCAACCGATACCACCGGAAAGATTGCTGATGGGCAAAGTTTTGATGGGAATGATTATATTACCGCCCCCAATCACTATTTGGGTGCAAACGCCAGCTGGACGACCAGTTACTGGTTCAATTCAGATTCCTCAATTGTGAGCCCCCCTTCAACCCATCTGTATTTCTATATGATCTCAACCGGTGCTCCGCCCACCACCGATCCAGGGGCGGTTAATATTTATCAAAGCACTGAGACTGCATCGCGAGGTGAGATGCGGGCCATAAACCTTGACACAGATAGTAGCCAAGCAGGGATTTATGAGTACAGCGGGACCAACTATCAGGATGATACCTGGCACCTAGCATACGTAACCTGGGATGCCTCTTCACATCAACTCTCCATCTATGTTGACGGTTCTGAAGAAGCGAGCACTACCAATGCTTCCGTAGACAATGGGGCAGGGACAGCCAACAGTTTGCACATCGGCATAAGAGCGGACCTCAATACTGACAGGTCTCACATTGGTGATCTGGATGAGGTAAGGATTGCAGGTGTGGTAAGGAGCCCTGAGTGGATTGCAACAGAATATAATAATCAAAATAATCCCGGTTCATTTTACACTATGGGTACTCCTGAAACGGGTTATCCCCTCGTTTCAGATCCTGCTCCTGCAGATGATGCAACTGATGTTGCTATTTCCCTCACCCAATTGTGTTTTGATCTGGAGGACCAGCAAGCAGATCCTATGGATTACACGGTAGCCACCAACCCAAATATAGGCTCCGGCAGCGGTAATGATGTAGCTGATGGAAGATATTGTATCAGTGTAAGTAATCTTGATTACGATAACAGCTATGAATGGACGGTAACGGTGGATGATGGAAACGGTCATGTCACCGGGCAGACTTATAGCTTCACCACTGAGATCATTACAACCTTCGATCCCTTTGAGCTTGGGTGGGGTTATCGAAAACAAATAACCATAGATCATACCAAAGTAAATGCCAACTTAACTGATTTTCCTGTGTTAATCGATATTATAGATGATGATTTGGCAGCTCACGCCCAGGCAGATGGTGATGATATCCTGTTTATGGATGGTGATGGGGTGGCGAATAAACTTGATCACGAAATAGAACTCTATCAGGCAAGCAGTCCCGCTCATCTCGTTGCCTGGGTAAGGATCCCGCTCCTCTCCTCAAGTACCGATACTACTATCTACCTGTACTATGGCAAGCCTGGAACTTCCAGTAAGGAAAATCCGGAAGGGGTGTGGGACACAAGCTTTGATGGGGTGTGGCACCTTGATGAAATATCAGGAACGGTGTATGACTCAACCTCGCATAACTATGATGGAACACCACTAAATGGAGCGATCCAAGATGCTACAGGGAAGGTAGACGGGACAGATGAGTTTGATGGAGTCAATGATAGTATAGCAACCACCTACTACCCTAATGATGGGGCACATACCTTAGAATTCTTGATGAATGTTGACAGCTTAGAAGGTAATCCAGATTCTATCAGTGGTCAATACTATCAGTCCGTCGGATGTCACGACTCACAGAATCATAGATTCTATGGCGGTATCTTTTACGATACTGTTGAGTCAGAATCTGAAGTAGTCTTTGGTATGGGCAATGGCTATAAAGGTGGAACCGTTGAGAGTGCTGCTACCGGGATGAGTGCGGGGACATGGTATTACATTGTGGTTACCGCTGATGGGAGTATTGCACGGTATTATCTAGACACAATAGAAAAGGATAGCTTTACCTATACTCAAACCGGGAGCAGTGTGGATGGTTTCCACCTTGGTTCAAAAACCCTTAATAAAAGCGGAGGCGGGCTAAACCCGCTTGATAGCTTCTTGGATGGGAAGGTAGACGAGGTGAGGATATCCAATGTGGTGAGGAGTGCCGAGTGGTTAGCTGCTACCTTTGAAAACATAACTGACCCTGCTGGTTTTTCTATACTAGGAGAAGAAGAAATGGGTAATCAACCTCCCACCCAGGATGATCCATTATTAGCATCAGAACTGGGCAATAACACCACCGATGAAGACTTAATCTGCAATGCCCAAAACGTGAGTGATCCCAATGGCGATGATGTCTATCTCACCTATAATTGGTTTAAGAATGGCACCTCACTTGCCAATTTACTAATGCCCTTCAACACAGAAAGTTCAAGCACTGCAAAAGATTATTCAGGTTACGATAACGATGGAACGGTTAACGGTGCCACCTGGTCAAGCGGCGGCATTGTAGGCGGCGCCTATTCCTTTGACGGGACAGATGACTACCTCTCAATCCCCGATGATGCGACCCTGGATGGCGATGGCACCTGGTCAGAGATGACTATGGAACTGTGGGTAAAATCAGATAAAGACAATCAGGCTGCCACTATTATGCTGGAGAAGAGAGGGGCAAGCAGTGCAGCAAGAAGCTATCAAATTGGATTTGATGCAAATGGAAACAGCCAATTATTCTGCGGATATTATCTGAGTGGTGGGTATAAGGAAACCTTATACAGTGACGCAGGTTCATTGTCAACAGGGCAATGGTATCACGTGGCATGTAGTTACAAAAATGGTGAGGGTATAAAGTTATACGTAGATGGGGTATTAGATGCTTCGGAAGCGACAGCCTCTGGAACAATAAATGCCAGCAGCAATGTAGCAGTAATCCTTGGTAAGCGAGGTGCAGACAATACCCGATACTTTAAGGGAGAAATCGATGAGGTGAAGATATACCCCTTTGCACTGACAGCGGAGCAGATCAATCAGAACTATCTCCAATCGAAGGATGGGTTGAGCAATGAGGTAAAGGTGGGGGATGAAGAGACAGAGGTGGGGGATGAATGGCGGTGTGAGGCAACCCCCAGTGATCTCATGGAGGATGGCATTACCAAACAATCAAATACCCTAACCATTGTGGAAGAAGCACCTAATCAACCTCCCACCCATGACAACCCCCAATTAGCATCGGAACTGGGCAATAACACCACCGATGAAGACTTAATCTGCACTGCCCAAAACGTGAGTGATCCCAATGGCGATGATGTCTATCTCACCTATAATTGGCATAAGGATGGAGTCTCGCTTGTTAATTTACTGATGCCGTTTAACACGGAAAGTTCCAGCACTGCACAGGATTATTCAGGTTACGATAATGATGGAACGGTTAACGGTGCCATCTGGACGAGCAGTGGCATTGTAGGGGGTGCCTATTCCTTTGACGGGACAGATGACTACCTCTCAATCCCCGATGCTGCGACCTTAGATGGCAACGGCACCTGGTCAGAGATGACTATGGAAGCCTGGGTTAAGGCTGATGTGAGCCAAACCGGCAGAATCATCCTGGCCAAATGGGGCCCCTCCACTTCAAGGAGCTATGAGGTGGGTATCAACTCTACCGGTAACACTCAGCTTTTCGCTGCGGTAGACAACGGTGCGTACCTGGAAACCCTCTACACCGATGTAAATCCTTTAGTACCGGGCACCTGGTATCATGTGGCAGCTACCTATAAAGCGGGGGTAGTGGATCTTTATATTAATGGTGTACTGGATGCAACAAGATCAAACGCCGGTGGTACTATCAAAGCATCTGCTGACTCACTAAAGATAGGAGCACGCAATCCTACCCCGGAGAGATTCTTTGATGGAGATATAGACGAAGTCAGGATATACCCCTTTGCACTGACAGCGGAGCAGATCAATCAGAACTACCTCCAATCAAAAGATGGGTTGAGCGGTGAGGCAAGGGTTGTTTCTGAAGAGACAGCCCTGGGGGATGAATGGCAGTGTGAGGCAACCCCCAGTGATCTTATGGAGGATGGCATTACCAAACAATCAAATACCTTAACCATTGTGGAAGCAGAATGTACAACACATGATGATTGTGGTTTCTGTGAGAAGTGTGAAGGTGGGTCGTGTGTACTCCAAGCCGGAGAAGACGTAAAGGGTGAATGCCCGGATGAAGCATGCGCTACAGGCCTTTGTAATGGGGCCGGTGCATGTGGATTGCAACCTCCCTCATACGAATGTAGAACATCAGTAGGAGTTTGTGATCTACCCGAACACTGCACCGGAATTTCTGCAGAGTGTCCGCCTGACCTTAAATCCACGGCAGAGTGCAGGGCCAGTGCCGGACTCTGTGATCTGGCTGAATCCTGTGACGGTATAAGTAACAATTGTCCATCTGATGGATATCTCTCAGGAACCGAGTGCAGAGCGGCAGCGGGTGTTTGTGACCTGCCGGAAACCTGCACCGGCAGCTCGCCTGACTGCCCTGCTGACCTTAAATCCACGGCAGAGTGCAGGGCCAGTGCCGGACTCTGTGACCTGGCTGAATCCTGTGACGGTATAAGTAACAATTGTCCATCTGATGGATATCTCTCAGGAACCGAGTGCAGAGCGGCAGCGGGTGTTTGTGACCTGCCGGAAACCTGCACCGGCAGCTCGCCTGACTGCCCTGCTGACGCTAAATCCTCTGCAGAGTGCAGGGCCAGCGCCGGAATCTGTGACCTGGCTGAATTCTGTAACGGTATAAGTGATGAGTGCCCCTCAGATGCAAAATCCACAGATGTATGCAGACCTAGCCAGGGTGTCTGTGACATCGCTGAATCCTGTGACGGTAGTAACAATGACTGCCCCGCTAACGTATTTGAACCACCTACTTCTCTCTGTAGAGCATCTGCGGGAGTGTGTGATATATCTGAATACTGTACGGGAGATTCTGCTGGATGTCCTGCTGACGTATTTGAATCACCTACTACTCTTTGTAGAGCATCAGCAGAAGTGTGTGATGCTGCAGAATACTGTACGGGAGATTCAGCCCCCTGTCCAGACGATGGATATCAACCGGATGGGACTCCCTGTGAGGATGGATTGTACTGTACCCAGATAGATGAATGTATACGCGGTGAATGCATAGGTAAAAACGATCCTTGCACGGATAACGGAGACTACTGTGATGGGGTGGAATATTGTGAAGAGGATATAGGCAGCTATATCTGCAGCTCTACAGGAGATGCATGCGGTGAACGCTCCTGTAATGAACTTGATGATAGTTGTGATGATAGTGATGTCACGCTGATCATTGCAGACGCCTATGGGTATTCAGGTGACATAGATATAAAGCTAAAAAATTGCTGTAATTTGATACAAGCGGTTCATGTAGATATATGTGATGTAGACCATAGGATTTGGCTCCATATTTCTGCCGAAAGTTGCAGTACTACGAGCAGAACGTATGGATTCAGTTGCACTCTCAGTGACCTTGGCAACAACTGCGTAAGGATTGACCTCACGAGCTCAGGCTCAGCAGCAATTACTCCAGGTACAGGTGCCATTGCTCAAATTGAGTACACCTTGGATACCAACGCACCTATAGGAGAATATGCAGATTTAGAACCTAAAAATATAAATGTAGTTGAGAAGGATACTCTTGAATCTTTATTGGTAACACCTATTCCAGGGAAAATCCAAGTAGTGTACACTGATTCAGATAGCGATGGTTTCCCCGATCTCCTTGATAATTGTCCTGACATCCCCAATGGTCCTCTCCTTGGCACCTGCTTAAAGATTTACGGTGGTGGGTATTTCAAGAGCACCGGTATTATATGTAACGATGAAGAAGCCTGTGGAGAAAATGAAATCTGTGATACCTACCAATTAGACTGCAATGAAAATGGCATCGGAGATGCCTGTGAAATTGATTCAGATGGTGATGCGGTGCCAGATGGTGATGACAACTGCCCCGGGCTTCCCAATGGCCCAACGTTAGGTACCTGCATATGCGGAGGTAACTCTTGCATGAGTGATGGTGCGTGTGAATATGGCTCGTGCAGTATGAATCAGGAAGATACCAACAATGACGATGTGGGAGATGCGTGTGACCAATCTCTCTGTCGTGCCTATTTGTGCCGTTATGAAAACTGCATTGCGTTACAAGCTTCTGGTCGTAGTGTAGACTACAGTGCCTGTAAAGCTTTAACAAATCAAGGGGAGGATGTATGCGAGGGCGAGGCAGCGGGGTGTTATTGGAATCCAACAGGTCTGCCTTATCCTGGAGCTTGTATAGTAGATCTCTGCCTAAGTAATGCTGATTTTAACAGCGCAATTGATGGTCTTGATCTTGCAGTGTATAAAAAGGAACTTTTCAGAGTAGATTGCCCTTATGATACTGATGGTGATCTCTGTAAAAAATACTCCTACCTCTATAACTATTGTGTTGACTTGTATAGTGTGGGTCGTAATTTAGACTACAATGCCTGTAAAGCTTTAACCAATCAAGGGGAGTCTGTATGCGAGGCAGCGGGGTGTTATTGGAATCCAACAGGTCTGCCTTATCCTGGAGCTTGTATAGTAGATCTCTGCCAAAGTAATTCTAATTTTGACAGCGCAGTTGATGGTAAAGATCTTGCAGTGTATAAAAAGGAACTTTTCAGAGTAGATTGTCCCAAGTAGGCTACCTATTTACGGTGGTGGGTATTTCAAGAGCACCGGTATTATATGTAACGATGAAGAAGACTGCGGAGACAATGAACTCTGTGACACCTACCAATTGGACTGTAATGAAAATGGTACAGGTGATGCCTGTGAAACTGATGCCGATGAAGATGCCATTGCAGATGGTGATGACAACTGCCTAGGTATTCCTAATGGCCCGGCTCTAGGAACAACCTGTGTAAAGGAAGAATTTGACATGGTTCATAGCTATAAAGTAGGTTTCCCAAAGCACTTTATTATCTGCACCAGCAATGATGACTGTGCTGACACGAATGGCACCTGTTGGAAACTTCAAGGAGACTTTAATGATAACGGGATAGGGGATGCGTGTGAGTGCTATTATGACATCAATAAGGATGGTAGGGTTTCTACTCCTGACTTTTCAGTTTCAAGATGGGAGTATGGTAGAATAAAGTGCCCTTCGAGTGGAGGGGAGTATGATGATTTTTTAATTTGTCAACCACTGAATCAAAGCTCATGTGTGGTGACAACAGGGTGTGTGTGGAATGTAAGTAAAGGCAGATGTTATACTACTTCTTGTTTAGGTGATGTCACCTTAGACGGCAGAGTTTCTGCGCCAGACTTTTCAATGAATAGACAAGAAATGGGGAGAATTGACTGCCCAATAATGGAGTAAAATAGAGTGAACCCGGGGGCGTCAATAGATAATCTGGTCTGCACCGCCTGCGTGTTTAGGGGGCGTCCATGAAATATTTACTTATTGGTGATGAATCATCATATTAAATCAAATGAATTTAAGGGAAGATGTTTGCAATAGGAGTTCGTTTAAAAATTTAGCAGACTACAGATAGGGAATATGTAGGCTTTGATGGTGGAGATATCTATGTAATGCAGCTTAATGGTGAAGGCAATATCATATGGCAGAAGAGATATGGAGGAATTCATTATGAATGCCGTTGTTCAATTCAGCAAACCTAAGATGGTGGATATATTGTTGGGGGTAAGCTTGATTCCTTTAGTGTCGGTGATTCTGATATGTGGCTACTTAAACTTGGCAATACTGGTGATATGTCCTGGGAAAAGACCTATGGATTTCGTGGACTTTTGAAAAATGAGTACGTGAGAATTGATTGCCCTATGTGTCCCTGAGGAAAAGTTAGATAACCATGAAAATGCAAATTGATATGGCTAACTAGTGGCTGAACGAAAACCCTCTCACATTACATCGGCTGTCATTTCGAAGGAGCGGAGCGACTGAGAAATCTCAAATTCAGGGATTTCTAGCGGAGTTTACCCTAAGCAAAACCGAAGGGGTCGAAATGACAATAGAGCCAGAACAGGGGTTTTCGTTCGGACACTGACTATAAGGTGCAATATAAACTATATAAGAGGAGGTATCAAAACATGCAAATGAACTATTTTATCACCTCGAAGGCCAGATCAATTGTTATCCTACTAACGTCGCTACTTCTGTTGTCGACCTCCAAAAGTATTGCAGAATGGTACGGACAATACAAGAAGGAAATCACCATCGACCATTCCAAGGTCAGTGATGATTTAACTAGCTTTCCTGTTTTAATAGATATTACTGATTCTGATTTACAATCAAAGGCTCAATCAGATGGTGATGATATTGTATTTACCAGTGATAACGGCATTACTCAGCTTGACCATGAAATTGAAGCATATGACTCTTCAACTGGTCATTTAGTCGTATGGGTAAGGGTGCCGAGTCTATCCTCCACCTCTGACACTATACTCTATATGTATTACGGTAATCCTTCTGCTTCTAATCAGGAGAATCCAACCGGGGTGTGGGATGCTCATTATGTCATGGTACAACACCTAGAGGAAGCCTCTGGAACACTCCATGATTCCACTTCCCATGACAATGACGGAACTAATACCGGGGCTGTCTTTACCTCCTCCGGCAGAAGGGATGGAGCTTATGCGTTTAACGGGAATGACCATATAAGTGTTGATAGTTCCATGCTCACCGAAAGGGCATTTACTATCTCTTTTTGGGAATATTCATCTTCATCTGCCAGTGATAAGATCGGTTATATGGTGAGTGACAGCGGTAACTTTGATAATCTTTTTTACAGGAGATACAATCAAGGTACGGAGTGTGGTGGAGGTATTGGCTACATAAATTACGCCACCTTTCCGTTATCCAGAGATACCTGGCATTTTCATACGATCATTCATCACAGCGATGGTTCATTTCATGTCTATGTAGATACAGTTGTAAGAAAGAACGGAACTGGTTCAAGTTTTAACGGCTTGACTACTAATTTCAATATAGCAAACAGACAGGATTTAGAGCGAGATTTTGAGGGTACGCTTGATGAAGTGAGAGTTTCAGACACGGCGAGAAGTATAGACTGGATGCAGACAGAATATAATAATCAAAGTAATCCCAGTACATTCTATAGTGTTGGCATGGAAGAAGAAGTAATTCCCCCTGAAGCACCAGAATTATATGATGAATCACCTCACGATAGGGCAACCGGTGTTGCATTAAATCCCACACTGTCTGTTGATGTGATTGATTACCAATCAGATTTAATGGATATCACCTTTGAGACTGATGCCTCTGGCTCCTGGCAGGTAATAAAAACCTATACTAATGTCGGGAATGGCACCTACACGGCAACTACAACTAACATGAACAACTACAATACCACCTACAATTGGCGAGTCTCTGCTGATGATGGAAATGGCCATGTGACCATAGAAACCTATAGCTTTACCACCAGACCAGAAAACTATGCTCCCACCATAACGGATGAATCACCAGAGGATGGGGCAACCGGGGTTAAACTGAACCCTATCTTGTCTGTGTACATAGAGGACTTAGATGGAGATATAATGGATATCACCTTTGAGACAGATGCCGATGGTTCATGGGAAGTGATAGAGAGCTTCAGCGCTGTAGGTACCGGCACCTATACTGCACATCCCACGAACATGAATGAGTACAATACACTCTATAACTGGAGGGTCACTGCGGATGACGGGACTGTAGCGCCTGTAGTTGAAACTTATAGCTTTACTACCAAAGAAACATGGATCATTACTCCCAAATATACCATTACCAATGGCGGAAGTCATAACAGAGATTATCGGGTTGTTGATGTCAATGGAGATGGAATACGAGATATAGTAAGACCAGGAAGTGGTACCATTAAAGCATTCAATGGGATAAATGGCGCTCTCTTGTGGAGTCATTCTGATTCAATAGCGGGTGATGCTCAGGTAGAAGTTGCCGATTTAAATAACGATGGGATCCTGGAAGTGCTTGTAACCTTAGCAGCTGGACAAGGAGGTTTGTTAGTCGTTCATGGCAATAACGGCCAAACCTACTGGAGAAGAACAGATCTTGGTGGGATAGATATGTCTGCTACTCCCATCGTTTTTGATGACGATAAGGATGGGTATCCAGATGTGTATACTGTCTCTAGAAGAATGGACGGAGATTATGACGGAAGCAAACTCTGCAAACTAAGCTACGATGGACAGATCATAGACTGTATCAACAGAGTCTACTGGGTGTGTTGGGGCGGACTGTCATTGATGGATTATAATAATGATGGGAGATTTGAACTATATTTTGGGGATAATGGTGATCCGATTCTTGGTGGAGGAGATGTGATAAAATCATTCAATGCTGATGACTTATCAGTGAATTGGGTAGTGAGACCACGGACCTCACCACCCACACTTGATGCCTCCGCAAACTTACCCCAATTAATTGATGTCACTGGGGATGGTGTAAGAGATTTGGTTATTGTTACACGGAGTAGTGATGGTGAATGGTATGAAGGGAGAACAGGGGTAGCGGTTTTAAATGCCGCGGATGGCAGTTTAATAAGATACAGTTCTTTAGAACTAAGCTCAGTCTTATCAACTATAGTATATGACATTGATAATGATGGTAATCCCGAGGTCATAGGAAGTGGTGACCGGGGTGATGCCAATAACTACATGACCGTATTTGATTTAATTACCTGGGAAAAAGAATTTGAGGTTAGCTTAACCGAGGGGGCACGCTCTCAACCGGGGATTGGAGACGTAACCGGAGATGGCACTATGGAGATCATCGTGCCGGACGAGACTGCGGGTGGTTTGGTGAGAATTTACACATACAATCCCTCAACCGAGACCTATGAGCATTTAACTGATTTGAGCCTAGCAGGCTCCGGTGAACCGGTGTATCCAACAGTAATCGATGTTGATAATGACGGATTAAACGAGCTGATTGTCTCACGGTACAGTGGACACGTAAGCGTCTTTGACACCGACGCACCTGCACTTGATCCGGGTCCGAGGGGGGATTATACACATTTTAATGAATACAGATTGGGCGCACCTGAGTATGTATCATTTATAGGGCTTAAAAATGAACAACCCTCAAGAAATTCTACAGACCAACCATTGAACCCTACCCTCTCCATAAATGTGGTGAACTACCAAGATATGCTAATGGATATCGCCTTTTATCAAAAGAATGGGGATAACTGGAATGTTATTAAAACCTATACCAATGTGGGAGATGGAACCTACAGTGCGGTGCCCACCGCTATGAATCAGTATGAAACTGAGTATGAGTGGAGAGTATATGTCACCGATGGGTATGGAGGGTATCAGGAAGGAAGATATAGATTAACCACGGGAAAGGTAACAACTGAATATCCCATAGTATCAGATGAATCTCCCCAAGATGGAACAATAAATGTTGAGCTCAATCCCACACTCTCCATCGATGTGGAAGATCAGCAAAGTGATTTAATGGATATCACCTTCGAAACAGATGCAACTGGCTCATGGCAGGTGATAAAAACCTATACTAATGTCGAGAATGGCACTTACACTGCAATCCCCACAAACATGGATCAATATGGCACTACCTATAATTGGAGAGTAATAGCTAATGATGGAAATGGTCATGTGACCACAGAAACGTACAGCTTTACCACTGAAATCTCTCTGGAATTATGGAAATATCGCAAAAAGATAGTAGTAAATAAACAGGATGGTGGTGATAATTGCAGATTATATGGGGCTATATCAAATAATCTTCCTAATGGGCTATTGCAAGACCATCTTATAGATGAACCGAATTCACTAAAGAATCTTGCTGCGACTACCCATATCGATGGATGGGGTATTGGATACTATCCAAATTTTGGAGGTTCAGCAACCATAGAACGTGGTGCAGAGAGAGCGTACACTGATGATGACTATGATACAGTAGTAAGTCAAATCAATAGTGCTGAGCCAAAGGTTACCTTGGCACATATCAGGAATTGTGTGGGTGGCTGTTGTGATCATGGTGGAGAAACCATAGATGATCCCCATCCCTTTGTAAGAACTAAGAACGGAAAATCCTGGACATTTATCCACAATGGTGTTGTCAATGTAAATTTGGCTAAATCATTAGTTGGACAGGATTATCTTGATGATAATCCATTAAATTGTTCTGGAGTATGCGAGCAAAATCAAAATTGTGACAGTGAAGTTTTTTTCTTATTACTGCTAAAACACATAGAAGAAAACGGCTGGCATATTAGCAATGGGCTCGTTGAAGCCATTAATGAGCTTATTGATGCAGGCGAGGATGGAGGATTAAACTTTATTCTAAGTGATGGAGTAAAGATGTGGGCTTTCCGCAGGCAAAGTGCCCCTCACCATACCCTCTATTACCTCTATAATGGCTCAACGAGATATGCTGCCGTTGCATCGGAATACCCTTCAGCCTCACAAGGTAATTGGGTAGCAATAGATGATTATGAATTGGTCGTATTTACGAGTGGCAAAGAACCTGAGATTATAGATGTCACCAATTATGATCCTGTTGAAGAATTGGTTGACTTTCCGGTCTTAATTGACATCACTGACCCTGATCTTGCTTTAAAGGCACAGCCAGACGGAGATGATATCTTATTTACCGATCTAAATTTAATGAAATTGGATCATGAGATTGAGCTCTACGAAAGCGGAAGCGGTCATTTAGTTGCCTGGGTGAGAATACCATCTATATTTTGTAACCAAGAACAAGAGATTTATATGTACTACGGGAATGAAAATGCAGAAAAACAACAACATTCTCCAGGAGTGTGGGATGCAAACTATGTAATGGTGCACCATCTGGAGGAACTATCCGGAGATGTTCTTGATTCAACATCATATGAGCATGAAGGAATTCCACAAAATGGGGTGCTACAAGATGCGTATGGGAAGATAGACGGAGCAGACGGCTTTGATGGGAGCAATGACTATATCTCAATAAATGATGATGGTGACCTGGATGGAAATGGTACGTGGAGTGCGTTAACCATGGAAGCCTGGGTAAAATCAGGTACCGATAATCAAGCCGCTACCATTGCGATAGGTAAAAGAGAAGATGCAAACTCAGGTAGCTATCAGATAGGTTTCGATAGTCAAGGGAATAGCCAGATATTCTGTGGGTACTATCTAGATACAGGATATAAAGAGACAAGTTATGTAGATTCACCAATCCTCACTACAGATGGATGGTACCATTTGGTTTGCACTTATGAAACAGGTGATGGAATAAAACTTTATATCAATGGGCAATTAGAAGCCACCAATCCTTCAGTTACAGGATACATACATAACACCGATATTGCTTTATATTTGGGAGCCCGTGGCAATGAAGGAACACCTCACAGATTCCTGAATGGAGATTTAGATGAGGTAAGAATTTCTAATATAGCCCGAACAAGTGATTGCTGGATATCTAAAACGTATGAAAACCAGAACGACCCTAGTAATTTTATTCAAGTAGAACCAGAAGAAACAACTTCTGATATTGTCATATCAAATGAATATCCTCACGATGGGGCAATTGATGTAGAACTCAATCCCACCCTTTCAATTGATGTAGTGCATGGACAGAGTCTACCAATGAACATTACTTTTGAAACAAATGCCTCTGGTTTGTGGCAAGTTATTAAAACCTATACTGGAGTTGACAATGGAACCTATACTGCAGTAACAACTAATATGAATCAATACACTATACTTTACCACTGGAGAGTCACTGCAGACGATGGGGTGGAACCGTTAATAAGGAACCTTTCATTTACTTCTCTTAGTGAAGGCAATCAACCTCCCACCCACGATAATCCCCAATTAACATCAGAACTTGGTCATAATACTACGGATGAGGACTTAATCTGCACCGCTCAGAATGTGAGCGACCCCAACGGTGACGAGGTGTACCTCACCTACAACTGGTATAGAAATGGCACCTCACTTGCCAATTTGGTAATGCCCTTCAACACTGAGAACTCGAGCACTGCACAAGACTATTCTGGTTATGACAATGATGGAACAATAAATGGTGCTACCTGGACCAGCAGTGGCATTATAGGCGGTGCCTATTCCTTTGATGGCACCGATGACTATATCGCAATTCCCGATGACGCAACCTTGGATGGAAATGGGAGCTGGTCTGAGATGACCATGGAGGCGTGGGTGAAGGCTGATGCGAACCAAACGAGAACAATTATTCTGGCCAAATGGGGACCATCTGGTTCACGAAGCTATGAGCTAGGTATCGATTCTAATGGAAACACCCAGCTTTTCGCCGCGGTAGATAACGGTGCCTTTTTAGAAACCCTCTATACCGATGTAGCCCCTCTAGTACCGGGAACATGGTATCATGTAGCAGCTACCTATAAAGAGGGGGTCGTGGATCTTTATATTAATGGTGCACTGGATGCAACAAGATCAAATGCTGGTGGCACCATAGCATCATCTACTGATTCCTTGAAAATAGGAGCACGTAATCCCACACCGGAAAGATTCTTTAACGGAACCATAGATGAAGTTAAAATATATCCCTTCGCTCTCGCCGCAGCGCAGATCAATCAGAACTATTTGCAATCCAAGGATGGCTTGAGCAGTGAGGCAAAGGTGGTTGCTGAAGAGACGGAGGTGGGAGATGAGTGGCAGTGTAGGGCAACCCCCAGTGATCTCATGGAAGATGGAATTACCAAACAATCAAATACCCTAACCATCATAGTGCCAGGATGTATAACACATGGAGACTGTGGTTTCTGTGAAAAGTGTGAAGCGGGATCCTGTCAATACCAGACTGCTATGGAAGATCTCAAAGAGGAGTGCCCGGATGATACTTGTGTGACTGGATACTGCGATGGGGCTGGTGCATGTGGATTGGAACCAAATACTACACTATGCCGGACTTCACAGGGCATCTGTGACGTAGCAGAATATTGTACTGGCGCTTCTGTTTCATGCCCAGGCGATGCCTTCCAACCTCCTTCAACAGTATGTAGAACCTCAGCGGGTGTATGTGACGTTGCTGAAAACTGCACCGGCTCCTCGGCTTCGTGCCCGGGTGATGCCTTCCAGCCACCCTCAACAGTATGTAGAACCTCAGCGGGTGTATGTGACGTTGCTGAAAACTGTACCGGCTCCTCGGCTTCGTGCCCGGGTGATGCCTTCCAGCCACCCTCAACAGTATGTAGAACCTCAGCGGGTGTATGTGACGTTGCTGAAAACTGTACCGGTTCAGCTGCAGCCTGTCCCTCCGATGCAAAATCCACAGATGTATGCAGACCTAGCCAGGGGGTCTGTGACATCGCAGAATCCTGTAACGGTAGTAACAATGCGTGCCCTGCCGACGCATTTGAAACACCTACCACTCTCTGTAGAGCATCAGCGGGAGTGTGTGATGTTGCAGAATACTGTCCGGGAAATTCAGCCTCTTGTCCAGACGATGGATATCAACCAGATGGTACTCTCTGTGATGACGAATTGTATTGCACCCAGATAGATGAATGTACAAACGGTGAATGCATAGGTAAAAGCGATCCCTGCACGGACAACGGAGAGTACTGCGATGGGGTGGAATATTGTGAGGAGAATACAGGCAGCTATATCTGCAGTTCTACAGGAGATCCATGCGGTGAACTCGCCTGTAATGAACCTGATGATAAGTGTGACGACAGTGATGTCATGCTAATTATTGCAGATGCCTACGGTCATTCAGGTACCATTGATATTGAATTGGATAACTGTTGTAATCTGGTGAGCGAAGTTCATGTAAATGTATGTGACATAGACCAGAGGAACTGGTTACATATTTCTACAGACAGTTGCAGCACCACAAGCAGAACCAGTGGATTTATCTGTGGCATTAGTGACCTTGGTAATGGATGTATAAGGGTAGCCCTCACCAGTCCTGGGTTTGACCTAATTAATCCCGGAGAAACAGGTGCTATTGCACAATTGAGTTACACCTTGGATGCCACCACACCCTTGGGAGAATTTGCTGATCTCAATCCGGCAAATATAGCGATAAAGGATAACGGGTCACCACCTGAATCATTATCAGTAACTCCTAAGCCGGGTAAGGTTGGGGCAGTGGGAACTGATTCAGATAGCGATGGGTTTCCCGATCACCTTGACAATTGCCCTGACATCCCCAATGCTCCTCTCCTTGGCACCTGTTTAAAGATCTACGGCGGTGGATACTTCAAGAGCACTGGCATTATATGTACCAATGAAGAAGCCTGTGGAGAAAATGAAATCTGTGATACCTACCAATTAGACTGCAATGAAAATGGCATCGGTGATGCCTGTGAAATTGATTCAGATGGTGATGCGGTGCCAGATGGTGATGACAACTGCCCCGGGCTTCCCAATGGCCCAACGTTAGGTACCTGCATATGCGGAGGTAACTCTTGCATGAGTGATGGTGCGTGTGAATATGGCTCGTGCAGTATGAATCAGGAAGATACCAACAATGACGATGTGGGAGATGCGTGTGACCAATCTCTCTGTCGTGCCTATTTGTGCCGTTATGAAAACTGCATTGCGTTACAAGCTTCTGGTCGTAGTGTAGACTACAGTGCCTGTAAAGCTTTAACAAATCAAGGGGAGGATGTATGCGAGGGCGAGGCAGCGCGGTGTTATTGGAATCCACAAGGTCTGCCTAATGGAGCTTGTATAGTAGATCTCTGCCTAAGTAATGCTGATTTTAACAGCGCAATTGATGGTCTTGATCTTGC
>Ga0315284_10004574_pt1 | contig 19641 bp, 15 predicted proteins | sample YL17G09_16_MG_FD_203696 | JGI IMG/M metagenome (GOLD analysis project Ga0315284, IMG submission 203696) | Sediment microbial communities from Yellowstone Lake, YNP, Wyoming, USA - YL17G09_16 | ecosystem: Environmental > Aquatic > Freshwater > Lake > Sediment | place: USA: Wyoming | collected... | reverse complement strand
GGTAGGCTTAACTTCAAAGGCAGGCGCGGGACGCCTGCGATCCCAGGTTACTTCCGTGCTGTGGAGCGGGACCAGCGATAATAGAGCGGCCAGACGGCCAACGCCCATAATCCTTCTGCCGCCAGACTCCAGACGCGCGCGGCGACCGGCAAAATAACCGGTATGATGGATGACTCCCGCAGGCCAAAAAGCGATGAGGAAGCGAGCACCCGGTTTTGTACCACCTCCGCCATCCCCAATCCTGCGGGCGTCATGCTGAGAAATCCCGCCGCCCAGGAAGCGTTCGCCACGCCGATCAGCGTGAGCATGGCATGCCAGGCCGGCGGATATACCGCACATGCCAGCAGCACAAACGAGATCCCCACCAGCACCCAGCGCACCATTTCCAGACCGATCAGGCCAAGCACGTCGCGATAACGCAGCGTGTGCTCGATAATGGGCTGCTTGATCTTTTTGAGCGTCCAATTCAGCACCGGCATCATCATCTTCGGATGGGCGCAGATCAGCACGACGACGATGATGATGACTCCGGTGATGAAGAACGCTTCCGTGGCTTTAGCATGCTGCGCGACGCGCCCCCAGGTGGGAAGGGTCGCGACGAAAATGATCAGCGCGGAGGCGGTACGCAGCGCCAGTTCCAGCGCACTGGCGGCGAGCACCGGTACCGCGGGACGGTCAGCCTCCGTCGCCAGCGCCGCGCGGAGGAACAGGCTGGCAACTTTGCCGGGGATGTATCGCGCCAGGTTGGACCAGATGAAGACCGGCGCCACCTTGACAAACGGCAGCGGCGCGGCGAACCAGCTCAAAGCACGATTCCATATGAGGATATCCAGCAAGGAACAGAAGAGCAGGATGACCAGCGCCACCCCCGCCAGATCCCAGCGCAACTCGTGCCAGGTCTGAGGATTGACGATGTCGTTCCAGTTCTTTTGAACTTGTAAGACGAAGATGCTGACCAGGCCGGACAGCAGGGCGAGATTGAAGGCCAGCTTCCACCAGGAGGATTGTTTGGCGGCTGGCCGGGAATCGGTGTCAACCATTGCCAACCTCGCTCCCGCCCGTGGTTGCGCTGACGGCTGTGCCATCCCAGTCGGCCTGCACGATCGACTTGACGATATAGGGCCGTTTCTCCTGCGATTCGAAATACGTGCGCATCAGCAGCTCCGCCAGCCCGCCGAGCAGGATGCACTGGAAGCCCAGCGCCAGCAGGATGATGCCGATCTGCAGCAGCGGCCAGAAGACCGACGCCGTGTGGAAGGCCCAGCCGAGGAACGGGGAGGCGACGGTTGCCAGCAAACCCAGCGCCATCATATTCAACCCGGGCCGGCCGAACAGGTACATCGGTTTCGTAGTGAAGCCGGTGAGCAGTCTCACGGTGAAAAGGTCGAGGATCACCTTGATCGTGCGGCCCAGCCCGTATTTCGCCTTGCCGAACCGGCGCGCGTGGTGCCGAACCGGCACTTCGACGATGCGGGCGCCTGCCGCGCGCGCGTAGACGGGAATGAAGCGGTGCATCTCGCCGTAGAGGCGGAAGCGCTGCACGATCTCGCGCCGGTAGGCCTTGAGCGTGCAGCCGTAGTCGTGCAGGGCGACGCCGGTGATCCGGGAAATGATGCCGTTGGCGATGCGGGAGGGAATTTTGCGCGTGAGGGTGTCCTGGCGGGCCTTGCGCCAGCCGCTCACCACGTCGTAGCCCTCCGCCATCTTCGCCACCAGCATGGGGATGTCCGCCGGGTCGTTCTGCAGGTCGGCGTCCATGGGGATGACCACGTCGCCACGCGCGTGCTCGAAGCCGGCGGCCATGGCGGCGGTCTGCCCGAAGTTGCGGCGGAAGGCGATCACGCTGGTGTGCGCGCGGTCGTCGGCCGCGAGCTTTACCAGCACCGCCAGGCTGCCGTCGCTGCTGCCGTCATCCACAAAGATGGCTTCCCAGGCTTCCGGGAAGCTATCGAGCGCCTCGTGCAGTTGCTGGTGCAGAATCGGCAGGCTTTCGATCTCGTTGTAGACGGGAATGACGATGGACAGGCTCACGCATGCTCTCCTGGACATGATAGTGGTTGCGCTCACTCTACCCGTTTCACAGGGGAACGTCAATAACCTTTATGGCGCAATGATGGGGTGAAGCGATGAAACGATGAAGCAAGGCGATTGGATGCTCATTAACAAATTATATTCGCTCTACCTTGCAATGAGAGTTCTCGGTATGATCGGGAATCAAAGAGAATTTTATTTGTCAAAGAGCATGTAACGTCCATGAAGACAATCCCCGCGCGAGAAGGTCGCGCGGGGATGTGAGGCCGTCCGTCGCGTTGACGACGGCTGAAGCGATGTTCCGGTCCGGTAATCGACCAGCGGGCGGTTACAGTTTATGGATGGCCAGCACCACTTTGCCCAGCACCGTCACCTGATCGACGATGATCGGCTCCATGGTGGTGTTTTCCGGCTGCAGGCGGAAGCGGCCGCTCTCACGGTATAACCGCTTGATGGTAGCCTCGTCTTCGATGAGGGCGACCACGATGTCGCCGTTGTCGGCGCTGTCCTGCTGCTTGACCACCGCCAGGTCGCCGTCGAAAAGGCCGGCGTTGATCATGCTGTCGCCGCGCACCTTGAGGACGAAGCACTCGCTGTCGGGAACGAGCGTTTTCGGCAGTGCCAGCGAATCCTCGATGTTTTCCACCGCCAGGATGGGCATGCCGGCCGTCACCGTGCCGACGATCGGCAGTGACACAAGGCCGCCGTCCGCGGCAGAGCGGGAGACCGGTTTCGGCCCGCGGGTAATCTCAATGGTGCGCGCTTTTGTCGGATTGCGGCGGATGAAACCTTTTCGTTCCAGCGCTTCCAGATGCCGCTGCACCGTGCAGCTCGAGCGCAGCCCGAGACGCTCGCCCAATTCGCGCACCGTGGGGGGATATCCGGTCTCCGCGAAAATGAGACGGATGCCGGCCAACACTTCTTGCTGGCGCTTAGTGAGTTCTTCCATCATCGCCTCCTCAAAACAGTCTCGCCCACCAGGGGAGGTCAGACCTTCCGGCAGGCCCGCACAAGCGAATGATGCCTTATCCTACCACAAACCGGCGTACTTTGCAAACAATCGTTCAAATATTTTTCAACTTTTTTGAAAACTTTTGTGTGAATGTGCCGTGGATGCGTCGTTTACCTTTCTCGGGACTCACGTTGTGCCCGCAGCAGGCCGGCGGCGCTGACGAGCTGCATCACCGCCGGGTTTTGCGGATCGATGGCCCGCGCCTGTTCCAGGTGGTGCCAGCCCTGCTCAAACTCCCCGTGCTCCAGCAGCAGCAGCGCGAGCTGCAGGTGGCCGGGCAGGTGGCCGGGATTCAGGGTCACGAGCGTGCGCAGGGTCGTCATCGCGCGCGCTCGGTCACCCGTCTGCAGGTAGGCGTTCGCCAGCAGGTGGTAGGTTTCCGGTAACGCGCCGCCGCCGGAGATCAGATCCTCCCAGCAGGCGATGGCGCGCGGAAAGTCCTGCGCCGTGGCGTGCGCCAGACCCTGCAGGTGGCGACTGCTCGGACGCTCCGGTTCAATGGACAGCGCGGAATCCAGCACCAGCAGAGCCTGGTGGGGGTTGCCCATCTCGAGCAGCATTTGCGCCATGTGATCGCGCGCATCATTCAGCACCGGGTCTACCTGCAACGCCTGCAGGAAGGCGCGGGACGCCTCGTTATACTGCCGGTCCAAACGCAGGGCGCACCCCAGCGCATCCCAGGCGCGCGCGTTCGTCGGCTGTTCCTCCACCAGGCGGGAGAATATCTCCTTCGCCTCGGTGGAATGCGTGAGCATCAAGTGCGCCAGACCCTTATTGAAATCGAGCTCCGGCGTGCTGCCATCCAACTCCTCGGCCCGGCAATAGGATGCCAGCGCAACGGTGAGGTTGCCTTCGCTCAGCTCGATGTTCCCCTGCACGAAGAAGGTTTCGGCATCGACCGGCGTCGGCAGCGCCAGCAGGCGGTCCAGGTAGACGCGCGCCCGCGGGATCTCGCCGACGGTGAATTCCAGGTTGGCGAGGGCGCGTAGCGCCTCGATATGCTCAGGTTGATAGCTGAGGGCGCGCAGCAGCAGCTCGCGCGCTGCCTCCCACTTGCCGTCCTCGATATGCCCGCAGGCGAGCAGGTAGCAATTCTGCGCGTGCCGGAGGCGAGCGGCGGCGTTGCGGCCGGTTTGCCCAGCGTGTTTGAGGTGAAACGTAGCCATGACGTATCGTGACATTCTACCGGGAGGCGGGGGAGAGAGTCAAGGGATAAGCCGGAGCGCGGGCGTCTCGCCCGCACGTGCTTTCTCTCATACGCGCGGGCGAGATGCTCCCGCTCCGGATTAGACGTTATCCGCGACGGCTTTGGTTTCCGCCTGCGTCATCTCGCGCAGTGCCTGCAATTTCTCCAGGGCGGCGCCGGAGTCGAGGGAGACGGCGGCCTGCTGCAGGCCATCCGGGATATCCTTCGCCTGACCGGCGGCCACCAGGGCGGCGGCGGCGTTCAGCATGACGATGTCGCGCTTCGGACCGCCCTCGCCGCGGAACAGGCGCTGCATGACGTCGGCATTTTCGACTGGCGGGCCGCCGGCCAGCGCCTCCGGGGTCGCTTCCGGCAGGTCGAAGCTCGAGGCCGTGTAAAAGCGGGTGGTCACTTCGCCGTCGCGCAATTCACTCACCCGCGTGGCGCCCGCGGTGGACCATTCATCCAGGCCGAGCATGCCATGCACCACGAAGGCGCGCCGGGAGCCGAGCAATCCCAGCACTCTGGCGAGCGACTCGGTCAAATCCGGGTCGTAGACGCCGATCACCTGACAGTCGGCGCCGGCGGGGTTGGTCAGCGGACCGAGGATGTTGAACACCGTGCGGATGCCGATCTCGCGCCGCACCGGGGCGGCATATTTCATCGCCGGGTGGAAACGCTGCGCGAAGAGGAAGCCGATACCGATCTGCTCGATGCACGCCTCCACGCTCTCCGGCGGCACGGACAGGCTCACCCCCAGCTCCTCCAGCACGTCCGCTGAGCCGGATTTGCTGGTGACGGAGCGATTGCCGTGCTTGGCGACCGCCACCCCTGCGCCCGCCACCACGAAGGCCGCTGCCGTGGAGATGTTGAAGGTCTTCAGGCGGTCGCCGCCGGTGCCGCAGGTGTCCACCAGCGGCGCACGTTTCGGATGGATGCGCACTGCCTTCTCGCGCATCACGCGGGCAAAGCCGGCAATCTCCTCCACCGACTCGCCCTTCATGCGCAGCGCGGTCAGCAAACTCGCGATCTGTGCCGGTGTCGCCTCCCCGTCCATGATGGTGGTCATCACTTCGGCCGCTTCATCGGCGGTCAGCGATTCCTGGCGCAGCAGTTTAATCAAGGCTTCATGAATGGTCATCTCGGCGCTCCCCGTGAAAGTGTTTTAGTTTAACGCACGATAAGCTGTCTGTCCAGAGCGCGCAGGGGTGAACATGTGCAGCTAAACGAAATAATATATCACATTGAAGTATATTGACTAATGACAGCACCCGGTCCGGGCGCTGTCATATCCTGCAAGGTAGAATATAACGACCCGCTATAGTTAGCCCGGATTATTCATGAAGCGCTCGCTCACCCGTAAAGGGATGCGGCTACAAGCGCTTCATGAATAATCCGGGTTAGTAGTCAAGGCCGGCAGATATTCTCGGGGATATCCGCCGCCGCGGCGCGGTCGAGGAGCCAGGCGCCCCAGCGCGCCAGGCGGGCGGGAATTTCATCGATGGGGAACGGGCTGGCCAGCGCGCGGGCGACAGCGTGCGCTTTCTCCATGCCTGTTGCCAGCATGATCAGGTGACGGGCGCCTTCGATCACCGGGGGCGTGATGGTGATGCGGCAGGACGGGGGTTTGGGTGAATCGGCGATATACACCGCTTTCCGCACGCGCTCGTAGAGCATGGACGAGCCAGGGAAGAGCGATGCGGTATGGCCATCCTTGCCGATACCCAGCACCAGCAAGTCGAAGCGCGTGGGCAATTGGGCGGCGTAACGCGCGGCGGCGGCTTCCGGCTCGGGGTCTTCCGCCTCGATGCGGTAAAGCTGCTCGGGCGGAATATCCACCTTCGAGAGCAGGCGCCGCCAGGCCTGCCCGAAGTTGCTCTCCGGGTCATCCGGCGGCACGCAGCGCTCGTCACACCAGAAGACCTGCGTCTGCTGCCAGGGCACGCGCGCCTGCCACTCCGGCTGCGCCAGCAGGTCAAACACCGGCAGCGGCGTCGAACCGCCGGAGAGGCCAATGGTGAACACCCCCCGCTCTTCGACCGCCTGCGCGGCATAGTGCGCAATCCAATCCGCCGCGATGCGGGCGAAGTCCTCAGGAATGGCGCTGACAATGATTTCCGCGGGCACTTCCGTCATCGGGCATCCACCTTACCTTCACGCGAAAGAGGAAGGTTGTATGAATGAGGAGTTAATGGTGAGTAGTAAGTAGTGAGTGGTGAGTAGTTGTAATGGTACATTACGTTGTATTCAGCTTTTCAGACATAGCGCCCGGTCCCGCTAGGCCTTCCTATACCCGCGGTGGTTTAACGAACGGAGTACCGTTTCGATACGGCGCGAGAGCTACGGAAAGAACCGAGTAGGCCTACCTGCCTACTCAACCACCGAACCGGGCGCTATCATTTATACGCATAATACGATGTGACATGCCACTACTACTTACGACTCACACCCAACTACCATCTGCAAGCCTTCCACGCTTCCATAGAGCCATCTTATCACAGGGTGGCAACGCGGCTTGTTCAACTCGCGGTGAATGTCGTTTCACCGTACCATTCGGCACCCGCGGCGAGTTCGCGCGGACCGGCCATGTTGCCGGTCTCCACGCAGACCATCCACTGGTATTCGTCGTCGCCGAAGTCGGGCATGCGCTGCGCCTTAGCGAGCCACGGGTTCCACACCACCACGTCGGGCATGCCGCGCTTCTCGATGATGAAGGTGCGATCATTGCCCTCATCCTTCAGGCAGAGCATGTTGGGGGTTTCGACGTAGATGCGGTCGGTCTCCTCGGCGAAGCGAATGACCGGACGCGTTTCCGTCTCCCGCGCGTCATCGCGCAGGGAATCGACGTAAGTGACGCCCTCCAGTCCATACAGGGCGGTCCGTCGGATGTCGGCCACGCGAAAGTAGGTGTGCAGCACCGCATTGTAGTCGAACGGCTCCCCGCCGGTGTTGCGGACGCGGAATGTAAGCGTCAAAGTATCGGCGTCGAGCAATACCCCGAGCTCCAGTGCGAAGGGGTGCGGCCACATGCCCAGTGTGATCGGAGCGTCCGTCAGCCGGAACAGCGTGCTCACCGTGCCTTCCTCCCCCACCCCGGTCCGCGCCAGCTCCCAATCGCTGATGCGCGCCAGCCCGTGCTGCGGGAGCGGTCCGCCGCCGAACTGCGGGAAGATCACCGGGATGCCGCCGCGAATGGGCCGGTCCGGCGCGAAATGGGATTCCCGGCTCACGAAGAACAGTTCGTCGCCGTTGCGGTCCGTCCAGGATGTCACGTGCGCCCCGTGCAGGGATACCTCCGCGCCGGCGCCGGATCGGTGGGACAGGTTCATTTTGGCCAGGCCGCCTTTGCCGGCGGCAAAACTCACAGCGCCGGGAACGCCAAATTGTGCCTGAAGTTCTTCGATCATCGCTCGCTTCCTTCAATACCTTACGAGCAGTCTTCTCAACAGTTTATAGAGAAAACGTGTTTCACGGCCTCTAGCCCAATTCGCTTTTGGTTCCGGCTACGTCGGATTAGTGAAAGATTCGCTTATCCTTTCGCTCCTCTTTCGGCGATCCCCTGCTTTACCGGCCAACATGAACGGAGTAGAATGGCGCTACAATATAGCCTGTCGAGGAGCGATCATGTCCGACTTCTTCCCCATCATGGCGTGGAACTGGATTCCCGGCGAGCGTGCGGTGTTCGACAAGATGCGCGAATGCGGTCTGATGGTGGCAGGGTTCGTGCGGCCGGAGCACCTGGACATGGCGCACGAGGCGGGGATGAAGGCGATCGTCGCCGACCCGCGGTTGTCCAACTATGATTGGCGCATCGCGGATGCCGACACGGTGCGCAATAACGTCGCGGAGGTGATCGGCGAAGTCGGTGGGCACCCGGCGGTCTTCGGGTATTACCTGAAGGACGAGCCGCACGTCGAGGAATTCGCCGGCCTGGAGCTGGCGGCCGCCGAAGTGCGGCGTCTGGCGCCGGGGAAGTGGCCGTATATCAACCTGCTCCCGGACTATGCCACGCCGACACAGCTTGGCGCCGCGACCTTCGAGGAGTACCTGGAGCGCTTCGTCGCCGCCTGCCGGCCGACGATCGTCAGCTACGACTGTTACGCGTTGATGGAGGACGCCGACGTGCTGCCCCGCTACTGGTCGAACCTGGAGACGGTCCGCGCGGTGACGAAGCGGCATGGCTTGCCTTTCTGGAACATCGTGCTCACCGTCGCCCACTTCACCTACCGCGAGCTGACCGCCGCCGACGCGCGCTTCCAGGCGTATAGCACACTGGCCTACGGCGGGCGCGGGTTGAGTTATTTCACCTATATATCTCCCTCCGTCGGCAATTACCGCATGGCGCCCATCGACCAGTTCGGCAACCGGACGCCGACCTGGTATTACCTGCAGCACGTCAACCTGCAGATTGGACGGCTGGCGCCGACGCTGCTCAAGCTGACTTCTGATGACGTGTATCACCTTGGCGAGATTCCCTCCTGCGGGCACTTCCCGACCGAAGAGAACCTGATCGAGCGCATCGACGGCATGCCGGACGCCCTGGTCGGTGAGTTCACGCACGAAGACGGCTCGCGCTACGTGATGATCGTGAATAAAAGCTTCCACGAGTCCAAGTGGTGCGTGCCTATCTTCCGCCGGCAACCCGAGCACGTGTGGATCGTTTCACCGTATACGGGAGAGCTGCTGCCGTACCAGGGCGAACACCAGGTGCTCGCGCCCGGACAGGGGCATGTATTGAAGCTTGGGTAACTGGATGGATGGTTATTCCCTGGGATCGCAGGCGTCCCGCGCCTGCTCGATTATGAGCCTGCTTTCATTATCGGTGTTATTCGAGAACCGTTCACGAAAAGCACAAAAACTGGATAGCGGGCTCATGATCGGGCAGGCGCGGGACGCCTGCGATCCCAGGAAGTGCATTATTTTTCCCGATAAACCAGCACCGGCCCCAGCAGTCCGCCGGTGCCGAGCTCGTTGAGAAAATTGCGGGTGCCGATGATGGTCACCTGGTTGTCGGCGTTCCCTTTCACCGCTGCGGTGATGTCGAAGGAGAACGGCTCGCAATAGCCGTTGGCTTCCGTCGCCGCCTCGCCCTTGGCGTTGATGTAAGGTGCAGGCTGGCCGTTGACGAAGACTTTGCAGGCGCCGTCGGTGGCGCTGACCCACAGGGATACCTTCTTGCCGGCGGGGAGGGCGGGCAGCTTCACCGTGGCGCGGTACCAGGCGGGACCGTAGTAGCCGGCCAGATCCAGCCCGTACCAGGTTTCGGTCGCGACATCGGTCTTCTTCCAGGCCTTGTCCACGAAGTCCGCCTTCTGCCAGCCCTGCGCCTCGCCTTGCTTCTCCTTATCAACGGCGAAACTCCAAGAAAGCAGCGGCTGGGTCACGATGGCGAAGTCTTTGCCGATGCGCGCCAAGTCCTTATAGGACTGGTTGTAGAATGCATTGAAGTAGGCGACACTCACCGTGTTCGGCGCCCAGCCTGTCAAGGTGAAGGTGTAATTGTCCTTGTATTCCGCCGCCAGTGCCTTATTCATCTCGATCCACTGGTTGGCGTCGGCCTCCAGCGTGGCAAACCGACCGGCGAAGTAGTCCCGGCGCATCTTCATGAACATCTCATGTTGGCGCAGCGAGTCGTCAGCCAGCTTCACGCGGCGAGACTCCATCGCCGTTTTGCAGGCGGCGAGTGCCGCGTTCATCTTAGACCGCGCGACCGTCATCGCCTCCGGGGTGAAGCGGCGCATATAGCTGAAGCCGCAGCCGGCGTGCTCGGGCACCGTGGTCCAGAGATCGTCGATATACTGCCAGTATTCGCGCATCTGCGTTGCCGCGCTGCCGTAGAACCGGGTATAGAACTCGGTCAGGATGTCCTGTGGATTGGCCTTCGTATACCAGGACATGCGGATGCCGAGATACATGCCGGGCATGAAGGACTCGAAATTCGGCATCGTCTCCGGCGTCCACATCGTCACGCCATTATTGTATTGGGCCGGCAGCTCGACCACGTTGCGCTTGATGGCCGGGAAGGGCGCGGCCACCTCCGCCAGGTGGAAGTAATATTCATACATGGCAATGTTTTTGGAGACCTTCCCCCACCCTTCCAGCAGGTATTTGATCTGCTTGCGCGATTCGCAGGTCGGATCATCGAGGGTGTGCGCGCGGCAGTAAGTGATGGGCGCGAGCTGCGGGATGAGCGCGGGGTGCAGCTTCTCGCGTTTTGGCGGGCGGGTGAACTGCACGTAGGCGAGGAAACCGAGCTTCACCTCCGGGTATTTCTGCGTCACGCGCTCGGCGACCCGGTTGCAGAAATTGATGTAGCGGTCGGTGATGGCCGGGATCGCCATCGAGTCGTCCCAGTCGCCGGCGTCGAGCGCCTTGCACTTCGCGCACTCGCAGAAGTTCATGCCGTCGCCGGGAGAGATAGAGAGGCAGGGGACGTAATTCTGATCCAGTCGGGCGATGATGGCGTCCGCCACCGCCGCCGACACCTCCGGGTTCGCCCAGCAGATTCGGTAACCGACGTCGCAGGGCTGCAATTGGCGCTTGCCGTTGATCTCCGCGTTCCACTCGGGATGCTGCTCCAACTGCGCTTTCGTCACATAGCCTTCCAGCGCATGGCCGGCGGTGTAGGGGAATCCACCCATGCGGTTGCGGCGGCGATAGGCGTCGTCGCAATACCAGATGCCGCGCGTCACCGTGCCGGGCACGGTCTGCAGATCGACCGTCTCGAGGGTGATTGTCTTCAAGCTGGGGATCACTTCACCCATCTCGCCCGGGATATACCAGCGGCAGCCCAGCCGGTCGAGCAGCTCGTAGACGGCGTAACTGGCCGCCTCATCCGTCTCACCCTGCATGCCGACACCCTTCGCGGAGACGACGTAGCGCATCCCCTGCTTGAAGTCGGTCTTCATGGTGAAGGGGCCGAAGACGGCATCCGCGTAGCCGCCGATGAGGATGGGGATCACCTTGTCATTGGCATCCGGCTGGCGCGTATAGACCGGCACGGTGGCGCCGCTTATTTTGCCTAAGCAGTTAGCCAGGTCATTCACCGACTCGCGCAGGCGCACCTGGTTGGTGACTTTCGTCCGCTCGGTATACGGCGCATTGCTGTCGATGACAGTCGGCGCCATCACCTCGGGAGGCACATAGATGGCGGTATTGGACTTGCCATTTTGAATCAGCGTGACCGGGGCGGCGGCGGCGACTAACGCGGCCAGCACCCATAATGCGATGAGGAAGCAACGCTTCATAAGATTACCCCTTTCCGGCGCAAGGTTGTCTCTCTGTGCTATTAGACACTCGAAAGCCGATTTGGCTCTCGATAAGCCATCCCTTGTTGGTTAGAACCGCATCCGCTCCGCCCAATACTGGTATTCATAGGGCCAGTGGTCCTTCTGCGATTGCATCAGGCCTTTCATGCGCTCCATGGTGGCGCTCCGCTCGGCTTGCTGCTCGGGGAACTGCTGCTTCGTGCTGATCGCCTTCATCAGGCCTGCGCCCAGCGCGGCGGCGGATTTGAGGCAAGGCTCCTTCATTTCATCGTTGCTCATCTGCCAGCCCAGCGCGTTGACGCTGCCTACCGTGGTGAGGCCCAGCGACCGCAGGAAGCGCAGCATGTAAGCTTCCACTTCTTCTCCGCCGGACCCGCCGGAAGTAACGGCGGCAGCGGCATATTTCCCCTCAATCGCCTGCAGGTGCATCAGCCCGCAGCAACGGTCGATCAGCGCCTTCATCTGCGCGCTGACGCTGTTGAAATAGTTCGGGCTGGCAAGGATCAGCCCATCAGCTTCCTGGAACGCCTTCTTGACGGTGTTGAAATCGTCATTGATGGCACACAGACCCTTCTTGTGGCACGCATCGCACGCCTGGCACGGCTTCACCGTGAGCTCGGACAGCGAAAAGGTGGCCACTTCCGCACCAGCCTCGCGGATGGCGTCCAGCATCCCACCGAGCAGGATGCCCGTCTGCCCCTTCATGCCATGGGGGCTGCCGATAATCGCCGCAATCTTCATTTTAGTCCCCTTTCCGGAGGCCGGACTGGCAGTCCGCGCTCCATATCAGCCGTCGTTCGTCTCTACGTCCCGCCCGCTCGCGCAGAGCGTTTCCAACCAGGCGGGGGTGCGGTCCGCCCAGCCTTCGGCGAGGTGGGTGATGCCGTTTCGCGCGCAGACGGCGGTGAATTCCTTGCAGGCGTCCATCCGGTCCGCGGGCAGCAACCACTCCTGCCCCGTCCGCTCCGCGTGGGCGCGCATTTCGTTCCAGCGCAGCAGCAGCACATACCAGACCGCCAGCTTCGCCACCTGCACGCGGTTGAGGATCGCTTCGTCTCTCCCCACGGCGCTCTCCGCGGCGGCGAAGTGGCGGACGGACTCCAGCATCGTGTCCGCGTCGAGAAACGGCGCATCGGTCGGCGAATTCAGGTCGAGATAACAGCCCGCTTTGTGCGGGTGATCGTAGCCGTGCAGCTTGACGTGACGCTGGACGGCGATGGAGCCGTCGTAACGCGGGATACTCAACGCCCGGCGGTGCACGGCCCGCAGATACTGTTCGATATGGTTTGCCGCGCGGCCGTAATACCCCTGCAGGAATTCGCCGATCAATCCCTCGATGTCGCGCGAGGGATTCCACTGCAGCTTCGCCAGCACCCAGGCCCGCAATTCGGACATCTCGCCGCCGACCGAATTGTGATTCCCCTCGGAGAATAATCCTCTCACGTGATGCCGCCCAAAGTAGCGCACGTGCTCCGCCAGCGTAAACCAGTTGGGAAACGGCTGCACGTAATGCGCGAAATTGGTCACGTAGTCCCACACATACAGCCGGTCGCAGATGCGCGCCCATGCCTCCATGTCGCGGTGGAAGGTCAGGTTGTTCGGATGGTCGAAGGGGTGCAGGAAGTCGCACTCGAAGGAGCAAAGACGCACGATGACGTTGGGCCGCGAGCGGGCGTGCTTCGGCGGCTTGCGGGTGTAGGAGTAGGCCAGCGTGTCGATGGCAACCTGCGGGAATTCCTCTTCGATCGCTTCCGCCACCGCATTGACAAAGCGCAGCGCCGACCCCGCCTGACTCTCCTCCTCGCGGTCTACCGCCTGGCAGGCGGCGCATTCGCAATAGCGGTCCCAATCGTTCTGCGAGACGGAGACGATAGTGACTTCCGGATGCGCGCGCAGCAGCGCCTTCACCTGCTCGATCACGAAGGCGGTCATTTCCGGATTGGTCAGGCAAAGCTGGCCGTCTTCGATCCGTTTCCCTTTCACCTCGGAGAACCATTCCGGGTGCGCGGCGAAGTGCTCCTTCGGCGGCACAAAGCCGAAAAAGGAGTGCACGAACGGGTTATACACGTGCCGCCCGCCCCATGCCGGCGGAATCTCCGGCCCGGCGTTAAAGCGGTTGCGCACCGACCACGCGGCATCGTGGGCATGCCGGTAGCACTGCTCGCGATACTCGAACGGCGGCGCATACCACTGCGACAGCGGCGGGATCTCCAGCGCCTCCCGGTGCGGGATGTCGGACACCTCGGGCGTCCACCAGCGGCAGCCGACCACTTCCTCCAGGAAGGTGAAGACGGCATACAGCGCCCCGCGCTTCGCCTCCTCGCCGCCGGTCAACGCCAGGTGCGGCCCGATGGTACGTATGATGATCCCTTCCTCACCCAGCCCGCGGAAGGTCGAGAGTGACAACCCGATGCCGCGCGCGGCGTGATAGCCCACGGCGATTTGCGGCCGATCCCCCGCGCTGTCCTGATTGATGATCGGAAAGGCTACGCCGGTGATCTCGTGCAGGTGGGCGGCCAGCTCCTCGGCGGCAGTGCGCTCCTGCGCGGTCGGCGAGGAGAGGGTGATGAGGTAGTCGGTATTCTGCTGTCGGGCGAGAGTAAGCACGAATTTCCTTCCCTAATCCGGATTGCGAAATATGGGAGGACGAGGCTCCTGCCGAGCCGCGATCATGAGCACGGTGCCTGATTTTGTGCTTTCGAGAACCGGTCTCGAAAAGCGCTGAATTCGAAACCGGGCGCGTAATCGCGGCTCGGCAGGAGCCTCGCCCTCCCTTCATTACTTATTCATGCTTACCGGATAGCGGGCGGCTGTTTTGACGGCATCGAGCATTCCCTCGTTCATCAGGTCGTAGCAGAAATACCCGACCTTCTCCGTCCCCCCGCGCTGGACCGCCGCGGCCAGGCCGGGCAGCTCTTCCGGGGCCGTGCTGCCGTAGGCGCGGATGTGGGTGCAGATGTCCACCGTGCCGCCGGCCACCGCGTTCAGCGCGCGGCGGGTGTTGTATTCGACGATGCCGGCGTCCCAGTGCACCACGCAGTGGATCAGGTCGGCCGCCGCATCCTTATACGCCGCATAGCTCTGCGCGGCGAGCCAGGCGCGCGGGCTGGAGGCGTCATGGCCGATCTTCGCCGGCGGCACGAAGGCCATGGAAATGGTGATGCCCTTCCGCTTCGCCTCGATGCGCGCGCGGGCTTCGGCCAGGAAACGCCGGATGCAGTCGATGCGGAATTGTAAAATCTCCAGGATCCACGGGTTGTCGAGCAGCAGCAGCGGAATCTCGGTATCGCCGTTCAACTCGTCCGCCTGCGCGTTGATCAGGTGCTGCGGGATATTCAGCGCCTGGCCGGCCAGCATAAGGGATCGCTCCCGGTACTCAGCCAGGTCGATGCCCGTCTCCTTCGCCGCCGCCATGCAGTGCGGGCAAAAGCAGAAGGAGCCCAGCGTGCGCAGCATCGGCTCGATGCGACCGGCGAGGGCGTTCTGCTCCAGGCAGGCCTGCGGGATCTTGTCCAGCATGATCTCGTCCAGCGCGTAGCGCTCCGCCACCTCCTCGACGACGCGCAGCGAATATTCGCGCACCTCCGGGTGGTTGAAACAGAGGAATAGCCGGTCGGCGGAATCATACATGTTGCGCACCGCCCACGCTGGGTGCGCCTTCGCGATCATGCCGTTGGCGAAGATCGTCACCCAGGCGCCCGCCTCCATGCCCGCTTTCCTCGCACCGGCGCACATCTCGCCCAGCAGGTCGCGCCCGGCGAAATCCGCGGACGCCCGCGGCTGCATCGGCAATCCGGCATAGCGGGACAGCTCCGGCTGGAAGTAATATCGCCCCTCCTCCAGGCTGTAAATCGCCTTCCGCGGGTAGCGCGGCAGCACCAGGCGGTATGGCGAGTAGATCACGCTGCAGAACAGCGTCCGCTGCAGCCCGGCCTCCGCCATGCGCCGGTAACAATCCTCGCCTTCCACCGCGAGCGATATCGGAAACTGGCAAATCCAACTGTTCACCATGCTGGCCTCCCATGGGAAGAATATGCTTATGTAGTTAGACGGCAGTTTGTGATATCCTTTTGCTGCTTGCTGCGAATGCACCTTTCAATCTACGGATTCGAAAATGAAAAAGCAGGTGATTCACCTCGTCTGTCGAAAAAAGTTGGCAACGCCCCGGGTTCCCCTATGCCCGGGACGGAGTGGCCTCCCGGTGCCGCGGGAGTGACCGACCACATTTACACGGCAAAGGACAAACCACAATGGCTAATCTGCGTCTGGTCGATCTGACCAAACGATTCGGCGAGGTGGTCGCCGTCGAGGACATGTCCCTGGAGATTAACGATGGCGAGTTCATGGTGTTCGTCGGCCCGTCCGGCTGCGGCAAGACGACCGCCCTGCGCATGATCGCCGGGCTGGAGGAGATCACCGCCGGTGAAGTCTGGATCGGCGAGCGGCGCGTGAACGACGTGGCGCCCAAGGATCGCGACATCGCCATGGTCTTTCAGAACTACGCGCTGTATCCGCACATGAGCGTGTTCGAGAACATGGCCTTCGGGCTGCGCCTGCGCAAGGTGCCCAAGGCGGTGATCAACGAGCGCGTGCACCAGGCCGTCAACATGCTGGGTCTGAACGATCTGCTGAAGCGCAAGCCCAAAGAGCTGTCCGGCGGCCAGCGCCAGCGCGTCGCCCTCGCCCGCGCCATCGTGCGCCAGCCGAAAGTCTTCCTGATGGACGAACCGCTGTCCAACCTGGACGCGAAACTGCGCGTGCACACCCGTGCCGAGCTGATCCGCCTGCACCGCGACCTGGGCATCACCACCGTTTACGTCACCCACGATCAGGTGGAAGCGATGACCATGGGCAACCGCATCGTGGTGATGAACAAGGGCCTGGTGCAGCAGGTCGATAGCCCGCTGAACCTGTACCACTATCCCGGCAACAAATTCGTCGCCGGCTTCATCGGCAGCCCGGCGATGAACTTCTTCTCCGCCACCCTCGCGCAAAAGGGCGACGACATCATTGTCGATACCGGCGACTTCCAGGCGGCGCTGCCGGAAAAATATGGTGCGCAGGTGAAGGATCACCTTGGGAAGAAGGTCACCTTCGGCATCCGCCCGGAGGACATCCACGACAGGACCATCGCCCCGGCCGCGCTGGCCAACTCGTCGAACGTCGCCACCGTGATGGTGGACGTCACCGAGCCGCTGGGCGCCAACGTCTTCGCCTACCTGAAGACCGACAATTTCGACTTCATCGCCTCCTTCGATGCGAAAACGGCCGCCCGCCCCAACGAATCTCTGGCCATCCTCTTCGACATGGACCGGGCGCACCTATTCGATGAGGAGACCGAGCAGTCGCTGATCAAGCCGGCGGCGGAACCGGAAAAAGTGACGGTTTGAGTGGCGAGTATGCTTGATAATGAAAGCCTCTCCTGATTATAGGAGAGGCTTTCATTATCAAGCACACTAGCCACTAATCACTAGCCACTAGCCACTCACTTCCGGCGGGAAGGCGAAATCGAGATACCGTGCCCCCACCCCGCCTTGACCGGCGTTGCCGGCATGGATGAAGACGCGGTATTTGAAGTCGAGCGAGGCGCTGTGCTGGATGACGCGGTCGCCGTTGTAGAGCGGGCTGTCGTGGAAGAAGGACTGGCCGAAGATGTTGGCGGTCATCAGGCCGTAGTCGCGGACGTGCCAGTTGGTGGGGAAGCCGGGATTTTCGCGCCAGTCGAAGACGGCAATGCCGACGTGCTTGTCCTCCACCGTGCCGGAGTAATCGCACCACGGCGCGGGCTTGCCCCAGCATTCCGCCTCGCCGACGCCGCCCCAGCCGTTTTCGATGACGCCGCCGCGCGAGCCCTCCATGACGCTGTTCACGCGCACGGAGAGGATGCCGCCTTCCTTTGTGTCACCAAGGCGCACCGGGCCACAAGTCGCCTTCAGGTCCACCGACCAGTCGAGCAGGCGATGGTCCGCCGTAGTGTTGTAAACGATGATCTCCCGCTCCTCGCTCATCAGCTTCGCACCCTCGGCGCTGACCCAATCGAGCTGCTCCACCAGCCGTCCGAAGACGGGACCGCTCTCCAATATGCTGAAGCCCTGGTGCACGATGAAGGCGCTTCCCACCTCCACCTCCGCCCAGTCGTCCACGCCGTTCACGTCGCCGAAGGCCGTCCACAGGCTGCGCTGGTGGGGATGGTCTTTGCTGTCCTCGGGCAGGTCGGGGATCATCGGGTAGCTGCGCGTCATCTGCACCCCGCCGGGACCCAGCACCGGATAACAGTACGGCCTGTTCCCCGACCCTTTATAGTGGTAAGTGGTGAAAGGCTGCCCGCCGATCGTCACTTCCACCTGCCCCATGCCGTTATCGGTGAGCACCACCTCCGGCGCCACGTCGTCCGCGTCGCCGCGGATCACGTCATACGTAGCGCCGGCGATCCCTTCGGGCAGGATGCAGCAGACATACGTGCCTTCGCGCCGCCGGAGCCGCTGGCCGATCAGCCGGTCGCTCCCGATCTGCACCGAACAATATTTGCAGTCACAGGTGACGGGGATCAGCACCGGGCAGTAACGCCGGCTGTGCTTCCCAATAGTCAGTTGCATGGACGATACCTCCATTTCGTCTCACCTTTCGCCGCGGCTATACCGTGTCCTGCCGGCGCGGAGAGGAAACTTTCGGAGAAGGTTTCGTCATCCCATCAATGCGAGGTATAATAGCATCCGGCACGCCGCGGAGAATGAGAGGCACACACCAAGCATGAGCGATATCCCGATAGCGGACCGCAAACCGAAAATCTTCATCATTTACGCCAATACCGGGGGCGGGCATCTCAGCGCCGCCAAAGCGCTGCAGACAGCCATCCACCTGCGTTATCCGGACCAGTACCAGATCGAGATCGTCAATGTTCCCCTGATCAGCGGCAGCCAGCGCGTGCGCCTGCTTTACGAGAGCTACAATGTGATGCTGCGTGCCGATCCCCGTTACGCCAAGCACGGCTTGCGCCTGCTCAATGCATTCAACGTCGAACGGGTGGTGATCCCCTGGGTGCGGCGCGGCTACCTGAACGTGCGCCGTTTTTTGGAGCGCGGGCAGCCCGACCTGATCGTCTCCGTGCATGCCATTCTCAATCATTCTTTCACCCGCGCGTTGAAGGAGTGCGGCTGGCAGCACCGCATCCCGTATGTGATCCTCTGTACCGACCTGACGAACAATTTCCTGCGCGGCTGGGCTAATCCCAACGCCACCCTGGCCATCACCTTCACCGAATTGGCCCGCCGGCAGATGATCGACTACGGCATGCCGCCGGACAAGGTGGTCGTGCAGAACGGCTTCGCCGTCAACCCGTCCTTCTTCATGGAGAAGATCAGCAAAGCGGACGCGCGCGAACAGCTCGGGTTGGACCAGAACACCTTCACGATCCTGATTTCCCTCGGCGGCATGGCCATCCCGCGCAAAACGGCCGCCATCGTCCGCACGCTGATCCGCAGCGGCCTGCCGGTGCAATTGCTGGTAATCTGCGGCACGAACCGCTCGCTTAAGCGGAAGATGCACTACGTCGCCCGCACCGCGAAGATCCGCATGCACGTGCACGGCTTCACCCAGCGCATCTCGCTGATGATGAGCGCCGCCGACCTTATGATCTCCAAACCCGGCCCCGGCTCGATCATGGAGGCGGTGATTAAAGAGCTGCCGCTGATACTCGACAACGTCACCGAGCCGATGCCGCAGGAGAAGGGCAACCTGGCCTTCGCCCTGCAGCACGGCATCGTCCGCTCCATCACCAATTACCGCCAGCTCCCGCCCGTCATCACCCGCCTGATGAACGATCCCGCCGAATACGCGACCCTGAAAGAGAACATGCGCCGTCTGAAAAACGAAGAGGCCATCTTCGAAGTCGCGGAAACGGTGTTGAGCCTGCTGCCGAAACCGAGCGTGGTCGGGTAACACCTAACCCCCCAGCCCCCTTCCCTACGAAGGAAGGGGGAGCACCGGACAAATTTGGTGACACCGGGACTTTTCATCGAAAGCCGACTCCCTTTTTCCACGAAGGAAGGGGGAGCACCGGACAGATTTGGTGACACCGGGACTTTTCATCGAAAGCCGACTCCCTTTTTCCACGAAGGAAGGGGGAGCACCGGACAGATTTGGTG
>Ga0315284_10004572_pt1 | contig 19643 bp, 20 predicted proteins | sample YL17G09_16_MG_FD_203696 | JGI IMG/M metagenome (GOLD analysis project Ga0315284, IMG submission 203696) | Sediment microbial communities from Yellowstone Lake, YNP, Wyoming, USA - YL17G09_16 | ecosystem: Environmental > Aquatic > Freshwater > Lake > Sediment | place: USA: Wyoming | collected... | reverse complement strand
TACTACCGAGGGGTCGAGAATGGTCGGCGGATACACCAGAAATTGGAGTATAAGCCGACCCTTTTTGTGCCTTCTAATGCTCCAGAAGTAGAGGGTCGAGATTACTGGCGCGACCTCAAAGGGAACGTCCTGGAACCAGTAGACTTTCCGAGTATCTCAGAGGCCAGAGAGTTTATCAAACGGTATGAGGATGTCAAGAGTTTTGAGATTCATGGTAACTCCCAGTTTGAGTATACCATGATTGCCGACTTGCATCCAGAAGAACATATTGAGTGGGATATCGAACAAATTGTCACGGCGTTTATCGATATTGAAGTTGATACCAAACATAATATGCCTGACTCTGAGACCTGCCTGAATGCGATTACCGCGATCACTGTGAAATTCTCCAATGACCCCAAGTACTATGTCTTGGGTTGTCGCCCCTACACTCCCCATCGCCCTGATATCGAGTGGCATCAGTGTGATGATGAAGAGGATCTCCTTGAACGATTCTTGACACTATGGACGGACAAGAATCCTGATATTGTGACAGGATGGAATGTCAAGACCTTCGATATTCCCTATCTGGTCGGGCGCCTCTGTGTGCTTGAAGCATTTGGGGAGAAACGAGCCCGATGGTTGTCGCCTTGGGGTCGCATCCAAGCCAAGGAAGAAACCTTCTACAACAAGCCCCAGCGTGTCTATAAACTCTTGGGACTGTCGATCCTTGACTACATGCAGCTTTTTCGTAAGTACGCTAAGAATGCCGCCCAGGAAAGTTACAAGCTGGATCACATTGCCCATGTGGAACTCAAAGAGCGCAAAGTGGACTACTCTGAGTATGAGTCCTTGCATGGTCTCTATGATAAGAACCATCAGAAGTTCATTGAATATAACATCAAGGACGTGGAACTGGTTGAGCGCCTGAATGCCAAGGGTCGCTTGATCGAAATGGCCTTGACGCTTTCCTATGACAACCGACACAACTACGAGGATGTGTTTGGGCAGATCCGTATGTGGGACACGATTTGCTATAACTTTCTTCGCCGCAAAGGGATCGTTATTCCTCCAAAGTCTCACAACACAAAAGATGTGGCCTATGAGGGTGCCTATGTCAAGGACCCCCATATCGGCGTCCATAAGTGGATTGTCTCATTGGACTTGAACAGTCTGTATCCTCACCTGATGATGCAATATAATATGTCCCCCGAAACGATCATCGAGCCTGAGAACTATACTGTGGGGCAGAAGGCAATCATTGCCGAGGGTGTGAATGTGACCAAGTTGTTATCCAAGTCAATGGATCTGTCAGGCCTGGGTACGGCGACCATGACACCGAATGGTCAGTTTTTTACCAAAGGTGTCCTGGGGTTCCTGCCTGCGATCATGCTGGATATGTACAATGGTCGTGTGATCTATAAGAAGAAGCAGATTGAGGCGGAAAAGGAAAAGGAAGCCTGTACGGATCCTGTACGCAAGAAGGAATTAGAATCGATCATCTCTCGGTATAAGAATCTTCAGTTGGCCAAGAAGGTCAGTCTAAATTCCGCGTACGGCGCCTTAGGATCTGAGTTCTTCAGGTTCTATGATGTACGCATTGCCGAAGGTGTGACCCTGGCGGGGCAGTTGAGTATTCGATGGATTGAAGATCGAATCAATCTATTCATGAATTCATTGATGAAAACTACTTATACTGATTATGTGGTCGCCAGCGATACCGATTCGATCTACTTGAATCTCGCCCCCTTGGTCAATAAGGTGTTCAAGGACGCGACTGATACCCAGAAGATCATCAACTTCATGGATACGGTGTGTCGAGAAAAATTACAACCGTTCATCGATGCCAACTATCAAGACCTTGCCGATTATATGCAGGCCTATGCCCAGAAGATGCAGATGAAGCGGGAAGCCTTGATCGACAAAGCCATTTGGACTGCCAAGAAGTGCTACATGGTCAATGTCTGGGATCAAGAAGGGGTTCGGTATCGTGAGGCTGATATGGTGATTCACGGTCTCCAGGCGATCAAATCGTCTACCCCAGGGGCCTGCCGTCTCAAGATCAAAGAAGCCTTGAAGATCATCATGAACGGCACAGAGGATCAGGTGATTGATTTCATTACCAAGTTTAGGGAAGAGTTTCCCAAGTTACCTGTGGCTGATATCGCCTTTCCTCGCGGTGTCAATGGCCTGGATAAGTATACCAACAAGACCGGTCTCGCAGAGAGGCAGCACCCTGTATTTTGTGGGTTTGCCAACCCTGATGAATCGTATCTGGGTAGTTCAGTATATACCGTGGGTACCCCGATTCATGTTAAAGGGGCGCTCTTATATAATCATTATCTTAAATCGATGAATCTAAATAACCAATACGAGAGTATTCGGGAAGGGGAGAAGATTAAGTTCGCCTACCTGAAGCCTGGAAACATCTTTGATGATACTGTGGTGTCATTCATCGGTCGATACCCCAAGGAATTTCAGTTGGAGAAGTTTGTGGACTATGACCTGATGTTTGAGAAGGCCTTTTTAGAGCCTTTGAATATCGTCCTGCTGGCCATCGGATGGAAACATGAACGCACCTCAAGTCTCGAAGGATTCTTTGCATGAAACAGAATTTTGAGTATATACCAGGGTGCCATATTGTTCCTGGGCATCAGGTCCATTGCACCCGGTGTGGAGCAGAGTATCCCAGTACCAGTAAGGTCTACGGCCGCCGACTTGTAGGCCCCGGCCCCCACTATTGGATGTGGTATTGTGCCACAGATAATTGTTATGGTAGTGGCACTGATATTGTGCCTGTGTCCGTCGAATCTGCTTGATTTTCTCCCCCAACTCTGTTATAATGAAAGGATCAATATGAAACTCACCTATGAACAAATTGCTCAAGCCTGTCACGAAGCGAACCGGGCCTATTGTCATGCCCAGGGGGATTACTCCCAGTTGCCCTGGAGCATGGTGCCTGCGAATATCAAACAATCAGCCCTGGATGGTGTGACCTTTCATTTGGCGCACCCCGATTCCAGCCCCGATCAGTCACATGATAACTGGTTGAAGTTCAAAGAAGCCGATGGATGGACCTACGGACCTATCAAAGATGCAGACAAGAAGGTGCATCCTTGTATGGTGCCCTACGGTGAATTGCCTGTGGAACAGCGAGCCAAGGATTACATTTTCTCAGCGTTAGTGGACACACTCAAACTATTCTAAGGGGTACCTATGTCATTGATGGATCGATTGAAGAAGACCAGCAGCATCGATATTGCCAGCGTCCTGGCTGATTCTGATGTGTTTGAAAATAACCAGGTGGTTCATACCGAGATCCCTATTTTGAACATGGCGCTCTCAGGGACCTTGCGTGGGGGTTTGACCTCAGGGGTGACTCAGATTGCTGGCCCGTCGAAGCATTTCAAGACTGGTCTGGCCTTGATGCTGATTCGTTCATTCCTCAAGCAGTATGCTGATGGTGTGGTGCTATTCTATGATGCAGAATTTGGTACCCCACAATCCTACTTCAAGACCTTCAATATCGATACCTCAAAAGTCTTTCATACCCCAATCACTGATGTGGAGCAACTCAAGCATGATATCATGATCCAGTTGGCCGAATTCAAGCGCGGGGATCATGTGTTGATCGTGCTCGATTCACTAGGTCAATTGGCCTCGCTCAAGGAAGTGGATGATGCCATCGAAGGTAAGCAGGTGGCGGATATGTCACGGGCCAAACAACTGAAGAGTCTGTTTCGCATGGTGACACCTCACTTGAGAATCAAGGATATTCCATTCGTCGTGGTGAATCACACCTACAAGACCATTGAGATGTACAGTAAAGATGTGCCGGGTGGCGGCACCGGTGCCTACTATGCTGCGGATACCCTCTTGATCGTGGGTCGCCAGCAAGAGAAGGTTGATAAAGATGTGGCGGGATTCAACTTTATTTTGAATGCCGAGAAGTCGAGGTTTGTCAAAGAGAAATCCAAGTTTACGATCTCAGTGAGATTTGAAGGGGGCATTGAACCCTATTCAGGATTGCTAGAGAGTGCGATTGAAGGTGGGTTTGTTGAAAAACCTTCACCTGGATGGTACTGTAAGGTCGATCCGACCACGAAAGGTCGAAGTGGTAAGTTTCGTGAAGCCGATACCAAGACAGAAACATTTTGGGGTGACATCCTAGAGAATGAGGCGTTCCATGAGTATATGGCAAAGAAGTTTGGCTTGGCTTTTGGCGATATTCTCGCCTCAGACGAGCCTACCCCCGCTCCCTAAAGTTCAGGCTGATTACGAGTTTACTGAAATCATTGTCGCAGAGGAGCATGTGGATGCGATCAGGCTCCTCACTGGCCCCTTTGCGAATGTGATTTTTTATTATGGTCATGTGAAAGTGGTGCCTGAAGGCGAAACCCACCGCCTGGCGTACCAATATACAATCTGGGATACCGCGGGGTTGTTGAAGTCCGACTTGGTGAATTCCAAGGATTTCACAACTCACCTAGGGGACATTCTAGCGGCTATCATCCTAGACGAATCTCAGGAGGGTGAATATGTTTCGACTCGAAAGCACGATTCTGAAGAACCTGATTTACAGTGAAGCCTATATGCGAAAGGTGCTTCCCTATCTGAAGCCTGAGTATTTCAAAGAGCAGACAGAGAGAATCGTCTATCAGGAGATTGCCTCGTTTATCGATAAGTACCACAACCTTCCGACCCATGAAGCCTTGGTTATCAATGTCACTGAATCCACTTCTCTCAAGGAGAAGCAGGTGCAGGATGCAATAGAACTCCTCAAGATGGTCCATCTGGATCGTGCAGAACCGACGGATCTTCCCTGGCTGTCTGAGCAGACTGAAAAGTTTTGTAAAGACGCAGCCCTGTATAATGCGGTACTGGAAGCCGTCAGTCTCATGGACGAGACCAAGACAGGTGCCGACCGTAAGCCCAAAGAAGCCATACCAGAGATTCTCACAAAGGCCCTGGCCATTTCCTTTGATCCCCATGTCGGGCACGACTACATGCTACAAGCGGATTCACGATATGACTTCTATCATCATACCGAGAAGAAGGTGCCTTTTGACCTCGACTTCTTCAACAAGGTCACAGGCATGGGGTTCTCGACGAAGACCTTGAATATCTTCTTGGCTGGTACAGGGGTCGGAAAGACCCTGGTGATGTGTCACATGGCCGCGGCCGCCGCAGCCCGTGGGTATAATGTCCTGTATATCACGATGGAAATGGCCGAAGAGCGTATTGCCGAGCGTATCGATGCCAACCTGTTGGATGTGGATATCAACCTGCTCAAGACATTGACCAAGGCGGAGTATGATAGGAAATTTGCTAGCCTGAAGAACAAGACCAATGGGAAAATTATTATCAAGGAATACCCTACGGCCTCAGCCTCCACCTTACACTTCAAGGCCCTGCTCAATGAACTGCAACTGAAAAAGAACTTCAAGCCGGCGATCATCTTTATTGACTATCTCAATATCTGTGCTTCGTCCCGTATTCGACCAGGGGGCAATGTCAACAGTTACACCTATATCAAGGCGATTGCCGAAGAATTGCGTGGCATGGGGGTTGAGTTTGATGTGCCTGTGGTGTCAGCCACTCAGACAACCCGAGGTGGATTTGATAACTCAGACCTTGAACTGACCGATACCTCAGAGTCCTTTGGTCTTCCTGCGACCGCCGACTTCATGGCGGCCATCATCTCCAATGAGGCCCTGGAAGCCCTGGGGCAACTCATGATAAAGATTCTCAAGAATCGATACCAGGATAAGAATGTCAATAAACGCTTTGTTGTGGGTGTAGATCGTCCAAAAATGAGGTTGTATGATGTGTCGCCGTCAGCCCAGCACAGCATTCAAGACGCCGGTCAAGTGAAAGCGGATGTGCATAAACCATTTGATCGACCACAGAAATCCAGGGACTTCTCAAAATTCAAAGTATGAGGTGAATGATGCGTAACGAATTTAATCTTGGTGTCCAGGCCGATGCGATGGGGTATTCATATGTCTCTGTCTATGAGGAAGCCTTACCCCATACCTTCTGTGAGAATATGATCGAGAAATTTGAGGCTAATGAGAATCAGGTCCAGGTCAAGACAGACTATAAGGATCTACGGCACTTCACAGAGATCAATATTTCTCAGCATGGTATGCTTTCCGATCATGAAGCCATGGTCAGGGCGGCGATTTCATCGGCAAAATCCTATGCCAGCGAACAACAAATCAAGACGGATATCCAATGGCCCCAGCAGTACGGCTATGAAGAATTCCGTATGAAACGCTATCTCCCCAATGGAAAAGATGAATTTCGACTCCATACCGATGTGGGGAACTATGGTTCGGCCAGGCGCTTTCTGGCGTTCCTGTGGTATCTGAATACGGTCGAAGAGGGAGGGCAGACCTGCTTTGGTCATAAGCAGGATATGCCTGATGTGACGATCCCTGCGGTCCAAGGAAGACTGTTGATATTCCCACCCCTCTGGACCCATCCACACTGGGGATGTAAGGTCGTGAATGGACCCAAGTATATCATCTCTGGGTACCTGCATTACATATAAATAGGGTATCACAAGGAGAGTTATGGCGCCTATAGCAAAACCCACTGCCGCAGTAGTGAACCCCGTCAAGGATGTCCTTGTCCGTACCTATGGTAAGGATAATGTGGTCTACGATGGAGGATGGGTACTCAAGGTCCTAGGTCCTGTCGGTCGACCTGAACGAAAGGCCATATTGGCCACAATCAATAAATTGTTCAAGGGATCAGTGTATGTTAAGGGATCCGGTGATGCCACAGGGGAAGTGACCTTCAAGGGACTCTCCATTGTGGCCAAGAAAGCCATGGGTGCCACGGGTGGGAAGTCTCGGTCATCACTTAAACCAAAAGATATCGTTCCGGCCATCGTCAATGTGTGGATTTCATCGAATCAGATGGTCAAGAATGTGTTAACCTATCTGAAGAACTCCAATTTCGATAAAGATTTTCGGTTGAAAGTTGAGAAACTTCTCAAGGATACGGAAAATTCTAAAGCCGTCCTCACGGTACCTTATGATGATATTGGTGATCCTATTCCACCTGAATTTTTTGAAGTCCTTACGGCCTTGAAGTTGTCTGTGGCGCTTGAACAAAATGACCAGCGCCTTCGACAAGTATTGGGCATCCCAAAGGGTGTGGATCTTCGTAAGTCTAAGATCAAAATTATGATTCCATTGGCTGCCAATGCCCCCCTCCTGGACTATGAAATCAACATCACAAGTTCCGAGAACAAAACAGATAAAGAGCCCTCTCTCAAGATCAGCGTCAAGTCAAAACTTGCCGGTTCTGTGGTCAATACGGTGAAATTTTCCGATGCGTTTGATACAGCCAAAGAGGTAGAGGTATGGTACAAGGAACATAAGTCAGCGAAGGAGAATCAAAAGGGCCCCTTTGAGACGGCTCATTCGGCCCTCAAGTCCAAAGAGATCAGGAAAACTGTCCTCTATCCTCTTGTCACCGTGGGCAATCTGATACATGAGCAGGCAATGGAGCAAGTCATTCGTGCCCGCTACCTTCCCAAAGGTGTTACCTCTATAAAATTTCTAAAAGATGCACTAGAACAAACCAAGAAAAAATTTACCAACATCGTCCCAGCTACTTCATTGGTCGACCCAGCCGTTGGACTCAAAGATGTTAATACCTTAATATCGTTTATCAAGCTGGCACTGAGAACTGAAGCGGCTGTCAACCCTGTGTTTGGAAATTTTTCAGTGGCCTGTGAGAAGATCCTGGTGGATGCCGCCAAGCAGGATTCGGTCACCAAGTACAATTTCTATCAGATGTTTTATGATATGGTACTCTGCGAGAAGTCTATTGCCTATGCGGTGGCGACAAAGCAGGGGAAGACTGTGGTCTATTCCTTCTATAGTTCGATAAATTATGCTCAAGAATATAAGAATTGGGTCGGTCTTCGTGCAAAAAACTCCGCTAACGATTTCGGTAAAGGTACGTTAGGAATGGATGTCTAATATGGTCTCTTTCAAAACACATATCACAGAAGCTAAAGAGGGTAAGAATGTCCACCTGGAACACCTGGAAGACCAGGTCCTGAATCGTGGGGCTGCGGGGGTACAAGAGGCACTCAATTTCCTTCATTCGCTCAAGGAAATGTTATCGGGGCATGTCGAGAAGCCCATCAATATCACGACCAAGTGGGATGGTGCTCCCGCGGTGTTCTGTGGGATCAATCCTGACAATGGGAAGTTCTTTGTGGGTACCAAAGGGGTCTTTAATAAAGAGGCCAAGCTGAATTATACCGAGAAGGATATTGACGCGAATCATCCTTCCGAAGGTCTGAATGCCAAGTTGAAAACCTGCCTCTTCTATCTCTCAAAATTGGGTATCACAGGTATCCTTCAGGGAGAACTGATGTTCACCAAAGGGGATGTGGTGACCAAGACGATTGAGGGGCAAAAGTATATCACCTTTACTCCCAATACGATCACCTATGCGATTCCCTTGAGTCAGACACAATTAGTGGAACGCATACATAAGGCACAGTTAGGCATTGTGTTTCATACCTCCTATCATGGTAGTAGTATGAGCAACCTCAAGGCCAACTATACCGTGGACATTGGACGCCTGAAGCACACCAAGGATGTCTGGTTTCGAGATGCCAGTCTGGTCGATCAATCTGGTACCGTGTCGTTTACCGTGGAAGAGTCCCAGCATCTTCTGGGAGTTCTTGAGAAGGCCGCAGGATTTTTCCATAACATCAACAACAAGATCCTCAACCAGATTGCCCTGAATGCGACATTTCGTGAACCCATCAAGATTTTCAATAACTCCAAGGTCCGTGAGGGCGAGGCGATCACCAATACAACCGAACATACCAATGAGTTGATCCGTTGGCTCGATAAAAAGATGACCAAAGATATCGGGGATGCCAAGCAGCCTGAGACTAAGCGCAAGCGTACCCAGGAGAAGACAGAGGTCCTGGGATTCTTGAGGAGTCATTCGGCAGACCTCCGTGACATTTTTAACTTGCAAAATCAGTTGGTTTATGCTAAAATGATTGTTGTGAATAAATTACAGACTGTGCAAGGTACCCACAAGTTCTACAAGACGGCTGATGGGTATGCGGTGGCAGGGGATGAAGGATTCGTGGCTGTGGACCATATCGGTAATGCGGTAAAACTCGTTGACCGTCTGTCCTTCTCACACCAGAACTTTACGGCCACGAAGAACTGGACGAAGTAAGATGAAATTTGGGGGATGTGACAAGACACAAGATATGATTGATGCCTGGGATCAGTATGTCAGAGCACTCTGGGCAGAAGAAGAAGCCAAGGCGCCTCAAGAGCATGTGATATACATAGTAGGAGAACAACTCGACCTACCTTTATAATATGGAGTGAATGATGCGTGATATGGTGATTGCAGCCTGCACAGGCTATCGTTGGGAACAGATCCAGTATTGGGTGAATTCATTAGATCGTTCGGAATTCACAGGGCATAAGGTTGTTCTCGCGTATAATATGGACGCGGCCACCGCGGCTGAACTCACAAATCGTGGGTACCTTGTGGTCTCATTCGCCAAGGACCCTCAGGGAAATCTGTCCTACCCAGTCAAAGACTTTTCGATTGTCGTCGAGCGATTCCTCCATACCTGGTTCCTTCTAACCCAATTCGCCCAACCTGTGCGCTATGTGATTGCCACAGATATCCGTGATGTGATCTTCCAATCTAATCCCTCTGACTATATTACCGCGCGTTGCCCCTCAACCTCCCCAATCAGGATGGTACTTTCATCCGAAGGTATTGATTATCAGAATGAGCCGTGGGGTGCCAATAATCTCAAGTTATCATTTGGGGATATCATGTATGAGTCCCACAAGAAGAACAATATTTACAACTGTGGCGTCTTGGCTGGCGAGCACCACACATTCATGGGCCTCTGTAAGACCATCTGGCTCATGTCACACGGGACGATTCAGCATGTGCCTGGCGGTGGGGGTCCCGATCAAGCTGCGTTGAATCTTCTACTGGATACCCAAGCCTATCGTGACTGTGGGCATTTTTCTAACCATAGAGATGGCTGGGCCGCGCAACTCGGCACGATGATGGACCCCAATAAGATCAAGGAGTTTGCACCGTTCCACACCGAACCTGCTCCACAGTATAACACCATTACCGAGAAGGTGGAAACTCCTGGGGGAGTACCGTATGCCATCGTGCACCAATGGGATCGAGTACCTGAGATCCGCGAGATGGTCGAAAGGAAGTATCGCTCATGAGAATTCTCTATGTGGTCCACCGCTATGCCCCCTTTCCAGGAGGGTCTGAAACCTATGTACGTAACATGGCCGAAGAGACATTATATCGAGGGCACCTCGTTGCGGTCCTTGCTGGTGAACACCAGGGGGACCTGAATGGTGTGCATGTGACGAGTGATCCACAGATTCTTGCTCAATATTGGGACCTGATTGTCGTGCATGGTGGGGATGTGAGTATGCAGAATTTTGTCCTGATGAACGCAAACAACCCACAACTCGGTGGGCCTGTCCTTTACTTGCTGATCCTTCCTTCTGAGTCCCCAGTTTGTCTCAAGGGTCTAGAGAACTCCTCGTATATCGGATGCAGCACGATTGCCGACTGGCGCCATGTGGAAAAGTTTGCGGTGCAATCGAAATCGGTAAAGGTGCGGCATGGGATCGTCAGACATTCTTCTATTGGAGAGCCTGGGTTTCATGAACGTATGGACATCAAGACCCAGTATATGTTCTTATCCTCCGGTGGTTACTGGCCCAACAAAGGCTTTGGTGAACTGGTTGAGATATTCAATTCGATTCGCCGAACCGATGTGACTCTGGTCCTGACAGGTTATGATAATCGCCATGGTTTGATGCCGCAGGCTTCCGAATTTGTCAAGCCCTATCTACTTGAGAACCGGGAGGATATGTTGTCAGCCCTCAAGGATTCCGACCTCTATATACTGAATAGCACAACCGAGGGGTTTGGTTTGGTCCTGCTTGAATCGATGTTGAACATGACTCCCTGGGTGGCTCGCAAGATCGCCGGGGCCGAGACCATGCAGGACTATGGAAAGACCTATACGACACCCTATGAACTGGAAGAGTACCTGCGGCACTTCAAGGGTGCGCCTAGTGCTGATTGTATTACAGGCCAGTATTACGTTCTGGCTTCTCATTTGATCCAACATACTGTTGAGGATATTTTGAAGGTGATTGCATGAACCTGACATTCGGAATTTGTACCACACAACCTCGTCCAGATCGATTGGCAGAAGTGATTGCCTCGATTGACGCCTTGAACATTCCACAGTATGAAGTGATGATTATGGACGGTCCCGAATGGATCACCACCAAAAAGAATGCGGTGGCCCTCCATGCCAAGTATGATACCTTGGTATTGCTACATGATTACTTTGTGTTTGATCCTGGGTGGTACCAGGCCTATGAGGCCTTCGGGTATGAGTGGGATGTGTGTTCAAACCCACAGATGATGATTGACGGAAAAAGACATTTCACTGACTGGGTTATTTGGGACCATCCCATTTATCCCAGGTACTACTCTCTGCCCTATGGGAATCTCACGTTCACAAAGTTTCAATATCAGTCTGGTGGGTATATGCTCGTCAAGCGCAACTTTCTTCAGGCTGAGCCATTGAATGGGTCCTATGTATCGGGGCAACCTGAGGATGTTGAGTGGTCGTTACGGATGCGTAACAGAGCGGTATATACCTGCAATCCTCATGCTATTGTAAGGCATAACAAGGTGCATAGGGACTGTGGGAGACCTGGGTTCCCATTTCGTCAAGAGGGGCACCTATGAATATTGTTATACCAATGGCAGGTAAGGGTTCTAGGTTTGCACAAGCGGGGTATACCTTCCCCAAGCCCCTTATTCCTGTCAATGGGAAACCAATGATTCAGGTGGTGGTGGAGAACCTTGATCTTGATGCCCACTATATATTCATAGCACAACAGGAACATGAGGAACGCTACCACCTCAGAGATATGTTGCAAGTGATGGTACCTGGTTGTGATGTGGTCACGATTGCCGGGGTGACAGAAGGAGCCGCATGTACAGTGCTTCAGGCCCTTCCCTTGATTGATACCAGTGAACCTCTTTTGATTGCGAATTCTGACCAGGTGATTGATTGGGATTCTCAGGAAGTGATGCGAGGTTTTCATGAAACTGGTATGTATGGAGGAATGGTGACCGTCAAGTCTGTGAATCCTGCCTATTCCTATGCTCGCTTGGATAGTCGGGGTTATGTGGAACTTGTTGCCGAGAAACGTGTGATCTCAAATCATGCCACCACAGGACATTATTACTGGAGACATGGAGCAGAATTCGTGCGTCATGCACACCAGATGATTCGGAATAATATTCGTGTCAATAATGAATTTTATGTGTGCCCGGTGTACAATGAAGCCATTAGGGATGGTAATTATATAGGTATACAGTCGGTGGCCAAGATGTGGTCCCTGGGTACACCTGAAGATTTGAATTACTATCTGAAGGAACATCACACATGAGAATGGATAGAATTGAACGATTCAAGAACGGTTGGTTTATCGGGGACTTTGAGCCTTCCCTGATTCGCACCAAAGACTTTGAAATTTCTCTGATGACGCATGAAAAGGACGCCTATATACCATTACATTATCATCACCTCGTTGAGGAAATGAATGTCTTTGTGAGTGGGTCGATGACCTGTAATGGTTGCGTGTTGATCCCTGGGGATATTTTCATTTTTGAGAAGGATGAAGTAAGTGATTGTGTGGTTCATGAAAAGAGCACCATCCTAGTGGTGAAGGCGCCTTCCATCATAGGAGATAAGTACAATGTTTAACATTTTTCGTCCAACAGATGATTATTTCTCAGGCAACCTCGATCCTGAAAAATATGTGTTTGTCCACTATGATCTTGAAAGTACGATCAGTCTTGAAAAGGCCGCCTACGATCTATCAATAGGGCAGAGTGTGGGCAATCCCAATGTTCGCAATGCCTGGGAGACTGATGCACTCTTTGAGGAGCATTCCTGTCGTGTGGATACACCAAAGGGTTGCTTCAAGCATAGAAAGCGGGGATTCGTTACCATTGCATTCCCTGTGGTCAATACTGATTGGGACGGTGACGGCATCTCGCACCTGATGTGCCAAGTCCTCGGCGGCCAGGCTGATATCTCCCATATCATTCGATCCCGCGTCAACAGTTTTACGTTTCCTGCTTCAGTAAAGGATCACTTTCAGGAACCCTATTATGGCCTCAGTGGTATGCGTGAAATCACAGGGCAGTACAATAAGCCGTTGTTTGGCGGCATTGTGAAGCCCAAGACTGGGCTGCGACCGCCCCAGTTACTTGACATGGTGAAGGAAATGGTCGATGGGGGAGTGGACTTCATCAAGGAAGATGAAATTCTTTCTAACCCTGCATTCTGTAGTCTACAAGATCGGGTACCACTGATTTCCAAGTATATACAAAACTGTGGGCGTAAAGTGGTGTATTGTTTTGCGATCAATGGTGACCCCCATGTCATCGAGCCACGAGTCAAGTACCTGGCCGATGAGGGAGCCTCTGGACTTCATATCAATTTCTGGAGTGGTCTAGGGGTCTATCATACGATTCGGCGCCTGAATCTTCCCTTGTTCCTTCATTATCAAAAGAGCGGAGACAAGGTGATTACTCACCCCGGCAATGCCTTTGGTCTGTCATGGTTTGCTATGTGTCAATTGGCGGCCCTCTGCGGCGTTGATTCTATCCATGCAGGAATGTACGGTGGATACATGAATGCCGATACGGTGGAATTGCAGTCGGTCATGGAACTTCTAGGTGAGCATAATGTCGTGCCGACCTTGTCGTGTGGTATGCAACCCGGACTGGTCAATCATGTGACAGAGAAAGTGGGCACTGAATATCTTGCCAATGTCGGTGGAGCTTTGCATGGACATCCTCAAGGCACTCTTGCGGGGTGTAAGGCGATGCGTCAAGCTATCGATCATACATACGGAGAAGAATACAAGAAGGCAATCGAAACCTGGGGACTTATTAACTAAAAAGGAGTGACACTATCGATCATACATACGGAGAAGAATACAAGAAGGCAATCGAAACCTGGGGACTTATTAACTAAAAAGGAGTGACACTATGGATCAGAATGCACATAATTGGGGTTGTGGAATTTACGCAGAGTGGACGCGCAGACGAGTTGCCAAACTTGTTCAGATTCTTGGGAAGGAATGGTTTCCAGGAAAGCGGGTGCTTGATGTCGGTGCCGGTCACGGAATGAACGGGAAGGCGATCATCGAACTTGGTGCTGATGTGTTGTTTACTGATGCTCGTCAACACCACGTGGATGTTCTCAAACGTGATGGATATAATGCTGAAGTCATGGACAACGAAAAAGAATGGACGGTTCAAGGACCCTTCGATCTTATCGTACATTGGGGACTGCTCTATCATGTCGATAACTGGAAGCAAGATGTTCGCTGTGCGGTTGAGCGCACTCCTCTATTGTGCCTTGAGACTCTTATAGGTCTCGGTGATGATCCCAATGAGGAAGTCAAGGTACCAGAGCTTTTGACCACTCAAGATCATGCGGTCAGCGGCATCGGTACCATCATGCCTGCAATCGTATTTGAGAATTATGTGGCATCATTAGGATGCACATTCCAACGCTATGATGACGCAGATATGACTGTAGCCGGTCACCATCGTTATGATTGGGATATCAACGTAGGAGTTGATTATATCGACAAGAGAGGTCAGCGACGATTCTGGATGGTCAGGAGGTAACTATGAGCATAGTCGTGGATGTGGGGGCCTATACAGGCGCAGAGACCTTCAAGTTCCTGCTGGACTCTGAGGCCAAGGTGTTTGCGTTTGAACCTGAAGCCCAGCAGTTCAGGGAATTACTCCAGAAGGCCTCAGAGTTTCCTCGGTTGACTGTGCTCCCGTTTGCGGTGGATATCGGGGATAACCAGGAACCATTGTTCCATAAGTCTGATGGGCAGAGTACCTTGGATCCCCCGATGTTTGGTACCGCGGTACCGAAGTTCACCATGGCGTGGACGATACGCCTTGATACCTTCATGTATCTGTATTCGATCTTTGACATTGATTATTTGCATGTGGATGCCCCATTCAGAGAAGAGATGATCCTTGAGAGCCTGGGAAATCGCGTCGATCAGGTCAAGGGTGGCCGCATTCGTCGGTACGGCCAACGCTCTGTGGTGCCTGCATGGCTCCTCGATCATGGGTTTAATATTGCCGTGGATAGTACTACAGGCCATTTTACAGAGCCTGACATTCGTTTCTTTAGAACATAACAGGAGGTTTATTATGAGCGGTCCTTCATTCGTATACAACACCGTAGGCGCCCCCACACCTCCACGGGTACCTGTGGTCTCTGCTCCCAAGCCCTTCAAGACCGTTATTGAAGTGGGGGTCAACCAGGGGCAAGATACCATAAATTTTCTCACACAAGAGAATATGGTCCTCTATGGATTTGAGCCTGTATGGGCTTTGGTGGAGATGCTCAATAAGAAATTTAAGGATGATCCACGGGTACAAATTATTCCTTGTGCGGTTGATGAGGAACCTCGGTTTACACAGTTTAATGTGGCCGCCTGGCGCGACCAAGGATGCAGCAGCTTCTATGACTATGCTGATGGGCTTGAAAAGACTTGGTCACAGACCAATTACTATCAACTTCCGACCCATAAGCAAAAAGTGCAAGTCGTGCGCCTGGATGATTTCTGTAAAACCTACGGTATCACCAATATTGATTACCTTTGGGTTGATGCCCAAGGAGCAGACTTTGCGGTACTCAAGAGTCTGGGATCATATATCGATATCGTCCAGGCCGGTCGAGTAGAAGCAGTTCTCAATGTCTCTCTCTATAAGCGCGAGGGGAATTCTGTGTCTGATATTCTACCATGGCTTGAGTCAAAGGGATTTGAGATTGAGTCTGTGATACCAGATGCCAACCCACAGCAATGTGAGGCGAACATCCACTTCAAGAGGAAATCCACATGATACTCATAGCCCACCGTGGTAATATTACCGGTCCTCAACCGAGCCGCGAGAACACCCCAGGGTACATTGATATTGCTCTGGCCTTGGGGTATGATGTGGAACTGGATGTATGGGGGGCCGATGGACGCCTGTGGTTGGGGCATGATTTGTCTGCGGCCATCCCTATCTCCACCGTATTCCTCAAGGAGCGTGATCCGCACCTGTGGGTACATTGCAAGAACGCCATGGCGATCCAGATAATCCTAGAATTGGCGCCTGGCGTTCGATTCTTCTTTCATCATGTGGATGATTACACCCTGACTTCTGATGGCTTTGTCTGGTGTTACCCTGGCAAGACACCCCCGACCCCCAGGGCCGTCGTGGTGTTGCCAGAGACATTCATGAGGAGGGAATCAATCCCAGGGTATCTGAAGGAGGAGCACGTGGTCGGGGTCTGCTCCGATTATGCCGCAGAACTCCAAACGCATAAATAGGAGATACAATTCATCTCTGTAGAGGGGATTCATGTTATCTGAACTCTTTGTGCCCAAATACTCATTGAACATTGATCGCTCCTCACTCCCCCAGGTGAAAACAGCCGACGTTCGAGACTATCTCCATTGGATGCAGAAGAATAAGAACATCCATTGCATCCAGACCCATCTACCCGCAAATCATCTGACCCCTTCTCAGGGTCACTTCAACAAAGCAAAAGTTGAACATTTCCTGACCCTGGACCGTAAAGACCTCAATCAACCCATCATTGCCTCCGCTGACTATATCATTTTGGACGGGCATCACCGATGGCTCGCGCTCCTGAACATGGACCCCCATGCCGAGTTGCCTGTGTATAAAATGAGTGTAAACTTCCCCGAATTACTCAAGGCGACCCAAGAGTACCCCAAGTCCTTTACCAAGTCTGTGGTAGAATCGTTTAGGGCTCTGACAGAAGCCGCTGAAAAACATAGTGTCTTGGCATTCGGTCGTATGAATCCCCCGACGGCAGGCCATGCCAAACTCGTCCATAAGGTCCATGAAGTGGCCCAGGAACATCATGCCGATCACCATGTGGTCCTGAGCCATTCCCATGATTCCGAGAAGAATCCTCTCAGCCCAGGCGATAAGCTGAAGCACGCCAAACATGCGTTTCCAGGTACACACCTGTCTTTGTCTTCTAAAGAGCATCCTACGATATTCCATCATGCCGCGCTACTCCATAAGGCAGGTACCAAGCACCTCCATGTGGTCGTGGGATCAGATCGGGTCAAGTCATTCCATGAGAATCTTCATAAATACAACGGGCACTTCGATAAAGAAGGTCATGGCTATAAGTTCAAGAGCATTACGGTCCATTCAGCAGGACATCGGGACCCTGATGCCAAAGGAGTTGAAGGAATGTCGGCAAGCAAGATGCGGGAACATGCCAAGTCAGGCAACTTCCACGAATTCAAGAAGGGTGTGGCACCCACGGTGTCCCATGCTCATGCCAAGGAACTCTATGACGATGTGCGGAAGGGTCAGACCGTGAAAGAATCTGTTGATTATCTCACCGAACATGTGCATGATGCCGGTATCTTCAAGGCCATCCATCTGGCTGGTGCTCCAGGTTCAGGTAAAGACTTTGTGCTCAAGAAGGCACTACAGGGGCATGGTCTCACTGAAGTGGATGCCGATACCGCTATGAAGCACCTGAGCGACCATAAAGATTCCAAAGGTCCCTCTTCTAGCAAAGCCAAATCGATCAAGGAACTTCGCCAGCGCCTCGCTCTGCATGGTCGCAATGGTCTAATAATCAACCATTCCAGTGCCAATGCTGCACAGACCAAGAAGATTAAGGATATGCTGGAAGACCTGGGCTATGAAAACAAGATGGTCTTTGTGGATGCCGCTGATAATGTCTCCCGCAATCGCAATGTGGAGCGTGGGCAATCAGGTGGTCGCATGATCCCTGAAAAACAACGGGCTGAGAAGTGGCGCAAGGCCCAGGATGCTCGGGTGGACCTCTCCAAGATGTTCGGTGGGGAGCACTACCATGAATTTAATAACGATGAAGACATGAGAAACAACACGGACCCTGAGATCCAGGGGCAGAAGACCTCTGAACTTGAGGACTTGCACAAGACCGTCAAGAAGTTTGCCCAGCAGCCACCCAAGAGTGATGCCGCCCAGGAATGGGTCTATAAGAACATCAACAAGCTGTCCAAGACCCCGATTGGTAACAAGAAGCAACAGTCAGCCCAGATCCCTTCTTCCGCAGAGAACCAGACATCCGAGGATGCCAAGAAGTTGGGTCTGACCTACTACGGTAAGGGTCGCTATGGTAAGAGCGGACGCGTATCGCATTTCTCCGTCAATGGGAAGTTGATTGAGAAAAAGAAAGCCTTGACGCTCCCGAAGGCCATGAAGGACAAAGAGAAAGAGCATGACGCATCCAAGAAGAAAAAGTCAGTGAATGAAGAGTTTGAATCATTTCTACTGGAGGATACCGATGAGTCAATTTATCTCAGAGATCATATGGAATACACAGTCCTTGCTGATGAGGATAGAGGAATGGTTCTACCTCTACAACACCTCACAGACACCTTACCAATGGCAACCTGGAGCCCAGACCCAGTATGTGAAAGTGGGGAATCCGAAGGACGTACCGGGAGTGACGACGATGGCTATAGCTACCCCGACCTGGGAGCCTATGTCTCTGCTACCCAAAGAGCCTTCCAAGAAGAAAAAGAAAGCCAAGAAAAAGTCTCCTTCGGTGCTTTTAGACAACGATTGGTCGTTCCAGGAATTCAAGCCCAAGAAAAAGAAACGCTAAACGAAGGGGAGCCTGTGGTGGATGATATGGCAGGGTCGGGTGGACCGATCCTTGGGGGTCCTCCAGCCGAGTCTCCAGATACCACGAATGGTGGAAAAGCCACTTCAGGTCCTAAAAAGACCTTGAAGCAACTAAGGGGTGGGATCAAGTAATGGACGATCCAAAGTTCCAACGGGCGACCAAAACAGACCTCTTGTATACAGGGAAGATCAACGGAAAAACCTGGAGCGTCCCTCATTCGTTTGACGATCATGGTGCCACTAAGGCCATGCGGCATTCGATTGTTGTGAACCCTGGGCATGTCGCACATAACAATCCAGGGCTGACGCCAGAGGAGATTGCCAGAGTGAATTCACATATCAAGGATATTCATGGTGGGCAAGAAGCCAAGTCTCTTGAAGAAGAACGACAACTCGCCTTGCACCTGGGTATGACGAAATCAGATAAGGTGACACCTGAAGTACCCGCGGCCAAAAAGCCTGCTCGCCCTGTCTCCACAAAGTCAGCCGAGGAAAAAGAAGCCGATCATGTGAAGTACCGCGATGCGGCCGTGGCCAAACGTCATGCAGACCTCTATGCTTCCCGCAGAGAGGCCACCTTGGCCTTTGCTCGTCGCAAAGGTATTATCAAAGAACGCATGATTACCTTTGGTTCCATGAAGTTCAATAAGATTGCCAACTCAAAGCCTATCACTTATAACAGTTTTGGAAAGATTATGAAAGAAAATACACTAGAAGAAGGTCGCCCAATTCGAGGGGATGTATTCAGCCATCACCAAACCTTGATTGCCAAGAAGACGCTCCGTATGCCCGATGCCATGCTGGGTGTGATGGGT